>Ga0207937_1000863_pt1 | contig 10286 bp, 8 predicted proteins | sample LakMenEpi04Sep11_FD_150668 | JGI IMG/M metagenome (GOLD analysis project Ga0207937, IMG submission 150668) | Freshwater microbial communities from Lake Mendota, WI - 04SEP2011 deep hole epilimnion (SPAdes) | ecosystem: Environmental > Aquatic > Freshwater > Lentic | place: Lake Mendota, Madison...
CAGGAATTGTAAGATTAACTGTATTATACTCAACAGCAGAAAAAGAAATATCTTTTGCGGGTTGAGTTAAATTGATGGAGTAAGTTCCATCTGCCTTAGTGGTAGTTCCTGTTTTAGTGCTTTTTACATACACTGATACATTAGAAACTGGAACACCGTTTTCATCAGTTACTTTACCTGTAACTACTTTTGTTTGTGCAAAAGCGCTCGCAGTAAAAAATAAAAATGAAAACATAACAATTGATTGTTTCATCATATTTATGGTTTTGTATAATAATAAATTGAAAATTAATGCATAAGCATTTATTTAATTAATAATTGACAATGTTTATCTATAAATAATATTTATTCTTTAATTAAGTAAGTTTTATGATAAAAAAAGGGGTGTAATAAAAAGATTTTTATTACACCCCTAAAAAAAATTCTGTGGAGTCGAGGGGAGTCGAACCCCTGTCCAAACAAAGTTACCATTGGTCTTCTACATGTTTATTGTTTTATTATTTGTCGGCAATCAGCAGGAAAAACACAAACCAATTGATTACTTAGCTGTATGGTACTTAAATAAGCGGCACAGCCTATGCTTATCGCATCCCTTTTTGTTTTGATTAAGCTAAGCAGCGGGTAAAGGGCCTACCTGCTAGCTCGGCCATAATGGAAGTTAATTCACTGAATTAAGCAGCCATGGCGTAGTTTGTTTCGCCTTTTGATTGTTTGGTATTCAGATTAAAGTGCTAATTACCCAACGCACTACATGCTTACCCCAACCGCTACGCTTGCTGTCAAAACCATACGACCCCAGTTACTGCGATTAAAGCAAGTACAAAATTACAACTAATAAATGGATTTTAATTACCGTCTACTTAAATAAACGCCAGAAGTCCAGTCCCAATGCATATAACATAAGGCCAAACATCAAAATCATGCCTGCAATCTGTGCATATTCCATGAACTTATCACTTGGCTTGCGCCCGGTAATCATTTCAAATAGAATGAATAAAGCATGTCCCCCATCCAATGCAGGAATAGGTAATACGTTCATGAAGCCTAACACGATCGAAAATACGGCTGTCAAAGTCCAGAATCGCTCCCAATCCCACTGAGATGGAAAAGTATTGCCAATGCTGATTAAACTTCCAAGTGAATCATTTGGATTCACTTTACCCGTAAAAATTTGCTTAATGCCCGAAACATAATTATCTAGTGTGGTGAAACATCTTTGGATACCTGTTGGAATGGCTTCGGCAAAACTATACTCCTGATGGACTGTTTTGAAAAGTTGCATCGGTAATTTTACAAATAAACCAAGCTGTGCTTTATTGTTAATTAATGTTCTAATTTTCACTGTATCCATGCCTCTTTTTGCAATCACTGTGACCAATGAATCACTATATTTTTTCTTTACTTCAATAAACTCATGTTGGTATTTCACAGATTCCCCATTGATACTTAATAAGGTATCATTTTTCTGAAAGCTACCTTCTACTACAACTGCCGTTTTACCAATGGAGTCCACAATCACTGGGAACATTGGCACAACAAATGCGGTTGAATTATTTGCATTTGCTAATTCAGCAGCTATCGTTGTTGGTATAGCTAAACTCAAAACACTATCCCCTCTTTTGACTTGGATTGTTTTTGGGTCTTCTAAAACTATTTTAGACTCCAATTCAAAGAAATCTTTTAATTCTTTTTGATCTAATGCAACAATGATATCCCCGTCCTTTAATCCCATTTTTTTAGAAATCTCTGTAGGATGTATGCCATAACTTAGATTTTTTGATGGTAAAAAATCGTCTCCCCAAAACCAGGCAATGCCAATGAAAATTACAATGGCTAAAATTACATTTACTATCACACCACCTAACATCACAATCAATCTTTGATAAGCCGGCTTTGATCTTAACTCAAAAGACTCTGGGGCTTTATTCATCTGCTCCTTATCCATGCTTTCATCAATCATGCCCGAAATTTTCACATAGCCTCCAAAAGGAATCCAACCTAATCCATATTCTGTATCGCCTATCTTCTTTTTCCACAAACTAAATCCAGGATTAAAGAATAAATAAAATTTTTCTACTCTTGCACCAAATAATCTAGCAGGAATAAAATGTCCTAACTCGTGTAAAACAACGATGATAGAAAAAGATAAAATAAATTGTGCCGTTTTTGTTGCAAGAACGGTTAAATCAATAGCAGCTAGATACATGTTTTAAAGTTGTATTAATGAAGCAGCAAAATCTCTTGCAGCTCCGTCGGTTTCATAATAATCATCCAAACTTGGATGTGCGATAAATTCAATTCTCTCTAATGTTCTTTCAATCAGATCGGTCATATCTAAAAATCCAATTCTATTTTTTAAAAATGCATACACTGCAATTTCATTTGCAGCATTCAATACACATGGGACATTGCCTCCAATACGCAATGCTTCGGTCGCCAATTTTAAATTTCTAAAGGTCTTTACATCAGGCTCGTCAAAAGTCAATGTATTGGGTTTGTCAAAATGGTATCTTGGAAAATCGTTCTTCAATCTTTTTGGAAAAGCCATGGCATATTGAATTGGTAATTTCATGTCTGGCAAACCCATTTGTGCTTTAATGCTGCCATCCTGAAACTGCACCATGCTATGAATAATACTTTGCGCATGCACAACTACTTTGATTTGATCTGGTCTTAAATCAAATAACCATTTCGCTTCAATCATTTCTAAACCCTTATTCATTAAGGTGGCAGAATCTATAGATATTTTTGCACCCATGCTCCAATTAGGATGTTGCAAAGCATGGTCTCTTTTTACATTCACTAAAAAATTTGGCTTCTTTCCTAAGAATGGGCCACCGCTTGCTGTAAGAATAATTTTTTCAATTGGGTTACTACCCTCTCCAACTAAACATTGGAAAATCGCAGAGTGTTCGCTATCAACAGGAATGATGGCAGCGCCTTTTTCTCTTGCTGTGCGCATCACAATATCACCTGCTACAACTAATGTTTCTTTATTGGCAAGGCCCACTGCTTTACCATTTTCAACTGCAGTGAGTGTTGGCTTTAATCCTGCAAATCCTACAATGCCAGCCATCATAAAATCATAACAATCCATGGCGGCAACTTGTTCTAAAGCTTCTTCTCCAGCAAAGACTTTAATTGGTTTGCCTTCTAATGCTTTTTTTACAACCGCGTATTTGCCAATCTCCCCAATCACAACAATATTGGGTTCAAATAATAATGCTTGTTCTATTAACAAAGATTCATTCGCATGCGCCGTCAAAATCTCAGCGACAAATAAGTCTGGGTTCGCCGCGATCACCTCTAGGGTTTGTTTCCCAATGGAACCTGTAGATCCGAAAATGGCAATTCTTTTTTGACTCATCCAGTTGTTTACTTGTGGTTAAAAATACGCTTTTTATTCTATTCTTACTATTTGCCTAATTGAATATGCATTGCATCTGCAATTTTTCGATCGTTACTTAATCTTGGTACTTTATTCTGACCACCCAATTTTCCTTCGGACTTCATGTAATCAATAAATGCATTTTTAGGAACCACAGTTACTACTAATGGTGCTAAAATATTTCCTGCAATCAGGTCTTGATAGTAGACATTTTTAGCACACATGGCTTCATCTAATTTAGATTTAAACAACGCCATATCCAATGGTGCTCTTTCAAATTCAACGAACCACTCATGGTAACTTTTTCCTTCTCCTTGAGCTATAAAAGGCGCCACCGTAAACTCTACAATAGATGCATTCATTTCATTCGCAACCTTTAACATAGCTGCTTCTACCTCCTCTCCAATCACATGTTCTCCAAATGCCGAAATAAAATGTTTCACCCTACCTGTTACAATGATTCTGTATGGATCAATGCTCACAAATTTTACAGTGTCTCCAATATTATAGCCCCATAAGCCAGCATTGCTATTAATAACGAGTGCATATTGTACTCCTAGTTCCACTTGTGATAAATTAATTCTTACGGGATTGGCCTCATGAATATGCGCTAATGGAATAAATTCAAAATAAATTCCACTATTGGTATTCAATAACAATCCCTGCTGATCTCTTGTATCTTGAAAAGCAAAAAATCCTTCACTTGCAGGAAAGAGTTCAATGGTATCTATTGACTTCCCAATGGTATCAAACAGTTTAGATTTATAAGGTTCAAAATTCACACCCCCCTGCACCAATACTTGTAAATTTGGAAATACTTCTTTTACTGATTTACCAGATTTTTCGACAACACGGTCAAAATACATTTGCATCCACGGAGGAATGCCACCCACCAAGGTCATATCTTTTAAGATGGTCTCAGCCACAATTCGATCTAATTTCTCCTCCCATTCTTCGATACAATTGGTTTCATAACTTGGTAATTGATTGCTTCTTAAATAAGCCGGAATATGATGATTCACAATCCCACTCAGTCTACCAGTAGGAATGTCAGCCACCCTTTCTAAAACAGGAGACCCACTTAAAAAAATCATCCGACCGTTGACAAACTGGTTTTCACCGGTGGTCGCCATATAGGTTAACAAGGCATTTCTGGCCCCATTAATATGATTACTTATAGAGTCTTTTGTAATAGGGATGTATTTAACACCGCTGGTTGTGCCACTGGTTTTGGCAAAATAGATAGGCTTGCCTTTCCAAAGCACATTATGAGTCCCTTTTTTGATCTGTTCTATATAGGTCTTAATGGCTTCATAGTCCCTTAAAGGCACTGCTTTCTGAAACTCTAGGGGACTATTGACTTGATCAAATCTGTGCTCTTTCCCAAAAATGGTAGATTTCCCAGCCTTAACTAATTGATTTAGAATACTTTGCTGATCTTCTAAAGCACTATGTCGCTCTTTTTGGATTTGGCGATAGATGACATTGGCAAATGGTTTTGCCAACAAAGACTTAATATTCATAGGGATTGGTTAAAGACTTAATAGTCAGGAACAAATTTAGAGTGTATTTTACGGAACATCAAACCTTTTGAGGGTTTCTAGTACTAAAAAATAGCTAAATTATATTTTTCAAGAATTCCTTGCATATTGACATAATTATAATTACCTTTGCCCTCCTAATTTTGGACAATTATGTTAGCAGTAGTTAAAATCGCAGGACAACAATTCAAAGTACAAGCAGGAGATAGCTTGTATGTACCTCACCTGCAAGGTAAAACCGGAGACAAAGTTGAATTCAATGATGTATTATTCGTTGATAATAATGGAAGCATCTCTTTCGCGACTAAAGCGGTAGTGAAGGCTGAAATTACAAACGACCTAGTTCAAGGTGATAAAGTGATCGCTTTTAAAATGAAGAGAAGAAAGGGTTTCCGCAAGAAACATGGTCACAGAACGCATTATACGCAAATCAAAATCGAAAACATAGCTTAAACTAATATACTATGGCACACAAAAAAGGTGAAGGATCCGTTAAAAACGGCCGTGATTCACAAAGTAAAAGATTAGGCGTTAAGATATATGGTGGACAACCAGCTTTAAACGGCAATATCTTAATTCGTCAAAGAGGTACTCAATACCACCCTGGTAAGAACGTTGGTTTAGGGTCTGACTTCACCATTTTCGCTCTTACAGACGGAATTGTTGAGTTCAAAAAGGGCAAAAACAACAAAACGACGGTTTCAATCGTACCGGCTGAATTAGTTGCTTAAAAAATATTTTTTGTTGTTATTAAAAAAGTTTTTACTTTTAGTGCATATTTACTAACCATTAAATCTAAAAAACATGGCAACTGCAAAAAAAGCGGCTAAAAAAGCTGCTCCAAAAAAAGCTGCAAAGAAAGTAGTTAAGAAAGCTGCTCCTAAGAAAGCTGCTAAGAAAGCTGCTCCTAAGAAGGCTGCTAAAAAGAAAGCTGCTCCTAAGAAAGCTGCTAAGAAAGCTGCTCCTAAGAAAGCTGCTAAGAAAGCTGCTCCTAAGAAGGCTGCTAAAAAGAAAGCTGCTCCTAAGAAGGCTGCTAAAAAGAAATAATTATCTTCGGATAATATTGAAAGACCCTCGATATTATCGGGGGTTTTTTTTTGCCCCTACCTCTCCCTCCTTTACATGGTCAACTTAGTTTTATTTATATTTGCCCATGCACAATTACGAAATTGCCGAGTATTTTAATCTCCTAGCTAAACTCATGGACATCCATGGAGAAAATGCTTTCAAAATAAAGTCCTACAGTAACGCAGCATACACACTAGACCGGCTAAATGACCCTTTGGAAGCCATGACACCAGCTCAAATTGCTGGAATTAGAGGAATTGGAGATGCTTTGGCGCAAAAAATTGTGGATTTATTGGCCACAAAAAAGCTACAAATCCTAGAAGACTATATTGAAAAGACCCCGGCTGGCATTTTAGAGATGTTAAAAATCAAAGGATTAGGTCCAAAAAAGATCATCACCATTTGGAAGGAATTGGGGATTGAAAGTATTGGTGAACTGTTATATGCCTGCGAGGAAAATAGACTCATCAACTATAAAGGCTTTGGTGCTAAGACCCAGCAAAGTATTCAGGATGCCTTGAACTATTACTTACAAAACCAAGGCAGCTTCTTGTACCAACAAGTACAAGACATTGTAACGCAAATTGAAAATGCACTATCGCTTCAGTTTCCAAAAGACCAGCATCAGGTGTCTGGCCATTATAAAAGGCAGATGGAAACCTTGGATTTTTTAGACATTGTATCCACCACTTCTCAAACAATCCTATCAGATTGGTTAGCATCAAAAGGATTTATACTTGACAGTTCAAATGATTTTTTAAGTTGCAAAGGGCCAGATCAGTTTGAATTGAGATGGCATATGGTAGCTGAATCTAAATTTTTTATTCAAGAATTTAGTCTTTCCTGCAGCCCTGAATTTTGGTTAGCATGGCAAGCACTTCCAAATTTTAATGCGACAAAAGCATTTGAATCTGAATTAGCCATTTTTGAACAAGTACAAATGCCGTTCATCCCTGCCGCACAAAGGGAGGATCCTGCAATTATTCAGCAAGCAAAAACAAAAGGATTAAACCAGCCGATACAAGCCTCAGACATTAAAGGCATCATACATTCCCATAGCACTTGGAGTGATGGCTTACATACCATTGAACAAATGGCCCTTGCTGCAAAAGAAAAAGGATTTGAATATTTAGTGATTAGTGACCACTCAAAATCTGCCTTTTACGCCAATGGTTTACAAGAAGATCGCATTCGTGCTCAACATAAAGAAATAGATGCCTTAAATAAAAAATTAGCACCTTTTATCATTTTTAAAAGTATAGAATCAGATATTTTAAATGATGGCAGCCTAGACTACCCAGATGAAATTTTAGCTTTATTTGATATCGTGATTGCTTCTGTGCATTCAAATTTAAAAATGACGGAGGAAAAAGCGATGATGCGTTTGATGAATGCAATTGAAAATCCTTATACAAGCATTTTAGGGCACCCTACTGGCCGTTTATTGTTAAGCCGAAAAGGATATCCAATTAACCACGAAGCCATTATCATGGCTTGCGCAGCGAATAATGTTGTCATTGAATTAAATGCACATCCAAGAAGATTGGATATGGATTGGCGTTTTATTGGTCAAGCAATCCAAGAAGACGTGTTGATTTCTATTAATCCAGATGCGCATGCCATTGATGGATTTGACGATTGTGCTTATGGTGTTTTGGTTGCGCAAAAAGCAGGACTCACTGCAGCACAAAATTTAAGCAGTTTTAGTTTAGCCGAAATGATGGAGTTTATTAGCTTCCAGCAGGCAAAACGTGGTTAGATTTAACTTTAGTTTATTAAATGCTTTCTTTCAGGTACAGGATATATTCCCCAGGCATTAATTCAAATTGGCTATTGCCATTGAATTCAAAACTAAGCCCCGAAAATAAATTCGTAAACTTACCAGTGAATGCCTCATTTACTACATGCAGATGTTGTCTTTCTACTGACAAATTCAACATGACCAAGGCTGTTTTTCCTTGGTATGTTTTTAAGTAGGCCATGACCAATTTTTCTGTTGGCAAATTAAATATGCTGCCAGAAGCTAAGACTGGAAATTGTTTTCTTGCAGTCAATAAGGTTTTATAAAATTCATGCAGTAATGGCTTTTCGGATGTCCATTGAAGCTGGTCTTTGTCAAAAAATGCAAGTCTTTTATGATTAGGTAATTCTTGACCACTATAAATTAAAGGTTGGCCATTCCAAGTTAATGTAAATACTGCCCAAGCTTTTGCAGCTATGCCATACTTTTCGTATTCAGTGCCATTCCAACTATTCTCATCGTGATTAGAAGTATAAAATAATTTATACGCCCCATTTGGATATTGTGCATATTGATGTAAGATGTCATACACTTCATGTAAGCCATCTGCCTCCTTCCCCACTTTTTGGGATGCATGCATCCAAGCCCAAGCATAGCTGGTATCAAATACTTGATGATATTCAATGTCTTCGCATTCTGCGAGCCAATACAATGTTTTAGTAGGTTCTAATACTGTCCTTGCGTTCATCCAAAAATCCAAAGGCACTAAATGCGCCATATCACATCTAAAACCATCAATATTAAATTTACGCACCCAATATTCCATCGCATCAATGAGTGCAATGCGCATCAATGGATTGTCAAAATTTAAATCAACTACATCATCCCATCCATTGCGTTCAGTAAAATTACCTGCTGCATCTTGTGCAAACCAACTTGGATTTTCTTGCATCCATTCATGTTGACTACCCGTATGATTCGCTACCCAATCAATAATTACTTTCATCCCCAATGCATGTGCCGCATCTACCAAGTCTTTAAAATCAGTTTCTGAGCCAAATTCAGGATTGATTTTTGTGTAACTGCTACAAGCATAATAACTTCCTAGTGTTCCTTTTTTATTGACTTGACTGATTGGAGTAATGGGCATCAACCATACAATATCAATACCCATGTCTTTAATTCTTGGGAGATGCTTTTCAAATGCTTTAAATGTACCCTCTGCAGTATATTGTCGAATATTGACTTCATAAATTGAAGCAGTATTGGCCCAGCTGACTTGCTTAAATGAATCAATCATATTTATAGTCTTTTTTTATTATCTTGTTGCTAAGATGAATCCTAAATTAGATCGCAAATTAAGTCTTTTACATGCAACTGCCATCAATATGATTGATATGGTAGGTATCGGTCCCTTTGTAGTATTGAGTGTGGTGGCACAGATCATGGGTGGCCCCTATTTTTTATACGCTTGGATTGCTGGTGCAATTTTATCCTATGTAGATGCCATGGTATGGAGTCAACTAGGTGCTGCCTTGCCAAAAGCTGGTGGAAGTTTTCATTTTCTAAAGGAAGGTTACGGCGGAAAATGGGGTAAATTAATGAGCTTCTTATTTGTATGGCAAACCATGATTCAAGCCCCATTGGTGATTGCATCTGCTGCTATTGGTTTTTCACAATACGCGAATTTTTTTTTTCATCTAAGTTTTATTCAAGAGAAATTAGTGAGTGGCGCTGTAGTGATTTTAGTGATTAGTTTATTATATAGAAACATCGAATCCATTGGAAAAATATCTGTACTATTATGGGTGGGTGTGATCACCACACTTTTATGGATTATCTTTGGAGGCATTGCACATGGCAATTTCATGGAACCTATCCTGCATATCAATGATGGTCTTAAAATAGAATACGGACTAGTTGCTGCATTGGGATTTGCGAGTGTCAAAACAGTCTATAGTTATCTAGGCTACTACAATGTTTGTCATTTAGGAGCGGAAATTAAAAATCCAACTAAGAACATACCAAGAAGCATGTTTATTTCTATTACTGGTATTTCAATTTTATACTTGGCAATGAATGTAAGTGTGGCAAGTGTTTTGCCCTTTGAGACGATTGTGAATAGTAAGTTTGTGGTGAGTGATTATATCAAAACCTTGTACGGACAAAATGCTGGGGCAATTGCCACCGTGCTAATTTTAATGGTGGCATTTGCTTCTGTTTTTTCGGCCACCCTTGGTTATAGCAGGATCCCTTATGCTGCAGCACAGGATAAATCTTTTTTCGCTTTCTTCGCCAAAATACATCCTAGATTACATTTCCCTCATCGTTCTTTGTTGGTATTAGGCGCGATTGCCTTTTTATTTAGTTTGCTCTTTAGATTAAAGGAAGTGATTGATGGCATTCTTGCCATGCGTATCATGATTCAATTCATTGGTCAAGCAATTGGCTTATTGATTTTATATAAAAGAAAAGGCAGCGGATTTTTCCCATGGAAAATGCCTTTCTTCCCTGTCCCTTTGTTTATCGCCATCCTTATATGGGTCGC
>Ga0207937_1000864_pt1 | contig 10284 bp, 9 predicted proteins | sample LakMenEpi04Sep11_FD_150668 | JGI IMG/M metagenome (GOLD analysis project Ga0207937, IMG submission 150668) | Freshwater microbial communities from Lake Mendota, WI - 04SEP2011 deep hole epilimnion (SPAdes) | ecosystem: Environmental > Aquatic > Freshwater > Lentic | place: Lake Mendota, Madison...
TGGCGCAGTTGGCATGGTTCCCGCGTTGACACCCCCGCCGGTCACCACAACAGTGAGTCTCCACATTGCATGCGTTCGACCGTCGGTCTCGCGACGCTCGAAGACGATTCGACGCACATCTCCACCGTGTGCCGCACCGAGGGTGGCGTCGCCGTGGTCGTACGCGGTTCGCACGAGACGCAAACGCTTCGATCGTGCGAACGGCCCGACACTGGCACGCAGCTCCACGTTCCATGTTGACTCCGGAGCGTCAGCGACGCGCGTTGCGGAATGCACGAGCGACATCCATTTCGGATAGGCAGCAAGGTCGTCGACATGCGCGAGCACGGCCTCAACCGACGCAGACGTGGTGAGGCTCGCTTCGATATCCATGTGCTGAAACCTAGGTCGTGTGGCGGCGCACCGAGATGCGAACGAAAACGCCCCTACTCGACGTGGTCACCCTGGTGGAAGTCATCGATATGGTCGCCTTGCGGCAGCGAGTCGGTGTCCGACCTGCGTCGCTGGCCGGTTGTCGGGTCGGGCGCGACGGGGCGTTCGATCGGTTTGGTCTGGCTGGAAAATGCACGGCTGAGCAAGCGACCGCTTGCCTTGAGCGCACCGCCGACATCGCTCGTGCGATCGAACTTTGGTGCGTACTGCGAATCGGTCGATTGCTCGTCGGGCGACGTGCTCGCATCAAATGTGCTGTCCGACACCGTACTGTCCGACACCGTGCTGTTGACTGCCTGCGTGGTGTCGCGCGTGAGTGACGGGTCCAGTTTGGGAGAACCCATGGGCAACGTGGGGTCAAAGAGTCCCGGACCGTCGAATCGTTTCACCGGCGCAGAAACATCACGCGAGGTGTGACCCGTCGCGGATGTGTCGCGTGCACTACGACCCGATGCAGAGGTATCGCGCGACGTGCGTCGCGGAACGCTCGAGGTGTTGTTGGAGGATGTGCGAGACGCTGTCGTCGCCGACTTGTTCGACGACTGACGCGCCGGCTTGGCGGCAGGCTTCGCCTTGACTTCGGCAAGCCGTGGGGCCACGAAGAGCCGCGGTGACTTTTCGCGACGGTCATCGAACGACCAGCCGCGAGGCAAGGTGAGTCGGGACGCATGGTCGCCACACAGGCGATTGAGGTGGCGTGCTTCGTCGGCGTCGTACGTTTCGAGCCACACCACGCAGGCTGCGCGGTCGATTCCGAAGGCCACTTCGGCTGGTTCGTTACAGCCGAGTTTTTCGCAACTTCGATTCACGGTTCCCACAGTAGGGACTGCGATGGCGTCACATGACGCATTCGACGGGCGCCATGGCAGGATTCAACGCAATTGGTGGGCGATGCGGGCCTCGATCCCACGACTTCTACGATGTGAACGTAGCGCTCTTCCGACTGAGCTAATCGCCCTTGGTGACCTGTGAGGCTAGCGGCTCGAGACAGACGGTGCCCATGCCTTGGCGATCACGGGCTTGTGTGGTGTCGCTGTCGCACGGTGAATCAAAGGGCACGAGTTCGCGCACTCGCGCTTGATGCGGCCCGCTGCACGGCACTTCGAACGCCGACCCAATCTCGTCGAAGTTCACGCATGACCCGGCGGAAATCAGCCCGTCGATTCCCCGTTCGGGCATCGGGTCGCCCATGATGTGCAGGATCAGAAGAATTGCCGTGCCGATACCGATGATCACCAACACGAATCGCCACGGGAATCGTGCCGGCGGATACACGCGGTCAGGTTGGGCCTCACTCCAGATGTCGTAGTCCGGCCGTGGATTGTGCGACGAACCGTGGCTGCCTACGGCAGAGCCGGTTGCAAGTTGCAGATCGTAAGCGGCTCGTCGTGCGGGCGAGGAAAGCACGCTCCAGGCTTCGGCAATGCGCGTGACCTCCGCAGTGGTGGACGCCGCAGAGCCACTTTTGCGAGTCGATGCGGCGGAGCCGCGAGCGTCGGGATGAGCCTCACGCATCCGGGCGCGATACGCCCGCCGAATGTCGTCGAGCGACGCGGTACGCCCAACTCCGAGCGTCTCGTAATGGTTGGTCATCGACCCACCATGCTCGCAGGAGGACGGCTGTTTCGCGCGTCGAGTGCCGACGTATGACGATGTCGCGCGACTAGTACCCGAGGGCTGTGTCGACCACTCCCAAGAGCGGCTGCCCCGCCGCAAACAGTCGACAGTTGGCGGTCACGCGTTCTGTCAGCAATGGCACGGCCATGGCTCTCGTATTGCCGATGTGTGGCGTGATGAGACAGTTGTCGAGTGCCCACAGCGGATGTTCCTTTGGCAACGGTTCCGGATCCGTCACGTCCAGCGTGGCACCACCGATGCGCCGTTCGCGCAACGCAGCCACCAAGTCGTCGGTAACGATCAACCTTCCGCGGCCGACGTTCACGAGCCATGCATCGTTCTTCATCATGGCTAGCTCGCGCGCAGCAATCAGACCCGTGGTCTCGGGTGTGAGCGCGCAAGCCAGCACCACCGCATCGGCTTGGGGCAGCACGTCGTGCAACTTCGATTGGGTGACCACACGCTGTGCACCGGCAATTGGCGTGTCATGTCGCCGCACCACGGTGATGTTGGTGTTGAAACCTTGCAGCATCCGGATGAGCGAGGTGGTGATACCGCCGCCACCAACGATCACGATGTTGCCACCCAGCAAGTAACGCCCGTGATCGACGGTCCATTCGTCGACTCGCGAATAGCCGATGACATGTCGCAAGCCTCCGAGCAAGAACGCCATGCACAACTCGGCAACGGGTTCGGCATACACGCCCTTGCCGCTGGTCCACACACGACGGTCGTCGAGGTGCGGAACGTAGTTCTCGATTCCGGCAAACGGCAACTGCACCCACGAAAAATGTTGATGCTCACGCATGATCTCGCCGAACGCAGCGGCGCCGCGAGGGTCACCCCAGACGAGGCCATCGGCGTTCGCATAGTCGACCACTTCGCATCCGCCGGCGCGTACCGCTTCGCGCAGCCATTCGGGTGCCGTGACGGGACCAACCGCGACGCGGGACGAAGTCGACATGGCGGACGATCAGTTGCCGGTGAGCGTGGCCGCGATCTTGCCGGTCGAGGCGCCGCCGCGTCGCAAGATCACCACGAGGAACCACAGCGACGCCATGGTGACGACGAACAAACTGATCGCTCCCACACCCCAGAACGGTTTGATGGTGCTGCGTGTAGCACCCAACAACGCAACGGGGAACGTGGTGGAACCGGCCTCGCTTATCAATGTGGAGATCACGGCGTTGTCCAGACACAGTGCGAACGACAACAACCCACCTGCGATCATCGCCGACGCAATCAACGGCAGCGTGATTTGTCGGAACGCGCGTCCCGGGGGCGCGCCGAGATCGGCTGCTGCCTGTTCGAGTGATTCGTCCAATCCTGCGAGTCGTGCCCTCACGATGAGTGTGACCACCGCAGACGCATAGAGCGACTGTCCAACCCACAGCTTGTTGATGCCGCCGTTGAACGGGCCCCAGCCCTCCGTGAAGATGTACCCGAGCACCGGTACGTCTTGAATTCGCGGAAACCAGGTGGCCAACGCGATGGCGTCCATGATCTCCGGTGTCACCAGGATGAGGAATACCAACACCATGAACACCGACGACCATCTGCCGGGTCGTCGCGCGAGTGCCACTCCGGCGGTGCCACCCAGTACCACTGCAATGATGGTGGCGCCGAATGCGGCGATGAACGAGTTGCGGATGGCGTCGCCGATTCCTGCGAAGTCGAAGATGTTCGCATACCAACTCGTGAGTACACCGTTGACGACGAGTGCCAGCACGAACCCGCTCGGCACCACCCATGCGGTGTAACCGCCGCCGAATTGTGCTCGTTGCTTCAGTACTCGGCGGGCGACGAACGCCACCGCCACCAATGCGGCAAACAGCAGCGCAGTTTGCAGGAACACCGCTCCGTCGAAGAGCTCACTCCACCACTTGGTACTCACCGCGTTCGACCAGATGGTGAACGAGTTGCCCCGGTTGAAGGAGTGCAAGAACACCAGCCCCACGGGAATGAAGAGGAAGATCAATACCAATGTGGTCCAGACTCCGAGCACCCGATGCAGCGCGTCGTCAGCGACGCCCCATCGGCGCGAAGTGGACGTGCTGGAACCGTGCTGCTTGGCACGCACACGTCGCCACTGTTGCATCGCCGGCTCGAGCAGTCCGATCAGTCGCGGAAACAGCCACACCACCGCAGCGCCGAGAATCAACACCAACAACACCGCACCGATCATCAACACGGCCATCGCCGAGCCGAGCGGCCAGTTCTGTGCGCCACTGAACTGCGACGCAATCATCGCGCCGATCATGTTGCCTTTTGCTCCGCCCAACACGGTGGCGGTCACATAGTCGCCGCACATCGGAATGAACGTGAGCAGGACACCGGCTGCAATGCCGGGCCCTGCCAACGGCAACGTCACCCCGAAGAAGGTGGCAAATCGTCCTGCGCCGAGGTCTTTGCTTGCTTCACGCAGGCGAACATCGATGCGATCGAACGCAACGTACAGCGGCAAGATCATGAAGCCGAGGTAGTTGTAGACGATCGCCAATTGCACTGCCGTGGATGTCTGCAACAGTTGGATGCCGTTCTCCCCAACCACCCCGAGGTCCTGCAGAAACTTCGAGAGTGTGCCGTTGGGTGCCAACGGAATTCGCCATGCAACCGTGCGAATCAAGAAGCTGGTGAAGCTCGGCACCACCACCGCAGCAAGCACGATGGCTCGCCAACGCTCACTCACCTTGAATGCAGCGAAGTATGCAACCGGCAATCCGATGAGCAAACACAACAGCGTTGCGGTGATCGCAATTCGCACCGTGGCACGAAACACGCTGAAGAAGGTTTCGTCGAACACCTCCACGTAACCGTCGGTGGTCAACTTGGTGAGATCCACCGGCACCAACTGGCTGGTGTCCTTTGTGCCGAATGAGTAGAGCACCACGAACGCGATCGGCGCAACGAAGAATGCGACGTACCACACGATTGACGGCAACGCCAACGCGTACTTCGGCGCCCGAAAGCGCCGTCGAGTTTCTGGTGCGACCGAAGCGGTCACGTGGTGTTCAGGCTCCTGCTATCGCCTGGCGGTGTCGATCAGGCTCCGGCCTTTGCCTTCACCTTGTTCAGGATTTCCACCATGCGATCGAGCGTCGGCGTGATTTCCTGTGTCTGGAAGGTGGCTACTTGCTCGGGCGAGAAGAAGATCATCTCGCCACGCTCGAGGTCTGGAGCCAACTCGGCAACGAGCGTGTCCATGTTCTTCATGCCGGTGTTGTAGCCGTGGTACTGCAGGTCCTTGATGGAGATCTCCGGGACGAGTTCCCAGTTGATCCACGCGTGTGCTGCGTCGGGGTTCGGTGCACCTGCGGCGATGCAGTAGGTGTCCATCCACAGTTCGGTGGCTGGAGTTCCGAGCACCCACACCCAGTTGTCGGGGTTTCCACCGGCATCGGCGATTCGCACGTACGCCTGACGCAGGTCGCCGTTCCATCCCATTGCCAAGCTGTACGAGCCTTCGGCGAGCGCCGTGCTCGGGTACGAGTCGAACGCCTTGATGTGCTGGGCGAATTCGTCGACGAGGAACTTCTCGCACTCATCGAGCAATGCCGGATCCTGATCGTTCCAGTTCTTACCCTGCGCCCAGTACCACATGCCGCAAAGGTTTGGTGCGGTGTCGATCATCGCGCAGTTGCCGCTGCCTTCGTTCATGCACGCGTCGATGAAGTCCTGCCAGGTTTCCATCTTTCGGGTGATCTTGGTCTTGTCGTAGAAGAAGCCGGTGCTCCCCCAGTTCTTGCACACCGAATACTCGTTGTTCGGATCCCACGACTGCGAAACGTATGCGGTGTCGAGGTTGCTGAAGTTGGGGATCTTCGACATGTCGAGTTTCTGGATGAGACCCTTCTCGATCATTTGCGGCACGTACGGGCCGGTTGGCACGACGATGTCGAAACCGCTGTTGCCTGCGCTGGCAGCCAACTTGGTGATGAGATCTTCGTTGCTTGGGTAGTAGTCCACCTTCATGGTGATACCGAGTTCGCTCTCGGCGAGCGCGCCGACGATTTCTGGATCGTTGTAGTCACCCCAGGTGTACATGGCGAGCGATCCCGACGATGTGTTGATGACGCGCGAGTAGTCACCCGACGCTGCGTCGCCACCCGATGCGTCGTCGCCGGCTTCGTCCGAGCCACCACATGCGGCAAGCACCACTGCGAATCCGGCTGCTGCCGTGCCGCCCGTGATGAATGCGCGACGCGAGAGATGGTCGCGGAATGCTTCTGGTGCGAGCATGCGAAGTTGCTTGGTCATGGTGTCCCCCTCATGGTGTGTGTCGTATGGCTCACCCGAACTTAGCGGATTGTGCGGCGGTTCGCCCAGATTGAGGGCGTCGCCCGCAGCATTGCGATAGGGCGAAGCGTCAGGCGGTGGCGCTCGGAGCAGCCATCACGATGTTGGCCTGACGCGCCGAGAACAGGTAGACGTCCTCGGCCGACCACGAGCACCAGACTGCGTCGTCCACCTGGAATCGCTCAGGATTGGTGCGCGGCACCAGCACCAGAAGGTCCTTTGTGCGGGTTCGCACGACGTATTGCAACACGTCGCCGAAATACGACACGCCGGCCACGGTGGCCTGGACGCAGTTTTCCGACTTTGCCGGCTGAGCCGAGCTCAGGTGGATGCACTCCGGTCGCACTGCCGAGAGCGCAGGTTCACCGTTGGGCACGTCTTCCTCCGGGCGGCTGGCGACGAACACCGTGCCGTCATCGGCTTGTGAACCGTGTTCGGTGGCGGTGCCCTGCCAGAAGTTGTTGCGTCCGACGAAACCCGCGACAAACGCCGTAGTCGGATGTTCGTACACCGTTTCTGGATCGGCGAGCTGTTCGACGTGCCCATTGAGCATGATGGCAATGCGATCGGACATCGACATTGCTTCTTCCTGGTCGTGCGTAACGAAGACGAACGTGATGCCAAGACGAGTCTGCAACAGCTTGAGTTCGATTTGCATTTCTTCGCGCAGCTTGCGGTCGAGCGCACCGAGTGGTTCGTCGAGCAACAAGATGCTCGGCCGATTCACCAACGCCCGTGCAACCGCCACACGCTGCTGCTGCCCACCCGACATCTGTCGCGGTTTGCGATCGGCCAGCTTCGACATTTGCACCATGTCGAGAGCTTCGGTGACGCGAGCGGCAATCTCGGACTTGTTCACACCTTTTTGTCGCAGACCGTAGGCAACGTTCTCGGCAACGGTCATGTGCGGAAACAATGCGTAGTGCTGGAACACGGTGTTGACGTCACGCTTGTACGGCGGCACACCTTGCACGTACTGACCGGAGATTCGAATGAAGCCTTCGTCCGGTTGTTCGAAGCCGGCCAACATTCGCAGCGTGGTGGTTTTGCCGCAACCGCTGGGGCCGAGCAGTGACAAGAACTCCCCTGCGTGAATTTCGAGATTGATCTTGTCCACGGCCGTGACATCGCCGTATCGCTTGGTGACGTCCACCAACTCAACGGAGCCGCGTTCAGTTACCACCGTGGTATCAATCCCCCTTGCAGCGCAACGCTAGTCAGTCGTCGGCTAGATGGTGATGTTGGCCATCACGTGCTTGATGCGCGTGTAGTCGTCCAACGCATAGGCGGAAAGGTCCTTGCCGTAGCCCGACTTCTTGTATCCGCCGTGCGGCATTTCGGCCACCACGGGGATGTGCGTGTTGATCCACACACAGCCGAAATCGAGCGACTTTGCCATACGCATGGCCTTGCCGAAGTCACGGGTCCACACCGACGAGGCCAGACCGTATTCCACCCCGTTGGCCCACTTGAGCGCCTCGGCCTCGTCGCTGAACTGCTGCACGGTGATGACGGGGCCGAAGATTTCCTGCTGAATCATGTCGTCGTTCTGCTTGAGGTCGGCCACCACGGTGGGTTCGAAGAAGTACCCGTTGTTGCCGATCTTGTTGCCACCGGCCACCACTCGTGCGTGCTTGGGTGCGCGCTCGACGAAGTCGCTCACGCGAGCGAGTTGGTTGGCGTTGTTGAGCGCGCCATACAACACGTCGTCATTGGGTTGACCGGTCTTGGTGTTCTTTGCTGCCGCAGCGAGCGCTTCGACGAAATCGCCGTACACCTTTGGTCCGACGATCACGCGAGTGGCGGCGGTGCAGTCTTGACCGGCGTTGAAGTAACCAGTCATCGAAATCTGGGCTGCTGCCGCCTCGAGATCGGCATCGTCGAACACGATGACCGGCGCCTTGCCACCCAATTCAAGGTGCACACGCTTGAGCGACTTCGCTGCAGCTTCGGCGACTTCCATTCCGGCACGTACCGAACCGGTGACCGACACCATCGACGGCGTCGCATGCGACACCATGGTGCGACCGGTATCGCGATCGCCGCACACCACGTTGAACACGCCTTGCGGCAGGAATTCGTTTGCAATCTCGGCGAGCAACACGGTGGTTGCTGGTGTGGTGTCGCTCGGCTTCAACACGATGCTGTTGCCGGCGGCGATTGCCGGGGCAAACTTCCACACCGCCATCATCATCGGGTAGTTCCACGGCGCCACTTGCGCGCACACGCCGACCGGCTCGCGACGAATCATGGAGGTGAAGCCCTTCATGTACTCGCCTGCACTCTTGCCTTCCAGCATTCGCGCAGCACCCGCGAAGAAGCGAATCTGATCGACCATTGGTGGAATCTCTTCCGATGTAGTGATCGACACCGGCTTGCCGCAGTTCTCCACTTCCGTCGCGATGAACTCGTCCTTGCGCGCCTCGATTGCATCGGCGATGCGGAAGAGTGCAAGCGAACGTTCCGACGGAGTGGATTCCTTCCACACGTCGAACGCACGCTGGGCTGCGTTCATCGCCGCATCGACGTCGGCTTGCTTGCTGTTGGGCGAAGTTGCGTACACCTTGCCGGTGGCCGGATTGATGATGTCGAGGGTGCTGCCGTCGGCTGCGTCGGAGTGTTTGCCGTCAATGAAGTTTCGGAACTTTTTCATGACGTTTTTCTACCACGGTGCGTTTCGCTCTGCCCATGCCGGCGTTGTAGTAGAACAGTCGCGTGAAGCCGGCGCACGCCACACTCGGCGTCCCCAAGGAAACCAAGACCCTCGAGGGTCGTGTGGCCCTTACCCCCGATGGCGTTCGCGAATTCGAACGCGCCGGCATCGAGGTGTTCGTGGAGAAGGACGCGGGTGCTGCCGCCTCCATTTCCGACGCCGAATTCGTGGCTGCCGGCGCAACCATCGTGCCCACGGCCGCCGATGCCTGGAGCCAGAGCATGGTGGTGAAGGTGAAGGAACCCACCGAGAAGGAGTTCGGCTATCTGCGACCCGATCTCACGTTGTTCACGTATCTGCATCTCGCTGCGTATCCGAAAGTGGCAGAAGCGCTGTTGCGACAGCGCACCACTGGCGTGGCGTACGAAACCGTACAAACGGAAGATGGCGCCCTGCCGTTGCTCGCACCGATGAGCGAGGTGGCTGGTCGACTCGCCACTCAGGCCGGTGCGCACTATCTGCAACGCCCTTACGGCGGCCGTGGCGTATTGATGGGTGGAGCACCCGGTGTACGTCCGGCCAAAGTGGTGGTGATCGGCGCAGGCAACGTGGGATGGAACTCCGCACGTATCGCAGCGGGCATGGAAGCTGAAGTCGTGCTCCTGGACAAGAACCTGGATCGCTTGCGCTTCATCGACCAAATCGAAAAGGGACGCATCATGACGCTCGCGTCGAATCGTGGCGCAATCGAACGCAGTGTGCTGGATGCCGATCTGGTGATCGGTGCCGTGCTGGTTGCAGGCGCCCGTGCACCGGTGGTGGTCACCGAGGAAATGGTCAAGACGATGAAGCGAGGCGCAGTGATGGTGGACGTCGCCATCGACCAAGGTGGCTGCATCGAGACCATGCGCGAAACCACCCACACCGATCCGGTGTACGAAAAGCACGGTGTCATTCACTACGCCGTGGGCAACATGCCGGGAGCCGTCCCCAACACCAGTACGTACGCACTGACCAACGCCACGTTGCCGTATCAGTTGCAGTTGGCAATCCACGGTGCGCGCGGCGCAGCCGAGCGGGACGCCGCAATGGCGCTCGGTGTGAACACCGTTGGCGGGTCGCTCACCAACAAACCCAGCGCCGAGGCGCTTGGTCGCGACTTCGTCGAACCGCTCGTTGCCCTGCGTGTGTCAAACTGACCGCATGACAAAACTCGGCTACAACACCGGATATTGGGGTTCAGGTCCGCCCGCAGGCGTGGTGGAGGCGGTGAAGGAGGCCGACAA
>Ga0207937_1000868_pt1 | contig 10267 bp, 7 predicted proteins | sample LakMenEpi04Sep11_FD_150668 | JGI IMG/M metagenome (GOLD analysis project Ga0207937, IMG submission 150668) | Freshwater microbial communities from Lake Mendota, WI - 04SEP2011 deep hole epilimnion (SPAdes) | ecosystem: Environmental > Aquatic > Freshwater > Lentic | place: Lake Mendota, Madison...
CGATGCTTGCCTTGGATTCAAGCTATCTGCGTCTAGTGCGATGATTCGATCTGAGTTAAAGGAAGAAAAATTCGCGGTGGGTTGCGAAGCTCCTTGAACAGGATTCAGCGATCGTAGCAAGAGATCCTGAGTGGCTGAGGCATCCAGATCGGCTGCCATCAATTTTCGAGTCTCTAGAGACTCAAGAAACAACCGACGGAACTTGCGCGTGTTTGCTTGTTGCTTGTTGCTTGTTGCTTGTTGCTTGGTGCTTGGTGCTTGGTGCTTGGTGCTTGGTGCTTGGTGCGCCGTGCGAGAAGTGGCATGAGAAGGACCTTAAAGCGAGGAGAGACGGATTAAGACGGTACGTTGCAATCGATTACACGGGTTAGGAAATCAGATTGCAATAGGGGGTGTCTAACAATTTATATGAATTTTTCAGACCATTGCATGAGTGCGTAATTTGGCCGAAAACGGTGAATCTACTTTTCATTACGCATGCGACGAGAAATCCGAAGAGAATTTCAAAAAAGCTCTCGCGAGCTTTAGAGCAGAATCGATGAGGCACCGTCGTCCTGTCCGCTCCAGAGTATTTGCTCGGTTTCTAAATTGACGGAACATGGACGTTGGGTGCATTGTCCGCGTTATCACTGGGGTTGTGTTTTATGTCGTCTGGACGATAATTGTTCGGACGACTATATTGCGATTTTTGCTGTTTTGAATTGTTGTTTTGAACCGAAGAAGGGCCCTCCGATTTCTCGGAGGACAGTTTACGAGCGATGAAGAATATTGAATTGGCTGTCCATTTCTTTGCTCAGATCGCCGTTATTCTGGTGGCATGTCGCATCGTGGGAATGATTGCCAAGCGGTTTGGGCAACCGCAGGTTGTGGCCGAAATGCTGACAGGCGTTTTGCTCGGTCCATCCTTTTTCGGTTTGTTTTGGCCCGAGTGGCAACAGCGGGTTTTTCCTTGGGACCCTACGCAAAAGACACGGGACACTCAAAGCTACCTCTTCCCTGCATCTCAACTCGGATTGGCTCTCTACATGTTCATCGTCGGAATGGAATTCCGGATGGACATTATTCGCAAACAACTGAAATGCTCCATTGCAGTTTCCTTGGCAGGAATGGTGACACCTTTCGTTCTAGGTGCTGGACTCGCTTGGTATCTCAAGACTAACAGCAATCTATTCCCAGAACGAACATCAATAACCGAGGCGATGCTCTTTCTGGGCGCATCGTTATGCATTACCGCTTTCCCAATGCTGGCTAGGATCATCCACTTCAAGGGACTCGCCGGAACAACGATGGGAACGGTAGCCATCGGTGCAGGGGCTATCGACGATGCAGCCGCTTGGTGTCTTCTCGCTCTCGTGCTGGCTAGCTTCGATCAAAACATGGCGATCGCCGCCACCAATATTGGTGGCGGCGCGATTTATGTCGCCGTTGTCTTGGGATTGCTTCGCCCAGTCTTGTCACGCCTCGAGCATTTGTTTTTGAAGGACGAGAAACTGACGGAAGCGGGACTTGTTGTTGGTATTGCTTTGATGTCCCTGGGTGCTTGGTTCACGGACTTGATCGGTCTGCATGCGGTGTTCGGGGCATTCGTGATGGGTGCTGCTATCCCACGTCCATTCATGGCACGACAATTGATCGAGCGCATTCAACCCTTGGCCGTTGCTTTATTGCTGCCTCTCTTTTTCACCTATTCTGGTCTGAATACCAAAATCGGTTTGCTCAACAGCGTTGAACTTTGGCAATACTGCGTTTTGGCCATGCTCGCTGCTGTACTAGGCAAAGGGGTGGCGTGTTGGCTAGCAGCGCTAGCTACAGGGCTGCCGAATCGTGAAGCCATGGGCATCGGGACCCTAATGAACGCTAGAGGATTGATGGAATTGATCATCATCAATATCGGCCTGCAACGAGGACTGATCACCGAAGAACTGTTCGCAATCTTGGTGATTATGGCAGTTGTAACCACGCTAATGGCCTCCCCGCTGTTCGAATGGCTGGTTGGCTCCGAGAAGAATAGTCCAGTCGGAACCACCGCACCTTCCAACCCTTAGATTGTGGTGTGCCTCTAGACTGTGGTACCATGAAGCGGTGAACCGCTCCTAACTCTCCGAGGAATCATCATGGGCCATCCGAATCGACGAAGGTTTGTTTCCAACATCTCGACCGCTTCCACGATGGCAGCCCTGGCTGGTCCAAACGGATGGTTGCGATCAGCCGGAGCGAATGAGCTACAGCTTCCGTCAGGCTCGGTCCGCTTCAGCGATGATGTCGAGCCGCTGGTTCGTTGGCTTGAAACGACACCCAAGGAAAAAGTAGTTGCTGGTTTTGTGGAGAAGATACAAAGTGGCATTCCTTACTATCGATTATTAGCATCCGTCTTTCTGGCTGGCATCCGAAACGTTCAACCACGGCCGAGTGTAGGATTCAAATTCCATACCGTTTTGGTAGTACATGCCGCCCATCAAGCGAGCTTGGCCGCAAGCAATCGGGACCGTTGGCTTCCGCTCCTTTGGGCTGCGGACTATTTCAAACGCGCGCAAGATGATGATGCCAAACAAGGCGACTGGACGATGCAGTCTCCTGCAAACATTGAGAAGCAGAGCTCAGCATCGGCATTGCGTGGATTGACGGAAGCCTTCGAACGATGGGATGTTGAAGCGGCGGATCGCTACGCTGTGGCCGCAGCAAGACATTGTTCGCATGGACAACTGTTGGAGTTATTTGCCAAGTACGGTTGTCGAGATTTTCGGGACATTGGCCATAAAGCCATTTACGTCGCGGGGGCATTTCGCCTTCTCGATACGATTGGCCGTGAACATACTGAGCCGATCGTTCGATCGCTTGCCTACGCATTGCTCAACCATGGTACGGGAGCGAATCCGTCCGGTCTCGATCTTGCTCCGGATCGTCCTGGCAAAGAAAACTGGGAACGATCTGAAAAACAGTCTGACGCATGGATGACTAGTGATGTGAACGGCACGCATACACAGGCTGTGCTAGATAGTTTGCGAGAAGATTCTGAGAGCTCAATTTGCAATTCCGTCCATCAGCGAATGCAACGCGATACGAACTGGCAGTCCGTTTACGATGCATTGTTCGTCGCATCTAGCGAATTGGTACTTCGTCAAAATGGCATTGTTCCATTGCATGCAGTCACGAGTACGAATGCGATTCACTACTTATTTCGAACCGTCAAAGAGGAACGATTGCAATGGTGGTTATTGCTTCAGAATTGTGCTTTCGTAAGTCTATTACGCGATGCGGCCAAAGACCGTGACAAAATGCGTGACATCAAGATTGACACTCTGACTAGCAACACCGACGTGCCAATGCCCGTTGAGCTCGGAGCGGTTTTCCAAAACCTTGGACGCGATCGAGACTTGGCATCCCGGCAAGTTTACACTTACCTTCAGCAGTCAAAATCACCCGATGATCTTTTCGCTTCCGCTCGCAACCATGTCTTCTCCAAAGGCAACGATTCGCACGACTATAAATTCTCGTCGGCAATTTTGGAAGACTACACCAATGTGAGTCCTGCGTGGCGCAATCTCTATCTGTCGGGATGTGCACAAATGTTGCACGGCGACTCGGCTCCTGACACCAAACTCTTCCAGCGAGTACGAGAACTGCTATAGCATTTGCTGGTTCATCGCCTGTTGGCCGAGCTCCCGCATGAAGCCATTGATTCTTTATGGACTATTCGCGTCGAATTGTCGTGATCTTCATGAGAACGCATTGGCGGATGGCTAGAACTAGCAATCAAAATTCCGAATCAATGGAGCGAAGGGGACGGTTTGCACATGTCAAAATCAGCTCGTGCGAGAATAGGCTTTACACTAGTAGAGCTCTTAGTGGTGATTGCCATCATTGGAATCCTAGTCGGACTCTTGCTACCCGCTGTTCAAGCTGCTCGCGAAGCAGCTCGACGCATTCAATGCGCCAATAATATGAAACAGTTGGGGCTTGCTTTGCACCTCTACCATGATGCTTTCAATCAATTTCCACACGGTCGTGGTGGCACTGGACATCCTGATGGTGGAGTGATTCGTCCTCTTGCAGATAACGTGAACCGCGCAAGTGGATTCATTGGGATGCTACCTTTTATCGAGCAGGGAGCGCTGTACGCTCAGATTTCATCGCCGCAAAGCTTCGGCACGTATAATTACAATGCATTTGGCCCTCGACCGTTTGGCAGGAACTCTGGTGCTGGGGCAGGCGAAAAGGATTACCTTCCGTTCATGCAAGACATTACTGTTTTTAAGTGTCCTTCGTCCCAAGAGATCACAACCAACAAGATGGGTGGTCGGACCAATTATGCTTTTTGTTGGGGCGATAACAACCGCCGTATTACAGGATCGGAAACTGTTTCCGCTCGGGTAAGCGTTCGAGTCGATGTTCGGGGACTATTCGGTTTTCAAAACAACAGAAGGATTCGAGATGTGACCGATGGAACATCAAATACTATCGCGTTTGGGGAAATTGCAACGTCGGACGATCCGAATTCAGTTCGTGGTGGCGTAGCTTTGTCACGCGGTACCGATCCTGCATACAACCTAAATCCGACTTGCCTGTTGGAAAAGAATCTGACAAATCCGAACCTATTGACTGCTGGTACAAACGTGAATCTTCGCGGAAATGGCTGGGCCAATGGAGTTACAGCGTATACAGGTATGGCCACCATTTTGCCTCCGAATTCTCCACACTGCTTACAGAGCAGCAACGATCATTCGGATGGCCAAGCGCCTGCCAGCAGTTGGCACACCGGAGGTATTCAAGTAGGACTGGCAGACGGGTCGGTCCGTTTCATAAGTGCAACGGTTGATACGGGAAATCTATCGGCACGGGACGTGCGAACCGGCCTCAGTCCATTCGGTATTTGGGGCGCTCTGGGATCCATGCAGGGCGGAGAAGTCGCTTCGATTGAGTTTTGAAAAGCGAACCGAATAGAAATCGTCGAATGGCAACTAAGGAACATCCATGAACTATCAATGCATTCAGTATTTTTGGCTCTCGGTTACGGGATTGATGCTAGTCGCAACTGGATGCGGCAATGGGTCGGTCGATGGACGTCCAACTCCCGTCTCTGTTTCAGGAACCGTCTACTACAAGAAGCAGCCCAGCGTGGGAGCGAAGGTGATGTTCGCACCCCAAGGGCACCAGTATGCTGCAGTCGGACAAACGGATAGCACTGGGCGTTTTCATTTGCAGACATTTGAACCTATGGATGGTGCCGTTCCCGGCGAGTTCAAGATAGCAGTCACAAAGTTCGAAGTCATTGACCTACCGAATGGCGGAATCAAGGAGAATTTTTTCTTGCCAGGGAAGTACCGAGACCCAAGCACGAGCGGTCTGACAGCCGTTGTACCAGCCGAGGGTACCAAGGATATCCGACTTGAGTTGGCCGATTAAGATTCCATTTTTCTAAGGGAAATCGAAGATGTACACAATGCGAAGCCTCGCCGGGATCGTATGCGGATTGGCATTGATTCTGATTCCGCACAAATCGCTTGCGGAGGAAAAGCTGGGGCCTGCTCCAGATGGCTCATTCAGTATCGTGCTGATACCTGACACTCAAGCCTATAAAGGTGCAGGAGCGAAATCCCAACCCGACAGTGTCGAGCAAATCACCAACAAAATTTTTGAAGCACACACAGATTGGATCGTATCCAACCTGGATCGACAAAAAATCGCGTTCGTAAGCCACGTGGGAGATATCGTCGACAAGAATGTTGACGAACAATGGAAAGTTGCTCAATCCTGCATGAGCAAGCTGCACGGAAAAGTTCCCTACGGAATATCGGTTGGCAATCACGACATGACTTCCAACGGCGATGCATCTTTATTTCAAGCGTATTTCCCACAAAGCAGATTTGAGAAGTTTGAATGGTATGCCGGTTCCTTTGGGGGTTCTCCGATGGGCGAGCATATCTCTGGGAACAACGCGAACAGCTACCAACTCTTCTCTGCAGGTGGTATCGATTTCATCTTCTTGCATTTAGAATGTAACGCACCCGACGACGTGCTCAATTGGGCTAACGAACTACTGGTTCGCTATTCTAATCGCAAGGCCTTGATCACGAGCCACATGGGCTGGGGGCCTCGCGTCGCTCCCAAAGTTGTGGACGAGTTCATGACAGGCGAAAAAGGTAGGATGACTTGGCTCAAGATTCATGGAGCTCGTGGAAATACACCCCAACAAATGTGGGACAAATGCTATCGGCAACACGCAAATCTGGTCGCTGTTTTCTCTGGAGATCAAAGCCGAACACAAGCTTACAAAGCTGCAACGGTTGGCGACCATGGCAACATCGTTCATGAACTCTTGCAGGACTATGGCAGTGGCTGGTTAAGAATGTATCGTTTCTCACCTCTCCCCAATCGAGTTCGGGTCGAAGCGATCACCTTTGATCCGGTGACTGAAGCTTTATGCGACGGTGTAAAACTGGTGCCAGCACGGAACGAACACCAATTCGAGTTTGAATTTTCGCTTCAAAAATAACTACTGACGAGCCACAAACATTCCGATTCATTGCTCCGATTTAGCGAGACAATTGCTCCGATTTGGCGAGACAGTTTTTAGCAAGAAATTGGACTATGGATGGATGGTGCTTTTGCTATGCAATGTAGCCAAACTCTTGAACCTTCAGTCTGGATAGGAATTTGGAAGATCACATTTTGCCAATGAAAAATGGCTAGCGTTCCGAACCCGTTTTGTACTATCCTGGCTTCTGGCAATGGAACCATGAACGACGAAGCATCATCGGATAACAGCGGAGCGGATGGGAATGCAGGCATTGGTAAAGGCAAAACGAGGCGTTGGACTAGTACTTCAAGAGGTTCCCAAGCCCACGATCGGGATCAACGATTGCTTGATTCGCGTCTTCAAGACTGGTATCTGCGGAACCGATTTGCATATCTACAATGATGACGCTTGGGCACAGAAGACCATTCCGGTTCCCATGGTGGTTGGACATGAATTCGTCGGCGAGATCGTCGAGGTTGGTTCGAACGTTACCGACTTTTTCCCTGGTGAAATCGTATCCGGAGAAGGTCATGTGGTTTGCGGCCGATGTAGAAATTGCTTGGCCGGTAGACGCCATCTTTGCAAAGATACTTCAGGCGTCGGGGTCAACCGAACCGGTGCTTTCGCCGAGTACATATCGCTTCCCATGACCAATATCTGGCACCATCGCCAAGATATCGACCATGACATCGCCTCGATTTTTGACCCGCTCGGAAACGCAGTCCATACAGCACTCAATTTTGATTGCCATCTGGAAGATGTTTTGATCACCGGAGCGGGGCCGATTGGTTTGATGGCCACGGCAGTGGTCCGCCATGCGGGTGCTCGCCACATCGTCGTTTCGGACTTGAACCCTTATCGATTGGATTTGGCCAGGAAAATGGGTGCCACGCTAGCCATCGATCCACGCGAAGTGAGTGTCGCGGCCGCCCAAAAAGAACTGGGAATGAAAGAAGGCTTCGATGTTGGGCTCGAAATGTCTGGTTCGCCAGCAGCCCTGCGATCGATGCTAGAGAATATGTGTCACGGCGGAAAAATTGCCATGCTCGGGATTCCATCCGAACCTATCGCGATCGACTGGAATCTAGTTGTTTTTAACATGCTGACCATTCGCGGGATCTACGGGCGTGAAATGTACGAAACCTGGTACAAAATGAGCGTTCTCTTGGAAAGTGGGTTGGATATTTCGCAGGTCATCACGCACCGATTCGATTTCCGGGATTTTGAAAAAGGATTCGATGCCATGAATTCGGGGATGTGCGGGAAAGTCGTTTTGGATTGGACAACCGCTTAGCAATCCACGTTGTCCTTGATTTGAGAATCCCCCAATTCAAACCTGCGTAAACCAGCGATTTATGGAATTCGCTCGCTGGGATACAATTCCACCCCGCTCTGACGTTCATTTGATGGAAAGTACTTTGGCTCATGACGCTCCCTAACCTATTAGTTACAGCAGCTTTGCCCTACGCGAATGGCCACATCCACCTAGGCCATCTCGTTGAATACATTCAAACCGATATCTGGGTTCGCTTTCAACGCCTCATGGGTCGGCGATGCATCTTCATTTGCGCCGACGATACGCACGGAACCGCGATCATGATCCGCGCTCGGCAAGAGGGGCGATCCGAAGTCGAAGTCATCGCCGATATGCAATCCGCCCACGAACGCGACTTTGCGGGCTTTGATATCTCCTTTGATCACTACGGTAGTACTAATTCGCCCGAGAACCTCGAGCTCTGTTCTCAAATTTGGAGTTCGCTTCGCCAAGCAGGATTGGTCGTCGAAGATGATGTCGAACAACTCTTCGACCCAGTCGCTGGGACGTTCTTGGCCGATCGTTTCGTCAAGGGAACTTGCCCGTCCTGCAAGACAGTCGATCAATACGGCGACAACTGCAGCAAGTGCGGTGCCACCTACTCCCCTACCGAGCTCATCAACCCCACGAGCACTCTCAGTGGCGCGACACCCGTAAAGAAGACGGCCAAGCATTTGTTTGTACGTCTGGAAGCCTTGCATGAATTCCTTGATAGCTGGACGCAATCGGGTGAACACTTGCAATCGGAAATCGCCAACTATCTCAAAGGGCATTTCCTTGGCAATCCGCTGCGTGATTGGGATGTTTCGCGGCCTGCGCCCTACTTCGGTTTTGAGATTCCAGACAGCCCTGGAAACTACTGGTATGTTTGGTTTGATGCACCCATCGGCTATATCGCTTCCACTTGGCAATGGTGCAAAAAGAATCAGGAATCACTTTCGGATTGGTGGCAAAGCGACAATACTGAGATCCACCACTTTATTGGAAAAGACATCACGTATTTTCATACGTTGTTTTGGCCAGGTGTTCTTAAGTCGGCTGGCTTTTCACTTCCCAAGTTTGTGCATATCCACGGGTTCCTTACCGTCGATGGCGAGAAAATGGCAAAGTCCAAGGGGACGCAAGTTCAAGCAGCAACCTATCTGAAACATTTGGATCCTCAATTCCTTCGCTACTTCTATGCATCTAAGCTCGGCCCGCGGCTCGACGACATCGATTTGAATTTGACCGAGTTCGCCAACAAAGTGAACTCCGATCTTGTCGGTAAGGTTGTGAACTTAGCAAGTCGAACGGCGCGATTCATCGAAACGGTAGGGCTGGCGCCGGAGTACCCTCACGACGGTGGATTGTTTGCATCCGCAGCAGCTGCAGGCGATAAGATTGCGCAAGCGTACGAGCAAGTTGATTATTCGCGAGCGATGCGAATGATCATGGAGATTGCAGATCAAGCCAACGCATTCGTTGAAAACACTGCACCTTGGACATTGAAGAAAGATCCGACCCAACAAGTCCGATTGCAAGAAGTATGCACGATCGTTCTCAACCTGTTCCGACAGTTGTGTGTTTACTTAGCACCTGTGTTGCCAAAGTTAGCGGATCAATGCGGACAGTTGTTGCAATCTCCAATTCAACATTGGAACGATAGCCAAACTCCGCTCGTGAACTCGCCTATTTCGAAATTCGAACACTTACTACAACGCCTACTCCCAGAGAAAGTCCAAGCCATGATTGACGAAAGCAAAGTGGAATCCACACCTGTCGAATCTGCCACACCTGCAAGCACAACAACAGATGCGGCACCGGTTGCTGCTCCACAAGATTCCGGGGATGCACTGGCCGCTGAGCCGATGGCTCCTGTATGCACCATCGATGACTTCACCAAGGTCGATTTGCGAGTAGCGCGAATTGTCAAAGCCGAGGAAGTACCCGAAGCCAAAAAACTCGTGAAGCTCACAGTGAGTCTTGGAGGCGACAACATTAGAACCGTGTTCGCTGGCATCAAAGCGGCATACACGCTCCAGCAACTCGAAGGTCGATTGGTAGTCATCGTTGCGAACTTGCAACCACGCCAAATGAAGTTCGGATTAAGCGAGGGAATGGTAACTGCAGCGGGCCCAGGCGGTACCGAAGTCTTCTTGCTCGGCGTCGACAGCGGCGCCGTTCCGGGACAAAGGGTTCATTAGGCATTTGCGCCAATGACATTCTGGTATGAATCGTTGAAACCAAATCGTAAGTTCGCTGTTCTTGACATAGCTAAGACAGCAATCTTACGTTGCAACCATTAAGATTCAGCAAAACACTCACGCACTTTCTTCTGCCCCGGCTGGAACTTGCGCATTCCCAAGACAGCCTCTTCTCGCATCCGATCCGGTGATCCCGGGCCGCGACTCCTGCCAAAGTATCGCTTAAAGTTCCATACCAAATCGCACCACATC
>Ga0207937_1000870_pt1 | contig 10260 bp, 10 predicted proteins | sample LakMenEpi04Sep11_FD_150668 | JGI IMG/M metagenome (GOLD analysis project Ga0207937, IMG submission 150668) | Freshwater microbial communities from Lake Mendota, WI - 04SEP2011 deep hole epilimnion (SPAdes) | ecosystem: Environmental > Aquatic > Freshwater > Lentic | place: Lake Mendota, Madison...
TCAATCAAAGGGTGACGGTCTCGGTCGAGCCGGGCGACGGGAAAAAAGTGGTCAAGCCTGAGTGAACCAAACCCAGATCAAGATCATCCAAGAGACGGTCGGCACCGAGCCCGATGGGTTCTTCGGGCCGCAGTCGATCGCCGCGACCCAGCGTTATCTGCGGGCAATGATGCCCAAGCCGAACCCTTGGCCGAAGCAGGATCAGAAAAGTCTCACCGCGTTCTACGGTGCGGCCGGCAAGGTCTCGGTCGTCCAGATCCCAGTGCCTTACAAGATGTATCTCTACAACGGACCTAAGACGGTCCGCTCGATCGGAGTCCACGAGAAGCTGGCCCCGAGCTTGGAGCGCATCCTCAAGGAACTGGGTAAACGCTACAAGACCGACGAAGCCCGGAGCGAGGCGGGGATCAACAAATTCTACGGAGTCTATGCCAACCGCAAGATGCGCGGCGGCAGTCTCCCGAGCCTCCACGCACGGGCGGCGGCGATTGATTTCGATGCGCCCCGCAACGGGCTCCACACCCACTGGCCGACACGGGCGCACATGCCGCTCGATGTCATGGAGATCTTTGCACGGGAAGGGTGGCTCGCGGCAGGGGCTTTCTGGGGCCGCGATTCGATGCACATGCAGGCCACGCAGTAATAACCCCGCAACCACTTTATGAAACACAATCTAAACTCCTTCCGGCGCAACGAGCATCTCCAAGGCGGACTCGCCGAAGTGCTGCGCCATCCCTCGATGCAAGCCGCCCTCGATGTGCTCCGCGATCTCGGGGAGCCGACCGAGATGCCGGTGCCGAGCGATGTCGACTTTCTAATTTTCAACGCCCTGCAAAACGCCCGCCGCGAGGGCTTCTTCCACGCGCTGCGTTCCCTCGAAGCCTTGGCGACCCCGATCAAGGTCGTCCCCTCGACCAAAGACCTGATGCCGAACTTGGTCGACGAATAATTTATGGCAGAAACCAATACGCCGAGTAACCCGTCTGCCCCGGCGTCAGACAACCAACCAACCACCACTCCGGAACTTTCCGAAGCCGGTGGCACTATGACTTTCGACGCGGCTCGTTCGCTGTCGGAAGCCTTCAACTCGATCGGCAAAGAGCCCACCGCTCCCACGCCCGAGGCACCCAAGGCGGAAGCCCCCAAGGCTCCCGAGACCAAAGCCGAAGCACCCAAAGCGGAACCCGTTGCGGAACCGACCAAAGAAGAAGCCCCGGCTACGGCCGATGCCGATGCTTTGGCTGAACTCCTGGGCGGACCGAAGAAAGCCGAGGCCAAGCCGGAGCCGGACGACGCACCTCCCGAAGGGGCGATGACTGAGGCCGCGATGAAGCGGTGGGCCGAGCAGCGCAAGGCACTCAAAGAGGAGCGCCATCGCCGCGAGGAACTCGAAGCCAAGGTGGCCGAACTGGAGAAGCGTTCGACCGATGTCGCCCCCGACGAGGTCAAAGCTCTCCGCGAGACGGTCGATGCCTACGAGCGCGAGCTTCAAATTGCGCGAGTCGAGGCGACCAAGGAATTCAAAGATGCGGTCGCGGTGCCGCGTGAACGGATCAACGGGCAACTCGAATCCTTCGCCAAGAAGTATGAGTTCCGTGAGGCGGATGCCCGTGTGGCCTTCGCCGAAGCCGATCCGGAGAAGCAGACTGAGCTACTCGTCGATATGGCCAGCGGCATGAATGACCGCGACCGGATGCGCTTCTACGCGATGGCGGAAGAGTGGCAGAAGGTCGAGGGCATCGCCAACAAGGTGCGCCACAATGCGAAGCTCGCCCTGGAGAAGATCCAAGAACATCACACCGAGCAGCAGAAAGCGTTCATCGAGCAGCGCAACAAGCAGTATCGGGGAGCCCTGGAGAAGATCTGGGGCGATGTCTCCGAGAAAGCTCCACTCTTCCGCCGCCGTGAAGGCGACGATGCGTGGAATGCGAAGATCGGGGAGATCGAGCAATTCGCCACGGGGCTGGATTGGAACGTGGTGGCCGACAACGACCAAGCACGGGCCGAAGTCGCTCTCCGGGCCGCAGCCTCGCCCTTCCTCTACGGGTTGGTGCAGCAGCTATTCGCCAAGACGGCCGAGCTAAACAAGACCCTCTCGAAATACCAGAGCGCGAAGCCTGGTGCGGGTGGGGGAGCAGCCGACCCGATCGTGGGCAGCGGCCAAGAGGAGAAGGTCGAGCACGAGGACTTCTTCTCGGCGATCAAGTCGGGGTTATCTTAAAATCCCTCCGGAAACTTCGGTGACCGGACGCGAGGCGGTTCCTTCCGGGGAGCCGCCTCTGCATTTCTATTTCTGGGTGGATAGAAAAGGCTTCAGATTTACAAAAGTGTGGTCGGATCTATAACAATCTCTCTGTAGTTTTTGTGACAGGGATTAGGACTTCGATCGGTGAAGTCCTGTAAAAGGGGACAATCATAACCCCGTAATTTGACAACCCCTTAACCGAGCGTAACTTAGTCTCACGTTTACGGGTAGCGGTAATCATCCGGTAGAAATCAGAAAAGATAGGTTCGCGAGGAAGCCCGATCCGCGACGGGAAGAGAAAAGCAAAATCGTGGTGTTGTCACTAGCCTCGGACCGCATGTGCGTCTCCCGATCAAGGCGAAGTAATAACCCCACAAATTAGGAGAAAAACAAGCATTATGCCTTGCAATAATATTGAAGCTCTCTTCGTGGAACATGCCGGCCTTATCCGGAACAATGTCTCGAAGAACATCATCAACTCCGATTTCTACCTGAAGTATCTGCCGCGTGAGCAGTGGATGGACGGGCAAGGAACGGAATATAGTTACCCGATCTATGAGCGCACGCTCTCGTCCAGCCCCGTCACTTTCAGTGCATGGGAGTCTTCGGACGGCGAAGCGGGCGGTCAGTGCCAAGTCGCCGGTCAGAACATCGACAACTTCGGCATCACCCTGCGCCAGACCAGCCTCAAAAAGGCCGCGCTGAACTCGCCCGACATCTGTCTGGACGATCTTCAGTTCGCCTGGCAGGTCGAAGATCAGGTCAAAAACATCGTTCGCGTTCTCTCGGAGAACACGAAATGGGTTTGGACCAACGCTTATCAGGACGAGTATATCGACGCTTGCGGCACCAAAATGGTCGCATCGGCGAACCTCCCGTCTGGTAGCTCGGTCTTCCCTTCGACTCCGGCCACTTCCAAACTTACCTGGGGAATCCTCGAAGAGATTTACCAGCAGCTTGGTTACAATGGCGGCAGCATGAATCCGTTTGCTCGCGTTGACGAGATGACCCCGATTTATGCCGCAGTCGGCGAGCGTTTCACGTTCCATGATCTGAAGCGCCAAGACGCTAACACCCGTGACGACTTCCGTTACGCTTACGAGGGTTCGGAGACTCAGTCCCCGATGCTCGGAGCGCCCGGTCTGTCCGGTGTGTATCGCGGCTTCCGCTTCTTCACGGTTGAATTCCCGCCCCGTTACGACTTCGTCGGCGGTGCATGGGTTCGCCGTCAGCCGTTCGCGTCGACCCCGACGACGAAAGGTGACAAGTGGGAAGTGTCCGACGCCTACAAGAATGCGGAATACACCGACACCGTGATTTATCACGCTGACGTGTTGAAGGTTCTTGTGCCCAAGCCGAAAGCTGCCAGCCCGATGAAGTATAACCCCCAGTATAGCTGGACCGGTGAATTCGTCTGGCGGAATATCCCTGACCGCGACTGCAACGTCGATGGAAATACAGGGTTCTTCCGGGCACTCTTCGCGTATGGCCCGAAGGTGGAGCGTCCTGACCTCGGCTTTGTGGTTCGCCACAAACGCTGCGCTCGCGCTCTCGACCTCGTCGCTTGCTACTAAGGTAGCACCTCACATCACTCTGGGAGCTTCGGCTCCCAGGGTGCCAGAGGTGCTCCATTTCTAGCATGAACATTCCTTCGCCGAATCCCATCGTCTTCCCGGCCGCACCGGAGAAGACGTTTCCCCATCTCTGGATCAAGCGCCTCTTGCTGGCCAGCGACGGCGTGGACAGTGGGAAGATGGAAGCGCACTTCGCGCCGTATAACGCCGGCACCAAAGAGATCGGCCCTTCGGCATTCGACACGACTTTCACGACTGATGAACTTTGGGCGGCAATCGCTGAAGTTCCGGAGGTCGCGGCGGCTTATGCTGCTATATTAGAATCCGTGGGTCCGATGCAAACCTGGCTCGCCAATAGAAACCAATAAACATTATGAAATTCGCAATCCCTGAAGGAATGGTCCCGCCCGATGGCGTGGAAGTCGGCTCCACATTCGACGCCCTCGCCACACTCAAACTCGGTGAAGGTGAGCTTGAACTCGTCGCTGTCGACGGTCTCCCCGTCACCACGTCCGAAGCTCCCGAAGTCGAAGAGGCCGAGGAGATGGACGAAGAGATGGGCTTCGACGAAGCCATCCGCTCCGGAATGATGGAGTAATCGCATGATCGCCGACACGGAGCGTCTCATCGACGGCTTCCGCGGCCTTCCTGCGGGGATGGACGGCTCCAAGGAGCCGCCCCAGACACCAAGCGAAGCCGCTTGGTATGCCACGAACGTCACGTTTCGTGGCGGCAACGGCCCGCGCACCCGTCCTGGATTTCGTGAGATCTCGCCCGACTACTGGCGCAATCCGCAACCGCCGAGGACAAGTTCCTCAATTTCTGGCAGCGGCTCACTCGCTACCGTCACGACCACGGCGAACCACGGCTACGATGACAGCGATGTGGTGACGATCTCGGGAGCCTCGCCTTCCGGGTTCAATGGCACTTACCGGATCACCAAAACCGGAGCGACGACTTTTACTTACGCCAATGCGACGAGCGGAACGGCAACCACGCAAGGCGCGATCATCCGCGACATCGACTCGACTTACGGCGAGGATTTCTACAACTCAGCGACCAGCCGGACGCGCTACGCCAACGACATCCAGTCCGGCACCTTCTTGCAAGGGACGCTGATCTACCAAGATCCCCGCGAGGGAAACCCGACCGAGTTGATCGTTGTCGTCGACGGCAAGATCCTGGCGCTGGATTTCGAAGCACGTTCCGTGATGCGTGTAAATCTGAGCGATGAAATGGATACCACGCTTCCCGTCTTTATGGTCCAAGCGGAGAAGTATGTCATCATCCAAAATGGGTTCGATGAGCCTCGGGTCTATGATGGATATGTCTGCCGCCGGGCCAGCTACTACGGGAGCCAAGCGGTGCCGATCGGCAAGCAGATGGCTTATGGTCAAGGGCGGCTCTTTGTTGCGGTCAATGAAGGATCAGAGATTATCGCGGGTGACTTGGTCTTCAGTGGATCTTTGACTGAAGCAAAAATCGTCAGTGCTTCGGCTGCAAATCCTTCCGTAATCACCACGGCAACTCCACATGGATTGTCTAACGGAGACCTCGTTTCAATTTCTGGGAATAGTTCGGTCATTGACTCGACTTATGTCGCGACGGTTACTGCGGCGACGACATTCACGATCCCTGTCACAGTTTCCACGGCAGGCACGGGCGGGTCCACATCTAGATTCAACGCAGGCCAAGACAGCGATCTTTTGCGTTTTACTGAAAACACTTTTCTCAACGAAGGTGGAGCGTTGGCCCCGAGCGGGAAGGTGGGTCGGGTCAAAGCCTTGGCCTTCCTTCCGGTGCAGGACACGGCTACGGGGCAGGGGGATCTCATCGCGTTCTGTGAACGTGGCGCGGTGACCCTCGCGGTGTCCGCTCCGCGAGAGAAATGGAAAGACACCGAAGGCTTTCAGCGGGTGCTGTTCGACAACATCGGCACGACGAGCGAGAGCATCCTGTCGGTCAATGGCGATCTGTTCTTCCGCTCCTTGGAAGGCAACGGCATCCGCAATTACCGCAATGCCCGCGCCGAGGCGGCGGGCTACGGGCAGACCCCGATCTCTGCGGAGATTGATCCCATTCTGAAACAGGATACTTCGTGGATGCTCGACAATGTGAGCTTCGCCCAGTTCGACGGGCGGCTCTTGATGACTTGCTTACCGCAGCGTTTTCCGCGTCGGGCAGCGAACCAGACTGAGGCTGACACCTACGCAGCACAGCCTATCCCGACGATTTTCAACGGCGTTGCCGTGCTCGATTTCCAATCAACCTCGGCAGGGCGCGGAAAATCCGCGGCGGTTTTCGACGGTGTCTGGACGGGGCTTCGCATTGTGAAACTTATCCAAGGCACCTTCGATGGCGACCCGCAGTGCTATGCGTGGTGCTTCCATGAAGATGATACGGGTCGGCGCATCGAGCTTTGGCAGGTGACGAAAGACGACGAATACGACACGCCGATCGAAGGACCGCGGGTCATCAACTCGGGCATCGTGACGCGGGCAATGAACTTCAAGGACGACATGGGCCTAAAGAAGCTGATCCGCTGTGACTTGTGGTTCGATGATATCGGCGGTGGGCCGGACAACGAGTTCAACTGCTCGCTGGCTTATCGGCCCGACGACTACCCGAACTTTACGACGTGGCAGAGTTTCGAGCGCAACTTCAAGACGGAGTTCCTCTTGGAGAGTAAGAACCTTCTCTCTTGGTCTGAGAAGATCGACGATGCGACGTGGGTCAAAAGTAACGTCACGACACTATCCGACACCGCTCTCGATCCACTCGGGCTTCAGACGTTGACCGCCGACAGTCTGATTGAGACGACATCCACTAGTGTCCACAGCACTTACCGGACCAGCCCGACTTTGCAGTCGCTTACCAGCTACACGTTCTCCGTGTATTTGAAGCCGTCGGGACGCACCCGCATCTATCTGCAATTCCCCACCTCGGGGGCTGCTTTCTCTGCCGCTCGGACAGCGCATTTCCTGCTGGAAGGAAGCGGCTCCATTACCTCTGTCACCGCCACGGCGACTGCCACGATTACACCTCTCGCCGATGGATGGTATCGCTGCTCCATAACTTCGGAGACGACGGGCGCTGGAACGGTCCGGACGTTGATCGGTCTCGTCGCTTCCGGAACGACGACAAGCTATGCGGGCGACGGGGTGTCCGGCGTTCTCGTCTGGGGTGCCCAGTTGGAGGCCAATACCTCGGCCACCTCTTACGATCCCGACCCGCCACAGCTTCTCAACTACGAGCGGGGCTACGCTCCCCAGGTTCGCTTTCCGGCTCCTCCCAGAACGGCGAATCTGGCCACGGACGTTCCGGCTTACTTGGGTTATGATTTCACCTTGCGGGTCAACTGGTCGGGCCGTGCCCGGCTCGGCCGGCTCATGCTGCACGGAAACCGGCTCACCGAAGCCGTCAACGGAGGAACCCTCTAATGGCCGAAGTCAAAGAACTCTTCAGTTTGGATGATTCACTGACCACGGTTCAGGATTCATGGAGCAGTTTACCCGCCGGGCTCACACTGCTCATTGAAGATTCTCCGACTGAGTATACCTTACTGATCGACGACACCTTTTCTCTTTTGATCGAATAATAACCCCGCAACCATGCCATACACCGCGAATAAGAAGATCGCAGGGCTAGACCCAGCAACGACGCCCTTGGCTGCGGCCAACGAGGTTCCGCTGAACCAAGCTGGGACGACAGTGCGGGCTTCCCTGACCGCGATCGAGGCCAAGGTGTTTGATGCCAAGACGGCCCTGACTCCAGTGGCAGGGGAGACGGCAGTGGCCGTTGTCCGCCAGACGGACGGGTCGCTGCGTCAAGTGGCGCTGAACGACATCGTCCCGCCGCTGAATATTACCGACGCCAAAGTTGCGGCCGGAGCAGCCATCGTCGACACCAAGCTCGCCACCATTGCAACGGCTAACAAGGTCGCCAACTCGGCGACTACGGCCACCAATGCGAATACGGCCAATGCCATTGTGGCCCGAGATGCCAGCGGTAACTTCGCGGCTGGCACGATCACGGCAACTCTTTCCGGGAGCGTCGTCGGTAACGTCACCGGCAACGTGTCGGGAACTTCGGGGTCCACCACCGGAAACGCAGCCACCGCGACCACCCTTCAGACGGCACGGACGATTGCGATCAGCGGCGATGTCACCGGAACGGCGACTTCCTTCAATGGTTCGGCCAACATCGCCATTGCTGCGGCGATTACGGCTGACACCATCGTCAATGCCGATGTGAACAGCGCGGCGGCGATTGCGGGAACGAAGATCACTCCGGCCTTCGGGTCGCAAAATATCAGCACGACGGGGACGTTGGCGGCGGGCGCGACGACCGTTACTGGAACGTGTGCAGCCACCGCTTTCAGCGGACCGTTGACGGGCAATGCCTCAACGGCCACGACACTGGCTACCGCAAGAAATCTTTCGCTGACTGGCGATGTCACCGCGACACTCTCAAGTTTCAACGGGTCGGCCAACGTCTCGGCGGCGGCAACCTTGGCTAATAGCGGTGTCGCTGCCGGAACCTACAACGACAACGCGGCCCAAGTGCGTCCGTTCACTGTTGACGCCAAGGGTCGAGTTACAGCAGTCGGAACCGCCGTTCCCATTGCCGTCGACTATTCCGCCGTCACCGGAATGCCTTACAAAGACGCGGCGCGGCTGGCGACCACGGCCAACCTGACGGCGACATACGCCAACGGCACAGCGGGTGTCGGAGCGACTTTGACCAACAACGGAACCCTTGGCGCACTCTCTATCGACGGTGCGGCCGTTGCGGCAAGTGATCGCATTCTGGTCAAAGATCAGACCAGTGCCGCGCACAACGGCATTTACGCCGTGACCAACACGGGCAGTGCCGTGGCTGCATGGGTGCTGACCCGTGTCACCGATGCCGATACCAATGCCGAACTCGGTTCGGCGGTGGTCACTGTGACCTCCGGAACGGCCAATGGCGGTCGCGTCTACATGACTTTCTTCAAGGCGACGGACACAGTCGGAACCACCGTGATGCCTTGGTATCTCGTCCTGACCGGAGGCCCGAGCATCATCACCACCTCGATGTTGAACGATGGTGCGGTGACCGAAGCCAAGATCGATCCCAATGCCAAAATCCGTGGCGCTACCGGAGGCGGCACAGATCGTGTATTTTATGAGAACGACCAAACGGTCGATACGAATTACACAATAAGCACTAACAAAAACGCCATGAGTGCAGGCCCGATTACCGTATCCAACGGAATCACAGTCACCGTGCCCAATGGCTCAACCTGGACTGTCGTCTAAGAATCATGCCGATCACCATCAACGGAACAGGAACAGTCACCGGAATCACCGCAGGGGGATTGCCGGATGGTTGTGTTGCTACTTCGGATATTGCGGATGGTGCCGTTGTTAATTCTAAGGTTGCAGATGGAGCAGTCGTTCAAGTCGTCTCGTCAACAGTAGCAACGGTCACGGCCGTCAGCGTGGCGATCCCACATGACGATACCGTTCCGCAAAGCACCGAAGGGTTTGAGCTGTTGACGGCAACGATTACGCCAAAGAGCAGCACCAATAAAGTGCTTGTTCAGTTCAGTGGGTTTTGCGCATCGCCAAACACGGGATTTAGCGCAAGCCACGTTTTGTTTCGTGGAACCACCGCTATCAACGCGACATCCACAACTCACTCGGTGGCCAACGCAACAACGCCGGTCTTCATTCAGCACCTAGATTCTCCGGCCAGCGGTTCAGCGATAACTTATTCTGTCCGTGTTGGCCCAAGTCTCGGAACCGTAAACTTTGCATACAACAGCAACGGCGGAACACGCCGCTACGGCGGACAAGCATCTGCTGTGCTGACGCTGACCGAAATCAAAGACAGCTAACCATCTACTATGGCCATCTCACTAGAAGCAGACTCAACCCTCCCGCAAGGCTACATCAAAGTGAACGGGACGACCGCGGCGACCTTGGACGCAACGGGTATTACCACCGGAGGCGTTCCCGCTGGTGCGGTGATGGCGTTCGCCATGAACAGCGCGCCGAGTGGCTGGCTGGCGGCAGATGGCACCGCAGTTTCTCGTTCCACCTATGCAAGGCTCTTTGCTGCTGTCGGAACGACCCACGGAGTTGGCAACGGTAGCACGACTTTCAATCTACCCGACCTGCGCGGCATCTTTGTGCGTGGTAGTGGGTCGCAGACGATCAGTGGAATCACCTACAACAAGACGTTTGCGGCTAAAGAGGGCGATGCGCTTCAAGGTCACCGTCACTCGGTATCACATAACACAATAACTTCGACGCCACCAGCAGGGGCCACTTATGCGGGACCAGGTCCCGGTGTTTTGGCCTCGGGGTCAGTGTCGGTGCTGGACCCAACAACAGACGGCACCAATGGCACTCCGCGCACGGCGAGCGAAACACGCCCCGCAAACATCGCCATGCT
>Ga0207937_1000872_pt1 | contig 10247 bp, 10 predicted proteins | sample LakMenEpi04Sep11_FD_150668 | JGI IMG/M metagenome (GOLD analysis project Ga0207937, IMG submission 150668) | Freshwater microbial communities from Lake Mendota, WI - 04SEP2011 deep hole epilimnion (SPAdes) | ecosystem: Environmental > Aquatic > Freshwater > Lentic | place: Lake Mendota, Madison...
CATCTTGGGCGAGGACGCCTCTTTTCTCCTATACCACTTCAGCCGTTTTCAGGCGCATTGCATGGATCGCACCCGTTGAAACCCGCCATTTTCCCACACCCGAATATGGCCAACATCGGGACCGCGACATTGGACCGATTGGTTGCATCCAAACGAGTGCCGAGTGTATTGGTCGGTACTCACCCCTGGGGTCCCATCGCCACATCGCTATTCACTAGAGCGCTACCAAAAAAAACGGACGACCTTGATAGTCGTCCGCATTGATTGCCTGATGTTGCCCGGAAGTTAAACCGTGGCTACTTACTGCTTTTCACGTCGGAGACGACGAGCAGCACCCAAGCCAGCGACACATGCACCGATGCCGAAAATGGCGAGGGAGGTTGGTTCGGGGACTGCGGCAGCACTTACAAAATCCGTCGACAAAGTTGCGCGCACCGCTTCTGAACTAAAAGTTAAACCGGGGAAGTTGAAGCCACCATTGGGAAAATCGGTACGAACGTATCCAGAGGATATCGTAACTCCATTTCCAATCTTATTGTTAGAAAGACCGTTATGATCATTTGGACCAACCAGTCCAGCAATTCTGTACGTTCCCGCTTCAATTGTAAAAGGAGTGATGTTTTCCATGAACCACTTTGCCGTTCCATTCGCACTTGCAATCGTAGGGCTTAACGGAGTCACTACAGCACTCGCTAACAAGGTTTGTGAACCTGTTCCCCATAAACCAACCTGATGATTAAACAAAAGTCCATCACCCTCGGCGTCAAGCCACCCGAGGCTGCGGATCGTTAACGAAGATGAGGTTGTGAACTCCGACCCTGCGACGTAGTTCCCGCCAAAAAAAAGCTGTAGGTTTGAGGAGGGGCCCGCATCTATTAGAAGAGCAGCCTGCACTTGACCAGCCGCAGTAACCAGCAATGCCACGAAGGCAACCATCAATTGAACTGGTCGCATCATCATTCACCTCTCGTTATGTATCTCGTAATGTTCGGACCGCTACCGACGCAGCATTGATAGTCTAAGTCTGCGTTTACAGGAGTTGCAATGGGCAGAATCTTAAAATGTGAAGTATTTTTTCAAGCTCACCGAAACCGCGTCCAAAGCAGGCGAATTGCAATAACTTACTAGGGCTGCCTAAGCTAGTACCTTAACCTCCCACCCCCAAAAACAGCCTCAAAACTGTGCGCGGCTGCAATGCGGTCTACGTGGAAGTCCAGATACTAGAATTTGGAGGCCCTGCCGTTTTGATTACGGCTGACTCTCGCAAGCTTTCAACTTGACTGCTTTGATTGTTGGGGATGCCCACTGATAGACGAGCCATTTAACGCCCATTTAACGCATCCGAGTCGGCAGTCGATGAAACACTCGACAACCACTGTCTCCCGCTTTCCAACGAGCTGCTATGTGTCGACATTTGGACGGCGGACAGTCTGACCTCTCACCAACTCCAAGCATTGATTGCGGATATTTTGGGACAGTTTTGGCCACAATTCGATCACCTCGGCCAAATCGCTCGGAATGTTACCACCGGCGTTACCACCGTTTGATTTCCCAAGCGTTTTCCCTGAGGATTTCACACTCTGTTCGTCCCCTTGCGGGGGTATTCTTTTCTTACCATTTCGCATTGTTTCTTATTGCGATCCGCCTTGTTTCGTGATCCAAAGTTTCGTGATCCAAAGTTTCGTGATCCAAATTATCTGTTTGTGATCCATCTCTTTCTGGGTTTCGAAACTTTGAGTCTGGTGTTCTTGTCAACGAGTCTCGTATTCTTTGCACATCGCGTCCCGCTACGAGAAAAGCAGGGCAATCACACCGGTTTTTCGTTTAGGAGTCGGGATTGTCCTGGAGTCAAAATAACGGACGAACACGACGAAAAAATACATGGCAACAAGAAGCAATCGACAACAACCACTTGGGGATTTATTCCCGTGAGGACTGTTTGCGAAATCTTCAATGGATCATTGTTTCGATCGTCGCAAGCATCGTCGAACGGAGCCATTGGGCTAAGACACTGATTCTCCTTCGGTTGGATTGGGGTACTCCATCGCCGTTTTTGGGAAACAATTGCTTGGCCGTTGGCGTGCTGGCTTTGGCCGGTTATAGGTTTGCGATAATTCAACGCAAAAGAGAAGTGCCACTCCATGACAATGCTTCGTTTGATTCCATTCTCGCTAATGAGCCGGGCTTGCCTCCCTGAGCCGATGGGCGCTAGTAGCCCCGGTTTTTTCCGAACGCTTCGCGTTCAACTCGTGGTTCACGAACGCTTCGCGTTAAAGACAAAACCGGGGCTAGCGCCCATCGGCTCAGGGGGGCGGATCCATAGGCTCAGGATAGAATAAACACCTTTGGTATAGGAGCAAATACTGTGCTTCACGACAATGAACCGATCGCTTACTTCATCACATGGACAGTTTACGGCACGTTCCTCCAAGGCGACATGCGATGGTGGCACAAGAGAAACGGCGGTGAAGCTCCTCCGCAACCAATTCTTGAACAATGGCATCGGGATAGGCTTAATCACGATGTCATCCTCCTAAACCAGGCGCGACGAGATATCGTCAAAAGCGAAATCGAGAACCATTGCAACTTGCGTGGCTGGAAACTTTGGATTGCCAACCCTCGTACAAATCACGTTCATGTGGTCGTTACCGCTGCAGGATATGCGGGCGACAAAGTGCGCGATCAACTGAAGGCGAATTGTACTCGCGGCATTAGAGAGGTTGACCAACAATTTGCGGATCGCCCCGTGTGGACCACAAAAGGGGACGTTGAGTTTCTTGAAACCGAAAACGATCTGGCACTTGCTATAGAGTATGCTGGCGAAGCACAAGACCGCATGGGCGTCGAATCTTGATGAAGCCAATGCCATCGGCAATTGGCTTATTGTTCCGGTTAAAATGAGCCATTGGGCGCTAGCCCCGGTTTTCGTCTTAAACGCGAAGCGTTCGCGAAAACGCGAAGCGTTCATAAAAACCGGGGCTATCGCCCGCCGGCTCATGGTTAGGTCTTCGCCAGCGAATTCACTTTTCCAAGCTGTAGTTTGCCAACTATTACCCGTTCTTGGTAGACTAAGGCTCGAATCCTTGATCCCGTGAAGCGATGATAGTTGCTGCACCGAAACTCTAAGCACCGATTTTATGTACCTTCGACTCGCGAAACGCCTATTGGCGGAAACAGACAAGCGACTCCTTTGGAAACTCGCCTACTTGGCCGGTTGGAAAGGGCTACGAAGTGTTCAAAAGCACAAGAAGCGACTAAAGAAAGGTGAGTTCTTTCCGCCCTTTCTTTACATCTCCATCATCAACACCTGCAATCTTCGCTGTCAAGGATGTTGGGTCGATGTCGCAGGGAAGCAAACAAAGATTGATCTCGAGGCGATGAATCGAACCCTCAACGAAGCCAAAGCCATGGGGAACTCCTTCTTTGGCATCCTAGGCGGAGAACCCTTCTTGCACAAAGAGTTGCTCGACATTTTGGCGTCTCATCCCGATGCTTACTTTCAAGTCTTCACCAATGGGCACTTTATCACCGATGAAGTTGCCAAACGTTTGCGCCAACTGGGCAACGTGACACCGTTGATCAGTGTGGAAGGCTCCGAGATCATTAGCGACCAACGACGAGGCCGCGACGGCGTTTATAGCAAGACGATGGAAGGCCTCCAAAATTGCTTGAACAACCATGTGATGACAGGTGTCTGCACCAGCGTCTGCAAGACAAATATCGATGATCTCCTCAATGATCGCTGGGTAGACCGATTGGTTTCGATGGGCGTGATGTATTGTTGGTTTCACGTCTATCGAGTAGTCGGACCGGAAAGTTCTCCTGACTTGGCGCTGAACACAGAGGAGTTGCGCCGAGTGCGCGATTTCGTGGTGAATACACGAGTCAAGAAACCAATCATCGTGATCGATGCGTATCATGACGGTGCCGGCCAAGCACTATGCCCAGCGGTAACCGGATTCACCCACCATATCGGTCCCGCGGGCAATATCGAACCATGCCCGATTATCCAGTTAGCGACAGAGTCAATTCACGACGAACGACCCCTTCGAGAAGTTTTTCAGAATAGCGCTTTCTTGCGAGACTTCCGAGAGACCGTCGCCAAAAATACGCGAGGTTGTGTTGTTTTGGAGCGTCCCGACTTGCTTTTGGCCTTAGCAGAAAAGCACGGCGCAAAAGATACGACGCAACGCCAAACGGCCATGCAAGAGCTTGCGAATATCACACCACGCCGAAGCCAATACGTGCCTGGAATGGAAATTCCCGAAAGATCTTGGGCTTATCGACTTGCGAAATGGTATGCATTCCACGACTACGGAACGTATACTAGGAACTTCACTCCTGACAGTTGGGTTGATCCTGCTATCGCGAATCCCGTTGCGAACGGATTTCCAATCCCGCCCGATGCTCCTAGTTTGGCGACCTCCACGGAACCCGCCGTTTACTCGATCACTCGTTCCACCTCCCATACTCCTACATAAAAGTTTAACCATGAAGATTCGGATTTTGAATTCGTCTTTGGCTCGTACAACACTTGCGTGCCTGGCACTTTCTGTATTCGTCGGTTTCGTATCGGCCGAGGAAGTGAAGTTGTTCAACGGCAAAGACTTCAGCAACTGGCATGGCCGATCTACGACCGACCCGAAAACGTACGCATCACTCGCCGAAGAAAAGAAAGCTGCTTGGAACGAAGAAATCAAAAAGCACTGGAGCATCGATGGTGAGGAAATCGTCAACGATGGCAAGGGAGCTTATCTGACGACGAACGAAGAGTACGGTGATTTTGATTTCGCATTCGAGTACAAAATCGTTGCCAACTGCGACTCCGGGATTTACTTGCGAGGAATCCCACAAGTTCAGATTTGGGACCCAGATTCCGAAGCCAGCAAGAAGCACGGTGCTGAAAAAGGTAGCGGCGGACTGTGGAACAATCCCGCAGGATGGGCCGGAAAAGATCCGCTTGTCCGCGCTGACAATCCTGTCGGCCAATGGAACAAGATGAAGATCCGATTGATCGGAGAACGCTGCTCGGTTTGGCTCAATGACAAATGTGTTGTCGATCACGTACGATTGCACAACTACTTTGCCAAAGGTGAACCACTTCCGACTCGCGGTCCTATCCAATTGCAAACGCACGGAGCGGAGATTCGATTTCGCAATCTATCGTTGAATACTCTCAATAGCGAAGAAGCGAACAAACTTCTTGTCGAATCCGAAGCGAAAGCGATCGGCTCTTTCCAATCACTGTTCAACGGAAAAGATCTTACCGGTTGGGCTGGTGCGGTCGACAACTACCAAGTGGACAATGGTGCCATCCAGTGCTTGAAAGGCAAAGGGGGCGTGCTTCACACTGCCAAAGTGTATGACAATTTCGTCCTTCGTGTCGATTTTCAATTACCACCTGGCGGAAACAATGGTTTGGCAATTCGATATCCAACAAAGGAAGAGCTAGGATCCAGCGCGGATGGAGCCTACGTCGGGATGTGCGAATTGCAAGTGCTCGATGATGGGCATGCCAAGTATGCGAAAATCGACCCTCGCCAAGCGCACGGCAGCGCGTATGGAATGGTCGCGGCGAAGCGTGGCTTTTTGCGTCCAGCCGGTGAATGGAATCATCAAATCGTTCGAGTCGAAGGTTCCAAGATCAACGTGGAAGTCAACGGAACGCAGATTCTCGATGCGGATCTGAGCACCGTCAAAGAGTATATGGCCAACACGCCACACCCAGGCAAAGATCGAACCAGTGGCCATGTCGGATTCGCTGGTCACTCGGATCCCGTTCGGTTTCGCAACGTGGAAATCTTGCCCCTCGCCAAATAGTCCTTTCCTTCGAAAATGATGCTCCTTCCAAAATTCGATTCACGACGCGCGTTCATTGCTCTGATTGTGGTATCCTGCCTCGATTGGAATGTTGGTGGCACCGTGTATGCTACGGACAAAGAATCCAACAAAAAGGATCGCGTGCTCGAGATCGTGGATGCGAACGCTACTTCGGCTTCCGAAATGAAGCCGTATACCGAGCGCATTGAACACTCGAACGCCGTCGTCGAAATGCTGCCGATTCCCGGTGGCAAGTTCAAGATGGGGAGCCCGGAGACCGAAACGGGTCGACGCAAAGACGAAGGACCACTTCACGATGTGGAACTCTCACCATTCTGGATGGGAAAGTACGAGATCACTTGGGATGCCTATGACATCTGGATGTCAGACATCGATGTGTTCAATCGCGAAGTGAACAAGATTGAAGCGACGACGCGCGACGTTATCGCAGACGCTTATCAGAAGAGTCAGCCGACAAAGCCTTATTGCGACATGTCCTTTGGTATGGGCAAGAAAGGCTATCCCGCCATCTGCATGACGCAACATGCCGCCAGGACGTTTTGCAAATGGCTTTCCGCCAAAACAGGACGCTACTATCGATTGCCGACAGAAGCTGAATGGGAATACGCTTGCCGCGCTGGGACCACCACCACCTATTCGTTTGGTGATGATCCTGATCAACTCGGTGACTTTGCTTGGTTTGCAGACAACTCCGAGGAAAAATATCAAAAGGTCGGTAAGAAGAGACCGAATCCGTGGGGACTCTACGACATGCATGGGAATGTTGCAGAGTGGGTGCTCGATGAACATCGGCCCGACGGCTTTCCTCTTGAAAAGCTTGCGGCGAAGAATCCGCTTTTGGTTCCTATGACTCTTTACCCACGTATCGTTCGCGGTGGTGGCTGGGATAAATCCGCAGTCGATTGTCGAAGCGCTGCCAAAGAAGGATCGACCGAGGATTGGATTGCACAGGATCCGCAGTTCCCTGTCAGTATCTGGTACTTGACCGATGCACTTCATGTTGGTTTCCGCGTCGTACGACCACTAGAAGAACCTTCTCAAGAAGGGAAAGACAAGTTCTGGGAACATTCCGAGCCCATCATGAAAGAACGTCCCATCCCCTTGGAACGCTAATCTCTTATTCGTTCAAACTTCAAACTTCAAACTTCAAACTTCACACTTCACACTTCACACTTCACACTTCCCTCCGGAGCCTTCCATGACCCTCTCCCATGAATCGCAAAATGACAGTCGTCGCAGCTTTCTAAAGACCTCGACCGCTGTTGCTGCAACTGCAGGTACACTCGCCACAAACCTTTCAAGAAGTGTTCACGCAGGTGAAGACAACACAATCCGAGTCGCATTGATCGGCTGCGGTGGCCGTGGAACGGGTGCCGCTTCCAACGCGCTTACCGTGGATAACGGCCCGATCGAATTGGTCGCGATGGCCGATGTTTTTGATTACAAGATGAAGCAAAGCTATGAGAGTTTGGTCGGACAGCACAAGGACAAAGTCAAGGTGCCCGACGATCGGAAGTTCATCGATTTCGACGGTTACAAGAAGGCGATCGATTGCTTGCGACCAGGTGACATCGCCGTCATGGCAACTCCGCCTGCTTTTCGATGGGTACAGTTTGAGTATGCCATCTCGAAAGGTGTCAATGTATTTATGGAAAAGCCGGTCACCGTCGACGGCCCTTCAAGCGTGAAGATGCTGGAACTGGCTGCAAAGTCTGTCGAAAAGAATCTCAAGGTCGGTATTGGGTTGATGTGCCGACATTGCGACGCACGGCGCGAGCTGTATCGACGAATCAAGGACGGGGCGATCGGTGACATCATGATGCTTCGTGCGTATCGAAATCAAGGTCCAACTGGTTCTGCAGCCACGACCAAAAAACCGGAAGGTATGAGTGAGCTCCTTTATCAAATCAATCGCTTCCACGGTTTCTTGTGGGCCAGTGGCGGTGGGTTTAGCGACTTCCTAATCCACAACATCGACGAATGTTGCTGGATGAAGGATGCATGGCCAGTGAAGGCACATGCGATCGGTGGACGCCATTATCGAAATGATTGTGTCGATCAGAACTTCGATAGCTATGCCGTCGAATATACATTCGCCGATGGTACCAAACTATTACTCAACGGCCGAACGATCCCTGGCTGCAAGACAGAGTTTGCCAGTTATGCGCACGGCACCAAGGGTTCTGCGGTCATCTCGAGCTCTTCTCATACGCCTGCCAAGTGTCGGATTTACAACAGTCAAAAAATTGGCACCAAGAAAGATCTGGTTTGGGAGTTCCCACAGCCCGAAGCGAATCCTTATCAATTGGAATGGAACCATTTGATCGCCGCGATTCGCGACAATCAACCTTACAATGAAGTGGAACGGGGAGTACAGGCGTCTGTTGTAACGAGTATGGGGCGAATGGCGGCTCACACGGGACAAGAAGTGACATACGAAGAAATGCTCAATTGCAAACACGAGTTTGCGCCAGGCATTGAGAATTTAACCTTCGATAGTCCGGCCCCTCTTCAACCGCTTGCAAATGGACTTTATCCAGTTCCACAGCCGGGTATCGTAACAGATACAGAATTCTAGTTAGGTTGATTACTAGATCAACATGCTACGATGCCCTCGGAGGGAAAATGAAATCTAGACGAACCGCGCTGAAAGGGCTGATTGGCTGTAGCGGCGCGGCCTTTTTCCGAGAGTCTCTTTGGGGCACTGAAGAGGTAAAGAGCGGCTTCGAAAACGATCCACTACCAGGAAATTGGACCGGACCATGGCGCCGTTTATTCTTGGATGGTTCTGTTATCGAGCAACAAGGTGGCGTGGAGCGAGTCTTTCATCAGCTCACGAAGCATTCCGCTGAGCCGATTATCGTCGCCGACCAACCGTGGGAAGGACGCTCGGCGATTATCGGCCCTTACGTCTATGGCACTGTACGTGTAGAAGATGATCGCTTTCGATTATGGTATCAACTTCTTTATCAAGGTAATCATGTCGGGTATGCCGAATCATCGGATGGGATTCGATGGCAGAAACCGCGACTTGGGCTAGTTCGTCATGAGGGGCATGATACGAATCTCGTCGTATCCGCGTTTCAGCCTGAGGCGTTTGCTGGCGTTCACTGCCACAATCCGTCCGTCATCTTTCGAAGCCGAGAAACCGATCCCTCGCGTAGGTATGCTCTTTACGGATTTGATTCAGCGAGTGGTGGACCACGAGTTGCATTCTCCCCCAACGGGACGAACTGGACTTATCTCGAATCCGAAAACGAGAATGGAAAACCGAAACCACTTTTCTCGTCAGGGGATGTTGTCAGTTTCTTTGAAGACCCGTATCGCCAACGATATGCTGCGACATGGAAGACTCGCAATCGCCGTGGAAGGGCAGTAGGTATTGCGACTTCGAACGATGGTTTGATTTGGTCCAAGGTGTATGACGGGCCCGTCTTTGGAGCAGATGATCATGATCCCGATACGACTCAAATCTACGGCATGCCCGTGTTTGCATACCAGGGCCTGTTTATCGGTCTGCCCTGGATTTATCGTGCACGCTATTTCCGATATGGCGAGTATTCTGTCGAGAAGCTCCATGAAGCCCAATCCGATTCGCCTCGAACGATGGAAGTTCAATTGGCGTGGAGTTGGGACTTAGTCCATTGGAATCGACCAAAGGACCGTGAACAGTTTTTGCCGCGAGGTGAGGCAGGGAACTGGGATAGCGGAATGGTTTTGACTTCCCGAGCGCCCGTTCAAGTCGGGAAAGAACTCTGGTTCTATTACTCGGGTACCAATCGAGCCCATGACGAACCGCGTGTTCAAGCTGCGATTGGTCTAGCCAAAATGAGGCTCGATGGGTTTTGTTCTATGCGATCCGAAAAAGAAGAAGGCTGGTTGATCACCCGTCGAGAACCGATGCGATCTGCTCGTTTGATGATCAATGCACGCACTGGTTCCGCTGGCTATATCAAGGCTGAGGTACTGGATCGAAAGAACAAAGTCGTGCCAGGTTATTCTCGCGATTTATGCCAACCTTTCTGCGGTGACGCGGTTTCGCACGAGATAGGATGGCAATCCCCACGCTCTCCCACCCTTCCCGATGCGAACGATTTCAAAATCCGTTTTTTGTTGAAGGACGCTGAATTGTTCTCGTACCTACCGTTGGATCTGGATCGTAAACAACCCGATTTAGACGTCGCAATTCGTTGAATTCTCAAACGATTTGCGAGTCGTCGAATGCACCAATCAACGCGTTCATTTAGGCCTCTGCCCAAGAGCATCAACGTCAACTTCGAGGCAATAGGGTCGTTTCGATAAGTCACAACGGGTAGGAAATTGGAGTCGACGGAAATGAAAGCCAGCAAAACTCCTTCTCTTTCTCCCGGGGATCGTTGCGATTACAATAGTGTTCCGCCCGGTCC
>Ga0207937_1000874_pt1 | contig 10231 bp, 13 predicted proteins | sample LakMenEpi04Sep11_FD_150668 | JGI IMG/M metagenome (GOLD analysis project Ga0207937, IMG submission 150668) | Freshwater microbial communities from Lake Mendota, WI - 04SEP2011 deep hole epilimnion (SPAdes) | ecosystem: Environmental > Aquatic > Freshwater > Lentic | place: Lake Mendota, Madison...
TAGCCAACGCGAGTCATGATAGTCGACAATTCTTCCCAGTTCATGTTCTGGCATTCATCTACAATAATAATCGAATCATCAAAACTCATACCACGAATGAAAGAAGTCGAGATGAATTCAATCTTCCCTGCGTCCTTTAGACCTTCGTAGGCATCGCGGCGATTGAACAGCGTATGATAGATCTGCATGTACGGCTGTTCATACAGACTCATCTTTTCTTCTAGACTGCCTGGAGTAAAGCCAACATCCCGAGACTGAACAGCAGACCGTACGATAACAACACGCTTGAAAGAAGAATTTTTGTCGTAAACCTCTTGCATTGCTTTATAGCACGCAATGAAAGACTTACCAGTGCCTGCAGAACCAGTAAGCATGATAAAATAATCACCGCGCCCATAAGCATCAAAGAACTTCCTCTGGTTATCTGTTAAAGGTTCAAATGTCTGAAGTTCCGATGGTTTTATTTTATTCGGAGTACTAAATCGAACATGTTGTTCACTTTCAAATCCAATCGTGGTGTTCGATACATTTTTTTTCTTAGACATGTAATATCCTTATTGTTGAAATAGTTTATGTTTCTTCAATACCTTATCAGTCTTTACTCGTTTTGTATCTTTACGAAGAACCTTTTCAGCAAGTGGACTTCTTGGATTCTGTTCAGCAATTTTATGCATGACTTCTTTCCAGGTGTTGTCAGTTTTCTTTCCTGATAGATCACCTGTTCCAGAGTAACTGAACAACGGAGCACTTTCGATATATCGCTCTAGATGTGGGTTCTTCAATTTAAACTCGTCATAAGCAGCAATCGACATTACATGCTCTTCAAGTTTTTTTGTTTTCGTATTCAAAAATTCGTATGTTGGCATAATCAATACTTCCTAAAATAACCATGGTTCGCCATGTAGGCAACAAACTTCACTTTCGGGTATTCTTTCTTTAGTGACAAAAATACTTCTAGATTTCTTGCATCGTCATCAAACAGCGACACGGATTTAAATTTACCAGTTTCAAGATACTGTTTAATGTAGATCTTCTTCGCTTCGGCGGCAGGTAAACCCAAGTTCCCTGCTCTATGAACATGAATGGTTCTCATGTTCAATCCATATCTCTCAAATGTATTTAGGAAGGTGTGAGGATCGTCGAAGTCAGATCTAGCCGTCAACACAATCACCTTGCTGTTTGGTAGATTTGCGTAGGCTTTAAGAGTCTTGGCTGCTTTGTCGATTGCTCGTTGAATAGGAACAGATGTTTTATTGAATAACTTTGCGTCTTTAAACTCAGAAAAGTTATAAGACTCACCCTTCTTTAATTGGTATGTATTGTATTGTTTATTCGACAAAGACTTTACACGCTTGCCATCTTTCATGACATGCACTTGGGCTTTGGTTTGGAATAGAGTTTCATCTATATCCCAAACAGAAAGGTTGCCCAGATTTTCCGATTTAAACGAGGAGAACTTCTGCATTCACCTATTTATACCACTCGGGCTGACCGCGCACCTTCCAGTTAGCCATTCGACGCTTGTGATTCATGTAGTAATTACGATAGGCTTGGACGCTATCGCCGACCACCTTGGAGTCATCTGGCATCGCCTGTGGAGGCTCCTGCCAGTCAACTATGGGTATGCTATAGGGCGCGTCCAATAGAGGCTGCAATAGGTCCTCACACTTGTGCCTCTTACCGTCGTAGCGGTGCTTGTACTCATAGATAAGATAGTACATCAGATCGTACAGCCAGCGGTAATGGTCTATGTTGGAACGAACCCATACCGCACTGGGATGATTGATATGCCCAGCCGTGTACAATACTTGCTCGCGCCAGTCTCGAAGTTGCCAGCGTTTCAGTTTACGATAACGCGCAGGAAATGAACCGTTAACATACCTTTGTTCAATGTACTCAATTCCATCTAGAAGGCGATGTGCAGTGCACAGCAACTGTGCTGACTCAAGTATCATCTTAACGACATGTTTATCACAATGATACTGAGCCGCTAACTTCACATCGCGATCTAGATAGAAAATGTTAATATTACACCTTACCCTTACGAAGTTCAAGAATCATACGATATTCTTCAATTGTCGTTTGACCCATATTAATATTGTGACTCTTGCGAATCACAGCACCTTCCATGAGTTCGCCACCCTGAGCCCAAGCAGTATCGTGACCCCATACAGAGTCCTCTAACTTGAGCGGTAGACCATCGATAGCACACTTGAACCCCTGAATCGCGAGTTTCTGCTCGCGCTCAGAAGTCGTCAAACTTCGCTTACTGTCGCGAAACACAACGCCATACTTTTCTGGCTTACCCATCTCTTCAAGAATACGCTTTGCGCAAACCTTCTGAACGCTTCCGTTCGCGAAGTTAGTAATGTTCTTGCGCATAAATTCTTTTAAGAAATGGGTCTCGCCATCATACTGAATTGTTTCTCGATTGTATGTTGTGTCGGCAGTTCCAGTTAACAGAGAATATGCTTCCATAAATGATTCATGAAACTCATCATAATCTGCAATCTTAAACTCGCGATTCAAATTGTATAACTCGAACCAAGTCAACTGAAGTGCAGCAAAGATATCCGTGTTCAGTTTCTTGTATCGTTTAGATTGTATACTGAGAACATCAGTGAAGAAACGATCAACAGTGGCAAGAACTTTCTTGGTCACTGGGTTGTTACCGTCATATTCTTGACGCACCAGATCTTCAATATGAGACTGACCCGCATCAACATTGCCACCACCAATAGACTTCAGTATTGCTATGAATGCATACTCATCCCATTTGCGGCGATGATTCGGTGCCATGTCAAACCACTTCGCCTTCTCTGTTCCCGTCTTGTCAAATGCAGTTTCAAACAAATCATGGACTTTGTTATCGTATTCAACATAAGAACGCGTGAACGAACGCACATGACGACAGACTTCAGACTGGTCGTCGCACATCAACATCTCCATAAAATTAACAGGAGTTGTTTGATTCAGATTGCGAAACTTCTCAACAGCCTCTTTCGATGTGCAAGTTGTGATGTCTAGAGCAACTTGAAAATCATTTAGATCGATGTCCCAATCTTTAAACTTTTTCTTTTGAACGGCGAACTTGTCATTGTAAAATTTTACCAATGCGCGAACTCGGTGACCACCATCGATCACGAGATAATGCACACCAGGATAAACTTTTTGCATCTCTGCGTCTTCAGAGATATCGCGAAGCGCGACCATACCGATGCCAACACCAGATAGCATCGACCAAATAATATCTTGAGATTTAGAATAACCTTGCGATGTCGGTGGACGCTGACCAATCGGATCAGGATTTAATTTACCAGTAAGAACTAATTGGATAATTTCGTTTGCAGTTTTCTGCGAATATACAACTTTCATATTTTACCTCGTCACACAATGGTGACATAATTGCGTCTCACAATGGAGACAAAAAAAACAGGGGGAGTGTTACCTCCCCCACGACAGAATCTTACTCAGCGTAAGAATCGCTCAGACCCAACTCAGCACGCAGCGAGGCGAGTTCGTCGAACCCAACTTCCTCAACCTCGACGGTCGGAACCGAACCATCATCAACAACTGCAGCCTTCGGCTTACGAACAGTGGTCTTGGTCTTCAGAACAGCAACCTTCGCAGCCTTCGGTGCCTTCGCAACCTTGGGTGCCTTCGTTGAGATCTTGACCTTATCAGCATTGGTCAACTGATAGGTCAGAACCTTACGACCATCGCGGACCGTTTCGATATCTGCACCGAAATCGTTTCGCAGCGCAGAGATAAGACACATGATAGAACCCTGCTTCACATTGAGAGTCTTCAACATATTCTCAACAGGCACAGGCTTGCCATCTTTCATCATCGTGAACAGAACTTCAACCTTCTTCATAACAATACTCCATAACAAATTAACAACGGACAAGAAACATTATACTACGAACAATCGCAAAAGTAAACCAGCAAGAATTACGCAACCACAGCCTCAGTCTGGGCTTGCTCTCGCACGAGCCACTCGCGGAGACGAGTCCATCGTGCTTTCTTGCCATCGGTCAAACTCTTGCGAGCCAGAACCAAATCCACACGAACGATCGCATCAGCATGCTTGACTACACCAGTGGAGACCAGAGTCTTGATATCGCTGACACTCGCCAACGCAAGAGGATTCGTGGTAGTCATTAGGCGAGACCTCGCTCAGCGTTCATCGCAGCAACCTGCCCAGCCGTCCATATGACACCCTTCGTCGACTTCTTCGCTGCCTTCTGAGCGCGAGCAAACTCACGCTGCTTCAGAGCCTCGAGCCGAGCCTCAGCCTTCGCGATTCGGGCAGCCACACGCTCCGCACGCTTCGCGTCACGAGCAGCCTTCGTCGCCGCACGAGCATCTTCCTTCACGACGCGATTAATCTGCGTCTCGCTACGGATATCGGCACGCAGCCGCTTCTGGATTCGCAGGGATTCCTTGATCCCCTCGCGCATATCCTTCACGATCTCGCGCTCGCGCACCAGTTTCGCCTTCATTTCGTTTAGAGTCAACATATATCTTTCTTCCTATTTCGGGGCGAGAACCATTTCTCACCCTATACAACCATTATACTATTGCACCCAAGAATTGTAAACCAGTAAAACTCTAATGAAATCAATGACTTACCCGAAGTCTAATAAAATCAATGACTTGCGCAATAGTAGCCCAAACAGGAAACTGTAATGAAATCAATGACTTGCGTGTGCTCCTGCAGGCTCCTGTGGAGTCCTTGGAGGGGCGACTTAAAAGGGGGATATTAGGGTCGCCCCCAGAACGGGAGACGCCAATAGGGAGTCTGGTAGCGGGACCAGGAGTTGCACCTGGAACTGCGGATTATGAGTCCGCTGTGATGCTGTTTCACTATCCCGCAGCAGGTTGTTTCTTCTCTTTCTTCTTTCCGAAGATGCGCTCCCAGCTATCATCAAACTGTTTGCGTGGAACACTCAATGGTCTAGGCTTGCTTCCTTTGCCACCAGTACTCATGATACATTTCTCCAAACACGACTGTTCTTTGGAATGCTTGCCTTTAGATATTCCATTTGATCAGCAAGCACTCTGCGATTCTTTAATAATATCCGTTCATGAACAGTCGGCGCATATGGAACATAGAGAAGATGCATCTTGGCTTCTTCTGGAGTCTTCCATCCCTTACGGTGATTACATGTACGGCATGCTGTTACGCAATTAGTCCAGTGGTTGCTACCACCACGCGACTTCGGATGAACATGGTCAATCGTCAATTGACTCGTGCTGAATTCATTTCCACAATATGCACATAGATGCTGGTCTCGAGCATACAATGTCATGCGATCGGCGAACACTGTTTGTGTGTTGTAGAATTTATCACCAAGCAATGGACCACTCACACCAATGATGCAAGAGATGTCAACGCGTGACTGTTCACCATGCTCATTGTGTCCACCGAGCATGGTTTTCATCTTCTCGCCTAATTGCCAGATAACCTTCTTACGAGCATAATAACATGTTGCCGTTTCGAAGTTTACCCAGTCTTTAGGCATACCACCTTTGTCTACAACTAACACTAACGACATATTCTCCTCTACATTATATATGGTGCCCAGAAGAGGACTCGAACCTCCATGCCTTTCGGCAGTGGCTTCTAAGACCACCGTGTATACCATTCCACCATCTGGGCATAAATTTGGCGGAAGCGGTGAGATTCGAACTCACGGAGCCTTGCGACTCTTCAGTTTTCAAGACTGACGGATTAAACCGCTCTCCCACACTTCCTAATTGTTTAGTTTATTATATTCTTTCCTGACGAACGAGTCAAGTGCATCTACAATCTTTCTAACTCTATATATTTGATTACCACCAGTTGATTCTAGAGTTTCTGCTTTTAAAGCATGCAGCATCATCTCAAGATCGTATCCTGAGATTTCTTTTGCTCTAATTTTTACTAATAGATTTCTGTATGCTTTTGCCTGTGGATATACTTGTGAGTTGTATGGGAAGCCAGATGCTGATGCACCTTTGTTTTCCAACGCATCACATAGCATATCTACATGTGGTTGAAGATCTTCGAATTTAAATTTTTTCGGAGCATCGCTCATACTTCAGATTTAACTGGACCCCACTTTCCAACAGGGCACTTTGTATTTGCCCATTGTGTTTTAAGTTTAAGAATACAGCCACACTTTCTGCAAACACTGAGTTTGTTGTGTTCGCAGGTTGCGCAGATATTCATTCGTTCCTGTTGAATCTCTGGTGTTGTTCTTAAATTGTCAAACATAACACTTCTCTAAATTGGAGCGGGATAACGGAATCGAACCGATGACAAGAGTTTGGAAAACTCTAGTTTTACCATTAAACTAATCCCGCATTCTGGTGCGACTGGTCGGACTCGAACCGACAAGGCTGACGCCGACAGATTTTAAGTCTGTTGTGTATACCGATTCCACCACAGTCGCAAAAATTACTTCAACGACTCCATAATGTCATTGTATACTTGATCTTGCTTGTCATGTACAAGTTCCCAAATATTCTCAGACCAAAGTTCATTATAAACTTCACTCTGTTCTTCTTGATCAAGTTCCTTGAGCGACGGAACCATCTGCTCCATCATCTCTGTGATTTCGCCGTCTTCACCCCACTCACATCCATCAATCATTCCATCTTTGTTGTAAACATAAACACCAAAGAAGTTTGGCATTTCGTCTTCATACATGACGGACGCGATGAAGTCGGGGTCAACAGAAGCAATCTGTTCAAAGAGCCACTCAATTCCTGGCTGCGGAAAACTCCAAGCAGAAACTGTATTGAAATAATCTTCGCCACGATCTTCGAAGTAACACCACTTCGGTCCAATGTTTTCTAAATTCCAGTCATACTTATCTGTAATTTCTGGATCAAGACCGAAGATGTCACTGAACCACTCATAAATGACTGCTTTGTCAGATCCAGTTCGAACGCGCGAGTATAGTTCTTGCAACTTTGCTTTGCCAGCATCGTTGAGTTTCTCAAAACGAACATGAGTGTTTACATGATTTGCCATAATATATCCTCAATAAAATGGTCAGGATGATAGGACTTGAACCTACAACATCGACGCCCCAAACGTCGCACTCTACCAATTGAGTTACATCCTGATTGTTTATATATTATACTATAGTAATTTGCAAAAGTAAAGTTAAATTTGGTGGGACCACTTGGACTTGAACCAAGAATCAACAAATTATGAGTTTGCTGCATTAACCAATTATGCTATAGTCCCAAAATGGTCCTTGTCCTGGGTAACGATCCCAGCCGTGAACGGTAATCTGCCGCTAAAGAGTTTATAAATCTCTCCTGCACCCTGTGCTGACAAGGATATTGTTCAATAAAAATGGCACGCTCGGCAGGATTCGAACCTGCGACCCCAAACTTAGAAGGTTTGTGTTCTATCCCCTGAACTACGAGCGCAAAATGGCGGAAGGCAGTGTACTCGAAACACATTCCTGTTTAGGAACATTTTGTTTAGCAAACAAATGTGAACCCTGTTCACTTTACCTTCCAATATGGCGACTCGGATGGGACTTGAACCCACGACCTCATGCGTGACAGGCATGTGAACTAACCAACTGTTCTACCGAGCCAAAATGGAGCAGGATATCGGATTCGAACCGATGGCATTCTCGTTGGCAACGAGACATTCTACCACTGAATTAATCCTGCGAAATGGTGGATCCAAAAGGTAACGCTCCTTTGTCTTTCGATTATCAGTCGAATGTACTTCTTTTGTACTATGGATCCGAAATGTGGCACCCCATGAAGGACTTGAACCTCCGACCTCGATGTCCGTAGCATCGCGTTCTAATCCACTGAACTAATGAGGCGTAATAAATCCCAGTCGATCCACCCTGGATCTTCTCTCGCTTCTGGGTGCAGCGCTACCGATTAACGATGGTAGAACCGTCGCGATTGGTGCCAAGTGTTGGTATCGCGCCAACCTATCAAGTTCTTCAGACTTGCGCTAATCTATCTCAGCTAACTTGGCGAATTCTTTTACAGGGCAGACCTTTGTTACCTGTCTATGTGCGTACGACACCAACTGCGTTGTTAAGTTATCGCAATGTGGAAGGGTAATTACTCCTATTCATTGCTTTTTACAAATTGGAGTGACAGACTGGACTCGAACCAGCATGAAGAAGTTTTGCAGACTTCTGCCTGACCTTTCAGCCACCGTCACAAATAATAGTAAACTCAAGTTTCAATAGGAGGATTGAGAACTTTTACAGGAAAAAGATCAGGCGCAGGTTCATTAGTATCCGTTTCAATTAAAATTAATACTAACTCATCTATTTTTTTACCAGGAATCCAACAACCCTTTTCCACAACTTTATTGTCTTTAGAAACCCAGTAAATAAATTTATCTGAGTGTATGTTCGTGGGGCATGGATCCCATGTATGAACTACATGAGTCTCTGCGTCGCGATTGTAAAATAACGCAACATCTCCGTACGGAGGCAAATCAATTATTGGCATAAGCATCTCCATTAAAATGGTAAAATGGTAGAAACAGTGAGACTCGAACTCACGATAAACACCGTATGAAGGTGGCGCATTAGCCGCTATGCTATGTTTCTATATTGGGGTGATGACTGGGACTCGAACCCAGATATACCAGGATCACAACCTGGGGACTTACCATTAGTCAACCATCACATAATTGGTGAACAGGGCTAGATTCGAACTAGCGTAACCCATTGGGTGATTGATTTACAGTCAATTGGATTTAACCACTCTCCCACCTGTCCGTTAAAATGGCTGAGAGACAGGGACTCGAACCCCGATAGACGGATTCAAAGTCCGTCGTCCTACCATTAGACGATCTCTCAAAAAAGATTTGCTGCTTGCACTCTATGCTATCACTCAACTGCTTTACAATTGATTACAGTGTATTGTGATAGTTACATAACGCTCGATCTAGCCTCTGGGCTTACAAGCAACAAAATTGGTACTCGGTGACGGGTTCGAACCGCCGACATTCTGGATGTAAACCAGACACTCTACCAACTGAGTTAACCGAGCAAAAATGGTGGACCGTGGGAGAATCGAACTCCCTTCTCTGCGATGCAAACGCAGCATAATACCCAGTATACTAACAGCCCAAAAATGGCGTGGGCTACCATTTAAGGTTCGTTCTTATCTATGCCCCCACGCAACATAGAATGCATTCCGTTCTGCCTCATAAGTCAATCAGTGCTCCCGAAACGGAAAAGCCTCAACACTGATAGGATGAACTCGCAGAGTGCACCTGCAAGTCACCAAGATGGCTCCTCGGGTTGGTTACGCTCCAACATATGACGAGTTAACAGCTCGTTGCTTTACTAGTCAGCCACCGAGGAATTGAAAAAATACTAAATAAAGGTGTCGGTCGCGATACTGTAATATCCACCGACTCTAACACTAACAAGGAGTGCCAGCATGTCTATATATCACAAGCATCATATCATCCCAAAACATATGGGTGGAACCGACGATCCATCTAATCTCATTAAACTTACAGTCGAAGAACACGCCGAAGCGCATCGAAAGTTGTTCGAACAATACGGTCACTGGCAAGACGAAGTCGCATGGAAAGGTCTAGCCAAAATGATCGATCGAACTGAAATCATATATCAAACAATAAGTAAGACTAATTCACTGAAGCAGAAAGGTTCTGGCAATTCGCAATTTGGAACAGTTTGGTGTGTTATTGAAAACGCAACTGATTGTTCGAACCGCAAAAAGTTTGCTAGAGAATCAATTCCTGAAGGATGGATAACCACAAAAGAATTCAAGAAAAGAAAATTATCACAAAAACATGAAGCCAGAAAACAGTCAACTCAATTAAGGCTTACTCAATGGCACCAGATATATTGCGAATATGGGTTTGATCAATTTGTAAAAATTACAAATTATCCGCACTCGCAGCAAAACCTGGTTCAACAATTTGCCAAATGGGTTCCAAAATTTGTGCCCCAAAATGGTAAGAAACGACAAAATGGCATCCCGCCACAGAATCGAACTGCGACCAAGAGTTTTGGAGACTCGTATGCTACCACTACACTAGCGGGAAACAATCACAAAATGGTGGGTGTGGAGAATTTCGAAATCTCGACTTACAGGTTAAAAGCCCGTTACTCTGCCTCTGAGTTACACACCCGATTACATAACAAATAAAAATGGTGGGTCTAACAGGATTCGAACCTGTATCAAACTGGGTAAGAGCCAGATATAA
>Ga0207937_1000875_pt1 | contig 10222 bp, 1 predicted proteins | sample LakMenEpi04Sep11_FD_150668 | JGI IMG/M metagenome (GOLD analysis project Ga0207937, IMG submission 150668) | Freshwater microbial communities from Lake Mendota, WI - 04SEP2011 deep hole epilimnion (SPAdes) | ecosystem: Environmental > Aquatic > Freshwater > Lentic | place: Lake Mendota, Madison...
CGCCGGGTGGTGATAGTGATCTGACCTACCGCGTCCGCTACATGTTTCAGACTTCGCGGAAAGCCAAGCCGCGTCTGACCGGCGAGGCGGAGGCTGAAGCGGAAACTGTTCCGGGGTATTTCGCAACTCCTGCGGAGTTAGGTGGTCCGACACGAGAGCAGGGAGAAGCAGCAGTCCAGCGTGAATTGACGAGAGGATTGGCCGAGGGGGCAGCCGCAACCGAAGGATTGACTGTCGGCGGCCCTGCGTCCGGTGGCGGCCAAGTCGGCGGCATTCCATATCAGTTCATCGGCGGAGACACTGACACCTTCAACGAGATCTGGGGGCGCGGGGCGCAAGGCCAGCTCGTAATGAAGCGCCCGCTCTTCGCCAAGTTTGAGCTGCTCGTCGAGCCGACTCCGGCCAAACCCGACTTTGATGAAGCCTACAGCCGCGCTTTTCAAGAAGAGCAGGCCAAAGTGCTGTCCGGTGATTTCTACACCGGGCCGCAAGGCGAGGCAGTTCCCGTCCAGAAATCCCAGCGCCAGATCCAGAAAGAGATGGAAATGGCTCGGGAGCGGGCAACAGAGCGGGCGCAAAAAGAAGTCGCGGGCAACCAAGCGAATTTCAACACCAGCCTGACCCGACTCAAGAAAGACATGCTCCGCAGCATGGACACGGGCCACGTAGTCACGATCACTCCGGAAACTGTGCAGGAAATGGAAGGCCGCGTCGGCTCCGAGGAGCTGCTCAATATTTTGCGGGCCGACCCCGATGTGAACATCGACATGCGCGTCCCGCTCGACCCAACAGGCAAGCCGACGGGTTCGGCTGTGCCGACTGTCGTCTCCCTCGTGTGGCGCGGAACGGACGGAAAGCAGGCGCCGTATACTTTCACCCAGGGATCAAAGCCGGTGCGTGGTGGATTGGCTCAAGACCCGAACGATCTTGAAGCGGTTGCCAGCGGGTCGCCGATGACTCCACAGGAGCGCGACAAAGAGCGTGAGTTGCAAACAAAAGAACGCGAAGCGGAAGGCACGCTGATGGCGCGTCAAGAGAACGAGCGCCGCTTGTTGCGGACTGCAATCCGTGGTGAACGATCGGGCTTGAACCTTCTCCAGCAACGCGCCAATCGAGTGACCGGCCGCCGCGAAGAGCGCCAAGCCCTCGAGAGTGAAATCAACGAGCTGCGCGGCCTGCTCGTCAAGGCCGATGCTCCGGCTCCGGCTTCCCAGACCGAGGCAATTACGGCGCGGCAAAAAGAACTCAACGACGAGAACGACAAATCTGCCCGCAGCGACATGCGCTTGCGTAAGCAGATCCGCGAAACCGACGAGGAGCTGGCCAAGAAACGCACCGCTTCGCTCAAGGACACCAACTCGGTCGCTTACCGCTCGCGGATGTCGGGCGATCTTTCACAGTTGATGACCCAGCGCACCGCGCTGGAGGGGCGGCTGCGCGAATCGAAGAACGCCCGCAACCGTCGCAATGCCGAAATCCGCAAACTCACCGAACAAGCGAAGGCCGTCACGGCGCAGGAAAAACAAGAGGCGGCCAGCCGCAAAGCTGCCGCCCAGCGGGAACGACGCCAGTTGAAGAAGCAGTTGGCCGACCGCGAGAAGGCTCTGTCCAACTTCGTTATAGATGAAAAGCCGGTTCAAGAATTGCAGAAAGCGCAGGAAAAAGTCCGGCAGCTCGAGAGCCGCGTCGAACCGCTCGAAGCCAAGCTGGCCAAGGAGCGCCTTGAGTTTCAACGTGGCTTGAAATCCTACAACCCGGCGCAGTTCTCCGAGCTGCGCGGCCCCGGTTCGTTCGCCAAAGTTTACCAGACAGACCCCGAACGCAGCGTGCAGTCCGAACGGAAGCGGTTGGACGCACAAACCCTTGAGGCACAAAGAACACAGGAGATGCAGGAAGCCCTGCAAAATCTCCCTGAAGCCGATCGCGTGCTGATCGGAGAAGTCATCGGGATGATGACCAGCGTGTTTCCCGATGCGAATTTCTATGCCAATCGGGACCGTATAATGATGGCCGCGCAGCGCGGTTTGTCGCAGCCACTTGGCGAAACCGAATACGAGCAGGTTCTCGGGACAGCGCAAAACTTGGCTTACAACTCGGCCATCTCTAGTTTCCTCCGTGTCCTCGACGCTCGTCGTCAGCGTGGCGGCGCACCTTCCCAGATTGACCCGGCCGAACAAGCGCGGTTGGCCAAAGCGTTTGTCTCCGAACTTGGTGCGGTCGTCCGTGAACGATTGGCCAGCCAAGCGCGCCGTAGCCCGTCCGAAGATCGTTTGGCCGCACGGCTCGAGGCCGCTTCACTCGGGGTGCCCGACGAGGATGTGCAGGCGGTCTTTGACGCTAATCCGGAAGCAGCACTGGAGCTTATCGACGAGTATCGCCGCAAGCCGACCCGCGATGTGACGACCAAGAGCGGGAAGCGCGGGCAGCTAGATCCGACGCAACTGCGCGGATTGTGGACGCGTCTTCATGCCATTGTTGAAAGCAAAACCGAATCGCTGACTGCCGGTGCGCCCGGCCGCAAAGCCAGAGCGAGAGCGGCCCGCGCTACAGGTGCGATCAAAAAGAGCGATCTTGCGGCTGCGAAAAAGCGGGTGCAGGAAAAGCTCGGCAAAGGTGACAAGAACAAAACTGAACGCGAAGCCCGGTTGTTTGAAAACATGGTCGCCGTGCTGGGCGACTTTTACGCAGGCACTCCTGGAACTAGAGGATTCAATCCGCTTACTGTCGCGACCCAAGCGGTAGACGCCGCCCGCAAACGGGCTGAAACCGCCCGCGCCAATCGCGTCGATCAATCCACGCAATACGGAACCAACCCTGACATATTTGGCTCCCGCGAAGGAGAGCCGACACAGATGACGCAAGCCGAAGCGCAGGATCTCCAAGCGCAGATGGATGCAGTGAAAACCGACCCGGCTTCCAAGCTCACTGGCTCGGGCTCTGGGACCACGCCACGCATGGTCATCGTGCGAGAAGCGGCCAATTATCTCCGAAATCAAATTCCGCCGGAAGAAGCGGCCATCGTCTACAAAGTTTCCGGATTGGCTTACAACAAAGAGAAACGCCGCATCTGGTATGGCGACGAAACCGGCGCGAGACTGAAACAATTTGAAGAAGCTCTCGCCGACCTCAACGAACTCGACGACGTTAGCGAGGCCGACCGAGCTATCGCGGAAAAACATTTCGATTACCTCCGCGACATCCCCAATCTTCCCCCGAGACAAGAACCGACCAATGAAACCGAAACAATCCAACTCCGAACCACTCCAACCCGAGAAGCAGGCGTCCTCGACCGAGGCACCGCACCAGGACTCCGAGGCAGTAGCCAAGCGCGCCGAGACAACCGGCTCCGCTTCGCTGTCGCCCCTAGCCCTGTCAGCGGGACTGGCCTCGACCCTAGTAGCTATGGAGATAGTGAACTCCCCCGAGCAGACGCCGTTAGCGAATCGCTTGGGGGCCAACTTGGATTCGATGCTCCAAGGGGATTACCAAGTGCTGGGCAGCCTGATGCAGAACGATCCGGAAGTGTTCCGCGACCAGCCGATGGCCCAACTGCGGGACCACGCGTTCAACGTCGTCTTTCAGCCGGAGAAGTCCGCCGTCTAGCGCCGCAGGCCGAGCGGTTCTACGTCGAGGCGTTCACTGACAAAGATCTCAACGCCCTGCCGGACGAGGAAATCGGCCGGATCTACAGCGCGATCCAGACCGAAGCCAAAGGTGCGGAGACGACTTTGGCGGCCGGCGGCAATGTCATTGCCCAGACGCCGCAGCCGATGGCTGACCTGCTTTCCTCCCAGAACGGCTTTGAACTCCTGACCGGCATGGCCGCCGAGGCGCGGCAGCAACAGCTCAACCGCGAGCGGGTGGCCAACCTCCGCAAGAACATCGGAGCATTGGCCGAGGCCCGCGCCTTTGCCGGAACGACAAAGTTCCTCGAGACGGCGGCCAACGATCCCAAAATGCCCGAGCAGTTGCGGCTGCTGGCCAAGGAATTGACGCGGCTCAACTCACGGGTGGACTGGGACGACAACGTAGCCACGCAGATCGCGGCGTTTGGGCGCAATTACACAGATCGTCCGATCACCGAGAAAGAAATCGAGAAACGGGTCAAAGTCGGGGCCAAGGACAAAAAGCCCGTCTTTATCTTCAAGATCGGCGGCCAGCGGCAGGAAGTGCCGGTGCCTTCGCGCAAAGCCGATGCGCTGGAGATACAAGAGAAAATCTATGAAGCGGTGCGTCAAGACATCGCAATGTCCAACGTCGTCCCGTGGGGCGGACGCGCCGTGAACATCGGCAGCGAGGGGGCGTTTTCCATCTATCTGAACCTGAATGCCGTCCATGACCGGCCCGGCGGCTCGGTGGCGACGCTCATCCACGAATACGAACACGTGGTTCTAGGAGCCAAGCTCGACGGGGAGATCAACCTGAATCCCGTCGAAACCGCCGCCCTTGAGCGGCTGGAGAATATGCGCCGGGCCGCCGTCACGGCCGCAGCCAAGGAGCGGGGGATCGCCGGGGAATTCGACGCGGTCAACGCCCAGCTCGTGGAGATTTCCGGACAAGAGGCCAACCAGACGCTTCGTGCGCTGACCAATTTGCAGGAGTTCATCATCGAGGCCACGGGCAATCCGGCGGTCTTCAAGCTGCTCGCCGATCTGGGATTTGCCAAGGGCGACGGGACACAGGCGCAGTTCACTGGAGCGTTGCGCGATCTTTGGAATTCGGTGGCAGAGCTGGAGGCTGGAGTGAAGATGGCGCCCGACTCGCCGCTGGCCCGCGCTTTCACCGACTCTTACATGCTCACTTACGCGAGCCTCGGTAACCCCGACAAGGAATACAATGTGGGCTTCAGCGGGCCGACCTCAAAGTTCACCGCGCCGCAGATCATCAAGAACGCTTTGGTGGACGAGCTGGACGCCGCTCTCTTGCAGGAGCGTTTCATCCGAGATCAGCTCGAGGCCCGCAACTTGGCCGGAACCTCCGCCGACCGCAACGCACTAGCCCAAGAGTTCTCTACCCTGCGTGCCGAGGCCGCCAAGAGGGAAGCCGCCCGCGAGGCCGAGCTGGCGCGTGGCCGCACGCCGACCCGCGCTCCCAGAGCCAACTTGCCGGATTTGTCGAGAACACCAACTCCAGCTCCAGCTCCAGCTCCAGCTACCACGACCGAGACCAAAGTGGAGACCCCGACCGGAACAACCGGAACGGGAACAACCGGCCAACGGACGACAGCAAACGAAGAACAGCCTGAATTAACTGACGAGCAGGCGGAAGAGCAGCAAGTAAACCGCGACGATGCGCTGGCCCGCATGGCGCTGGCCGTCACCGAGCAGGAATTCGTGGCCGCCTTCAATGCCGCCCGCCAGAACAACGTCGAGCTGCCCGACGTGGATCCCGTGACTCTGTATTATGTCACCCGCGCCAACGCCGCACGGCAGCTCGGACTGACGCAGTTGACCAGCCCGAACGCCGAAGAGCAGGCCGCGTTAGCCACAAGTCAGAACGTCGAACGCGAGATTTCCGGCCTGATCGCTCAGTTGCCCGACCCAAATGAACCTGTCTTCGGCACTCCGAGTGCAGAGCGCCAGGCTTCGGACGCCCGTCGAGCGGAACTGGGAGCGGCTCTGCGTGCGGTGCAGATTCAGGGCGTGCGCCGCAAACAACCGCGTCGCGACTTCCTCTTCACAGCCGCCGAATACGAAGAGCTCATCGCCCAGAACGAGGCGAGGGGAAACACCGAGGCGGCGGCCCAGCTCCGCGCCGAACTAGAAGACCGCAAGAAATCCGATGCCGCCATCGCCGACGCCGAGAAGGCCGCCGCGAAACAGCGGGAACGAGATCAGAAAAAAGCCGAACGCGAACAGGCCAAGGCGCAGACCAAAGTCGACGACCAAAAGGGTGCGGCAACCGCCCAGCGTTTTGGCCTCACGCCGAAGCCCAAGGCCGAACCAAAACCCAAGGCCGAACCAAAACCTCCGAAGGCCAAGAAAGAGGAGCCGAAGCCGACCGACGCCGAAATCGAGGCCGACTTCAACGCGGCGGTGGACAGTTTGAATTGGGGGCCGTGGCGGCAAATCCAAACCGGTGACGGGCCGAAGTGGGTGCGCGAGGCGCAGGTGGCCAAAGACAACACGACTGTCTGGAAAAACTGGAAGACAGGCAACAAAGAGAACTTCCTCGCTCGCGGCCTTCGCATGGACCGACCCACGGGAGCCAAGCGATGGAACGCCCAACAATTCAGCACGCCCTCTGGAGTCCCCGACCCAGAGTCCGACATCCCGCCGGATCAGCGGCCAGATTTTGGAGTCGTGCTACCCGTCGATGACGACACCGATTATCTCGAAGAGCCGGATCCCACGGCCAAATTGAGTCTGGGAGGCACGCTGACGCGGATCTTTAGAGACCAAGTGGTCGAGACGCCGACCGGCGGAACCTTCGTTTTGCCCAAGCTCATCTCCGCCGTGGCTCCGACCTCGGATCGCCGCATCACCGACCTCGACCAACAGAAGCGCGGAGCGATGGAAGCCGAGGCCAGCCGGGCGACCAAGCTCCTGCGCGACCTGCGCGGGCTCATGCGACAGGCCGCACGCAACGGAATCCAGATCAAGCCGCAGGTCATCACCACGGCGATCGGCAGCCTCGAAAATCCGCTCACTCCGGAACAGCGGGAAAACGTCCGCGTCGTCCGGCTGACCGACCCCGAAGCCGCTTCAGTTCTAGAAGACCGCTACCGCCGTGAAAACAAGGAGGCTTTCCGCGAGAAACAGAATGCGGCCCGCGCTTCATTGCCCAAGGAGATGCGCTCGGTAGTCGTCCAGATGAGCGACCATATTGCGTCGCTGTCGGCTGCACTCAAAAAAGTAGGTCTGTTGACCGACGATCTCGTCCTCGAGATCGATGCCAATCTCGGCATGTATCTGACCCGCGTTTACCGCGCCTTCACCGATCCGGAATGGGAGGAGAAAGTCCGCAAGATGCCCGAAGTGATGGCCAACGCCCGGCGCGTCGTCCGACAGCGTTTGGTCAATGACAAGGCCGAGGCGATGCGCGACGACGAGGCCGAGAAAGGGCGCGTCCTTTCCCGCGAAGAAGCCCGGCGCATGGCTAATTCCAGCGTCGCTGCGGCACAGGTAGAAGCTGAGATCAGCCGCTTGCTGGCCGACGCCAAGCCGGTGGCCAAGAAGATTCTCTCTGGGCGGATTATGGGGCAGAAAGACTTGGGCATTCTCAAGCGGCGCGGCAACATCGAGCCGGAAATCCAGGCGCTTCTGGGAGTCTATGACGACCCTGAAACCAGCTACGGCAAGACTGTCCTGAAAGTCTCGAGCCTGATCCACAACCAGATCTTCCTCAACGACCTGAAGACACTCGGGCTGTCCGAGGGGTGGTTCTACGAGGCACCGAAGATCACGCAGTTCGGCGACGAGTATGTCGTGACCAAGAACGGCGAGGAGCTCTTCCGCTCGGACAATTTCGACGATGCACGGGAATACCAGAACAGCCTGCCCGAAGACGACATCCCTCCCGGATTCGTCAAGATCGCGGCGCAGGGCAACGAGAAGCTGGCCCCGATGGACGGCGTCTACGGGATGCCGGAAGTCGTCGCCGGACTCTATGAGATGTTCCCGCTGGTCGATCAGCAGCTTCCCGCTGCGCTTAATTTGATGGGCAAAGCCACAGGGTTCACGATGGCGATGGCCACCGTCGCCTCGGCGCAGGGCCAGAGCCGCAACTACCAATCTGGCTGGCTCAAATACATTTCGACCGGAAACATTTTCGGAGGCACAGGTCCGATCAAGAAAGCGCACAAGCTGGCGTGGGTTGATTTCAGCAATCGCTATCCCGATGACGCCAAGGGCCGCACCAAGCTGCGGGAGGAGATCGAAGACGCGATCAAACGCGGCGTGTTCGGCGAATCCGTCTCGGTCAACATGATCAATGATCTGGTCGACAGCTACGCGAAACTCGGTTCGGCGGCCAAACAGGCCGATACCGAATGGGAAAAGAGATACGACGCCTTCGTGCGCCAGCCGGTAAAACGGACCTGGGACTTCGCCCAAGGTCTCTACACCATGAGCGATAACATTTTCCGCGGCATGGTTTACTTCGCCGAGATCGACAACTACCGAAAGATCTATCCGAAGATGTCAGATGACGCACTCAAGGACAAGGCGGCCAAGATCTCAAGGGACATCTACTGGACTTATTCACAAGCTCCCAAGTGGGTTCAGGATCTCAAGCGCGGCCCCGGTTTGGTCATCGCCCCATTCATCACCTTCACCACCGAGGTCGTCCGCACGCTGATCAACACCGGCCGGCTGGCCCACGAGGAGTGGACAGAAGGGCGGCGCACTGGAAACGCCGAGTTGACCAAGCTGGCTATGCGCCGCGTGGCCGGTATGTCGATCGCCATGCTGGCCCCAGCCATCGTCGGCAGCACGCTCATGTCTTTGTTCGGGTTCTCCGCCGAAGACGAGGAAGATCTCCGCAAGTTCCTGCCCGATTGGCAGAAGAACAACCAGCTCCTTATTCTGGGACGCAACGGAAACAAGATCAGCTTCGTCGATGTGTCGTTCCTCGACCCGCACGAGTATTTCAAGAAGCCGGTCAAAGCCTTCTTCCGCGCCATCAGCGGGGCCGAAGACCCGCAGGAAGCCATCGTCAAGGGCGCCGTCTCCGTCGGCCGCGAGTTGCTCGATCCGTTTATGAGCGAGCAGCTCTTTGCCGGAGCAGTCATGGACGTGGCCCGCAACATCGACGCCACGGGCCGCCGGATCTACAATCCGCAGGACACCACCGACAACATCATCGAAGCGGTCGGCCGCCACGTCGGCAACGCCTTCGTCCCTGGAACGGCCCGCAGCGTGTATCGGATCGGCATGGGCGCCACCGGCACGGTGACCGAGAGCGGTCGCTCGTATGATCCGGTCCAAGAGATGTCGGCCTTGGTGGCGGGGCAGCGCGTCAACCAGATCGACCTCGTCCAGAGCCTTGGATTTAAGGCGTCGGAATTCAACCGGAACAAACGCGACGCCACCGCGCTCTTCAACCGCGTGGCCCTGAACTCCGGCGAAGTCAATCCGGGGGACGTGACCGACGCCTGGACGCGGGCGAACATCGCCCACCTCCGCCTGGCTCGCGGATTCCGCGAAGTCTACAAGTCGATTCGCCGTCTGGGACTGAGCGATGCTGCGGCGACCGAACGCCTGCGGGCGATGGGCGTGACCCGCGACGACATTGAACGAGCCAGAGCTGGTATCTACGAGCCGTTCAACCCGAGCGGTGAAGCCCGCAAAGACATGCGCCCCGAGCGGCTTCGCGAACTGGAAGAGGCCATCCGCCAAGCGCAAGCCGAGCAGATATGATAGTCAAAGACCCGAGCGTGATGCCGCCCGGCGGATGGCGCTACATCCAGCCGGAGACCGGCTTTGAATTCTCCGCCTCGACCCTGCGCGTTGTCGTTCAAAAGGTGACCGAACACCGCAAGGCCAACGGCCTCCCTGTCGGTGACCCCAGATCCGAAATCGAGGATTTCGTCTGCGCCCAACTTCCGGCGGGCAGCGACAACTGCACGCACGTCCTCGACGGGGACTACGCCCTCAAGACCCACTTCACGATGGACGACGTGAAGCGTTTCATTCAGGCGGCGGTCAACGCTCTGGGAAGCCGGGGCCTGGCGGACCAGGAAACAGCCGAAGCCCGGGCAAAAACCTGCGCCGCCTGCCCGCTGAACACTTCCGTCTCCGGATGCTGGCGGTGTAAGGGGTTAGCCGATTGGCTCTTCAAGCTGATCGGTGCGCGCACCACGGCCCATGACTCACGCCTCAATCAGTGCGGCGTGTGCGGCTGCTCGCTCAAAGCCAAGATCTGGCTGCCACAAGACGTGGCCCAAGATGTAAGCAAGGGTTACAAGTTCCCCTCGTGGTGCTGGCTCAATGGAAGCGATCTGGAATAATTATCTTGGATTCCTCCGCGGGTTCCTCCGGAAGCTCTTCCCCCCGCATCTTCGCGACCTCCCGCTGGAGCGCGCGATTGACTTGGTTGGAAAGGGTCACCGAGGAATTGACCGCGTTAAGAAGAAGCGTTTGCTGGAAGAAAAGTTGCTCAAGTAGCGCGTCTCCCTCCGACAGCCCGATCTTTTCGGTCACGTCGGCCTTGGATCCCAGATAGTTGGCCACCGCCTTCAGGGCGTGGCTGTGCATGGGTGCTTCGATTTCAGGTGTTGGTT
>Ga0207937_1000877_pt1 | contig 10209 bp, 6 predicted proteins | sample LakMenEpi04Sep11_FD_150668 | JGI IMG/M metagenome (GOLD analysis project Ga0207937, IMG submission 150668) | Freshwater microbial communities from Lake Mendota, WI - 04SEP2011 deep hole epilimnion (SPAdes) | ecosystem: Environmental > Aquatic > Freshwater > Lentic | place: Lake Mendota, Madison...
CCGCCATCAATAACACGGCCTTTACTTGGATTCGCAGGAATAAAGACGCACTCGCTATACCCAGCCGCAATCATTAATGCTTCAATTTCGGCTCGAATGTGGCCCCGTAGTACGGAATCGGTCTTCTTGAAGATCCAAGCGGGCCTTGAGGCGATTACTTGCCTCGTGATTTCGTGCGTTATGCGAACCGCCTCAAGTTCACTCTTTTGCCGAGTGTCAGCATCAAATGTGATTACATCCGCATCACTATTTGCATCAAAGCTTGTCTGTACCTCGGCATTCCAACCACGAGAAGCAGCTAAACCAGCCAGTTCTGCCGCCCCGGAAAAGTCATCAGCAATTACGACAATCACCGCCCGTACTTCGCGAGTTGCACAGCAAGACGCACGGCACAGTAAAGACTATCGGGACGAGCTTTGCCCTGCCACGCTATGTCGAGCGCGGTTCCGTGATCTACGCTGGTTCGGATAATTGGTAGGCCGAGAGTCGTGTTTACAGCGGAATCAAACGCTAGCGCCTTTACTGGAATGTGGCCTTGGTCGTGATACATGCATACGAAGGCGTCTTTCGATTTTCGTTTCCACGGTAGAAATGCTGTATCCGGCGGCAATGGGCCCTCGATATCGTGACCGCGAGTCCGGGCCACTTCGATTGCGGGGATAATGATACGCTCTTCTTCACGGTTTCCAAACAAGCCATGTTCGCCAGCATGGGGATTAAGTCCGCAAACGGCGAGCTTAGGCTTCCGCCGACGGATGCGTTCGAGTCCGGCGGCAGTCAGTTCAATGACGTCAAGAATTCGTTCCTGAGTAAGTAGCGACGGCACCTCTGCATAGCCGACGTGGACAGTAACGAACGAGCAGGTTATCTCCTCTGAGTATTGCATCATGCACGAGCGAGCAGCGTTGGTGCGCGCGGCGAAGATTTCTGTGTGCCCCGGGAACTTGATTCCCCCAAGGCTCATCGCTTCTTTGTTGAGAGGTGCCGTGGAAACGGCGGCAACTTGTCTAGCAAGAGCCGCGTCGATAGCACGGTTCACGTACGTATATCCCGCGCGACCGGTTACGGCATTAATGGTACCGGGCTTGAATTCATCGAGCCGAATGATCCCGAGGTCAACTACCGACGGTTCTTGAGTAGAGGTCGTTGGCCAATCATTCGCGGCAATGATAGGGGCAGAGAAGGGCAATGCCGCTTGCTTAGCACAAGCTCGCATAACCTCGGCGTCGCCAAAGACGACTGGCGTACAACTTTTCGCAAGCTCCGCATTAGCGAGCAATTGAAGACAGACTTCGGGCCCGACGCCAGCCGGGTCGCCCATGGTAATCGCAAGAACAGGTTTTGTAGTCATGATATAACAGTTTCATCCGTGGGTTGTCACGCTGCCACCCCAGTCGTAGTCGTCGTCCACGCCTAAAGGCTTTTTGCCAAGTTTTCCACCCACTGTTTGGTTATTGATCTTGATCAGTATATCCGGCCTCGCCTTGTGTAGCCGCTGAACGGTTTCGCTTTCAGAATCGAGTCCCTTCATGCCGACGAAATTGACTTGCTGAAGGTCAGGCATATTCGCTAGTACATCGAACCCGCCATCGTAATTGAGATCAGCCCACTGGCCTGTGAGCTGAAGCAACTTGAGCTTGGGGCAGTTTACGAGTCCCCGCAAACTTCTCGCCGCAATCGGGTCTTGTGGCATCTTGTTCGGTTTGAGTTCAAGCACTTCGAGTTGCGGCAACGCCCCGAGTACACGTTGCAAGTCTGAGTCAGTCCACTCGCAGCGATGCACTTGGAGGTTTCGCAGTTTCGTAGCTGCCATCACAAATGGCACAGCACTTGCCTTCGCACAGACAGTATCAATTTCGAGGTGCTCCAGATCAGGCTGCAGCGCCAACCCCGTCATACCGTCGCCGTTCATGCCAAAGATATGTTTGAGCTGCAGCACTCGCAATCCTGGAAGCTGGTTAAGGAATTGTGCAAAACGGTCGGTTGCAATAAATGGAGCGCTGTTCGGTAGCGGATTCGACTGAGTCGGATAGTGAATCCGCACATCCTCAAGAGATTTCAATTGGCCAAGCAACGCATAACTCGTATCGCTGAGTGGCATTTTTTCGATAAACACCGCTTCAAGTTTCGTTAAATTCAGGATGTCGCCAATTTCCGTATCACCCACGCCGGGCGGTATCGGATCACCATCTTTCGCGCCGTGCCGCGATATCGCAAGCTTCACGACATTGCCAGCATCGTCGGTGATAATCTTGCTTCCGACGCTGCGCGCGGCGAATGCTTTGGCGATAGAGAGTTGACTACGATCTCCCTCATCTGCTTCAAGTGATCGATTTACATTGAAGGCTGAGATCGCCCATGCGAAAACGCAAAACCACAGAATTAAACTCGCTAGCGTCGGGCAATTTCTGACGTACAGGCTCATACTTGTCCCAATTCCTTTAACGTTTCTCCAATGGTTTTCAGACTTTCCAATCGCATTTCATCGTATTCACGGCTGATAAGGATGCCGCCTGCGCCAGCAGCAAACGCGTTTTTGATGGCCGCGCGGAGAGCAATTTGATCGCTGGGACGCTTTCCGCCGTTCGGCGCTTCGAGAGCGGTGTTCGGAACGTCCACTCCGATGCCTGGGACGACTGAACATCTACCTTGCACGACATCCACGATGCGTCGCGTTTCGATGCCAACATATTCAGGGTCCATCCCTCGCACATTAAGCTCATCAAGCTTGGGCTGGAGCTTTGAGTCATAGCCTCGCAGCGAATAGAAAAGTTCGAGCGACTGCGGTAGCGAAAGTTCAGCCAGCGGGCCACGTTTCAGTTCGGCGAGCTGATTCGCTAATCGCGGTGCGAGAATGTCGTGGTACAGAATCGGCTTGATAAAGTCTGCGAACGGTGCCACATCTGCGTAGCTCCACTGTGCAAGAAAGATCGCATCCCACGACGTATTCTGGTGATCAAAATGACGCCCCACGTGAGCGCTTTGCCTTTCGGCCTTCACGAGCTTGAATACGCGTTGACCTTGTTCTTCAAGCGCAACTCGCCACTGGTAATCCCACGCAAATACTTCCGGGAATTTCATCAGTAACCTCATTACATTGGTGAAGACTCCGTCCGATGGCGCTGCAACTCCAGCGTGAAGCTTGGTAATGAAAGCATGCAACTCGCCGAAGCCCTGACGGGCACGAGCGGCATTGATTCCTTCACGCTTTGCTCGCGTCTCACAATGTTCACAAAAACAAAACGGAATGGCTCCTTTCCACAGTACACTCGAAAGCGGCCCCATTCGCTCCGCGCCCCACTGGAATCCATCGAGCGGATAGGACTTCATCGTGTCGCTCACAATTGCGTCCCACCATGCCATCCATTGTGGATTGTTGCGACAGGGCTGTGCTGAGATCTTTCCATCGAGGCCTACAGACATGCCCTGTTCGAAGTTCGCGACACGCCCCGTTAGCTTGCTTGTATCCGGTTCCAGAATGCGAGCGTAGAACTTTAGTCCTCGTTTTTTGCACGCTTCGACCGTTTCAGCGAAAAGGTCGCGGTCTCCATACTCATCTGTGGGCTCGGGCATAGCGAGCGACGTATTCTTGAATGCCTCCGGATGATGTCGCAACCAGACTCGCGTGATCTTTCGCCTGCGCTCGTCTCGTATGGGCACTCCATGATCGGCATACAACTCCGGCGCGCGGCCGTGGGCCGCGTAATAACTGTGCGAGTACAAAAAAATGGCGTTCGCATGGCATGTCGCTTGGATCGTGTCGAGGCAACGTTCCATGCCTTCGTCAAGCAAACTGTGTCCTGCGACTTGTATCCCGATAAGCGGACTTGCTGCTCGCTTCGTTTGGGCAAGTGCTGTGGCGGCCGTTGCCGAAGCGAAGGTAGCAATGAATTTTCGTCGTTTCATTTGGTGAGCCTTACGCGCGAGCGTCGGGCCTTTCGCTTTTCAATATGACGTGGGACTATAAATCGAGGTTGTAATCTTGATCCCCGCGAACTAATTCAGATATCGCGTTGCGGTTCATGAGCCAAGCTCTCTTAATGTACCCATACTATCCGCAAATCGATTCAAACTCAGTCCAGCGCGTTGGCCAAGCGTTAGCCACAGGTCGGCCAGTGGCCTATCACCTTCGAAATGGAAGTGGCCGTGGTTCCAATCACCACCAGCCATCAACACTTCTAAATTACCGTAGTTGTGACTGTCGCCGTCACTAATGCCACTACCCATGACTATCGTCGTGCTATCGAGCAATCGTGTCGCTTGCAGTCGCTCGACTGCGTATGCGAAGAAATCCATATGGAAACGATCAATTTGTGCAAGCTTCTCCTTTGCGTCGTCTCCTTTAGTATGAGTGAGGACATGATGATTCTGCGGCTTATCAAAGACTCCGTCGTATAGCCGTGGATTGTCCCATCGCTCGGGATCGACAATCAGAGTTGCCACGCGTGTTTGATCGTTCTGAAACGCATGGATCATCAAGTCAGCCATCAACCGAAGGTACTCGCTACGTTTCTCCGGAATGCCCTTGGGTTCGTCAATCGTCGGCTTGCCGATTCGTTTCGAAGCCATCTCAGCACGCTCGATTCGAAGCTCTGTCGCCCGAATGCTGTCGAGATATTCTGCGAATTTGTGCTGATCTTCACCCCCGAGCCGCTTCTCAAATTGCTTCGCATCGGCCAACACTGCATCGAGCACACTCTTGGACGGACCATTTTTATTCTGACCGAAAAGGCGATGAAACACAGCGCGAGGATTTTTTTCAGTGCTAGCTGCATGCCCCGGTCCATACCAAGAAACGCATTCGAAATATTTAGTCTCTTTGTTATCGGTGTAGTCGTTTGTACTCAGTTCAAGCGAGGACAACGAAGTTTCAGAACCGATCTGCCTTGCCAAAAGCTGATCGAGTGTCACGTTAGTTGGAAAACCACCGTCCAGAATTTCTTGCGGTGCCGACGATGTCAGCCAACATGAACCAGCTTGAGCATGTACACCGGTTCCGGGAACGAACTTCCGGTCCAGACCGGTGATGAAGGTGAGTCGATCTTTAACAACTGCAAGAGGCTGGAGAGTTGGCGTTATAACTAACTCCTGATGTCCAGCTATCAACTTTTCAGGAAGCAGATTCTTCTGCAAGTAACCGTTAGGCGTATAGATAAAAGCAAAACGCTGCACCGAATGCGTTTCCGACGCATGGGTCAGACTCGTAAAGGCAGGCAACGTGACAAATACACCTGAAGCGCGTAAGAAATTTCGCCTGGTAACTTTCAAATTCGCCCTTGCGGACTTAGTAGACAATGGAGTGGATGCGTTACGTGAGTGATGGTTCTTTGTCATGATGATAGGTCGTTATCGACGAGTGTTTGTAAATGGATATGACTTCGCAATCTCGACGACGATGCGACTTAGCCTCCACCCATCTGCACGAGCAGAATTCTGTATATCAGCGACCGTAGGCATGTCATAGATTTCCAATTCACGGCCGAGTGCATAGCTCAGCAAGTGTTCGATGAACCCACGAGTGAACTCATCCGGGTTTCTCGTCAAGATAGCCTTGAAGTCATCAGGACCATTAAACGGATTCCCCTGCCACTCGCCCTTCGCGTCCACCGCTTGTCCGCCATCCGTTTCACGCCATTGGCCAACGGGATTGAATCTTTCGAGGGCGAAACCTGGAGGATCGAGACGTACATGGCAGGAGTAGCAAGCAGCCTGATTGCGGTGGGCTTCGAATTTCTGGCGAATGCTCATTTGCTGTGCCGCTTCTTTGGTATCGTTTGCGACGGCAAAAGCAACTTTCGGCTCGGTGGGTGGTCGATTGAAAACGGTTTCCAACAGCCAAGCACCTCGCTTCACGGGACTCGTTCGAAACGGCAGTGACGTGACGACCAGGGGAGCAGCCATCGTTACAAAACCACCTCGATTTGAATCGGTCAACTTGATTCTCCTCCAACCGGTGCCATCCTCCTTGGTCCTAAGCTCTCGCGTCGTGTCTGGGTTAGTTGCAACGCTGGCCGTAGGTGCTTGTGCTTGTCCAGATACGGATGGATTTGAAGCCGGGTCTAAACCGTAGTGCTTGGCGAGCCCAGGATTAAGCCACGTGTAATCCGCTGCGATGAAGTCGAGAATGCTTCGATCTTCGACATGGACCGTCTCGAACAATAGCAAAGCCTCTGTCAACATGGCACCGTGCATCGTGCTCTTTCCTTGCGGTCCCGAATAGAAGGACTTGAAGAGATCGCGGTCGGGCTTGGCCATGTAAAGCTGATCCAGTCGTAGCCATTGAGTTGCAAAAGACTCGCTCAATTCACGCGACTTTGGGTCATGTAACATTCGTCGTGTCTGTGCTTCGAGGACCATGGGATCGCTCAGTCGCCCGGCTTTCGCCAGCTCAAGCAGTTCGTCATCTGGTGTCGATGCCCACAAGAACAGTGCCAGTCGCGTTGCCAGTTCCGCATCTTCGAGTGGAGCAACGGCTTTGTCAGTTGGAGCACCATTCGCTTCAACGAAAAGAAACTGTGGCGACGACAAAACAGCAACGAGTGCTGATTTCATCGCATCCTGCGAACCTCGGTCGCTAATGGTAGAAGTTGTTGAGATTGAAGAATCAACCTTTGGTGCCACACTTAGTGTCTGCGATTCATTGAGGATTGCCAAAAAAGGTGCGACGTCTTCGTCAGAGACTGGTCGTCGAAAGGCTCGCGAGATAAATGATCGAAGTCGCTGCTGCGGCGTGCTGGAAGCACTAGACTTCGAAGGCATCTTCAGAGGGAGCTCGACGCGAATGGAGGTGTCCGTGGTTGGATGGCTATTGGTCGGTGATGATTGTGCTGACGTTGGCGCTGTGGACAACGCTGGCGGTTCACGACGTTGTCCATTGGTGATAAAACCTAGATCATCGAGCAAAACATAATCGCCACTGAACTGCGAACCATCCACGATAAGCGACTTGATCGATTCCCCTGGTATCGAAACAAAACGAGCGAATCGTGTGCCCTGTGTACCTTCGATCACGTCAACGACAAGGCTCGTTTCCGTATCATCGGTGAAACGTGCGGTCAACTTCACGGAGCCGGATTCTTTCTTGCGACCAAGGACACACACTGCGAGCTGTTCGACGCTTTCGTCTTCCCCAGCGTCTTCGAGCTTGAAAGTAAGCTCGAACTGCTTCTGACTCTTGGCGTGGTTGCAGAATAACTTCCCGCCCGAGGTTGCGTCTGCCGTGCCGAACCCCACTACCCAGAGATCGGCGTTGGGATTGATGGTAAGCGTCTTTGTACCGCCAGCAAAGGGAACTCGAACCAAGCCGCCTTTCCCTGGAACGATGCTGACTCCAGAAGCGTCCCCCGCGTCGAAAACGCCAGCGATAGAATTCGCGAAGCCATTTTGAATCAATTCTCGAAAGCTCTGCAGTTCATCTTCCTTTGTGCCATCTACTGTCTTGTGCGAATTCAATTTAGGAGCAAAGCTGCTCGCAGCAGAAAACGTCAGATCCCCCTTGGTTGCTTTTGGTTTGTTTTGTTTAGCCGCCGACAACGCCTGGCGCTCACGCGGTTCGATACCAAACAACTCAGCCGCAATGTCGCTTCGGACGAGCAAGTCTGGGGCATGCACAATCTCGTGCGCCGCCGAGAGATACTTTTCGAGAAGTAGGGGCGAGAAATCCATCGCATCGCCCCGATTGCGGTAACCATGCTCGGCTCGATTGTCACCTGGCAAACCAAGCTGTGGGCAGAGTACAGGATATCTTGATCCATATTCCCGCATTGAAATCTTGAGCGGTTCTCCGAGTCTGCCGGTACGAGGTTGAAAATAGTTCTTGTCAACAAGCGGCAGTCGTTCTGGAAACATGAACACGTCAAATTCCAGTCCGAAGAGGTCTCGGATGGCATTGTTGTATTCCAACCGAGTCAATCGACGAAGAACGGGTTTTCCAGGGTCTGGCACTCCCAACTTCTGATCCGGTCGCGACGCGATTTCTTCAATCCACTTGAGTATCACTGTTCGCTCTTCATCGGACGGTTGCGCATCCTGTTTTGGTGGAGGCATCTGACGGGATTCGATTTTTTCGTATACCCGACGCCAGGCACTTCGGTTATTCATAACCGACATCTCGTCAGAGAATCGACTCAAGTCGAGATCACCTTCGCTACCGTCACCGTCATGACACTCCGCGCAATGACGATCGAGAAAACTTCGAAAATCCCCAGCCAAGAGCAGTTCAGGCGGAAAGAGTACTAAGGTCGCCAACGCGGTGAGACCGACAGACATGAGACGCGCAACGATTAAATTCCGGGATAACAATTTTCGCCTCATTGAGATCGCGTCTTCGGTGTAACGATTTCAATCCCTGAAACCTCCAGCCCAATGTCTTTACCTAAAGAGCTAATGTACACGAAACTTAGTACTGCGAGACTTGGGATCTGGGGACGTTTTGGTGACATGGCATTCATTTGCCGAACAGGGACTTCGATTGAGTGCCATCCATTTCCTAACGGTGTCATATTCGAGTTCGTTGAGTCCAATACAAAGACAAAGTTTCCTCCAAAATCACGGTTCATTTGCTTTAAGCTGATGAAGAGTTCAAGGCGGGACTCATGTTCCGTTCGAAACTTTAGCCGCAGTTTACTTTCGGGCGAAACGCACACGTACGGACCCGAGGCAGAAAGTGTCGAAATGCGATAGTGATACTCCATGCCATTCTCGCTGTTTTCACCTACACGCCGTGGGACCGCGCGAAGCAGTCCAGGGTTCTTGCCATCCGGTGGAATCCAATCGCCGTACCACGAGGAAGGCGATGGCATTTGCTCAAAGGATTGACTCCAGCTAAACGGAATACTCGGAAATCGACTTCGTCGAAGCTCTTGATCAGAGGTGTCTTCATCGACAAATACCACTTCACTCTTGCCAACATTGACGGTCATACCATCTCGTAAGCGACGCAATTGGACTTGTCCTTCGGCAACCGCCAACGCAGTCGATTTGTTCTCGACGGTCAATTCAAATCTTGTGCCGACGACCGTATTTTCCGAATTCGGCGTTCGGACTACCAATGGTTGCTCGGCAGGTTGCGGAACAGCTTCTACGACTAAGTTTCCCATTCGAAGATTAAGCCGCTTCTGTTGCTCACCTGAGATCGCTAGCTCGGAAATGCCCTTTAACATCGCCCTCGTGCCGTCATCGAACTCCACCTCCAAGTAGGAAGTCTCTGTTTCCAGAATTATCGTCCCTTCACGTAGCGCCGTTACCGAAGAAGCGACCTTGAGAACCGTACCATCTGTACCCTTCCATAAAATTTGGCCATTCGAATCGATAATCCGGACCAGATCAGGGATCTTTGGACTTTCGTCTGGACCTCCGCTGCGACTTGACTCGTTGTAGCTTGATCTGTCGTCGGATAGCATGCCGGATCGAGAGGGATCTGTACCCATCTCTTGCAGTCCGGTGCGTCGCAACTGAAGCACTCCAAAGGCAATCAATGCGGACACGACAGCGCATGCGATCGCATAAGGCGTCCATTTCCACAGGGACGATGCAGATACATTATCGGATGGGCTCGTTCTTAGAATATCATCTTCGGCTTCGCTGACCGATGTTGAGGTTAGTTCCGAAACCGCCAGTGCTTGCATTGCAATTTGGAAAAGCTCTCCTCTCGCACCAGCGTCAACCCGGAGCAACCGTGAAAGCTCCTCAACCTGCCGCTCATCGCACTCGTTGCTAAGATACCTTAGGAGCAGATCCATTTTTTGAGTATCGCCATCGATCGGAGGTGTCATATCGAAGATCGCCTCTCAGATTGTTCTACACATTCTTTCAATGCAACATGGATGCGCCGCAACGCTTGATACACAGCATCGACAGTACTCTTAAGACGCACAGCGATTTCACCACACGCCACACCTTGGTGGTAACGCAGATCGACGATCTTTCGCGAACGATCCGGGAGCCTCTCCACGCATTTCATTAATGCATCGAGCTGCCCTTCTAAGTCGTCATCCGAAACTCCAAGCAGGTCGTTCTCAAAAACCTCTAACAGATCCACTTGCAACGAAGCAAACTTCGACGCTTTACGAATGTGGTCGATCGCCAAATTTCGAGCAGTAACCCTGGCCCAATTCAACAAGTGATCTTCGCACTGAAACTTCTCAACATTTGCGACAGCCTTTAGCATCATTTCTTGAAAAATATCGCTAGCAGTGTGTGCGTCACGCA
>Ga0207937_1000878_pt1 | contig 10202 bp, 7 predicted proteins | sample LakMenEpi04Sep11_FD_150668 | JGI IMG/M metagenome (GOLD analysis project Ga0207937, IMG submission 150668) | Freshwater microbial communities from Lake Mendota, WI - 04SEP2011 deep hole epilimnion (SPAdes) | ecosystem: Environmental > Aquatic > Freshwater > Lentic | place: Lake Mendota, Madison...
GTGCTCCAGGTCGGTACCCGAACCGATATGCATATGAAGGCCGGTAATTGCGACATTGTGCATATCTGCACGTCGAAGGCATTCCACTACTTGTTCATGCCAAATGCCATGTTTCGATTGCGGCCCACCCGTGTTCGTCTTTTGACTATGTCCGTGTCCGAACCCAGGGTTGATTCGCAGAGTTGCACTCGCTCCCGGCAGAATGGCCCCCAGTTGATCGATCATGTCGGGTGAACCGCAATTCACATGGAGCTTTTTATCTCGGATAATGTTCGAAGCTTCGTGGTCAATCACATCGGCCGTGAAGACGATGCCGTGCGGGTCTCCATTCGGTTCGAAACCAGCCGCTAATGCGCGTCGAACTTCGCCAGCACTTACAGCGTCGACTACGACATTGAGGCGACGCAAGCGATCCAGAATCGCGATGTTGTTGCATGCTTTCTGTGCGTAGCGAACGACATCGAACGCGCTCAAGTCACGAACTCGTTCCTCGACAATAGCCATGTCGTAAACATAGGTCGGGCTACCGTATTGCTTGACGATTTCTGCGATGGGAATACCAGCGATCTCAGTGCGAATGGTGGAGAACGGATTGGTAGTGGTTGGCATTTTATGTTTGAAGAATTCTGGTGAGTGATGTGGGAAAAGTTACTGGAGGAAAAGCCGGAGTCGGGGTGAATGAATTATGGAATCTGTTGTTTTCGTTCTCGAACACGTCGCGAATACTTTTCCATAAACTTGCGTTCTTTGCTAGTGAGCGAGTCTTTCCCTTGCTCATGAATTTTTTGAAGGATGCGATCTGCCTCGGCGTCATCCGTTGCTCCATTTTCTTGATGAACTCGCAGTTTAGGACCTAGCAGTTTACGTTTTGCCCGCCGGAAGGTTCCTTGCAGGTCTTGCAAAAATCCAAAGTTCCAACCGAGGAAGAAATAGGCAAAGGCAAACAAGATGCCCACCACATGAACATCCACAGCCACACCCGTAGACGGGGATGAGACCAGATTGGAAAGGACCAGAAACACGCCTAGCACCCACGCTGGGATCGGAAAAACAAAGAGGTAGACTGTTTCTTTGGGAAAATTCAGGACGAAGAGCATTTCAATGCAAATGACAGCCCCGGATGCGCCCAGAAGAATTTCGGTTTGGGGAGTGTTCAGTGCAAAACTTTTGACGAGCCAAAGCGATCCGCAAACGATCGCAGTCATCAAGTAGATTCGCAAAAACTCCAATTTTCCGTACTTGTCCTCGACAGATCGGCCCAAAAAATAGAGCCCCAGCATGTTGAACAGCAAATGAAATATCTGCGAGGAGTCGTGAACAAATGCGTAGCTAAGGACACGCCACCACATCCAAGGCTGAGTCGCGTTAGAATCTCTTAGCGCAAGAAGCTCGTTTACTATTCCCTGGTTCTGGCTGGTGAATCCTCCTTTGCTAAGGAGAATATTCGCTACGAAAACCGCTATGTTCAGAATTACGAGGTAACTGATAGCCGATCGTCCGTTCCAGTCAGGCTGTAAACGGATCCCTTCGTCTCGGTAGTACTCTCGGTCGTAGATCCCCATTATCATTTATCCGTTGGTGCATTCCTGGAGTGGTTGGAAAATTCCACCGTTTCACGACCCAACCACCTCTCTGGTGATAATATCGTGTTATGGTTTGCCTGAACATTCGTCAACCTCCTTGTAAATGGGAACAACTTCGTTCCGAGTCGTGGACGGATGATGCGCGACTCGTCAGGGATTTACCTACGTTTAGGGTGAATTTTCTGGTGGAAAGGTGATGAATCAACGCCTAGACGCTTTGTTGAAAAATTGTTAGACTTTGGCACTCTTTTTCAGAGACTAGAGCAGTATCTCCGGAAAGCAAGTTAGTTCGCCGACATAGCTTCAATTGGCAGAGCACCGCATTCGTAATGCGGGGGTTGTGGGTTCAACTCCCACTGTCGGCTTTCGCAGGGCGTTTACGCGGTAATCGCAGAACGTTCCGGTTTTTTCTGCAGGTAATTTGGGTCGGTGGGCCGCTGTTGAAAAGCAAACAACGAGCTCCACTGGCGTAGTAACGTAAAGGTAGCAAACAACTTATGGTTCAAGCGGCAACGGTTGATATTCGCGAAATCGTCCTTTCAAATCAGACTTTTGGCCCGCAAGACATCGATCGGCTTTCCCGAGCGATCGAAGAAGACTTTACGCAAGCTGCTCTGCTTCGAGACGCTGTACAGGAATTGGAACAAAGCCCCAATTTGTCCCCTGCCAGCATGACAAGATTGGGCGTTTGCTTGTACCTGATCGGAAAGTTTCGAGAAGCAGAATCTGCATTAAAGCAGTCCGATGGTGGTGCATTGCCGCAGTATTACATGGGTAAAGTGGCTTTCCAAGTCGGAGAACTCGACAAAGCTCTGGCTTATTTCGAAGCCGCTGAAAAAGCAGGCTACACGCCAGAATGGTGCCAATTGTCTCGTGCGGAAGTTTTCCGTTACCAAGGTAAAAAAGAAGAGGCACTGAAGCTTCTGGATAACATTTTTGGCCCTGTAGAGCAGAATGCAGAGTATCCGTATCAGCGAGCCGCGACTTTGTCCGCAATTGGCGGCAATCTACCTGAGGTTCTGGCGTTGTATCAACGCGCTCTACAGGTTAACCCTAAACACGCGGGAGCCCTGTTCGGCTTGGCCGTGGAGAGCGATCGACTCGGCAATGACAACATCGCTTTCGAGTACTACCAACGCGGTGCAGGCGTTATTCCTGCACACGTCGGAACGCTGATCAACCTTGGTTTGATGTACGAAGATCGCAACGACTTCATTCGCGCACAAGCCTGCTATCGTCGAGTTCTCGAAACAGCACCAGACAATGCACTTGCCAGACTGTATCTGAAAGATGCCGCAGCTGGCGGGAATGTCCTCTACGATGAAGATTCCCAAAAGAAGAATGAGCGCATGGCACAGTTGCTCAGTGTTCCTGTGACTGATTTTGAATTGTCCGTTCGTTCTAGAAACTGTCTGCATAAGATGGGCATTCAAACGTTGGGTGATTTGACTCGTGTCTCCGAACAAGCCTTATTGTCCAGTAAGAATTTCGGCGAGACCTCCCTCGTAGAAATTCGCGAAATGCTCACCGCACGAGGACTCTCCCTCGGTCAATTTGCCCATGAGAAACGCGAAGCAGATCCACCGCTGGATCTCAGCGGAATGTCTCCTGACCAGCAAGTCATGCTGGACAGACCGATTTCCGAATTGAATCTCTCCGTTCGCGCCAGGAAATGCATGGTTCGCTTGCAGCTCAATACCATCGGTGAATTGGTTCGAAAGACAGGTGACGATTTGCTCGAGTGCAAGAACTTTGGTGTGACCAGTCTCACAGAAGTTCGCGAGAAACTGACGGCAATGAATCTCAAGCTCCGCGGCGATTGATTCGAGAAGATTGCTCTGTTGAACGACGAGTTATGATTCACTGGAGAATCATAACTCCCGCAGAACGGTTTGGGGCCAACCGCCGTCTCTGGATCAGATTTCGAATTCTTTACGTGCAGCCACTCTTAATTTGGCACTTCTGGCGCGAGGATTCAGGTTCGTCTCTCTCTCGCTAGGCAAGACTGGCTTTCGAGTAAGTACTTCCAGATTCGGATGATCGCGAAAAGCGTGCTTCACGATACGATCTTCGAGCGAATGGAAGGTGATGATCAGCAATCGGCCTCCGGGCTTCAAGCAATCTACAAGCGACTTCATCGCTTGCTCCAAATGCAGAAGCTCTTGATTGACTGCAATTCGCAGCGCCTGAAACGTTCGCGTTGCGCTATCGATCCTGCCATGCACTTTGCCAGGTACGGCTCGATGAACTAAGTCCGCCAATTCTTCCGCTGTTTTGATCGGGGCTGTCAATCTTCTTTCGACGATGGCCCTCGCAATTCGACGGCTGAATCGTTCCTCGCCGAACTGGTAGATGATATCTGCGATTTCTTTCTCGTCCGCTTTTTCTAGCAAAAGACTGGCAGGTATGCCCTCGTTGGGCTGAAACCTCAGGTCCAGCGGTCCGCCCAATCGAAAGGAAAAACCTCGGCTCGTGTCAGCCAACTGATCGCTCGACAAGCCGAGATCCAGCAGAATGCCGTCCGCCTTTTCGATTTCTTTCGAATGGATGTAATCGGGAATCTCCCGATACGAACCCTCGATCATCTTGATCTTGCATTTCCATGGGCGAATTTTCTCGATACTGGCTTGAGCTCGCTCGAGAGCGACGGGGTCTCTATCGACACCAATAAACGTGTCAGCTTCACCAAGTTGTTGGATAATCGCACACGCATGGCCCGCACCCCCAAGCGTTCCATCAATCCAGACTTTCGATCCTGTCTGCGTCATCGAGTGTCGTTCTGATGCAGGGTCCGTACTGGCTAATCCAGCCCACTCTAACACTTCTTGAAGCATCACCGGAATATGGACTGTCTGATCGGTCAATGAATCCCCACGAAGGAAAAGTCGGCAATAGAGTCCGGAAAAACGCCAAGCAAAAACACGTCTCAAGATTAGGCGTCGAGCGAGAAACGAAAAGCCGATCGGTTGCTATCCAACTCATCGCAGCAAGCACTCTGATATCCGTTCTAGAAGGTGCTGACTGTTTCAACCGCCGCCCGAAGGCGACAATTTAGTTCGAGAGCTATTGGGTTCATGCTTCGAAAAGGATCAACCTTCTGCTTCTTGGTTGATCGCGGGTAAAGCCCGTGGCCGCGAGGCTCGACACCTACTTTTCAAAGATCACCCATCGCTTCGATGAGTCGGACAATGCAGACCGATCGGCTAAGCGATCATTTCTGACACCTGTACAGGATACTGAATCCGCGCGGTCTTGGGAAACCATCTTTTCATTTCAGAGCCAATTTCTGCCAGTATCACTTAGGGAAATGGCTATCATTACCATCTTTTTTGGAAACGGAAAAAAATCTTAAACTCCCTATGCATATAGCTTTACGATAGAAATAAATAAAATGCATTATTAAATAAAGCACTTCAAAAGCAGCCTGAGTCGCGGTTCGGGTCATTGGATAGAAAAGGCGTGTTGCTGCAGGGGTGACTGTAGCTCGACTATTGACGAAGAAGATAATTCCGGTAGTCTCGGATCTTCTGAATACCTAGGTTTGATTTCTCCACCGCTTAAGGAACCATAGTATGGCGAGAACTGGCGCGATTACGTTTAAAGGAACACCGATGACACTTTTGGGAGAAGAGCTCCGTGTCGGCTCAGCAGCTCCCGACTTTCAAGTTCACTATTTCGAGGGTGGCCTGAAGACGATTTCGCTGGCAGACTTGAAGGGCAAGCCAACTTTCTTGAGCGTGGTTCCTTCGCTCGATACCGGGATCTGCCAAATTCAAACGAAAAAGTTCAATGCCGAGTTGGCGTCTATGGCAGACAAAATCAATTGCCTCACGGTCAGTCGGGATTTGCCGTTCGCAATGAATCGCTTTTGCGGTGCCGAAGACATTAAGACGATGCGCGTCGGAAGCGACTATCAGTCCGGTGACTTTGGCATGAAGTTTGGCCTCATGATTGATGAGCTAAAACTATTGGCGCGTGCTGTCTACGTATTGGACGCTTCGGGCAAAGTCGTTTACAGCGAGATCGTGCCAGAAGTCGCACAAGAGCCCAACTATGCTCCTGCCATCGAAGCACTCAAGAGCGTACTTTAGGTCGTTCGCTGCTCGAGTCTGTCCGCGTATAAAGCATTCTGTCTGCGTATAAAGCATTCAAGTGCTAGCTTCTATGGTGTTAAGATTGCGGTAGCTTGAACAAAAATCTATTGCCGTGATTGAAGAGAGGTTGCTCGAAGCTCCCCGAGAGCAACCTCATATTCGTGAGGCGTATTCATGTTTTGCAAGCAACGTAACTCCGGATCAAATTCCCGAAGTTCTCTCGATGACAGGTGATTTGCGGAAAGCTGCTTAACCATAGATCGGACGCGTAGCTCATTGCATGCGAGTTGTTTCTCGATGACAGTCAGTACCCGCCGGTGATAGACAGCACATAAGGGGTGCATTCCTCGATCGTTGATTGCAGAATCATTTGCGTTACACTCGTCCACCGGCACTGCGGCATCGTAGTAACTCAATTGCCGGAGTAAATGTCGAATGACATTTGGGTTGACAAACGGAGCATCGCAACTGCAAACAAAGGCGGTATCCAAGTAGTCGGGCAAAGATCGCAACCCAGCTGCCATACCTTCGAGAGGTCCGCGTGCGGGTGTTACGTCATGGGTCACGAGGATGGCTCTAGGCAGTTCTGGCAACGTTTGTCCAACAGCGGCGACAACGACAATGGATGTTGGTGCTATTACCTCCGTCAGAGATTCAACCACATGCTGCAACAATGTACTTCGTCCGAAGGGTAAAGTGGCTTTGTCGCGTCCCATGCGTTCGGATTTTCCACCGCAGAGTACAATGGCTCCACAGGCGAGTAATTTTGATGTCGATTGCAAGTTAGGATAGCCAATGTTTCAATGGAAATGACCCGGCGACTTCGTTGGCATTGAAGGATCGCCAAGTTTACCATCTCAATGTCTAACATGTCGATCTATCAAAAAATCCTGCGTCCAATACTCTTTTCCATCTCACCCGAAGCGGCGCATACGCTTACGGTCGAAGCATGTCGAGTCGCGGGAAATTTACCGCTTGTGCCCAAGGTTTCGAGGGCGTTGTTGACGTTTGATTCACCGGAATTGGAATCGAATGTGGCTGGTCTACATTTTTCCAATCCAATCGGACTTGCTGCCGGTTGGGACAAAAGTGGTAGGGCGATTCCAATGTTGGATCACTTGGGGTTTGGGTTTGCAGAGATTGGTTCAATTTCCGCGCGTCCTTCATCCGGCAATCCGAAGCCGCGGCTGTTCCGATTGCAACAGGATCACGCGATCGTGGTTAACTATGGACTTCCAAATGAAGGTGTTGAAGTTGTCGCACGGCGGTTTGCGGCTCATTCTCCCAAGACTCCCATTGGCGTCAACATTGTAAAAACAAACGATGGGCCTGACGCTTTAGAATGCAGTGGCGACGAGATTTTTGCGGATTACGAAAAGAGCGTTTTGATTATACATCGGTACGCATCCTACATCACATTGAACTTGAGTTGCCCGAACGCAAAAGGAGGTAGCGATTTTTTTGCATCGCCGGGGAATATCGCCAGCTTGTTGGAGCGATTGAGACCAATCTCAATTGCCTGCCCAGTGTTTTTGAAGGTTGCTCCCAATCCAGCTCCTAGCTTTTTGGAGCGTCTACTCCAGGAAGCAGAGCCTTATGAATTCGTGAAGGGATTGATGTTCAATCTACCACCAGGCAAACCAGGCTCCCTATCACTTACAACAGACCGTTCACGTTTGATCCACATGCCAGGTGCTGTGTCAGGCAAACCGGTTGAGAATCTGATCAATCAGTGCATTCGCGAACTCTATTGTCGAATGCCGAAGGGGCGATTTGAAATCATTGGAGCGGGTGGTGTCTTTACCGCCGAAGATGCCTACAACAAGATCCGCTTGGGGGCGTCGTTGGTCCAAATCTATACAGCATTGATATACGAGGGACCGGGAGTCGTGAAGCGAATCAATCGCGCACTAGTCCACTTACTCCACCGCGACGGTTTCAAAAGCATTCAGGAAGCTATCGGAACCCATACTTGTTAATCCCATTCTGACGTAGTCGCTATTGGATCTCCGTTAGCTGCTTCAGAAGTAAATTCTTCTCGTCGGTTATCAGCAAAGGAGTCAGCGAGCGAGGGCGAAGCGCTTGATGTGGATTCCCGGACTTCGCCGCTTCCAAAACGTTCCGAAACGAATCTCGCTCCGACTTCCAGAGAGAAATTTGATTGCGAAGCGCTGTGACTTCCGAAGTATCTTTCTTCCTGTTCTCGATCGCATCCATGTTCGCTTTGGTTGCAACACTGATTCCCTCGAGGTCACGACGTTGCTGTGACAATTGCTTCCGTCGTTCGTCTTCGCTGCGTCGCCACGTTGCTAAGTCTTTTTGATATTGGGAATAGTTCGCTTGCTGAATATTGTAGCTATCCATTAGCGATTGGTATTGGATCATTTGACTCTGGAAAATGCTGTTACGTTCTGCTTCGATGTCGCGAAAGTCTCGACGCTCGCGAACATATCTTTCTATTCGTCTGCCGTCGACGATTTCGACAACCAGTCGAAGGTAAAAGGGGTCAACGTAAATCGCTTCGCGAATAGGCCTTGGGGGCGGACCGAGGGGTTGTTGTACTGGGATTGGCATACCAGGACCTGGTCTCACCGATTCGGCGTCGATTCTGCGCAATTGATCTCGAGTGCTCAGCAACTCCAATCGCATCGCCTTGAGTGCGGTTTGCGTTTCATTCGAAATCTCTCGTGATTCTTTTAGTGCATCGGCCAGCGTCTGTTCAGCCTTCTCGATGTCGTTCGCAAGCGATTTTTCTAGTTCTTGCAGGCCAGCGTCTCCGATCTCCTCATAGCGAAGGAGGGCTTTTCGAATCTCTAGCGCTTTGAGGTGAGAGAGTGTATATCGATCCGAAAACGCCTGAGCCAATTTAGTTTCCGGCATCCCCATGAGAGTCTTCTTTGCTTTTGTTAAGATCTCAGATGCAATCGGAGATTTGGCTTCCTCGTAGTCCAGCACACCAATCACTTCACCCATCCACTCACAATAGGATTTCCGTAGAGCGATGGGATTCGATTCTCGCTGGCACGCATTGAGCAGCGATTGAAAAAGTGATGTTGCTAACTCTGCGTCTTCGGTATTGATAGCACAAACGAGCTGAAACTTGGCAGTCGTGAGACGAATGGGACGCGAAGCGTTTGCGGTCCCCGCCTTTTCAAAAGACAGCTTTGCAGCATCGAACGCTCGAGCACGAAATTGCATGATCGCAAGCCCACAGTGCGCGAGAGTGTCTAGACTGTCCTTCTCGATACTCTGTTCGAGAAAGGCAACCAAAGAGTCGACTTCCTTTTCATTCGAAGTGTCGATGGAACGAATCGCATCCATAACAGTCCTTCGATTCGAAGATAGGGCTTCTTGTCCAAAAGATATTTGTTGTCGACTGCTACCTGCCAACCAAGCGCCAATGGTTACGACTGCAGAAACCAACAAAGGACAGTACTTCGCCCAACGGGAACGACTCATGGTCGGCCTCACGAAAAGAAAGAAAAGAGATGCTGTGTTATACTCCAGACGGATCCAACAATAAATCAGGATTCAATAGTCATTTTCGAAGATTTTGCCCTGCGATAGTTGCCGAATTAGAATTTCGAGCCGTTTGGATTTCCGTTTCGACATATCGTACTGCTTCGATCAAGATATATTGCATGCATTCGCTGCACCACGCTCGCACGACTTTCCTGTCCCGACACTCCTTTACATCCAATCCCACCGATGAAGATTCCTACCCTTGCTTTGCTGACCTTTTTTGTTTTTGGTATCGCAAGCTTGCTTGGGCAAGATACCCCGCCGAAGACGATTCGAGCTCTGCTGATTGCAGGTGGTTGCTGCCACGACTATGCCAAACAACAAGAGGCGTTATGCAAGGGAATTCAGTCCCGAGCCAACGTTCAAGTGGACGTATATTGGACCGACAACTCCTCGACCGAGCCGGTATTGCCTCTGTATGGCGGGTTAAATTGGGCCGAAGGGTACGATGTCATTATTCACGACGAATGCGCTGCGGACATCAAAGATCCGGCCCTCTTGAATCGGATTATTCAAACCCATCAGAAAATACCTGCGGTTCATTTGCACTGCGCCATGCATAGCTTTCGAACTGGAACGGACGCTTGGTTTCGGCATTTGGGTTTGCAATCGAGCGGACACGGACCACAAGAACCGATTGACATCCAGTTCGTTGCGGAAAAGCATCCAATCACGGCAACTCTAAGCGATTGGACTACCATCAAAGAAGAGCTCTACAACAACATCAAATTGTTCGATGCGAAACCCTTGGCGATAGGAAAGCAGCGAGTCGGAAAAGGGGACAAGGCGCGGGTCGATGAAGCCGTGGTGGCGTGGGTGAACGAATCTCAAGGCGCCCGAAGCTTCAGTACTACCATCGGACACAACACGGAAACCGTCCAAGACGACCGTTATCTGGAACTGGTAACTCGAGGGTTGCTTTGGGCTTGCAACAAACTTACACCAGAGTATCTCACGCCTTATGCAGGTGAGAACAAAGTAACATTTATCGACAAGACGAAGT
>Ga0207937_1000880_pt1 | contig 10180 bp, 9 predicted proteins | sample LakMenEpi04Sep11_FD_150668 | JGI IMG/M metagenome (GOLD analysis project Ga0207937, IMG submission 150668) | Freshwater microbial communities from Lake Mendota, WI - 04SEP2011 deep hole epilimnion (SPAdes) | ecosystem: Environmental > Aquatic > Freshwater > Lentic | place: Lake Mendota, Madison...
CAGGAGGCGGAGATCCCGCTCCGGGTGAAAACGGGTTCTTGACGGCATCCATGAAAGCTCCTTTCTAGCGATTTATATCCATTTCTAGGAATATTGCACTAGAAATTGCTAGACCTAGCTGAGGGCGCGGCGGGTGCAGGTGAGGCAGGTTTGGGGGGATTTTTGGAGGAAGGGCTGCCAACCGGAAACTTTCAACGAGGATCATTGAGCCCGAGCCGTCCAGTGGATCCCAATTCGCGCGACATCGCGAGGCAGTTGCTGGCGGCTAACGGGGCGCAGTGGAACCGTTGGCGGAGCCTGCTTTGTTGTTGCCGTATGTTCGAATCCAATCAACCTGCAACTCGAAAGCACCAGGCTTCTTGTCCACCAGTTCCAGAGTGATCCGCCGCACTTCCGAAGGGTCGAATTTCGCATCTCTCAGCCGCCGCCCGCGGAAATCGCCGTCGAACCCGGAAAACGGAACTTTGACCTCCGTCCATTCGTCCTTTTTCGTCGGCAGCATACCCGCAAAAGTCATCTCTCTGCCGCGAAACTGGGCTGACGTGGAAAGATGCACCTCATAAGTGCGGCCGTCGCCCTTGACGCGCAGGAGCAACCCCTTGGCGTCGCTGAGATCGAGCGTTACATCGCCCGAACGCACCGAGGAAAAACCGCCATTGTTTTCCAGCGAGAGGTTTCCGCTGAATGAAAGGATCCCATCGTCGCTGATCTTCATTTTGCCCTGCGAACGGCCGCCCATCACGCGGTCATCGACAATACGCCAATCGAGTTCTTCTGCATCCTTCTGCGAAAACTCGGCAATGGACTCATACGCCGCGGACTCGGCCGAAGCAACACACGGAATAAAAACAAGCGCAAGACAGGCGCCTCCAAGCAAACAAACACGCTGACCTCTGCTCATGGTTCCAAGCAAATCATCGACTAATGAACTCACAAGTGAATTTTCGATGACCTGACCCTTGGGCTGCCACGATGTAATCGGCATGGGAGCGATGCTTCGCGCGCACCTCGATCAAATGGAAAGGTGCCCCCGGACGCGCAGACACCATCCGGGCATGCGTGGGAAGCCCCGCCGTCACCTCGACACTCGCGGGACAACCCGTGGTCCGCTCGACTTCCGCGACAAGGCCTTTTCAGGGTGGTGTTTGTGCTTAGTTTGAGCGCGCGGCGCATGCGGGTGAGGCAGGTGGCTGGGGATCTATTCTGGAAACGGAGTGGAGAACCGGAGGCGTAGCCGTAGATAGGTCGCCGTGGCGATCAACTGATACCGGAGGCGCAGATGGGTCGATTGAAGCGACCAAATGGCCCTCAGGCAAATAGGTCGCTTTAGCGATCAACTGATATGCAAAGTCGGGCTTTCCGGGTAAAGGAAGACGCCTTCTCCAGCCCCTTGGAATGTCAAATGTCAGGATGTGATCCCAACGGTTCCAACTGACATCTCAGCGAATGGAAGTCGCTGCCAGTTCAAGACCGTGCTTGGTCATGGCTTGAAAATGCTCGGTGTTCAGCGTTGCCAGCTTGGCTCGCTGCAGAATGGCGATGGCGGCAATCATAACATCGACGCGCCTCGACCGAGGACGACCGATTTTATTGAAGAGCTCAGCGGCCAATGCGGCAGCAGCGCTACCGAAAGGCACGATCCGCTCTCCGACCAAATCACCCATGGCCTCGATGTCTTCGGTCTGCGCCGGGCCGCAGAGGAACTCATACCAAGCGGGAGCCGGTGTGCAAAAGATCTCGTCATCATCAATCCAACGAAGCAGATGAACAGATTCTGGACGCTCACGGCTCGTGCCGCCGATGAGGTAATTCGCGTCTAGGCAAATCACTGCGCTCTCCACGTCTCGCGGTCTTGGTAGACTTCGTCGATTCGCGCCGTGGCACCCGCGCCGTTGCTTCTCCGGCCAGAGGCCAGCAGTTCTTTCAGCTTGGCCGCCGGATTGGCATGACCGTCTTCCGCCGCCTCAAGCGTGGCAACTACCTTCACTTTGGATGAGCGCATGTCAGCGGGAAGAGGCAGATGGAGGGTTCCATCCACATCGGGCTCCAAGATGGCGGTGATCGTGCTCATGGATGGAGGATAGCTCGAAGAGACCGGGATCGCAAACGCGGAGTCGGGGCGGAGGAACTTGAACAAAATGCAACGAACGTAACGAAGTCCGGCGGCCGTAAGGCAGTCCGGAAGTTTGGGCTCATCATCCACAATGATCGGCAGGTCTACCGCGTGGTCATCACCAAGTCCGTTCCTCCGAAGCAAAGTCTCGGGTTCGGGCATGTCGAGGTTTTGTGTCTGCGGTGAAAACTCGAAAACATTCCAACATTCTTAAGAATGTTGGAGTGTCAGCGCGGAGAATAGAGGGCGCGGCGGATGCGGTTGAGGCAGCCGTCAGGATATTTCCTTAACGAGTGCTGCCAGATGCGGACGACTTTCCATTCTTGCCGGCGGAGTTGGCGGGTGACGCACCTATCGCGGGCCATGTTGTCCGCGCGTTTTTTATCCCAAAACTTTCGGTTGGTTTTCGGTCGCGTGTAGCACTTGGGGCAGCCGTGCCAATTGCATCTGCCGTCAGACGCCAGGATATCAGAGCCCGCTAGATTCAAATTATAGGTCTGACCCCTTTTGCCTTTGCCGGTCATATCGGGGTTTCGCGGATGCCCTGATTGGCGTCAGGAGAGCATCGGATTGAATAACTCAAGTCCGGATATGCCGGTGAAATCCGCCGTGTTGTTCGTTGCCAAGCGCAAACGGTGGCAAAGCGCGGTGGCGGCGATGATCGAATCGCCCAACTTCATTCTCCCCTCTTGGCGAAGCTGTATCGCCTTGTCGATTATTTCTCGGTCGAGATTGTAGACGGTGAAATTGGCGAAGACCGTGTCGAGCGCTTGCCGCTCCTCGGGAGCCAAATCTTTGCAACCGTAGACTTCGATCAACGTGATGCTCGCCACCGCGTGGCGTGGCTCTGTTGCTACTTCTGTTGCCTTCGGCGACGTGCCGTTCGACGCGTAGATAACGATGTTGCTATCGAGCAGCATGTTCAGCTGCTTGATCCGCTCCGGCGATCCTCGCGCACTTCTTGCTGCCATGCCACGGGATCTTTGATCCCCGCGAACGTCCCAAGGCGCGAAAGCGCTCGCAGAGCCTCGAGGGTTTGCGATTGAGAGGGGCGCGAACCGACGCTCTCAAGTGTTGCGGTTACCTTAACTTTGGATGAGCGCATGTCGGCAGGAAGCGGCAGATGCAGTGTTCCGTCTACATCCGGATCCAAGATGGCGGTGATCGTACTCACGGCAAAATAATAGCGCGAGCGAGCCCGTATCGCAAACGCGGATTCGGGGCGGAGGAACTTGAACAAAAGGCAACGAAGTGCGGCGGGAGCAAGGCAGTTCGAAAGTTTGTGCCCATCATCCAAAACGATCGGCAGATTTACCGCGTGGTCATCACCAAATCATCTCCTCCGGGGCAAAGCCACGGACTTGGGCATGTCTTGGTTTCGTGTTTGCGGAGAAACTCACAAACATTCCAACATTCTTAAGAATGTTGGAATATTAGCCTGGGGGATGCGGGGTGTTTGGAAACGTGTGGTCCTCTAAAGGCTCGAGAGCGCGCGGCGGATGCGCTTGATACAGGTTTGAGGGGATTTTTGGAGGAAGTGCTGCCAGATGCGGATGACTTTCCATCCTTGCCGGCGGAGTTGGCGGTTGACCCTTTTATCGCGGGCCATGTTGTCGGTCCGTTTTTTATCCCAAAATGCCCGGTTGGTCTTGGGGCGGGTGTAGCACTTGGGGCAGCCGTGCCAAAAACATCCGTCGACGAAGACGGTGACTTTTTGCTTGGGAACCGAGGCTTGGGGAGATGGCCCTTGGGCAAACGCGAAGTCGGGCTTTCCGGGTAAAGGAATATGCCTTTTCCGGCTCCTCGGAATGTCAAATGTCAAGATGTGACCCCGACAGCCGTTTTTGCCGCACTCCCAGCACTGCGCTGTCCGGCAGCCGGTGCGCTGTGGCTGCGCCAACGCTTACCCGTCTACCGGCCAGCTCCGTGCTGCGTATTTGAGACTTCGGTCTTGAGGTTCTGCAAAGGCGGCTCTTGTATCTTCCGTAGTCTATAACGCACGGCGCTTTTGCCGGTCACAGACCAGTAGTTATTCATGAGATGAACTAAATTCCCAAGGCATGGCAAAAACTCCTCCAGTCGAGATCGTGCGACACAATGGGCACAACGCATTCTCTGGCGAGTTTTCCAACGCCATTTGCATGCGGCGTCAACCTAATGGGAAAATCAGTCTCTGGGTGCAGGCGGAAAACATCGACGGCACTGTGGAGGATTGCTTTCAGGAAGACATTGATTCGCCTGAAAAGTTTCTTACCGCCTGTGAAAACTGTCTGGAATTCGTCGAGTTTGGAGATGTTGGAGTGCTTGAGGCCGTCCGCTCGGCTTACTCAGACTTACTCAGTTCGGACAGTGCCTTTGCAGAAACCCTACGTGCATATGTGCTTGAGGAATACGCCGAGGACTGTGCAAAAGTGCAAGACGCTCAAGAGGGTGTTGTTCGAGACTCCCAGAAAAGCCGGACTCTGACTGCCGAGCAAGCACGAGCGGAGTATGGGGCGTCGTTGATTTTTATCGGTGATGCGTCGCCCGTTGCCGCTCATCCGCAAAACATTTTGAAAGTTCCTTTCAGCAGTAGTGGCGTAAAGCTTCGTGTGCAATGGGCGGATGAAGTTCATGAGACGATTGTTTCTCGTAGTGACTGGGCGCGTATCACGGCAGGCGAGAAAGTATCAATCAATGGTGCGGACTATGTCTATGAAGGGAGACCTTTTTCCACCGTGTGGCATTTCAATGCCGGTGAGATTGGCCAGCTTGTCGTCTCATATGCTGCCGGTGGGGATCCTCTGGGCGAAGGCGATGGGTTTGTTGGTTCCATCAGTAGTGCAATAGCTTCAGACTGAGGTTCGCTGCCGCTCATCCCGCACTACGCTGTCCGGCAGCCTGTTCGCTGTGACCTGTGGTCAACGCTCACAAGCTCGCCGGCCAGCTTGGTGGAGCGCTACATGCGACAACTTTATATCGAGGCTTTCTTGAGCGCGTCTTGGATTTTTCCTAACTCCGCTGGACCCTTTATCATTTCAAAGAAGCACAGCCCGCCACTTCGTTCCTCCCATAGCTTTCCCAAGCGCTCCTTTTCCTTACTGTCATCATTGGTCGCCCTGTCTAGCCCCTTGTATTCAACAGCTAGAATTTTCCCGTTCGTAAGCTTCGCGATAAAGTCGGGGTAGAACTTGTCCGTGCTAGTCTGAATCCAGAAAGACAAGACCGGTTCTCGATCTAAGTTGCGAACCCATGTTTCAACTCGCTTGTCGTGGGCAATAACTTGCGCGCATTGAACTTCTTCGTCGTTCATTGAACCAATTTCCTTGTAGTAGTGGCGCGGAAGTTCGAGGCCTCTGTATCGATCACCGACTGGATACCGGTCTGGATCAAAGGTGAATACGTTAGCGAGTGTTACATGAACGGCTCCCTCTGCGTCGTTAAACAGAAGGGTTTCGAAAACTCTCTTGCGGTTCTCTTTCTCGAGGTAATTGACGCGGTCGGATACCGCCTTAAAAAGCCGGTAGCGATGGGAGGTTAGTTGCTCGAGTGTGACTCCCCGTTTCTCTTGCTCGGCAATAACACGCTGAAGCCAGATATCCATTTCTGCATCTGTGAGGCTGGGGTGCGCGAAAGACCGGGAGATAGCAACAATGAGCTTTGCCGCCGGCCAAGCTGCAGTTGACTCTAGTAGATTTAGGTGACGATCCGAATCTGCGATAAATCGCTGCTGTATGCGTTCTCTCTCTGTCTCGGGATTTTTCTCGATGTCTATAACGATGCCGCGCTGTTCTTGTGGAATAAAAAAACCCGGTAAATCAGCGGCGGCTTTGGCAAGCGACCAATCGTTGCGCTCGATAATGTCATCTTCCTCAAACTGCTGAATAAATTCGTCTTGCTTGAACGCAAGCACGGGCACCGACAAAATAATACCCATCTTTGCTGGGCAACTACTTGAGCGATCTATTGCTACGTTTCGGCCTGCTTTCTTGCTCACCGCTGCACGCACAGCTTCCTTCGCCCTCTCGGTTTCTGCCCACGTTACTACAGCTTCCTCCTGCTCTGCTGTCAGCTTCTTCTCCACCGTCAATTCGCCAGTCGTGGGGTCCCAAGTCACCGCATCAATGAGCGAAATGGGTAGCGCGGCTTCGGGCCTATCACTCAGCTTGGTTGTAACTGGTTGGTCCGGTGTCTTATCAGTATCAAGAGTCAAGCCGGGGAGAAGCGGCCGTTCTACCACTAACTCGTCTGCATCTTGTCCCTCAAATCCAGAAGCGATGAGGCCATCCTTAAGCGCCTGCGCTGCATCTTGGAAGCGCGTTGAGGCGACGAACGCGTAAGCATTATTTAGATCATCTCGTTGCTTGCGCTGCGCTTTTGGCATCCGAAGCACTCGTCCAAGTATCTGCTCAACCGCGCTTCCCTTGCTGATTTCCGCTACGGAGAACAACACATAGGCCCATGGGCAATCCCATCCCTCCTTCAGCGCTTGCACCGTGATGATAAACCTGACGGGGCAGTCCTTACGCATCACATCTACCTCATCAAGACCGCGTTGTTTTCCAGTGTGGATACACACTTCCTCATCTTTGACGCCAAATTCCTTTAACTTGGCCGCAACCACTTCGACGGTGACGCTCTCTTTGTCCTTAAACTCTGGTTGAGCTTGGAGCAGCATGATCGGCCGAAGGTGTTCTCCAGTGAGAGCTTCCTCGTGCCGCGCCTCATCACTTAGGTGGCTTAACAAGCCAATAGCATCCCCGAGCAATGCATCCCATGGTTCGCGATACCGCAAGTAAATAGGAAGCTTAATCATATCTTCCGCTTTTAGGGCATAAGCGGAGACCGAGAAGAGCACGTTGCTTGGTGGATTCTCGAATGTCTCACCATCCTCCGTGACTGTTTGTGCTCTGAGGTTCGGCGTGGCCGTGAGTTCAAGGACAGCGCTTGGATTTAGGCGACGTAATGTCTCGAAAGATAGATGCTGGCGAGCATTGTGTGCTTCATCCACGACAACGAATGGGCGCCGGACGCGGAAGACATTGACTAGGGATTGGTTGAAATGTCCTTCAGGTTCCCGTTCTACGAGTTCCAATAGCTCCGCTGGTAAGTTCTCAAAGTGAGACATAAGCTCCCCATTATTCTTGTAAACATTCAGGGAGCTCATATCCCTACGCCGGAAAGCTTGCATCGTTGCCACTACAATCACGGTGTGGCTGTCTAAGAGTGCGCGCTTCATGCGGGTCGCCTCATCGATGTCTAGGACCGCTACCTTACCTAGGTTGGTGTCCAAGCTTTGCCGGTAAGGATCTCGACTGTCTTTAAGTCGCAACAACGTTTGTGAGCGAATTGTGTCGCTTGGAACAAGCCAAAGGACTAATGCGCGATCCTTTTGCAGCAGATCCTTAATCCCTAAAGGGACTGCCTCGCATGCCACAAGCGTCTTTCCTCCGCCCGTTGGGATACGAAGACACACATACGGAATTCCGGGAACTTGTCTGACTGGAGAATATGGCAAGCCCTGTCCTTCGTGGATTTCAGCAGTAATCGACGTAAACGCCGTTGAGGGAGGGAAGGTGTCACCGGCATCCTGCATTAGCCTACATTTTTGGTAGTAACGCTTGAGCCAACGCAGAGCCTTCTTCTGGTATATTTTGATTTCCATTTAACTAGTGCGGATGGCGTAGGGTGTCTGCTTGAAGGTTATGCCCTCGCGTTCAAGTCGAGCTTTGCTCAATCGACAGCCAGCCGCATAAATAACCTTAGGCCCTTTGTGTTGCGGTAATTGCGCTAAAGAGGAAGAAGTTAGTATGTTGCCTCCTCCGACGCTTTTGTCTTTGAGGATCCCATTGTAGAGGAGATAAACTGCTCGGCCGTTGTGAATACCCAGAAGCGGTGTTTTGGGTGACACGCGCTCTTTAGGGAGAGGCTCCCCTGTTTCAGAAAAATAGACGTGTCGAGCAAGATCGGCGTAACGCACGTTCGGCTCATTGATTCTGCCATGCTCATCGAAGAGTGGCGCGCCAAGTTTGACGTAAGTAAAGCCTCCTCCGAGGCCCTGCACTTGTTCACCTTTAGCGTTTCGATATCCCTCAATAATGGAGCGGACGCGCTTGGCGGTCATGTCGCGCGTAAGATTTATCCCTTCCTGTCTTTGCGATTCGCTTTCGTAAGGCATTTGGACGAGGATAAACCGGCGATTGCCGCCGTCCTCATTCGCGCGCATCACAGCTTCCGCCGTTGTGCCAGTCCCAGCAAAAGAGTCCAGAACCAGAGCATTCTTATTCGCGACCATTGAGATAAGGTATTGAATTAGCTTCACTGGTTTCGGGTAACTGAACGTGATCCCGATAGTCTTAAGAGCATCGCTTGTGCTCTGCGTAGATCCGACATTGCGAATAACCGAGACGACATGGCTTTGATCTGCACTGCGGACTTTAACAGCTTCAATTGCTCCATTTTCAGTCAAAACAAACGTGGTGAGTTGACCTTTCGTGTCGCGAACGGGCTTAAACCCGTTACCCATGAACTCCTCAAAGATTTCTCTCGAACTCCAACCACTGCTCACAGCAACAGGCTTTAGCAGGCGCGACCGCCTTACAATGAGTGGCTCCTTGAAGTGCGGCCATTTATTGGTGCGCGGCGCGATAACCCCTGCTGTGAAACTTGCAGGAAACCCCTTCTGCAACACGACTTCCGAAACGGGATTTTTGGGGCCATTTTTGACGATCGTGTTTCTAATCTCTGGTTTGCGGAGCTTACTTGTTTCGCCAATGGAATTATCAACAACCGGCGGCGCTGGGCACTTCTCAAAGACTTTGGAATAGGCCAGCACATACTCATGGGCGATTTTGATCTTGGCTTGGTTGTCAAAGTTGCCGTCGGTCTCCCAAACGAAACACGCTAGTCGGTTCTTCGCTTGCGCGTGCGGGAACAGTTCATCCAAAAGAATGCGGAGGTATGGCAGCTCTATATCGTCAATGTTTACAAACAGAATACCGTCATCGCTCAGAAACTCTTTAAGCAGAGCAAGGCGTGGATACATCATGCAAAGCCATCGGTCGTGTCGATCTAGGGTGAGGCCTTCTATACCAACAACTTCATCACGCCATTTTTTAATTAACGGACTGTCGGCGTTGTCATTGTAGGTCCAGCCCTCTTTGCCAGTGTTGTAAGGCGGATCGATGCAGATACAGCTTACCTTTCCTCTGAGGTGCGGAAGCAAAGCTTTAAGGGCGATGAGGTTATCGCCCTCCAGTATGAGGTTGCCGCTGCCTACCTCACCGCACGAAAGTTCCCGCGCGGCGTGAAGCAAATGAAAGGGCACCTCATGCTGGTGATTAACTACGGCTTCCTTGCCGATCCAATTCAGCGTTGGCATGAAATAATACGAGTTCGTCAAAGCATCTCAAACCACTGCTTGATCTTGAGTGACATGGTGCGTCGTCTTTCTTGGAGGAATGCGTCGTAGTCAGGAACCTCACCATCCAACAGCGTTTCCGGCAGACTGTGCGAGTGCAGATTGTCAATCATAGTCTGCCGATCTGTGATGCCGCCGTATTTCTTTTTGCCGCCGTTGGCTTGCTCCCCAAGCTCGGCAAAATACTTTTCTGGCGGTTTGTCTCCAATGGCAATGTTGATCTCACTTTGCGCGAGGACAAAGTTGGCAATCTGGTTGTAGCGGCCCTTGGAAAGTCCCTGTGACTTGAGGTGCTTCTTTGGGTAGACGTGGTGAACGTCGCTGCGGTTGAGTAGCAAGTCTTGCACGGTGATGTCGCGGGAGAGGAACCCTTTGTCGCCTAGCTTCACCTGTGCGGCTTGATACGCGAGGAAGTAGGGGCTCTGTGCGGATGATGTGTCCATCAACTGCGGCAACATGCCGGTCCAGTAAGTGTCGGGCAGTTCGTTTGCAATCACGGCATCGGCGTGAGCGGCGAGGCCGCGCGCGTCAATCTGGCGAATGTCTTGGTCGAACATGGTTTCAGGACTTCCGGCGTATCGTCCGGTAAGAACCGACATGGCATACCAGCGGCGGACAAGGCGTTCGAGATCGGCTGCCGGCATCTTCTCATCTCGTCCGCGGAGGGA
>Ga0207937_1000882_pt1 | contig 10178 bp, 9 predicted proteins | sample LakMenEpi04Sep11_FD_150668 | JGI IMG/M metagenome (GOLD analysis project Ga0207937, IMG submission 150668) | Freshwater microbial communities from Lake Mendota, WI - 04SEP2011 deep hole epilimnion (SPAdes) | ecosystem: Environmental > Aquatic > Freshwater > Lentic | place: Lake Mendota, Madison...
CGTCGGAGGATATAGCTCGAACAACCATAGTGGCGTAACAGCCTTTGGGAAGTTCAAAGCTCAAACGGAGTGCAAGCCGTCGATTGTGGAGTTCGTCGGTTTCCCAACTGTACTCGAGTTGCTTAGGAACAAGCCATGTAGCACGTATTCCTTTCGAGAAAAAAGTATCCCGAGGGTACTTCAATCGCATTTCTCTTCGTTCCATTCCGATCGATTGCAAAATCGCGTCCAGTGGCGGAAGCGTGGCTTCGTCCCATTCATGTTGTCGGGCGGATGGAAGCATAAGGTCCCGCGACTTCAAGGAGCGGAGTTTGGCTAGTGCCGACAAAACAGAATCTGATGGCCTGTCGTTCGCGTTGGATTGAGAAACCAATGCTCCGGAGGGAACGGTGAGCGGCCCACATTTCGACTCAATGGTCGCTCGATATTCGGCGGGAAGAGCATCGTCGATCAATGCCGAGAGCCAGCGGTTCCAAACCCAGCTTTGAAATGCCGCTAAATAGATACTTCGCATATCTTGGCGAATCAGTGCCACCGCCCGTTTGAAATTGGTTGGGTGATCGACCAAGAAAGTCACGACGCTACGACGATGCGATCGGTCCAGTCTTTCTTTGAGCAGCAACCAATTCCCCCAATGTTCGCGCATCAACTGCTTCTGTTCTTTCTCCCTACCGCGATCGTGCGGATTCTCTTCGGCCATCGCGAGGAACAAGGCGCGCTCGTAGTTACCAAGGCACCAAGGAACAGCGATGAGTTCTCCCGAGTACCCGAGCGAACCAAAACGTTGATCATCAAAGTAATTGACAATCCCTTGTTGTTTGATCAATTCGCAGCGCTGCTGAATAGCGGCATGTTCCTCCTGCAAAAGATTTCGCAAACAGATCTCGAAGCGATTGGCTTGGATGTCTTGAGCGTGATACTCGTGGGGACATTGCCCCAAGTATTCCAATCGATAGGAGCGATCTTCGTGAGACTTGTTCGGTCCGTTGTGAATGGTCAAGTACTGAGTCGTTACAGCGTGACGATCTTTCAATCCACCATAACTAAGGGCGCGGCGTGGTAAATTCCAGTCTTGCAAAATGGCCGACACAGCTTCCGGAGTTCCGATCCCCCGTTTGTTCAGCCGATACAGAGCGAATGGACCTCGCGAGGGCCGAACGCCGGTTACTTCCTCAACCCGGAAGTCATCCGGCAGACTTTTTAATTTCATCCCAACCTAACTTTGTCGCTTGCGAAACAGTTCAATCTCATAGGGGCCCAAGAACATCAATAGAAGCGCTTGGTCGCCTGCGTAAACTCGAAAAACTTCTTGAAGATAATGATGCTCACCCGGCCACGGATATGCAAATACTAGTGAAAAATCGTCACATTGTAAGTCGAGCGTTTCGTAAGCTGACGGAACTTGGTGGAAAAGTGAGGCATGATTCGCTTGCTTCTTGGCGAGTGACTCTGCGCCCGAGGGCAAGAAATTCCCGTAGACAATTTCCCCTTTCAAATTCGATTGCTGCAAAAATTCTCGCGATTGCTCCACCAAAAAAGCTTCGGCTTCGATTCCGATAGCTTCCCAGCCTAGCTGGGAAGCTAATGCCGTGACGACTCCGAACCCGCTACCCCATTCGCAAAATGTGTTACCGGCGGACAACTTCTGTTCCGTCACGGAAACGAGCGCTCTCCAAACATCTCGGAAATCGCATGCCACGTATTGCTCAATCGGACGTTTGTGCCATTGATCCCAATAGTCTTGAAGCCGACAGTCTGCAATCGACAGGATCTCTTCGACTTCCGGAGGGATCGCGAGTTCCCAGTCCATCTCCAGGTCCACTGACTCCAATACAGGTATGTTTTTCTTCATCTGCAAAAAAAGGATCCGTGAGATACAGCTTCTAGCGTGTATGCGATTCGGACGAATGAATCGAACATTTATATCCTTCGAACCGCTTTACTTTGTTGTTGGCGGAGGTTCATCACCATCATGGACAAACGGTTTATGTTTTGGATCCACCCCGCGCGTGGCTTTGACTCCCTTTACCACCAGTTTAAGAGCGCTGGTTCCAGAGTCAGGCACAGTCATGGTCAATCCAGACGTCGCATAGGAATTGTGTATGGGATTGACAACGCCCAGCGTGCTGGCTTTATGTCCCTGGATGTCTTCCGCCATCACGAATTGCACCACCACACATTGATGCTCACCCACCATCGCTCCATCCCCATCACCGAATGTGCTAAGCACGAAGCTACCATCGGGCTGAATTTTGCCAGTCGATTGCACACCCTTTTCGATGACAGAGTTCGTTTCAACCGTACCGATCGTTACGGGCGAACCATCTTCAAAAACGACGACGCCTTTGGCAGGTACTATTTTTGGCCCACGATTGCATCCCATCGATAAGCTGCTCGAGAAGCCGAACAGCAATAGGATGCATAGGAATCGTTGAAGTGAGTTGAGCCTTTTTTGCATAACCATCTTTGCTTTAGTCTACAAGAGATACAGGCTGTCCATCCGATCGGTTTGACAATCGGCCTAGCGTGTCCGTGTCGATGTTGACGTGGATGGTGTGTACGCTTCCATCCGCAAACGCAAAGTTGCAGGTGCCTACGTGCCAACTGCCCCATCGCACAAGGTCCTCAGCCTCTCCCTTCAGGTTTTTCGCAATTGGCATCGTGGGACCGCCTAGTCTGCCCGTGTTGAAGACATTATCTCCATTGAAAATAAATGCATCAAATGGAGATACTCCAAGCCGTCCTAATGGCACATGCATTTCGCCAGCCATGACAGTGTTGCTGAGCCCGTCGGTAACGGAAGCGCTCTTTACCCGGTCTTCAGGGCTTCGTGGGCGACCATCGCTGCAACGCGCTCGGACGGATATGATGATACCCGTTCCATTGCCACCAAAATTGAAATCGGTTGGCAGTCCTGAGTTCCCCGGCGACAAATCGCCGTGATTCCCGCCGTAGTCACCGACCGCACCCTTTGCGAGGGCATTGTCACCTCCGCCGACCGGTATCAGGCAACCGCAAGGCAATTGTACCCAACGAGTGCCGTTTCCCACAATCTGTCCTTGACCAATAGCTTCGCTGGCAGTCCTTCTTGAAGGGCAACAATAAGTGGGCAAAGTTGCGATTCGAGTCGTTTCTGGATGTTCGTTGTAGGGGATCGAGTACTCCCAAAGCTTTTCGTTATTGGAGGCTTCGAGATAGGGCATGATTCGAACCAGCCAAGTCGTTTCCTTTCCTCCACAATTGAACGCATCTGCATCTCCGGGGCGAGGTTGGTATCTTGCTGGTGGATACGAGCGTTGGGCATCGTGAAACATCTCAACACCCAATGCAATTTGGTGCAGATTGTTCTTGCACTGCATCGCACGGGCGGATTCTCTCGCTGCTTGAACGGCGGGAAGCAAAAGGCCGACCAAAACTCCAATGATGGAGATAACAACGAGCAGCTCCACCAGCGTAAAACCTACTCGTCGTCGGATGGAAGTGTCGATTGTCATAATCAATAGAAGCGGATTGGAAAGTTCGGATCTTCTTCAGGGTATGCAACAAGTATACTTTAAGCTGGGACTGCCGAATATTAGAATAATGATGAACGCATCTCGCGTGCGGTCGTACTGTGGTAGAACGACTAGGTTGGCAGTTAGAATCACTACAATCCGAGAAATCGATGCAAAATGAGTTTCAGAAGAGATTCTGCTGGGGGGTGTTGATCACCTACAGCAGCATCGTTTTCTTTGGCGAACTCATCCATGCCATTCCTGGAATGGAATGCCATGGCGGCTGCACTTCAGGACACGAATGCACTTCAGGAGAACATGCAACTTGTTCCCCGCAGCCTATATCCTCTTCGAGATCCATATCGAATAATGAACAATCTTCAAATCTGGCCCACTGCACCTTTTGTAAGATAAGGAGCCGGAAATCGACCGCAATGGAGTGTTCGGCGGCAGTATCTGCATTCGAGGTTGTTCGTGCGAAGAACCGTATGGCGATTTGCAAACCAGCAGAACTATGTCAAGTTTGCAAATTGATGGCAGGTTTCTCATCGTCTATGCTCCAGTACTCGGAAACGACTCCTGTTTCTGAGTTGTTTTCGTTCGCATTCTTTGGGGAAAACCAACTCTCTTCAAATTCCAGCGCGGCTTACAGTCCACGCGGACCACCGCGGCATTTTTTCCTCTAGAAGGTGTTTCTGAACTGAATCTACCGCTGAGTAGGATTTGCTTTTTTGGACTGACGCGTATTTTGGATGCGTTGTCCTTTGCTGGTTCCTAATTCTAGTTCTTGGATTGCAGAGAAGCCGAGCTGGCGGCTGCGATTGATTGCATGATTGGATAATTGAGATGCCATCCGCTCTCCGAGACCTTCAAGGCATGATGAATGCCGATTTTTGTCCATGGGCAAACAAGTACGTTTATTGGCTGAAGAAGCCAATCGGTTGGGTCTTCTTTGCACTGCTTGCATCGGTATTGCTTGGGATTTACGTATCAACGCAAGCGTTTCTCGTCTCGGCTGCAATTTCTGCCATTGGAATCATCGGCATCCTCTGGCCATGGATCGCTATGCAGGGAGTTCAGGGGACATTGAGTTGGTCTCGCGGCCGATGCGAAGAGGGAGAGTCTATCGATACCATTCTGACGCTGATCAATCGATGGCCTTGGCCTGCATTCGGTCTTTTCATTGAAGCGGATCATGCGATCGCGTCGCAGACGTCAGCACCCGACGAGCCAATTTGCCTAAGCTCTGTACCAGCACTTGCGGAAAGTCAGTTTGAATGGGAATGCACGCCGGGGGATCGAGGTCTTTATCCGAAACGAAAGGTCAGGCTTGCGACCGCGTTTCCATTTGGTGTCTGGACCTGCTACCGAGAGTTGGCAGTGCAGTCACCGTTAGTTGTTTGGCCCAGGACTGCCAAATTGAAGGATGTCCCAGATGTTACGGGGGCGCCCAGCGCAGGAATCGGAACTCCTAGCGATCAGATCGGCGACGAAGGAGATTGGATGGGAGTGCGTCCCTATCGTCCCGGGGATTCTCTTCGTCAAGTCCATTGGGCTCAAACCGCTCGACGAGATAATTTGGTGGTCTTCGAGCGACAGACGCGAGCACGGCCTGAGTTGTTGTTGTGGTTTGATTTCGAGTGCTGTGAAGGTTGCTCGGAGGAAGAAGTGAATGAACTTCTGCGTCTGTTAGCGACGCTATCTAACCACTTCGTATCGCACTCTTGGATTACGCGTGTCGCATGGAATAACAAGATTCGTGTTTTGCTCCCCGGGAGTTCTACCAAGCAACGATGGATGGATGAATTGGCTAGCTGGATGCCAGACAATATCACGTATCGACCGGTTGTCCCTTCTCAGACGACTGGGTTAGCCTTGGGGGTGACAACCGATTTGAGATTGGCGACACTATCGCAGACGAGCACCTACGGACAAATGCATTGGTTTGCTTATCCGCTGTTGGATGAATCTGCAACGCAGCTCGATGGCATGAACTCTACGGTACTTCGCGGAGAGGGATACATCCTGGAACGATTGGAACGAGTTTGGCCTCATTTTTGCCAGCATACAAGTTCCGCATCTCTGGTCTTGTCCGGAATTAGACGATGACCCGTAGTACTCCATCACTTGCACGAAACAAAGCTGCCACTATTTCTCGTAAGAACAAGTATGGTCCTACGGAGCGGGTCAAGGCGACCAAGTCATGGGGGACATGGAGTTTGGCCGCTGTTGCTTCGTTTGCCATTTTCCTGCTCAGGCTTCAAGCGACTGTGACGCCGGTATCTTTAGTCGTCGAGTACGTTGGCATCCTATTGATCACAGCCATCGTGCTGGCATACTCATCCAGTTTCATTGGGAGTCGTGTCCGATCCAACGCAAGCACTTCGGGAACGTATGGGAATCTTTCGCCTCGCGGAGAGAAGCAACGGAAAAGCCTATGGTTGGCAGGAGGCGGGATGGTGATCATGATTCCTTGGGTGCACTCTTTTGTTCAGCGCATCGTGTTTGGTGGTGCCGGCGAAGCGACCGAGTTGGTTTGGTTAGCCATGTTGCAGACGGCTGCGTTGTGGCAGGCTTCTGTTTCGACGACAGCCCGCCAAGATTGGATATCGTTCTTACTGAGTTGCTTTCTCATGTTGTTTGGTGTGACAACGTCAGACCGGTTAGGCATGATTTATATTGTAGTTCCATTCGGATTTATGGCCGCGTGGTGGTTGCTTCATCAGTATTGGCAATCGGTGGCACGCGGTTTTGTCGCCAAATCGACAGTACCTCTGGTGCGACTTCGTCTAGGCATTATGGCGGTGCTTGTGTGCCTGACCGGTCTTTTAGGATTAGTTGCATGGAGCAGTGGCGGAGTCTTCGGTGCATTGGATGGTTTTATGCCTACGTCGGGCGGCAAGGGCGGTTCTGATCCCGCAGCGCGACAGGGAGTCGGAGATGGAGATATGTTAGTTGCAGCGAAAGACCAGGCTTACTCGTTTGGTCCTGTCGAAAGCGATCTTTTTCTCGACTCACAATCTCCTTCTCTCTACGACATTGCAACGGAAGTTTACGGTGAACCAACGCCGATGAAACGTCAGTATTCGAGAGCGATCGCACTGGATCAAGATACGAAAGTTGGCAAAGATCAGTCGATTGAAGCCAAGAAGCAAGGGCGAGAATTTAGCGCCATGCGAAAGCCTGTGGATAAATCTCTGGCTTCCCTGCCGAAAAGCTCGTCCTCGAAAGCCGTGCTTCAGCTGATTGGAAGCGCGCCAGTCCATCTCACGCAGCAATGCTATGACCATTTCGATGGGATCCAATGGACACAATCGGATGACGTGGATCTTCAGCCTCTTCTGGTAACTCCACAGCTCGACGCTATTTCCGACAAACCTTGGATGAAGATCGCGCATCATCAATCCGATCTGACATGGTCCGTCAGAGAACGAATCACATTGAAGGTGATTAACGTTAAGACGAATCGAGTTGCAACACCACCACTTGTAACGCATATTCACATCGACAAAGTCGACCAACCCGATTTTTTTCGATGGTCTTCACAGGGGCAATTGTTGATGCCGGGGCAGCCCTACATTCCGCAGTTAACGGTACTTCATCTCCTTCATCAAGTTCCCTGTTTGCACGCATTGCGTGATCCGAATTCCAGACTTTCCCAAATCGCGAAAGTGGAGACTCGACAAGATGGATTCATCGGCAAAGATGAGCCGTGGAAAATGAAGTATCTTCAGTTGCCAGAGAACTGCGCGGATCTCGATGTGGCGACGGAAGCTTTGCTGAAAGCGTATGATCCGAGGCTAGAGGAAAGAGGGACGGACTGGCAGAAAATCGAAGGGTTGACGAATGCTCTACGGGACCAAATCCGCGTTGATCCCAAAAGCGTACCTGGTGAAGATGCCGTAGAAGTCATCTCGCATGTTCTGAAAACAAAGAAAGCGCCCGATTACCTCATTGCGTCCACGGCCTGTATGTTGATAAGGAATTTAGGAGTGCCCTGTCGCTTGGTAAATGGATTCTACGCACGCCCCGAGCGATTCGATATGAAGTCTTCCATTACTGAGATCCTTCCCGAAGATTTGCATACATGGGCTGAGGTTTATTGTCACGGAAGCTGGATTCCTATCGAACCCAGCGGAACCTATGCCAAACCACGCGAGCATCGCAGTTGGTTGCAGTGGGCGGTCGTTCAGTGGTGGGGTTATAGGGACTGGATGATGTCAAACCCACTGCCGTTTGTTGCGGTACTCGTGACATTTTGTGTCGCCTTTGCTTTGCGAAGGAGAATGGTCAACAGCATAGCCTCGGCTTTGGCGGTACTGTCTTTTCCGTTGTCCGATGATCTTCGTGTTGGACTCTGTTTGCGGTTACTTCGATTTCGTCGATGGATCTTCGGACGACGGCTTCCGAATAGGTGGACATTGGGACAATGGTTAGCGAGCGATTTAAAGACGGTATCGTCACTCTCGGAAGCCGAACGGCAGGCATTTCAAGGATACGCACAGCATCGAGCTTACGCATCCGAGATTTCAAGGCAACAATATTTAGAGATCAACGCGGCGTCGGTTAACAAATCCACCAAACACATTATCTTACAAGGTCTGACTGACCTGTTTCGTTTAGGCTAAATCCCATGCTTGTACAATCGGAAAATGCTCTTGCACCTTCGGAGATTAGCCTGTTGCTATCAGGGATGCGAGAACAACTTAATCGAGTCCTGCTCGGCAAGCCTGATGTCGTCGAAAGTCTCATCGCTTGCGTACTTGCTCGCGGGCATGTGCTCTTTGACGACTTACCGGGGCTCGGAAAGACGACTTTGGCCAAAGCGCTGGCCACCGTCATCGGCGGAAAGTTCACTCGGATCCAATGCACGCCCGATCTATTGCCGAGCGATATCACCGGTTTTAGTATTCTCAATCAGAAATCGCGAGAGTTTGAGTTTCGACCTGGTCCAGTTTTTGGTGATGTCCTTTTGGCGGACGAAATCAACAGAGCGACCCCTCGCACGCAGAGCGCGCTGTTTGAAGCGATGGCCGAAAGGCAGGTTACGATCGATGGCGAAGGAAAAGCCCTTTGCCCCACATTCTTGGTGCTTGCGACTCAGAATCCGGTGGAGAGCGTCGGTGCATATCCGCTTCCGGAGGCCCAATTGGACCGGTTTGCCATGAAGCTTAGAATTGGTTATCCCGACAGGGTCAGTGAGTTGGCATTGCTCGAAAGAAGCAGTCGATCCCTGGAAAACGAAGTTGCTACTGAAGTGCTTGCCCCAGGAAAACTACTCGCCCTTCAACTTCAAGTAGCGAAGATTGCGGTGGAAGCACCGGTTCGCGAGTACTTGGTAAGTCTCGCTGAAGCGACGCGAAAGAATCATGCATTCACATTGGGGTTGAGTCCTCGCGGTCTACTTCAATGGCAACGCGTCGCACAAGCAAAGGCGATGCTTGTAGGCCGCGACTTTGCGACACCTGACGATATCCAAGACGTTGCGGTTCCTGTATTATCGGTACGACTTGCGGGGCTTGGTGGTGCGATCGACAAAGCCATTGAAAGCGTGCTCAATGCCGTCCCTGTTCCCATGTAAACATTTTTCATTGCGGGATTTGTTCTTATGCCGAAAGCCGTTCTTGCATTGTTACCGTTCCTCCTTTCGTTAACGATGTTAGGGGGGTGTTACACAGCTCCGAAGGAGGAAGAAGAGGAGGAGCACTTTCCGCCGCATTGGCCAGTAAGTGTTTTTGAAGCTTCGAAACGGCTCAAGCAGATCTCGGATTCGAATGGAGCCGTGGAGTCAAAGGCAACAAGCATTGAGCGGGAGTTTGTCGATCTTGTTATCTGGCTTCCAGAACTGGTGGCTGACAGCAACATGACAAAGACAGAGTTTGATGAAATCGATAGCTGGGCCAGCAAACTGGCGAGCGAAGGTGAAATGCTCCTTGGTAAAGATGCGAAGATTGTAGAATTGCTTCGCTTGAACGGCCTGCAAGAATCCTTGTTGGCTCTACAGAAACTGTGCGATAGCTACGCAGCGAAAATGCCCCCAGTCGATGAAGAGAGCGGTGTGAAATAATGGACGTTTTATTCTGGGGCCCACTGGTACGTATTTGCCAAGCCGCTGTTGCCTGCGCTCCTACCTTAGTTATCGGTTGGTTGATTGCAGCAATCTTTGAGAGGATCCTGGGTAGAGAAGGTACCTTTCGGCTTTTTGGAGGTCGATCGTGGCGACAATTGCCCTATGCTTGGCTATTGGGAATGCTGCTTCCCGTATGCTCGTTTGGGGTAATTCCCATCATGGTACAGATGCGACGCAGCGGGATCTCGGGAGGAACGATCATTGCGTTTGGGCTGACGGCGCCGTTGTTCAATCCAATTTCGGTTTTGTATGGACTCACATTGTCAGATCCATTCACGCTTTTTGTTTTTTGCCTTGGCTCACTTTCTATCATTACGGTCATTGGTGTCGTCTGGGATCGTTTTTTCCCAAACAATTGGCTGGAACCTGAGACATTGCCTCCTACCCCTTACGGATTGCGCCGCGTCGCCGCCGTTGCGTTATCGATGGCTGAACAAGCGTTCAGCCGTTCTAGCTACTACATTTTCGTTGCTTTGCTGGGAGTAGGACTGCTCGCAGGATTGCTTCCGGCTGGGATTTTGCAACATGCGGCTGGAAGCAATGACCCTACAGCC
>Ga0207937_1000883_pt1 | contig 10163 bp, 8 predicted proteins | sample LakMenEpi04Sep11_FD_150668 | JGI IMG/M metagenome (GOLD analysis project Ga0207937, IMG submission 150668) | Freshwater microbial communities from Lake Mendota, WI - 04SEP2011 deep hole epilimnion (SPAdes) | ecosystem: Environmental > Aquatic > Freshwater > Lentic | place: Lake Mendota, Madison...
GTTTGGACGACAGGCTGGAAGCCTATCCCACTGCTGGTTTGGACGACAGGCTGGAAGCCTATCCTACTTGTGAATCCGTAACCACTCATCACGCCACCGATCGACTCCGATTTCTTATTCTTGTTCGTATCCCAAGTAAACGTCAGATTCCCCAGCGAACCATTCCAATCATTGATCGCTGTCAATAAATTATCGTTGCTGTACGTGCGGGATCGCGGAGCAGCAAATGACGCATAATCGATACGGACTGAACAATCGCGCAATATTGCTACTTTTCTCGAAATCTATACCGGCAAGACAAGATTGGCGCTGGCAGAAACAATCATCGGAGCCTATCTCTTGAAAGCAACTCGGCTGGCTGCCTCATTGCTTACTAAAAATTGCTCAACGTTTCTATTGCCGGGGATGAATGTCCATGTTAATTCTATGCGCCATCATTGGTGGTCTGCTATGCCTAATCTGCCTCTTCTTTTTGGTGTTGCACCCTCTGATTTGTATCGTTCAATGTGCAACTTCTCAAAACCTCTCGGGCGGCCAGAAAGCAATGTGGATCTTCCTTTCGCTGATCTTTGGTATCTTTGGCTCACTTCCGTACGCTTTGCTTGGAAGCGGCTCTGCTAGGATGCGATCCCTGACATGGAATGGTATGATGCTTGGTGTGCTTAACCTAGTCCTCGCGGTTGGCACTTTCGCAGCCACTCCCGAATTCCGCAATGTTCTCGGTGTATTCATGAGGGGCGAGTCTACGTCGTCGATGGTCTTTGATTCGACGGAGATGAGTGCTTCCTTAGGCGAGGTATCTGCAATCCTAGAAGAGCAATCGAGTGGTTTGCCCCAAGACGAGGAACCTCGATTCGTCAGTGTCGTGGATCCCGAACCCGCCACCGAAAACACACGTAACGTCAGCACCTTGGCTGAAATCGATCCTACGGTTCAGAGCAACTCAGCCAACACAGCCTTCCTGGACGACGAGGTTGAAGGACCTCTTGAGGATGGTAGCAATGCCATTATGTTTTCCACGGTCCTGAAATTTTTATCCAACTTCGTTGGAGATTCTTTTGAGGTTGGTAGCGATCCTAACAACTCTTGGCTTTCCGAAGAGAACGAAGATGCCATGGTAACTCAAAATAGCGATGATCGTAAAGATATCGCAAGGAGCCAGGATAGCTTGGTAAACAAGCCACTCGAAACGATTGCTCCGATGGAATCGAAAACACCTTTGGACACATCGATTGCCACGAAGCGTCAAGATGATCTACTTCCCACTCGAGATTCATCCGAAACAAAAACGACAGATCGTGTAACGCCACCAAAGACTGAATCTCGCGTTGCGCCACTCTCTGCCATGCCCACGCGTGAGAAACCTTCGAAGAAAAAACCCATCAATCGATACCGCCCAGAAGGCTCCGATGTTGAAGAGGCAACATTGCCAAACAGCATGCTGCCACAATCTCTCAAGGCTCGAAATCGGTACAAGAACCCGTAGTGAATCTCTTCTGCGATCCAAGAAAACAATTGCCGATGCGGTCAACAATCCACCACATTGACCGCTAGACCGCCAAGAGATGTTTCTTTGTATTTGACTTGCATATCGACACCAGTCTGACGCATAGTTTCAATCACTCGATCGAGCGAAACAAAGTGTTGGCCATCTCCGTAAAGGACAGCTAACCTGGCTGCGTTGATAGCTTTGGTGGCACCCATCGTGTTTCTTTCGATGCATGGTACTTGCACTAAGCCTCGTACGGGATCGCATGTGAGGCCGAGATTGTGCTCCATTCCAATTTCCGCCGCGTTCTCGATCTGTTCAATAGTGCCACCCATACACGCAGCAAGCCCCGCAGCCGCCATGCTACATGCCACACCCACTTCACCCTGGCATCCCATTTCGGCCGCCGATAGAGACGCGTTTCGTTTATACAATAGTCCAATGGCACCCGCCGTCTTCAAGAATCGATACATTCCTTCTCGGTTCGCACCTGGGAAGAACAGCATATAGTAGGCGAGCACGGCGGGAATCACCCCAGCAGCTCCATTGGTTGGAGCGGTTACGACTTTGCCGCCTGCCGCATTCTCTTCATTGACCGCCAATGCAAAGAGGCTTACCCAGTCGAGTTGCTGAAGCGGATCGGTGAACGGATGATTCTGGTTCTGAACCAACAACAAGTCGCTGGGACATTGCGGTTTCGCGGGAAAGCGATCCGTGAGCTGTTGGAAGATCTTCGGTGCACGACGCACGATGCGAAGGGAGCCGGGCAATAGACCGCTCGATTGACAGCCGCGATCGATACATTTTCGCATCACTTCCCAAAGATGATCCAATTGCTCCGAAATCTGTAGCGGAGTTCGCTTGGTCTGTTCGTTGGCATCGATGAGCTGCTCCATGGTCAATCCTGCAGAACGACACATCGCAAGCAGCTCGGCTGCAGAACGAAATGGAAACGGAACCGTTTCGCTCGACGATTCTACTGTCTGTGAATTGCTCTGAAGCAACTCCTTCATGCCAGCGCGATCGTAAACGAACCCACCCCCTGTCGAGAAGTAATCTTCTTCGAGCAACACTTTGTCCCCCAGAGAATGCCCTGGAACAATACGTTCGACTAGTCGCAATCGCATGGCATTCGGGTGTTCTGGCATGGTGTCATTTCGTAACCATTTCAGATCGGTCGCTTCCACAAACCGGATGGGGATTTCACCACCCAAGCGAAGTGTTTCCTCCTCTCTGGCCCGCTTCACACTCTCGGAAATCTCATGCGGTTCACTTGTAGCAGGCAAGCAACCAGATAGCCCCGCAAGTATGGCCATATCCGTTGCATGTCCGATACCCGTCAACGCGAGCGAACCATACAACTCTACTTCGATCGCAATCAACGACGGATTCCAATGGGCTTCGTTCGCCTTCAAGAAAGCGACGGCTTGCTTCGCAAAGCGATTGGCTCCAACCATCGGGCCAACCGTATGTGAACTGGATGGACCGACACCAACCTTGAAAAGTTCAAAGATGCTTATCATGACTCTTGATCGCGGTCATCGGAGACTTTCTTCTCGAAACTACGTATCAGCTCCGTCGCTTCTTGCAGGCCGGCAATCAATCTCGACAACGTTTCGTCGCAAGTGCTCAGATATTCTTCATGAAATCTATCCGCTGTTTCATCGCTCCAGGACTCTGCGACCGTTGCTTTGGCTTCACGCCATCGATGAAGCTGGCTTCGAAGTTGAGTAATCGCACCCTGAAGATCGTGTCGGCATCGAGTAGACATAGCTAGATCTTGGCTCCAGCACCTTTGGTAAAGGCCATGAATGCAGACTCGAGATTGATTTCTTCTTCAGCAAATTTGCGAATGCGTATTCCACTCGAAATCAATGCAGAGGCTAAGTCGGAATAATCCTCTACGTTTGTCTTGATGAGAACGCGAAGCTGTCTCCCTTTTACCTCGACCGAATCGGTGGCTGTTTGCTGCTCCAATACCTTCGCTGCTGCTTCAGCTTGCGATGGATCTGCAGTCTCGATCAACAAAACCACGTTTGGTCGAACTTTGCGAATGATGGAATTCACATCATCGTTTGCAATTAGAACCCCCGAATCGATAATCCCGACCTTGTTACACACGTCTGCCAACTCCGGGAGAATATGACTGCTCACGATGATCGTTTTTCCCATTCCTCCGAGGCGACGCATCAGCGCGCGCATTTCGATTCGAGCCCGCGGGTCCAATCCGCTCAATGGCTCGTCCAGCAACAGCACCGCTGGATCATGTAACAACACTCGAGCCAATCCTAATCGTTGTGTCTGACCACGAGAAAGTGTGTTGGCAAATGCATCGCGTTTGAAGTCCAAATCGACCACCTCAAGCATCTCATTGCAGCGTTTGCGTCGAGCTTGGGGGGCAATTCGATACGCAGCGGCAAAAAACTCCAAATACTCGATGACTGTCATGTCGTCATACACACCAAAAAAATCCGGCATGTATCCGACAAGACGTCGAATCTCTTTCGGATGGGTATAGATCGAATGACCGCACACATAGGCTTCACCATAGGTCGGCGTTAGCAACGTGGCGATGATGCGCATCGTCGTCGTTTTTCCTGCACCGTTTGGGCCGATAAACCCAAACAAATCCCCTTGCCCTAAGTCGAGATCGATATCTCGAATGGCATACATCTCATCATATTTTTTTGTGAGTTGCGATGCTTTGATCACGGGTCACTCGCTGTCTGGTTTCTGGGATGTGTTCTTCGAGGGTTTCGCAACGGGCAGTACGATTCGAACAAACGTGGCTTGAGTTCCACGAACCGTTTCTACATCGAGGCCATTGCGTTGGATTTGCCATGCCAATTGAGGTTTCTCTAGCTCCGCAAAAAGAATGGCTCTGTCAGTCCGCAACAACTCACTGTGATCGAGATGCGCGAGATACCGATTGATCATCCCCGTGTAAGAGCTACCTCCAGCCGATCGATGAAACGCTAGAATCTCTGCTAACCTCTTTAAGTCGGATGTATCCGACGAATTCCATGCAACACTCTGGTCTTTGCCGTCTACATTGATTCGACGCTGTAGCTTTCGGGTCAGGTCTTTAGGAACAATCGCCACAGAAAAACTTGACCGTTCTCCCGGTCGAATCTTGAGGGGCAAGGAATAAAATCTTCCACGATATAGCAACTGCCCGTTCAGCAGGTCCACCGGAAGAGCGTTGGTCACGGAACCGTTGAGCAGATCAATGGCACCCGGAATATTCTCTAGCTTTGAAAAATCGAGCGACTCAGCGAGATCGTCGGTCCAGCTACATTCCATAGCTTTCGTACCTGCTTCAGGAATGCCCAGACTGTTCCATTGGGATTGTAGGGAAGCGACCGATGAGCCCGAGTTCTGGATGGATCGTACAATCTCATAGGGTGGAAGAATTCGATCGGTCGCGATCGTAGAATCAAAACCACCCAGCGACTTTCCTGGTTGCCCAAACCAATCCAGTAGGATCTTCGGTAAGCGTTTCGACGATTCGGACGATCTGTTTTGCGGACCGCTTTGCAATAACCCGAGCATTCCTTCCGGATTCGATCTAGTCCCGATTTGAAACTCTCCTCGCTTGCCGGCGTACATATGCGCGTAAGCATGTCCCTTAATCCGCCGCGACTCGACGTCAATGTTGACCATCTCTAGATAGTTCAAACTTGGCGATACCGGCTTCCAACGCCTTTGAAGCGAAATCAAAAGGCTACAACAACCGACTGAAACCAGCAAAAGTGTCACCCATGTAGCGCGAGGCTTCCTCCAACGCTTGGAAATCAAAAAGTAATCGACTGGCCCCAGGATTAACAACAACACACCGAGAATCGCCGACATCTGGGTCAAGTCACCGATCTTGAGCTCGTCGTATCTATCCAACGTACTGTTCAACTGCACACTAAGATCATCGACCGTCCTGTTTTTCAAACTGCTACTGCGAACTTCCCATTGGTCGTTGACCAACAACTTCATCAATGCAATTTGACCCTCCCAGGGACGGATCGCATCCGAGTCCAATTCCGTGGCCAAATATCTCACTTTGCCTAGCCCAATCGACCACTTCGCAAGAAGAGGGTATCGATTCCGTTCGGGAGTTTGACCAAATAGTTCTGGTACCTGTTGGCTGTCCAACTGGACCATGGCAGAGGCAATCGGCTTCAAAGGGCTCTGAGAATTAAGGAACGACTCCAATGGCCCTGGACTACAACGATCTGCAATTCCGCCAAACGTGCCCGGTACTAATCTTGCAAAAGGTGCAATCCGAAACCATGCATCCGCGTTGGTTCCAAGAGTCAGAGCACATCGCCCTCCCTCAAGAACCCAATCCGAGATCGCGAACGTCTGTTCTTCGGTAAGCGACTCGATCAAAGCTCGATTGCTTGAGGAAAAAACCAAGAGATCCACCCCGTGAAAACCGGCGGACGATTCTGGAATCGAAGCGGCCGATGTCAATTCGGAAGTGGAGTAGTCGCCAAACGTTCCAGCAACCGACCGCATCCCCGCCGTATCAAGCTGCATTCCTCGATTGCCAATCCCGACCACCCACGGTTGCTCTGCGGGGATCGCGATCCCCCGTTCCTCGGCAGTGAGGGTACGCTGTTCTATCACACGCTTCGAATCGTACTCCAACACTCGGATTACCATCGGTCGGCCGCTTCTACCGTGACGAGCGATCAAAGAAATGCCGCTCGGTTTTCCTGCCTCTAATGCAACCCGCCATCGCTCGTCGCGATAAACGACCGTGACGCCGTCCCCATCGACGGTCTGCAACTGCAGCTCGACAGTTTGATTTCGTTCGGCAGGCGAAAACATCACTCGATGGGTCGTATCAAAGCCCACCTTCCATGTTCCATCCAATCCAATTTGAACGGACTCCAATAGGGACTTAGTCTCGGCGTGTACTCGGCTCTGCAAAATCGAACCAATAGAAATACCAAAAAGACAAAGCACCACGATCCAATGTATCATGGTGCTTTGAAATAGGACACGGAATTCGAGTTGTCTGACACCCCCGATTCGAGTCACCGATGTTAATACGTTTCGAGGTCGGCAGAACACAAACAAATTCTTATCGTTCTTAATCGAGTCGCTTTACTTGAATATTTCGGAAGTAAACCTTGCTCCCTGGATCGTGAGCTTGGAGGGCGAACGTGCCTTCGTCTAGTTTACGCGTAAAGTCCTTTCCAGCCTCTTGGTTGGCTGGCTCTTCGTACTCTACTTGCGTCTTTCCATCGACCTTGAGGGTGACCTTCTTGCCTTGGACAATGACTTCCTGAGTGTACCATACGTTATCTTTTGCTGCCGGTTCTTTCACGTCCTTCACTGCATAAAGACTGCTTGTGCGACGCGGATCTTTGTCGTACGAGTTGTTCACCTGGACTTCGAAACCGTACTTGGGCCAGCCGGTTTCTTGAAATTTGGTGTGAAAATAAATACCAGCGTTTGAATTTGGCATCGTTTTGACTTCAGCCTTCAAATGAAAATTCTTGAACGGCTTCTCGTCACCCACGTAAAAAAGGTGACTGCGATCTCCCATGCATACGATGGCACCGTCTTCGATCGCCCAGCTTTTTTGGTTCTCGTTGATCTTCCAGCCTGCCATCGATTTGCCATCAAAAAGAGGCTTGAAGTCGGCTTCTACAGGAGAAACAAAGGAAATCAACTTGTCGGTGGTGCGTTTCCCCTCGACATTGCCGCCGGGTAGTTCGCCCGCCTTGATCTTTTCGCCAAAAGTTTTCTTTTCACCATCCTTCTTGAGTTCTTCGACTTTCTTGAAGACGGCTTCTATTTCTTTTTTGGCTTTCTCAGGATCGCTCTTCAATAGTGGCTTTAGAACTTCTTTATCCAAGCCAGCATGCTCAAGAGCATCGCCATAGGGATTGTGCTTTTTCTTGTTCTCACCTTGGATGTGGCAAACGTTACACTTTGCTTCACCAACGAGTTTCTTGAACTCTTCGCTTTTGCTGGATTCTACATAGTATTTGCCAAACGCTTCGCCAAACTCCTTGATGGCGAATGCACTCTGTGACGACAGAGCAGAACTCAAAACGACGGCGCAACCAACAATCAACTTACGCATAGGGTTCGAAACTCCAGGTGGGTAGGTGGGTCCATTGGACCGAAACATAGGAAATTCCAAGGACAAGTCTTCCGAGCAACCTCAGATTTAAATGAACGACCGGCCCAATGTCAAACGCTGAGTGCAATTATCATCCCGCACTGGCAAACTAGCCCCGATTTTTTTCCAAAATGACCATCATAATCAACGAAAGTAATGCTCGCAGCTCGTCGTCTTCGTCCAACTCGGTGAGTTTTTCAATAACAAAGTACCGTTCGAAAACGGAAGGCTTCTTCACAATGCGAAAAGCATTGCTGCCGTCCGCCATCTTGATGAGATACGATGGATTCAGCAGGTATAGGAAAAGAAAGCCGACGATCGGAATCTCGCCAAGCAAGGATTCAAGCACCTTCTTCCACGGGTCTTCTTCCTGGATCACCATGTCGATCCGATTGTTCTCAATCACTTCGTAATGTGCAGACCAAAGCGATCGCATACCACGCCGCCGCACAGCTCCCCAATCCGTCCCGTCGGCGCCAGTAAAGTGATAGTTTGCCGAGAAATCAATCACACGGTCGGCGTTGATCTCAAACAGCTTCTTGCTCTGCGAGGAATCAGAGAAGACCCCAATCTTCTCCTTCAAGCGAAACATTTTTTGTTTCACAAATAGGATCGAGTTTCCTGCAGCATCCCTGACGGTGATTTGCTGCGACAAACTAAACAACGTAAACCGCATCTCCAGCGGATACTGCATGGTTCAAACTCCTAATGAAATGGACCGACGATGCGGGGTCGTGAGGCATTACCTACTTTGGCTTACCATCGTTCCAAACATCTTCTAAGTCATCTGAAAACTGCTTTCGAATATTGTTGTCCGTGAGGATATCCTCTGTCGATGCCAGGAACTCTTTCCGAAGGAAGACGAGCTTTTCGACCCCCTTGTCTTCGAAGAGGATCTCGATGAACTCGTCTTTGCAATCGCGAAATACCTCCACGAGATGTCTCAAGTTCCGTATCTTGGTTCCGTTAATCGAATGCACGGTACTCAAAATCGGAACGCGGTATCCCTTCATGATACGATGAGAAAAAGTCACGGGAGGGATGATCACGAATTCTTCATCATCGCTCGCGGGGGTCGACTGCAATTGCGAAACCAACGGGCTCTTTCTGGCTGCCAAAGCCATCGTCCAGCGGCTATCGTTCAAAATTCCAATCGCAAACTCACCAGTCGCAGCCTCAAAGGTCAAAGGTCCGAGGATAAAGTATCGCGGATAGGTTCCCTCGAGGAACGGCAGAACCGTGCGGGCCTTGGATGGCGCCGGGCATTCGATCGCCATCTCTTGGCCATCGCGCCAAACGGTGAGTGGCACTTTCCCGTCTCGGATGAGCAAGGAGCAGTAATAGTTGAACGACAGAGTTAGTTCGTTTACCTTGACATTGCCCTGCGAGTCAATTGGATGTGGTCCGATCTTCGTCACGACATCTCCGATGCGAAGTGGATAGTCATTCGAGGGATCGCGTATCATGTTCACCATGACACCGCCGTCGTTCTTGGGCAGTTTGAGTTTGGCACGCAACGCAGGGTTTTCTACCGTTTGAAAGGAGTCCCAAATATTGGCTTTGCCGTCGTATTTTCCATCCTCGATGTCCTTCAGAAAGGCGAGGACTTCTGTGGCATGTATGATGTAGCCGATGTTGTTTGCTTTCGCGACACTAAACGCTACACCGACCACTTTGCCATCGCTGCCAATGGCAGGTCCGCCACTGTTTCCTGGATTGATCGCTGCGTCGATCTGCGCTCTCAATCCAAATCCATTCGGTCCTAAAGAAGCGTTCTCGATTCGCGAGACAATTCCCTTGGTGATCGAGATTTGATCTCCACCGACGGGATAGCCGTAGACATTCACCTCGGAACGCAACGGGGTAATCGATTCCTCGAAAGCGAGTGGCTTGAGGGCTGCAATCGCGTCGGGATTATCGAGCTTCACCAACGCCAGATCCAAACCGTATGCGATCCCTTCGACGGTCGCTTCGAATTTTTCATCGGAACGATCTGGTTGCACATAGATTTGCGAGCCGTATCGGACCACATGTGCATTGGTCAATATGCGATTCCCGGCGATCACGAATCCTGTCCCTGAAACTTCGCTCGGATTCGATTTGTTCCAAGGCCGATTAAAGTCTGGGTTACGCTGTGTGATACTCAGCTTGACCACGGACGCTTTGATATCCGCGACACCCGCATCGTCGGCGGCGTGTAGAGTGATACCGTGCAGTAGAGTGATACCGTGCAATAGAAACAGACAACAAATGCTCAGTCGATACATAAAATATGGGTTTCAGCCCCGCCCCGGATAGATGAAATGTACAAACTATGATGCGGTAATTCGCTCCATATTCTAGCCGCAGTCCCCAGAACTGGGAGCCTCGTCCCGCTACAATCTGGACAGTAACGATTGTTTCTGAACCAGGGGGTATTCAAAACCAGGGGGTATTCAAAAAGGTCCATCCGGTTTTACTGTGGATTTGGTAGAATCTGCGACGAAGGAGATCGTCGATGCAGGACAAAGAATTATATCAGCAGATACTTGGGTTAGCTTC
>Ga0207937_1000886_pt1 | contig 10116 bp, 7 predicted proteins | sample LakMenEpi04Sep11_FD_150668 | JGI IMG/M metagenome (GOLD analysis project Ga0207937, IMG submission 150668) | Freshwater microbial communities from Lake Mendota, WI - 04SEP2011 deep hole epilimnion (SPAdes) | ecosystem: Environmental > Aquatic > Freshwater > Lentic | place: Lake Mendota, Madison...
GGCCTGACTGTTCTGCAGTGGGCGCTGGGCCCTAGTGTTGCCGGCTTGTTCAACTGCGGATAAGATCGTGGCTGCGCACGATCTATCCATATTCGTTGCACGATCTATCCATATTCGTTGGATGGGTAGCCTAACGGAATACCGCAGATCAAACCCATGGAACCATTCTCAGAAAGAATAGGTGCTGTCCCACCACGAAAGAATATACAGATCGAAGTTATGGATGACTCACTAAAAAACTCTCTATGGAATGTTATTTATCTTTACTATGGAAATGAGGCGACTAGTTCCTGGAAGCGAGTAGCTACATCTGTAGCGCAACACGTCTGTAAGGTGCCAGTTGATAAAATAGGCGGAACTGAAATTAAATCACTAGCATGGCTGCGTGATGTATTTTTTGAAGGACCCTGGCACCAGGCATATGAGATTATTGAACAGATTTATCAAGATGAAGATTTGATCTCGGCTGTAATCTCATCAAGTCATCATTATGGACGATTGACCTACAATGCGCGTGACCGATTCGAAAAATTAAAGTCGGATTTGAATATTGTGCTAGAGCGTGAGTTATCAGGCTATCGCTTCATCTCTGATAAGCTGGCCCCAATTATAAGCCCAGTAGAGGTAGCAGCAATTGAAAGAGCCGTTATTGACTTGGGAGTTGAAGAACATTTAGGAGCACGACAACATCTATTAACCGCCCTCGAATTTTTAGGGAGAAAGCCAATGCCGGATTATCGGAATTCAATCAAAGAGTCCATATCGTCGATTGAGGCGATCGTTAATCGCATTGCGGGAACCAATGGCAATGGTGTTTCGGATGCATTGGATCGAATATCAGAAAAGTCTCCAATGCATAGGGCACTTAAGGCCTCGTTTAAGAGTCTCTACGGATATACAAGTGATGAGAATGGGATTAGGCATGCACTCCTCGAAGAGAGTAATATTGGCTACGAGGAAGCGGCATTCATGCTGGTTGCATGCTCAGCATTTGCTTCATTCCTTATAGCTAAATCTATACGTTTAGTCGACGGGTAGTGAATAACCATCCAACAAGCCCTTCGAGTGGACAGGCCACCATCTGCTCTCGGCCTCGCCACCCCAAGCTCCCTGCCTGCCACTCAAGGGCAGCGTTGGCCTCCCGGCCTGGTCGCCGCCCGTATCCCTGAAAGGTTTTTCGTACCACTCTGGCCCCTTGGCGATTCCCAGGTCGCTCGCATCCGCGTAGAGCCCCGTCTTCTTTCCATCGAGCAGCTCAGGCGCTGGCTGTCGGTCCTGTACGTGTACAGCCGTGGTCTGCACCGCAGGAATCAAACGCTGCGAATGTTCATGCCGATGTGCATGCTCATGCTAAATCGCAATAGATTGTCCTTTATCGAGTATGATATAATGCTGATGATTGGTTTTATTCGCCATCCGCTTCGTTGCTGATCATGTCTGAAATTGCTCTGCAAGCGCGAGCCTGGCCTAGGATCAAGCCATACAAGGAGAAGAGAAACGCCAAGGATTTGGCATTGTTATTCCACATTTCATTTTAGTCCCAACATAGGCTATGCATCATGGCGGTCCATGTCAACAGAACACATATTCAAATTCGACCAGATCCTTCCCGTGTATTTTTTAGACCCTTTGAATCGAGCAATAGGGAGCGCATTCAACGGATCGTCGCCCGCATCATTGCCCTGAGTCGTTCTGATGCGGAGCATGAAGCCGCCATCATGCTAGAGCGATTTGAAGGGCGTCATGAAAAGCTACAGGGGTTCCTGCTGAGCCGCTTCGATAGTGTGCGAGAGCATCTGATCTCCGATCAGCCCCTTAACCATTGCGAACGCTTGCTGATTGGAGCCTATTTCACCCTTGAATACTCACTTGAGGCGGCGGCGCTCTTTAATCCATCCATCGTGCCACACCCGGATCAGTCGGGCACGGAGGAAGGGAGTCTGCGCTTTCTGCTGAGCCTGCGCGCCACAGGCGAAGGCCATATTTCCTCCATCGTCTTCCGAACTGGTGTGATCAACAAGCAGGCACAAATCTTGCTCGACATGCCAAGCCGATTTGTGGCTGCTGCCGATGTACATCCGAATCCAAGTTATGACAAATATCTTTTCGAGCGCAAGCTGCTTGAGCTCGGTCTGCTTTCGCCGTTTGCCCAGCAGATCATGGATCAATTGCAAGATCATTTCAGCTTTGAGCAGCTCTCAGTGGTGGCCAACCAGGCACTTCGCCGAAATCGCTTCGGTAATGGTCACAGCATCCAAACTGTGGAAAGTGTACTGTCTCTGGCACGGGCGAATTACGAGATCAGCTTTGATACTGGTGATGATTGCTCAGAGCGAGTGATCTTTCCCACCTCTCCTACGGAAAGGCGAGGAATTGAAGACGCCCGTTTTGTTGCCTTTTGTCATGATGACGGCGAGACAACCTACTACGCCACCTACAGCGCCTACGATGGTGAACTGGTCTTCCCCCAATTGCTTGAAACCAAGGATTTCAGCCAGTTCAAAATCAGCACTCTGAATGGACCCGAAGTAGAAAACAAGGGCATGGCACTTTTCCCCCGTAAGGTGGGGAATCATTATGCAATGCTCTCTAGACAAGATGGCGAAAACATCTATTTGATGTTTTCTGATCAGCTGCATTTCTGGTACCAAAAAAGCATCCTTCTTAGACCTACCTATCCCTGGGAATTCGTTCAGGTTGGCAACTGTGGTTCACCGATCGAAACCGACGATGGCTGGCTCGTGCTCACCCATGGCGTTGGCCCGATGCGCCGGTACACGATCGGTGCGATTCTTCTTGATCTGGAGGATCCCAGGCGCGTGATCGGCCGCCTGAAGGAACCACTACTGGAGCCTAACCAAGAGGAACGTGAAGGATATGTTCCCAATGTGGTCTATAGCTGTGGTTCATTGATCCACGCTGATAAGCTCATATTACCCTACGCCATGAGTGACCAGTCAACAAGCTTTGCCACGATATCAGTCAAGGAGTTATTGCGTGAACTGAAAGCTACCCCCCTGGAGCGCTACCCTTGAACATCACTCACACGCGCAAGATCGCTATTATTGGTGGCTGCCTTCCCCGCAAGTGTGGGATCGCCACTTTCACCCATTCGGTGTACCGAGCACTGACAGACCATACGCATGGCAACGATTGTTTTATCGTGGCAGTCAACGACGTGTCGGAAGGCTATGCCTATCCCCCTGAAGTTCGCTTTGAGATCGCCGAGCAGGATCTCCGCAGCTATCGCCGTGCTGCAGATTTCCTGAATCTTGCCGATACGGATGTCGTCTGTGTTCAGCATGAATTTGGTATCTATGGCGGTCCGGCCGGCAGCCACATCCTCACTCTCCTGCGCGACGTCCAGCTCCCTGTAGTCACCCAGCTCCACACGATCCTGGAGGAGCCGAGCGTTGAACAGAGGCGTGTGATGAATGAACTCACAGCCCTCTCGACACGCATCATTGTCATGAGCGATCGTGGTCGGCGAATTCTGGAAGAGACCTATGAGGTACCGCCTGATCGTCTGGATGTGATTCCCCATGGCGTACCGGACATGTCATTTGTTGATCCAAACTTTTACAAGGATCAGTTTGGTGTTGAGGGCAAGCAGGTGCTGCTCACCTTTGGGTTGATCTCACCAGCGAAGGGGATTGAGACGGTGATCCGGGCTTTGCCCGAGGTGCTCAAGAAGTTTCCTGAGATGGTGTACATCGTTTTGGGAGCCACCCACCCCCACCTGTTGCGCGAGCAAGGAGAAACCTACAGGTTGAGCTTGGAGAGATTGGCGACCGAGCTTGGCGTGAGAAAGCAGGTGATCTTTTACAATCGATTTGTTGCTTTTGAAGAGTTGAAAGACTTTCTTGGAGTTGCCGATATCTACATCACTCCCTATTTGAATCCTGATCAGGTCACATCTGGTACCCTCTCTTATGCCTTTGGTTGCGGAAAAGCTGTCATCTCCACTCCCTATTGGCACGCCGAAGAGCTGCTAGCTGATGGCAGAGGGTTACTTGTGCCATTTCGTGATAGTGATGCCATTGCCCAAGCGCTGATCAGCTTGCTGATGGACGACGTGCGTCGCCACGCTATGCGCAAGCAGGCCTATCTGCTTGGCCGTGGCATGATCTGGAGTCAGGTGGCCGAGCATTACAACTCCTCTTTTGAGCGAGCCCGGTTAGAACGCGGCAACGTGGGCAGCACCTACCACCTCCACAAGCCCCTGGAGCATGAACCGCGCGAACTCCCGGCCCTGCGGCTTGAGCACCTGAAGAGTCTTTCGGACTCAACTGGCATCTACCAGCACGCCAAGTACACCCTGCCAAACTTCAATGAAGGCTATTGCACGGATGACAATGTACGTGCTCTTCAGTTGCTTGTCATGCTTGAAGAATCGGGAGACTTTACTCCTGAACTCAAGGCGCTGGCCACCTGTTATGCCTCCTTTGTTAACTATGCCTTTATCCCAGAATCATGCCGATTTCACAACTTCATGAGTTTCGAGCGCACCTGGCTCGACGACGACGGCTCAGATGATTGTCTGGGTCGTACACTGCTTGCATTGGGTGCCTGCGTGGGGCGATCACGTCGTGACGACCTCCGCCATTGGGCCGTGGATCTCTTTAAGTTGGCGTTGCCCTCGGTCCCGATCACCACGAGTCCACGGGCTTGGGCGCTTGGGATCAAAGCCATCCACGAGTATCTGCGAAAGCTCAGTGGCGATCGCACCGTGAATCTGATGCGCGATACCCTCACCAAAAAGTTGCTGGATGCCTTTAATGAAACTTCCTCAGAGGAATGGCCCTGGTTTGAAAACGTCCTCAGTTATGACAACGCATCTCTTCCGCACGCCATGATTCTCAGCGGCCGCTGGTCGCAACGCAACGAAGCCCTTGACGTGGGCCTGCACAGTCTGCGGTGGCTGATGGGTGTGCAAACAGCCGAAGCCGGCCATTTCAGGCCGATCGGTTCCAACGGCTTCTTCAGGAGAGGCAATCACCGTGCCATCTTTGACCAACAACCGCTGGAGGCCTGCGCCTCGGTGGCGGCTTGTGTAGAAGCTTGGTCTGCGACACAGGATCGTTTTTGGCTTGACGAGGCCTGGCGGGCCTTCTCGTGGTTTCTCGGCGGTAACGACCTCCACCTCACGCTCTATGACGCGCGCAGCGGCGGCTGCTTCGATGGCCTTCGAGATGACAGCGTCAATCTGAACCAGGGTGCCGAATCTACCCTGGCCTTTCTTCTGGCTCTTCAGGAGATGCGACTCCTCGAACAAGCCCACCATTCCCTCCAAACACCATGACTAGACTCCGCATTGGCGCCATCGGAGCAGGAGGGTTTGGACTGTTTGCTTTGCAGCAGTTCCTGCAAGTAAAAGGTGTTGATCTTGTGGCCATCGCCGGCACCCATCGGGAGGCGGCCATTGCCATGGCTCGGCGTTTTGGCGTGGCTGAACCGCTGGAAGTGGAAGCCTTGCTTCAGCTGGATGAGGTTGATCTTGTCTACATCGCTACGCCGCCGTTCCTCCATTACGCCCAAGTCCGTGCCGCTCTTGAAGCAGGAAAGCATGTGATCTGCGAAAAACCATTGGCGCTCACGGTGGCACAAGCTGGTAATCTGCTCCAGCTGGCGCGTGACCGCGATCGACTGTGCATCGCCAACCTGATGCAGCGCTACAACCCGCTGTTCCTCTCCGTGCGTCGACTGATCGAATCGCAGGTTCTTGGCGAGTGCCTGCACGGCTGGTTTGATAATGCCGCGGGTGATGAGGGTCTATCCGCGGAGCACTGGTTCTGGGATCGCGATAAGAGTGGCGGCATCTTCATCGAACACGGTGTGCATTTCTTTGATCTGTTTGAAGGCTGGCTGGGTAGGGGCGAGGTCGTGTCCTCTCAGCGCGTTTTGCGCCCAGGTTCTGCCCTGGAGGAACAGGTGCAGTGCGTGGTGCGCTATCCCAATGGTGCCCTGGTCAACTTCTATCACGGCTTCACTCAGCCGGCGCGTTTGGAACGCCAGGAATTCCGACTGTTGTTCGAGCGCGGTGAGTTAACCCTCGAAGAATGGGTACCCATTCGGGTCCACCTGCGAGCGGTGGTCGATGAAGCGCAGTCGCGCACACTCATGCAGATCTTTCCTGATGCGACGCTTGATGTTCTCAACACCTATTCCGGCTCCGAACGTATGGCCCGTGGTAGACACAAGGATTTTGACGTGTATCAGAAGATTGAACTTAGATCTGGAATGGAAGCCGACAAGATGCGCCGCTACTGTGAGCTGCTGCGGGCGCTGCTCACCGACCAGATCGCCTGGTTGAATGATCGCTCCCATGAACGGGTGATCAACGAGGACAATGGCCGTAATTCCCTTGCCATGGCATGCGCGGCAACGCAGCTGGCTGATTCCAGCTCATGATCCCGCGTCTCTTCAGTCGCTGTCTACTGCAACCTGAGGATTTGCTGCCATCGCAGGACGACTTGAGCGTTGTCGGTGCGTTCAACCCAGGCGCGGTGGCGACCAGGGAAGGCGTTATCCTGATAATCCGGGTTGCCGAGAAGCCACGCCAGAGCGCTACGGGCTATGTGGGTTTGCCGCGCTGGGAGGTGGAAACCGGTCGAGTGATCACCGACTGGTTTCCCCGAGAGGAGGTGATCTTCCAGGATGCCAGGGTTGTGAAAATCAAGACAACAGGCCTGCTTCGCCTTACCTTTACATCCCACCTACGGATTATTCGCAGCACTGACGGCCGCAACTTGGAAACTCGCCACACTCAGATTCTCAGGCCCAGCCATGACTACGAAGCCTATGGCATGGAAGATCCCCGCATCACTGCAATCAACGACTCTTTCTATATCACCTATGTAGCCGTTTCCCGTCACGGAGCGGCAACAGCCCTCGCATCGACCCAGAATTTCTGCTCCTTTAGATACCACGGGCTGATCTTCTGCCCGGAGAACAAAGATGTGGTGTTGTTCCCTGAAAAAATCGATGGACAGCATCTCGCGCTTCACAGACCCACCACGGCCCATGCCTTCTCTCGTCCAGAGATCTGGTTGGCCACATCGCCCGATCTGTTGCATTGGGGCAAGCACCAGCCCCTTCTTGGTGCCAGTGGAGCCTGGGATCGCGGCCGAATCGGTGCGGGAACACCACCGATCCGCACCTCTGAGGGTTGGTTGGCGATCTACCACGGTAATGACAAAGGTGAAGGAGATAGCGGTATCGGCAGCTATGGGGCCGGACTGCTGTTGTTGGATCTGGATGAACCAGAGAAGATCCGCCGGTTGGTTGGTCCGATTTTGGTGGCGGAGCTTGCGTATGAATGCCAGGGATTTGTGCCGAATGTGGTCTTCCCCACGGGGATCATCAATCAAGGTGAGACAGTGCTAATCTATTACGGTGCAGCAGACACTTCAACCGGCGTGGTTGAGCTTCGTATCAGTGATCTACTGGCAATGAGCTAGGAATCTGTTGCCTCTTTGCGCCGCTGCTCATGCCCTCCCCTCCGCCACCTATGGGTACCTTATGAGCAAAAGATCGTTGTATCCGTTCAGTGGTCGGTACGTCTCACCTCGACCTTCAGCCCTGCTGAACCTTGACGGCAGCTTGATTCACGGTTGCATCTCAGGCAGAGACCGCCTGTGATGAGCACGCCTCCTGCCGGGATTCCAGATGCGGATTGTCTGTTGTGGCCACCCGCGGCCAGACGGTTCGAAGGATCGGGGTTCCAATCTAATTTATAGCATTTTTCACCACTTGTTTTATGATTCCTGCTGAGAGCCTGTATCCAACTGCGCCAAGGCACTTGTGCTGGATAGATCATACAATAAATGGCAGACGGATCATATCGCTGCATCGCAAAAGCCAGGTAATCTGAAGTTCACTCGCGTTAAGAAGTTCAGGCACTACTATGCGTTTTTTGTGATTTCTGAGCATTTTTGCATGCGGACAATGATGTATGCACGCGTCCTCATTCATGGATAAACGGATGTCACGAGTCTGCCAGATTTCCTGTAAAGAAGTCGAAAAGCGTCGCGGGCGATACCGGGTCCGTATAGAATCCCCACGTCAGCACCGTACAATCCCCCAGACCCATTGCACCGCATGCCCTTTGGAGCAAGTTGCAGGCTTCCAATCGGCTGCATAGGCCGACAACGGCACCCACCACAGAGCGGATACCGGACCCGCGCATACAGCGTTCGAAGGATCGGGGCCGCCTCTTTGTCGTGCCGTGCGGAGCTCTTGCCCGATCGTAGCCATGGGGCTACACTACCAGTGTGGTTTCAGTTCGCCGTACAGAGGAGTTTGCGCGTTGGCCGCGTCCCTTTGCGTGGTGTAAAACCCGAGGCCCGAATGCCCTAGTCAGAGGGTGAACAGGGTGGAATGACGGGCTGTCATTCCGGAGGTGCAGATGCGCCTCGTTCAATCACGATGAATCAGGACGAATGACTTGTCAAGTCTTTCGTCAGCTTGCGGATGTGTTGTGAGTTGGAGTGACTTCTGCGGCCTGGAGGTGGCAGCGGCCGGCCCCCGGGCGGCGATCAAGGCCGCTGCGCCCTCTGGGGGCGCTGCAGCCTCGATCACCTGGGGCCTGCGTCCTGCCTCTCTCAGGTGCTGAGGGCCTGGAGAGCAGGGATGGCATCCAGCTCCGGGATGGTCGCCATGCTCTCGGCTGAGAACATGCGCCGGCCCTCCAGCTGCCAGTGCTCGTGCTGCTCCAGCAGTACCGCGCCCACCAGGCGGGTGATCGACGCGTCGTTGGGGAAGATGCCGACGACCCTGGTGCGGCGTTTGATTTCCTCGTTGACCCGCTCGAGCAGGTTGGTGCTCCAGATCTTGCGCCAGTGGTCCTTGGGGAAGTGGCGGAACGCCAGCACGTCCTCCTTGGCCTCATGCATCAGCGCAGCGGCCTTGGGGAAGCGCTCCACCAGCGAGGCCGCCAGATCATCCCAGCGGGACTCGATCTCTTCCGCGCTCTCCTGAGCGAACACGCTGCGCAGGGCGGCGGTGACCATGCCCTGGTGAGCCTTGGGAACGCACTGCAGCAGGTTGCGGGCAAAGTGGACCCGGCAGCGCTGCCAGACGCTGCCCTGCAGCTGGCGGCCGATCGCCTTGGTGAGCCCTGCATGGGCGTCAGAGATCACCAGCTTGACGCCAGCGAGGCCTCGCTCCTTGAGGTGGGCGATGAACTCCGCCCAGAAGGGCTCGCTCTCGCTGTCGCCCACCTTGAGGCCCAGCAACTCCCGGCGCCCGTCCTCGTTCACCCCCATGGCGACGACGACGGCGCGGGAGCAGACCTGCTGAGCCTTGCCCAGCCGCCCCTTGAGGTAGGTGGCATCGAGGTAGACGTAGGCGTAGCCGCTGCTCTCCAGCGGCCGGCCCAGGAACGCCTGCACCTGCTGGTCGATCTCCTGACAGATGCGACTCACCTGCGACTTGGAGATGCCGCTCTGGGAGCCCAGCGCCGCCACCAGGGCATCCACCTTGCGGGTCGACACCCCACCGATGTAGGCCTCCATGATCACGGCGTACAGGGCCTGATCCACCCGGCGGCGGGGCTCAAGGATCGAGGGAAGGAAGCTGCCGGAACGCAGTTTGGGGATCTGCAGCGCGAGATCGCCCACCTGGGTGGTCAGAGTGCGGGGCCGATAGCCGTTGCGATAGCAGAGCCGCTCCTCGGTGCGCTCATGGCGGTCAGCACCGAGGAAGGCAGCGACCTCCAGCTCGATCAGTTGCTGCAGGCCTCGTGTGGCCAGCTCGGGGATCAGTTCCCCGGCGCTGCTGCCATCGAGTAGCGAGGCCAGCTCAGGTGCGGCACAGTGGGTCTTGGGCATGGTCTGTCTGGTTGAGGTAGGACTCAAACCAGGGAAACGGGCCAGCCCACCCGGGGTCCCCACGAATCCAGCGCAGTGGGCGCTGAATTCGCGGGGTGCCCCGCCCCTTGCAACGTCAGCGCTTCCGCCAGCGTCAGAGGTGCGGCCGCTCAGCCCCGGCTACGCCGGGGCTGAGACCCAGGGATTTACACCAGTTCCTGGGACGCGGGCCTTCTCTTTTATCCGCCAGGTTCGCTCTGTGCCATGGTTCTGCCCGGCGACTGCTGCTGGCTTTTGGTGGATGGCA
>Ga0207937_1000893_pt1 | contig 10071 bp, 10 predicted proteins | sample LakMenEpi04Sep11_FD_150668 | JGI IMG/M metagenome (GOLD analysis project Ga0207937, IMG submission 150668) | Freshwater microbial communities from Lake Mendota, WI - 04SEP2011 deep hole epilimnion (SPAdes) | ecosystem: Environmental > Aquatic > Freshwater > Lentic | place: Lake Mendota, Madison...
TTGGAGGCATGGTGACCGCAGGAGGCATGGTGGCCGCAGGAGGCATGATGGCCGCTGGAGGCATGGTGACCGTTGGAGGCATGGTGACCGTTGGAGGCATGGTGACCGTTGGAGGCATGATGACCGTTGGAGGCATGGTCGCTCCTGGGACGAAAGCAGGATTCGGATTCGCAATTGGGGGATTGAAAGTCCCGGGAGGACCAGTGGGAATCGGACCGGGATTGAATGTCGCTGGAGGAGCAGCGAAGGTGCCGGGATTGACGGGGGGGCCAGGATTGAATGCATAAGGATTGGGAGCCAGATAATTGCCGCCAGGAATGGCTCCCGGGTTTCCTAATCCCGGGGTCGTTGAATTTCCGGGCGAGTTATACGGTATTTCTTGAAACCGCGACAATCGCTCCATTCCGTTACTTGTGGAATAAGGTGCAGAAGCTAATGTCGCTTGGCTGGCAATTCGTGAGTGTTCATCGACGAACCCCGCGGGTCGAAAACCGTCGGTGAAGTTTGTGCTCGGAGTCGTCTTTCCAGAGGATCCCGTTTGGAGATTCTTTGCCTTAGCATCCAGCGGAACGTAAAGATCCTCAACCGATTCGAGTTCGATGCGAGGTGCACGGTACGACTTACCTTGGTTCCCCATTAGCGAGGGAGCGACCCATGCTTCGTCATCCTCTTTCCACGCACTCCGTTTGCTTCGTTCTTTGTCCGAGATGGACTTGGGTGGTTTCACGTAATCGCTTAATGGGTCGATGTTCCCTTTCGAGTCTTTCACTTTGCTCAGTGCATAGCGCAGTGTTTCCAAATCTTTTGCGGCGTTTGCATCGCTGCGTGGGATAAAGCGTACGGTGGCTGGATCCTCCGCCTGACAGTTCAGTTTCGTGATAACCAATAGTCCAGCAACAATGGTAGTTCGAATCGCCGTCAGGTATTGGATTGTCATTACTTCTTTTCTGGGTTAACACGCACGCCGACTTTGCGAAGTCGTTCGATGGTTGCCGCTTGGTCGCCCGCTATCTTCGGATCGAGGTAGAGACGCAAAAAAGGTGCAAATCGGCGGCCCGAATCTGCTTCACACGATACTGCCAATGGTTCGAGAGACTCTAAAGGATTTTGCTCGAGCATTAAGAGGCTGAGTTCTTTCAATTCTTGAATGAAGTCTAATTTCTTGAGTCCGCAGTTCTGCATATTCAACGTCTTGAGCCCCTTGAGTTCGGAGATAGCAGCGACTTTGTCGACAGGGTTACCAGCAACCTGCAAAGTCCATAGCTTCTTGAGTCCCGCGATAGGCTCCAATGACTTGATCTTGTTGTCCGTGATGTAAAGCGAGTTCATGTTCTTCATATCCTTCAGCGGCGAGATGTCCTCGATCGCGTTCTTGGATAACTGAATGTATTGCGATTGAACCAGTCCGGTCATTGGGGCGATCGATGTGATTTTGTTCGACGAGAGGTCGATCGACTGAAGCAGTTTGAGTTCGGCGATGGGAGCCAGATCGACAATTTCGTTGTTGGCTAAATCGATCTTCATGATCGCTTTGCAGTGCTGCAAGCCTTCGAGCGACTTGATGCCCTTTCCTTTGGCAACAACCTGGGAAATATTTTTGACGTCATCCGCTTTGATCGGTTCGGTGTTGAACCGCTTCTCGAAAACCTCCCAACGGACAGCTGCCTCGAGTGCTTTGTCAGGAAACAAATCTTGCGCGAACAATCCTTTCGTCCATCCCATGGATAAGGAGAGGGCGAAAGTAGCAAACAAGGTCACTTGGGTGGGAAGGTGTGTTGAGCGAGGAGCCCGACCAGCTTGTGGACCATTCATCCTAGGTGCTTTCGTGACGGAGAGGCGGGAGACGGAAGAGACGATTCTTCCGCGAATCACCCCACTTTATCTCAACAAAGGTAGCAATTCTAGGGTTGTTCAGCGGTCAAAACTCACAGGCACGTTTTTTTGAACTAAAACAGGTATAACATTTGCCAGAACTTCGTCAAAAGAGAGGTCGCCTTGCGAATCCTGCTTACTGCCTTTGAGCCATACGATATTTGGGATCAGAACTCCAGTTGGGAGGCATTGGTGGCATTTTTGCATCACCGAGGGACCATTCCCGGGCTGACCACACGTCGTTATCCGGTGGACATCGGGTTGCTTCAGGAGCGGTTGCACAAAGATCTTTCGACTGGATACGACGCCGTGTTACATCTAGGACAATTCCCAGGAGCGAGCCGCATCCAGCTCGAAGCGATCGCATTGAATGTCGCTGGCATGACGGAAGCGGCTGGAGACTTTTTTGGTTCTCTCATTCCAGAGGGACCAGTCGCATACCGCACTAGCTTTCCTCTCGGTGATTGGAATCGCGAACTCAAGGCCATTGGAATTCCGAGCACCGTTTCGTTTCATGCTGGAACCTACCTTTGCAACGCTCTCATGTACTTGACTCATCGATGGTTTCAACAGAATCGCCTCGAGCGTCCTGTCGGATTCATACACGTGCCTTTGACACCGGAACAAGTTCTCCGAGCGCATCGCGATCTGCCGTCGATGCCAAAATCACAAGCGGCCGAAGCGATCAACCGTGTCGTGGATATGATTCTCCAACCAGATCTACAACAGTCCATCGCATAGACACTTACCTACAAGACTATAGTACCGAACACTCAATGAATCCAACGAACGGAATCCCATCTGTCGAGCAACTGATCGACGGTTACCAATCAGGTCGACTTTCGACCTTAGAGTTTGGCCAACGCATCTTGAACGCTGCGATTCAGTCGGACGGTGCATTGATGATCGATCGGGATCGCAAGAATCGTTGCGGATTCCCCGAAGTCATTTATGGACCGGGCAAGTCGAATGAGTCCATTCGAAGTGCTGCGGAGCAACTCTTGATAGACAACGACGAGGTGTTGGTCACGCGAGTTATACCTGAGCAAGTTCGAGTGCTCAGCGAATGGTTTCCGTTGCATCGATGGAACCATAAAGGACAAACGTTTCGAATCGGCAAGTTAGCAACACCCGCCGCACCTGAATCGATTGCATGCGATGCAACGAAGCGAATGGTGGCTGTCGTGAGTGCAGGGACGACGGACGAAGCAGTCGCGCAAGAAGCGGTCGAGACGCTCGGTTGGATGAAGGTTCCGAGTCGACTTTTTCAAGATGTCGGTGTTGCTGGCCCTTATCGTTTATTGGCCAAGGTACCCGAACTTCAAACGATGACGGCTATCGTTTGCGTTGCCGGAATGGAGGGAGCATTGCCGAGTGTGATCGGTGGGCACGTTCGATGTCCTGTCATCGCAGTTCCGACAAGCGTTGGATATGGTGCGAATTTTGCAGGTCTCTCGGCGCTACTCAGTATGCTCAATGCGTGCGCCTCGAACATCGCTGTCGTGAACATCGATTCCGGTTTCAAAGGTGCCTACATGGCCGGGTTGATCGCTAGTGCAGTTCTTGACTAGCTGCAGCGTTTTTCCAACGTGCTTGTAGCCGAGCTGCGCGATCATGAGAACAAGTTCATACCGGCTTAAGCGCAATCGCGATCAAGATCATGAGAGCAATCGACGAAGCAGCGAGCGAAAGTGGTACCGCCGTTTTACCTCGTCGAATCATGAGCAAGCCGACCAGATTCATGACGATTCCAGCGACCGCCGCAATTCCACCAACCCAGCTTGCTGTGGCTATCGCTCGCGAGACAACAGAACCTTTTAGTCGTGGAGGGAGATTTTCGCCTTCATTGCCGAATCGAATTGCTTGAGGAATCAGCGTCCCTGCCACTACTAAAAGGATCACGATCGCAAGAAGTGCTACAGTTGTTGCAACCCATTGTAGTGTGCTGGTTGATTCGCGATTCGTTCTGTGGACGGGTGCCAAAACGGAAGAAGATGTATATGGGTTGGTCATGTCTTGCGATGTTACTCCAATACGATGTTAAAGACTAACGCGGTTAGGCCTTTAAGCACTTCGTAAAGATCAATCCATGTTCTACGGAGCGGAATCCGAGCCGTTGAAGCAGTGTGATCGTTTGTTGCTGGTCTGCCGAAGCGACCGACGTTACCGTACGCTTCTTATCCTGCTGCAGTTGCCGCATCGATTCCGCGACAAGATAAAGGAACTGCTCTCGCGACTCTTCGCCTGCTGGGACGTCTGGAAGAATCATGCGCACTAGACTCGAATCTAATCCAACGAGCGTAGGATCGGGGTACCAACACATGAGGACGCCCCCTAGGCTCGGCGGCGATTTCAGCATCAAGTGGAATCGAGTTTGTTCGCAATGACCCAGCACAGCACTTGTCCACCAGTGTTCGTAATCTTCGTCCAGCATTCTGCCGATCGTGCATGTCCGTCGCGTCTGGATTTGCAATCGATCCATGGGTGGACGGAACGATGCCAAATCAAGCTCCCAGCATTCGGTGGGGCGGTGTGGCACGAAGCCAGCATCGTGTAGCCATTTCTGGCTTTTCGTATCGGAAGCAACGACACCCATCAGATTGTCGCCATCTGCAATCCCTTGGTAAAAACCACCAATCCCACCAGCACCGAGTCCAGTGCAGACGATTGCTCCTCGGGCAGTCATCGCATGGATGGCATGGGCTAGTAGCAATCTGGCGATTGCGTCTTCATCGGCACTAGGCAAGACGCATATCTTGTGGATGGCACAATGCTCCTTGCTCATACTCTGAGACGATTCGTCCCCAACAAATCCGAAGTGAACAAATCCGATCGCGTACCCGAGGTCGTCTATAGCGATTGCTAGATCATCGGCAAAGAAGTAAGGTTTCGACAGGATGCAAGAATCCCAAACGACGGTCGAGCAAGCAGAATGGGAATGGACGGATTGATGGTGTGCGCTCCAAATCTTGGCCAAAGCAGGTGTATCTGTGTTGAGAAACGACCTGATCGTCCACACAAATCACCCCAATACCGCTGGGACGCGAAAACACTCGTCGTCGGAAGAAGGTGCGTTTTTCAAAGCTTCCTCTCGCGGAAGAGAAGCAAAAACTAAATCCTCGACCAAAACATTTTCGATCTCGATCGCGTGTACCATGGGGCTGACCCCGTCAGTATCTACCTGAGAAAGCTCCGTTACTAATTCTACGACATTACCTAGCTGCTTTGTAATTTCTACAAGCTCTTCCTCGGTAAAGGAGAGCCGAGCAAGATTAGCTATTCTTTTGACGTCGTCGAGAGTTAGCGACACCGGCACTCACACTTTCGTGCCGAAGGAACTTAGCTTGGAATCGCGAAGGGCTTGTTTTTGACAGCCTTTCGAATGCGTCCGCTGCGGATGCATTGAACGCAGACACGCATGGTTCGGACTTCACCGTTTGGTAGGGAAGCTTTGATGGATTGGAGGTTTGGAGTGAAACGTCGCTTGGTGATACCGGTCACTTTGGTACCAACGCCGCCGAGGTACTTTGCTTTACCACGAGTCTCGACCGAATTTCCAACCGATGCTGATTTGCCGCAGACTTCGCAAGCCTTGGACATGATCCACCTGAACCAACGATAAAAGTTATGGAATCCCGCCTAGTTCCGATACGTAACGGGCCCCGGAGTATAACGATGCAATCGGTGGTCGCAATGTCAAAAATCAGCCTGTTTGACCCGATTGCTCAAAAAACATTGGGAAATTACACTTGAGCGTCCCTGCGAGTCGCTTCGTAGGACTCTCTTTCCTCTCTAAATGCCCGCAAGACGGAACGGAATGACCATTCAGAAATTTACGCGGGAATTTGCAAGCGTTACCGAAGCCGCCGGCAGGCTAGCCTGTGCGGTCAAGGCTGATGCTGTGCTTTTCCTGTTAGATAGCGCCACGGATTGGGAGCGTTTGCGAGAATTAATCCCTGCCGAGATCAAGAGAATTTTAGTAGCGGCCGACAAGCTGGAGGATTTGGCCGACGCAGAAAAGCACGGCCTAACCCCCATCGTCCTCAACAAAGAAGATTCGCCTTTGCTGGAACGACTCCAGCACGCGTTGATTGAATCCGTGGCGGACGAGCTTCTGGCTAGCCACTGCGACGTGATCGCCGTCTATTGTGGATTTGAAGTCAATCGAGCGGACTCCATTTCGATCATTCGCCTCGACGAGCGAATGCGTCGATTCACAAGTCGTGATCTTCAACGCCTCGAGAGCTCGGTCCCTCTCAATAATCTGAAGATTGTCATCGATCTTGCAGTTCAAGTCGGCCGCGAAGGTCGCGAAGGGAAAAAAGTCGGCACGATGTTCATTGTGGGTGACACCCGCAAAGTGCTTCAGCATTGCAAAGATAGCGGCTTTGATCCCCTGAAAGGATACAGTCGCAAACATCGCAATCTACACGATCCTCGTGTTCGTGAAGATGTGAAAGAGATTGCACAAATGGATGGCGCATTTGTTGTCGCTCCAGATGCCGTCGTCGAACGATCGCGTCAGATCGTGGAGGTGATGCACGAGAATCTCCAGCTTTCCAAAGGGCTCGGGTCGCGCCATTGGGCAGGGGCGGCGATCTCTCAAAGGACCAAAGCGATCGCCATCGTCGTCAGTCAATCGAGCGGAACCGTGCGAGTTTTTCAAAACGGTGCCTTGGTTCTTCGAATCGAGCCGATGGACCAAGCAGTGAAATGGCAAGAGTTCAATTACGAGTCGCCCGCCACGGAAGGCGACGACTAACCTATGGACACTCCGTTTGTTGCTGTTGTCACAGGCTCCTCGTCAGGCATTGGGCGCGCAACAGCAATCGCATTCGCTCAAAAAAATGCATTCGTTCAATTGCACGGCAATTCCAATCTACCAGGCCTTTGCGAAAGCTGCAGTCTAACAACACGCAGCACCGATGTTGTAGGTGCGTGCTTACTTCATGTTGTCGATCTGACCTGCTCGGATAGCGCACGTGCGATGATGGAATGTGCGTTTGCTCAGTTTGGCTACGTGGACGCCTGGGTGAATGCTGCGGGTGCAGATGTTTTGACGGGTGATGCTCGACAACGATCGTTTTCACAAAAGCTCGATGCCCTGTGGAAATTGGATGTCGCCGCAACCATGCGACTGAGTCGGTGGGTGGCACAACGTATGCAATGCCAGCCAGTCAGGCCGCAATTGCCATCGATCATCCATATCGGATGGGATCAATGCGAGCAGGGAATGGAGGGGGACAGCGGGCAATATTTCTGCGCTGTGAAGGCCGCGATCACCGCTTTTTCAAAAAGTCTAGCGAAGACGTTCGCCCCGAAGGTACGAGTTAACTGCATTGCCCCTGGCTGGATTCAAACGGAATGGGGAAGTCATGTCTCTTCTCCATGGCAGGCACGGGCTATCGGAGAGTCCATGCTAAATCGATGGGGAACGCCTCAAGATGTAGCGAACGCGATCGTAGCATTGTGCTCGAAAGAACTCGAGTTTATCAACGGCCAAACCCTTGCAGTCAACGGTGGTTGGCAGAGCATGCAACTTTCCACCCGTTGCCAATCAACGGCCGAATGACAACGCGCGCCCCAATCCACCGTTGTCATGGGCTGGAGTCGTTGTCAGCCCACCACTACCGGGGTGGGATAACCGCTTGAGCGGTTCGATCGCCGATAAGGAAATGGCCAAGCGTTTGATCCGTGTCTGGATTGCCTATTCTCCAAACCGCGCCGGGACGCGTTTGTTGTGACTTTGTTTTACCGGGGGCGATCGAACCAAAAGACTTCGATTGCCCTTCTGGGCTCATCCAAAACAACTCGACCGATTGCTGCCGCTGGTTGATGAAATGTACTGAAAATGGATTGCCATCTGGTTTGGAGGGTGGAACAGCTGCACCTTCAAAGGGATACCACGTTAGCTTTACCAGTGAGTCTACCGTCGGTTCGATTCGCTGAACAAATTCTTTCGGAGCCTTGTTTCGAAACACCGCCAATCTTTCAAGCGACTCGGGCAACGTTGCAAGATTCGTCCACTCGTATGGATCGTGATCGATGTCATACAACTCTTCACTGCCGTCGGCATAGTGAATGTAACGATGTGAACGGCCACTCATGGCATAAGATCCAGGCTGGCCCATGTACGTAATCGAATCGTGGTTCCAGTTTGTTGCCACGGGATCTTTCAGTAAGGGCAATAAACTTGGTCCGTCGCAGTTGGGATTTGCAGGTAACTTGCACAAATCCAGCAACGTTGGAAACAAGCTCAACAGATTCACAGGGGCATCGCAAACCGATCCCGCATGCGTACCGTCCGGGAGTGCAACACTCGCATCCTTGGGAACACGAACCATGAGAGGTACGCGAGTCACGGCACGCCAAGGTGTAAACTTTTGCCAGTGCTCTTTCTCACCGAGTTGCCAGCCATGGTCGGACCAAAGTACCACAATCGTGCTCTTGGCATTCGGCCCTGACTCCAATGCGTCGAGCACTCGCCCCAACATCGCATCGGCAAAGTGAATCGAAGCTAGATACCCCTGTATTCCTTGCTTCCATTGCCCTTGCTGCTGAATATGGGCAAAGTATTTGTTTCGAGCCAATCTTTGACCCGACTCCGGAACGTCATCTAAATCGTTCTCTTGGTAGCCACGAGGAAGCTCAATCGAATCGAGCGGAAAAGGCTCGAAGTATTTTTTAGGCACAAACCATGGTTCGTGTGGTCGATAGAAGCCAGATGCCAAGAAGAATGGTTTTTCATGCGTCTTCCTGAGCTGTTCACCGATCCACTGGCTCACGGACCAATCGCCGCCGAATTCTTCATCCGTGACATCGAGTGCGGCCCAGTCCGTTTCCACGTATTGCCATGGGCCGCCACGTTCCAAGCTGACAGGACGTTTTTGGGGATGAAATGTTTCTGGAAACGGATTCTCTGATGCTGCCTTTGGAAAGTATTCATCCCATGATTTAGCATCGATGAAGTAATGCAACATCTTCCCCGAGCCTGCTGCATGGTAACCATGGTCACGCAAAAACTGAGGGATGATCTTCTCCGTCGGCATCACCTCGCGCATCTTTTGAAGATTGTCATACAAACCAGACCGAGGAGGGGCTCGCCCTGTGAAGATCGCAGAACGCGAAGGGTTGCATGCAGGTGCTGGGCAATGCGCATTCGTAAACAAAATGCCGCTCGCAGCCAAACGATCCAGATTCGGTGTTATCGTTTGTGGATGACCACCCATACAGCCGATCCAATCATTGAGGTCATCCATCGCAATGAATAGAACGTTAGGGCGTGAGGCTTCGCCTGGTGCAGCCACCAAAACATGAGATGAGAGAACGAAAATCGCTAATAACAGGATCAAAAACTTCATCGCGGCGATTCCTTTGTTCCATTCTTCTTTGGCTCCCAAATCACACCGACACGTCGCGCCCAGGCTGTCCATTCCTTCGTCATTTCCTGGACGCGGTCCGGATACCGAGAGGCCAAGTCGTTCATTTCGCAACGATCTTCGGCGATGTTAAAGAGCTCCCAGCGAATCTCCGTCGGCATGCGTTTGGACCATATGATCTTCCAATCCCCCTTGCGCCAAGCATGTGCCCCTTGATGATCAAAGCCAATTCCACGCTCGAGAATCTTCTCGCCTCGTATCGCTGGAAGCAGATTCGTTCCCTCGATCGGTTGTACTGGGACATCGCCTCGTTTCGAAAGTGGCGATGTATTGGTGGCGGCCAATACGGTCGGCACGATATCCATCACATGCACAGGATCATGCACAAAATCCGCTTGTGGACCAAAGCCCTTAGGCCAATGCGCGATAAAGGGGGAGTTGATACCGCCCTCGTGTGTAAAGTGTTTGTAGAGTCGTAGTGGCGTGTTGCAAAGGTTTGCCCAGGCGCTGCCATACGAATGATGCGTCCCCGGGCCCCCGATCTCACGAAGTCGATCGCCTGTAAAGAGCGTGGTCTCTCCCTTTCTCGAGGTTCCATCAAATCCGAACGGCCCCCATTCATAGCAGGCACCGTTATCGCTGGTGAACAGAATCAGCGTGTTCTCTAGATCCTCGGTAGACCGAAGATGCTCCACGATGCGCCCAACCCCTTGATCCACCGCTTCGACCATCGCGGCATAAACAGCCATGCGTCGAGCCAAATCTCGTCGTCGATCTTCCGGCAACGAATCCCAAGCAGGGTTCTCTTCTCCTGGAAAGC
>Ga0207937_1000894_pt1 | contig 10062 bp, 10 predicted proteins | sample LakMenEpi04Sep11_FD_150668 | JGI IMG/M metagenome (GOLD analysis project Ga0207937, IMG submission 150668) | Freshwater microbial communities from Lake Mendota, WI - 04SEP2011 deep hole epilimnion (SPAdes) | ecosystem: Environmental > Aquatic > Freshwater > Lentic | place: Lake Mendota, Madison...
TTCCGCACGCGTCGCTTCGGCCGCTTCCACTGGCTTTTGCGACTGGCGGCGGGGTGCGCGGTCGTGTCGCTCCTCATGACCCTCGCGGCGACCAACGGCACGATGGATTGGGGTGTCGAGACGATCGGAGGCTTGCTCGTCATCCTTCAGATCGCGCTGGTCGTTCTCCTCACCCCCAGCCTCGCCGCCGGCCTGATCGCCTCGGAGAGGGAACGGGGGGGCTGGAGCCTGCTCCGCTCGACGACGCTCTCCGGGTGGCGGATCGCGACCGGCAAACTCGCGAGCGTCGCCTGGACGATGCTCCTCGTCCTTGCCGCGACGCTCCCCGGCTATCTCGTGATGACGACGATCAAGCCGACAAGTACGACGCCGTCGACGACATTCTCACCGCGGCGGGCTACGTCAATTACGAGATCTCCAACTGGGCGAAATCGGGACACGAGTGCAAGTTGAATGCCATTTATTGGAGTGGGGGCAACTATGCGGGCTTTGGTTGTGCGGCCCATGCGCATCGTGACGGACGTCGATCGTGGAACGTGCGCACGCCCGACCGGTACATCGAGCTCATCGAAGCGGGACGTTCTGCGGAGTCGTCATGTGAGGACCTCGATTCCGCCACACGCAGTTTGGAGCGTTTGCAGTTGCAGTTGCGCACGCGCGATGGGGTGCCGACGGCTGCACTTGATGCAGTCGATGTGGAGGAAATGGGGGAGTTGGTGCAACGTATTGATGATCGGTTGGTGTTGACCCGTGCGGGGCGATTGCTGGCCAACGAAGTGTCGCTGCGTTTGCGCGGGTAGGATTGCGTTCGCTTTCGGGCGTGTAGCTCAGTTGGTTAGAGCGCCACCTTGACATGGTGGAGGTCCCGGGTTCGAGTCCCGTCACGCCCACCATAGGTGTCGTGCGTCTGCGCCAGCCTTCGAGCAATCTTGTTTATGAGTACAAAAGTAGCCATATGACTACTAGAGTACGCATACGGTAACTCCCCATGGACATCTCAACGCCCATCTCGTCGGTCATTCCGGGAGTGCCTGGCGTCATTTTGCAGGTTCTCGCTCGCACGAACCAGCCGCTGACCGGCTCTCGAATCGCGGAGCTTGTTTCCCCACAGTGGTCACGCGCGGGCGTCACCAAAGCACTTCGAGGTCTTGTGGAGGGCGGACTTGTCAACTGCGTGCAGGCTGGTCGCGCCAACCTTTACACGCTCAACCGTAAGCATGTTGCCGCACCGGCCATCGTGATGCTCTCTGAACTTCGCCAGAACTTGATCGACCGCATCATGACCACAATTGACACCTGGTCAATCAAGCCCGCATCGGCGTACCTCTACGGCTCACTGGCTCGTGGTAGTGGTAGCAGCAGGAGTGACATCGATCTGCTCGTGGTGCGCCCGCAGAAGGTACGCGAGTCGGATGAAAAGTGGTTGATGCAAACGATGCGATTGGCAGACAAGGTTCGTGAATGGAGTGGTAATCGGTGCGAGGTCCTTGAATACACCGCGGCGGAGCTGCGCGGTCTCGTACGAAAAAGGGATGCACTCATTTCCTCGCTTCGCAGAGACGCCCAGTTGATTGCTGGTCAACCTGTCAGGGGGCTGCTAGAACCCCGTTGATGGGACCAAAGCAGACGGCGGAACTTCATCTCATCAAGGCTGCGGAATTCTTGGCTGCGGCTCGAATTGATCTCAATGCGGGACATGTCAACGCTGCAACTTCCAATGCCGTGGTGTCAGGCATCAACTCAAAGGATGCAATGTGTCTCAAGCTCACGGGCTCGACTTCAAAGAGTGACGATCATGGTGACGCAGTAGCCGAGCTATTGGCCGCCGGAAAGCGCGCGGCGGATCTCGCACCGGTTCTCACGCGATTGTTGAAGCTGAAGACCCGTTCGCAATATCAGACGACGTCTGTGGCGAGATCTGATGCTGCGAAGGCCATTGCGTGGGCAGAGCGGATGTACGAAGGTGCGCACGCAGCCTTGCGGGCCTGAAACCCTCAATTCCTGCGGATACGTGTGTCCTCATTGGGGGTCACAAAAGGGGGTCCTGCCAGACAATGCTCGGTGGCTCCCGTACCATAAAAAGTGACTTCAAATTGAGTGAAGTCAGAGCCCAAAAGGAGAAAGTTCATGATCCGAAAGTCCGTCATCGCTCTCGCGGTGGTCGCTTCGACCACGATTGGCATCGGTGCCTCGGTGGCATCCGCCAACAGCGTGGTGCTCTGCGCCAACAAGAAGACCGACGTCGTTCGTTATTCGTCCACCGGCAAGTGCCGTGCAAAGACCGAAACACGTCTGGCGATGGGCATCACCGGTCCTGCTGGTGCAACCGGCCCAGCCGGTGCGACTGGCGCGGCTGGTAGCTACGCCACGGCGCAAACGGTGATGAACCTGACCAACACGTTTTACACCTTGACCCTCGCCGATGCCGGGAAGTTGATCACCTCCAGCATTGATGCCGTCATCACCGTTCCTGCCGACTCGGCAGTGGCATTCCCGGTGGGTACCCGAATCGACATCGGTCGTTTGACGAGTTACATCTGGATCCAAGGGGCCACGGGTGTCACCATCAACGGCACCTCATTCCAGTCCATGGACAGCGTCAACTATCAGCATGGTTTGCTCGTGAAGACCGCTGCGAATACCTGGGTGTTCCTCCGCTTCTTCGCATAAAGCAGTAAGCACTCGCATCGGGGTGTCACGCCGTTGATTGGTGTGACACCCCGTGCGTAGGTTCGTGGGCACGATGACGACGCTCACCACACCCACCGCAATCACCACCGCTCCAACGCGGACTCCACGACCAACGGTCGCCCAACGTCGGCAGGCCGATCTTGCCGAAGGCGTCATTCGATTGAGCCCGTCGTCGCTCACCTTCCTGCACGACGAATGCCCTGCGTGTTTTTGGCATCACTACAACGGTCGTCCGCGGCCGGCGACGGCGTTCCCCAAGGTGTTTGGTGCGCTCGACAATGCGCAGAAAGAGTTCTTTCTCGGTCGATCCGTGAAGGACGTATCAACGTCGCTTCCCGCCGGAGTGGTCCAGCGCGGAAAGCGGGTGAAGTCCGAGTCCATTGCCTTGCCTGGTACGTCGTATCGCGTGCAGTTTGGTGGCGACACCGACACCATCTTCAAGTTTTCGCGCGCCGGGTACGGCGTGTGCGACTTCAAGACGTCTGCACCGTCCGACGAGGCTGCGGCGCTTTATGGTCGTCAGTTGCATGCCTATGCCATCGCGCTTGAGCGTCCAGCGGGCGATGCGATGCCGCTCGCGCCAGTCTCACGCATGGGGCTCGTCTGTTTTCCTCCTGACGACATGATTGAGCTGCCCACCGCTCGTGCCTCAAAGAAGTCGAACGCTCAGAAACCCGCCAAACGATTCGCCTATCGCACCAGTGCGGTGTGGGTGGAAGTTGAGCGCAACGACGAAGCCTTCCTGCACTTCGTGGCCGATGCGGTGAAGCTCATTACGCGACGCACGATGCCGCGCTCAGCCCCCAATTGTGGTTGGTGTCGCTGGACGCGCATGACCGCGCCACTCCTCGAGCAGGCATCAGCACCACTCCTCGAGCAGCCGGAGTGGGCATCCGGCGCAGCCTGAGCTGCAGCCGGCTATTGCTGTCGCTTGACGACGGCTTCTGATTCGCGGGCAGCCGCGCGGAAAATCCCTTTGCTCATCAGCGAGAGCTCTTGCTTGCGACGCAGTTCGTAGATTTCCGCACGTCGGGTGTGCACAGCAATGTCATCTGGTGCGGCCCATCCGGCAAAGTCGGCCAAATGACACGCCAACCGCATATCACCATCTTCGGCCAGGCCTTTTGCTCGAGCAATCAACACGTCGGCGCCTCCGGCCAGCGATGCAATCTCCGTGCCGAGCACCGCGTCGGGCGACGGCTTCAGTCGTGATGCCGCACCGTCCCACCATCCGCCATACAGGCGCCAGATGCCACGCACCACGAACTCTGGCTCGTCATACAGCGGCCGCAGGTACGGCTTGGCCAACACTGCATCCGGAACTTTCACCGAGTGCACGATGGTGTCGAGGGTGGCGCCGTCGTTCATCAGGTGAATCACTTGTGTAACGAGCGACTCCAGCGCGGTGGCAATTTCGCCGAGCACCATCGCGATGCGTTCCTTGCCGACGATCGGTAGACCGTGGGCTGGCAGCAACAGTTCCGGTCCCATCGCCACCATGCGTCGCAATGCTCGAGCCCACTCAGCGGCGTATCGCTGCACCTTTTGCGGGTTGCCCGCATTGGGGAAGTTCCAGATGATGAAGTCGCCGGTCACGATCCACTTCTTTTCAGGAAACCACGCCCACAGGTGGTCGTCGGTTTCGCCGCGGTCGTGATGCATCTCCACCGCAAGATTGCCGACACTCATCGACAGCGACTCGCGGAACGTGTGGTCGGGCGCGAGGGCATCTTCGGGCAGGAATCGGTGTGACACGGGGCGTCCACCGCCCGCCGAGCCAGCACCGCCAGCTGCCGGGGCGAGCTCGCCGGCGCCACCGCCCAACCCCAAACCTTGGTCTGCGCGAATACCGCCGAATTGTCGACGGTTGATCAAGTTGTTGAAATCCGACATGTCGTCGTATCGCGCGAAGCGGGGGAGCACTGCTTCGTGGCTCACCACACGTGGTCGCTGCAATCCGCGCGCGTTCGCATCGGCAAGGAATGCGCCGCTACCGCCCACGTGGTCGAGGTGCCCGTGTGTGTACACCAAGTGGGAAATCGGTGCCGACGACCATGTGCGAATCGCTTCCACTACCTTCGCACCGCTTTGTGCGCCGGATGCGTCGAAACACATCAGACCATCGCCGGTGTTCACCGTCACGCAGTGGCTGAAACTCTCCACGATCGCGACGTTGTCGGTGAGTTCCCAGATGTCGCCGTCGACCCGGTTGAGTCGTTCGTCGATGACGCCGGAATCAATGACGCGGGTGCTGAGGTCTATCGGATGTGTGGCCACGTGCCAAAACTACTTCGGCAGGCCGAGCACGCGTTCACCGAGGATGTTGCGCATCACGTTGGATGTGCCGCCCATGATGGTGTACGCCGGGGCATACGCCAGCCCTTGGCTGACGTCGTCCCACAGCGTGGCATACGGCCCGAACACTCGTGAGACGAAGTCGGCAACTCGCACCTCGTGCTCGGTGCAGAAGCATTTGGTGGCGGCCGAGAACCCTGCCGGTGCCTGACGCAACACTTCGCGAATCACCAGAATGCGTCCGAGCGTGTAACCAATCTCGATATCGGCGATCGCTTGGCGCACGAGCGGATCCGTCGTGTCGGCACGTTCGCGTGCCATCAGGTACAAGGCGCGATTGGACACCAACCGATCGATGCCACCACGTTCGTGTTCCAACTGTCGCATGGTCTGCTTGAATGCACCACCTTCGGCACCAACCAGGTTTTCGATCGGCACACGAACGTCGGTGTAGAACACCTCGCAGAAGTGTCGGTTGGTGGTCATGTCGGTGATCGGTCGCACTTCGATACCGGGTGTATCCATCGGCACGATGATTTCGCTGATGCCCGCATGCGGCGGGCCTTCCTTGCTGGTGCGACAGATCAGATAACAAAAGTCGGCGAGTTCGCCGAAGCTGGTCCAGATCTTCTGCCCGTTGATCACCCAGTGGTTGCCATCGCGTACCGCTGACGTGGTCAACGACGCAAGGTCACTGCCCGCATTGGGCTCGCTCATGCCGATGCACCACGTGGTGTCGCCGCGCAACATGTCGGGGAGGAATTGTGCGCGTTGGTCTGCGGTGCCGTAGCCAATCAACGCTGGTCCCATCTGGCGGTCGGCAAACCACATGCCGGCGATGGGGGCTCCGGCGGCGATCATTTCCTCACCAACGATGAGACGGTCGATGGCGGGGCGTCCACCGCCGCCGAATTCGCTCGGCCAGGTCATGCCGATGAACCCTTCACGACCCAATTCGCGGGAAAATTCCTTGGAGTAACCGTTCATCCAGCTGTCGTTCGACCTGCCGTAACGTGCGACGGCATCGGCGGCCAGTTCTTGGGCGCGTTTGCGCAAGAGCACCTGCTCATTACTCCACGCAAAGTCCATCGCCAAGTAGGGTACTTGCGTGGCAAAAAAGATAAAAGTCGTAACCCCAGTTGTCGACCTTGACGGCGACGAAATGACCCGAATCATCTGGACGTTCATCAAGGACCGTCTGATCTTCCCGTATCTCGACCTCGAGCTCGACTACTACGACCTCGGCATCGAGTACCGCGACAAGACCGACGACCAGGTCACCATCGACGCAGCGAACGCCATCAAGAAGTACGGCGTGGGCGTCAAGTGTGCCACCATCACACCGGATGAAGCCCGCGTGAAGGAATTCAATCTGAAGCAGATGTGGAAGTCGCCCAACGGCACCATCCGCAACATTCTCGACGGCGTGGTGTTCCGCGAGCCGATCATCATCAAGAACGTGCCGCGTCTCGTGCCGCACTGGAACAAGCCGATCGTCATCGGCCGTCATGCCCACGGCGACCAGTACCGCGCAACCGACTGGAAGGTCCCGGGCCCCGGCACCGTCACCATGACCTACGTTCCGCAGGACGGTGGCAAGCCAGTGGAGATGGAAATTGCCAAGTTCAAGGGTCGCGGCGTGGTGATGGGCATGTACAACTACGACGAGAGCATCCGCAACTTTGCACGTGCATCGTTCAACTACGGGTTGCAGCGCAATTACCCGGTGTACCTCAGCACCAAGAACACCATCCTCAAGGCCTATGACGGTCAGTTCAAGGACATCTTCGCCGAGGTGTTCGAGCAGGAGTTCAAAGCCCAGTTCGACAAAGCCGGCCTCACCTACGAGCATCGTTTGATCGACGACATGGTCGCGTGCATGCTGCGTTGGGAAGGCGGCTACGTGTGGGCCTGCAAGAACTACGACGGCGACGTGCAGTCCGACGTGGTTGCCCAAGGCTTCGGTTCGCTTGGTCTCATGACCTCGGTGCTCACCACGCCAGACGGCCGCGTGCTCGAGAGCGAGGCCGCGCACGGCACCGTGACGCGTCACTATCGCGACCACCAAGCAGGCAAGAAGACCAGCACCAACCCGATTGCGTCGATCTTCGCATGGACGCGTGGTCTGGCGCATCGCGGCAAACTCGACAACACGCCCGAGCTCACCAACTTTGCCAACACGCTCGAACAGGTGTGCATCGAAGCGGTGGAAGGTGGCGAGATGACCAAGGACCTCGCGGCCCTCATCTCCAAGGACACGAAGTGGCAAACCACGGAAGAGTTCTTGTCGGCCATCGACCGTCGCCTGCAGGAGAAGATGGCCTAAGGGCCACCTACATGCCCGGCGGCGCAGCGATGCCCGGCGGCGTCCCCGCGCCAGTTCCCAGCGCACCGGCCACCATGCGCGCCGTGGTGCTCACCGAGTTCGGCGAACCCGACGTGTTGCGCATCGCCGAGGTGCCCGTCCCCACGCCGGCTGCCGACGAGGTGTTGGTGCGCGTGCATGCAACCGCACTGAACCGTGCTGATTTGTTGCAGCGTCGTGGGTTCTATCCCAACCCGTTCCCCGGTGAGCACGACATTCCGGGCATGGAGTTCGCCGGCGAGATCGTCGCCACCCCGAGCGGTGCCGCCACCGCGAGCAGTCCCGCCCCCTCGCATGCTCGCGCCACGCGCTGGAAGCCTGGCGACCATGTGATGGGCATCGTTTCTGGCGGTGCGTACGCCGAATACCTCACGATTCCCGCCGATCAGGCCATGCGCACACCGCGGAGCATGGCGCTTGCCGATGCTGCGGCCATTCCCGAAGTGTTCATCACTGCGTGGGATGCGCTGGTGTTGCAGGGTGGCCTCAAGCCGGGTGGCCGAGCGTTGGTGCATGCAGGCGCTTCTGGTGTGGGCACTGCGGCCATTCAAATCTGCCGTGCAATGGGGGCGTGGATCGCCGTCACCTGCTCCAGCGGCAAGGTACAGGCCTGTCGCGACCTCGGCGCCAACCTGGTGGTCGACTATTCCAAGGACGACTTCGCTGCAGCCATCGCACAAGCGACCGACGGCAGGGGTGTGGATGTGGTGCTCGATGTGATTGGCGGCGACTACACCGTGCGCAATGTGGCGTGCGTGGCAGTGAAGGGCCGCATCATCCAGGTGGGCACCATGGCCGGTCCATCGAAGGATTTCAACGTTGCATCGCTCATGCCCAAGCGTGCGTCCATTACCGGCACCGTGTTGCGTCCGCGACCGAAGGAAGAAAAGATCGCCGTGTCGCGAGCGTTTGCCGAGGCATTGCTGCCGGATTTCGATGCAGGTGTGCTGAAGCCCATCGTCGATGTTCGGTTTACGCTCGAGCAGATCGTCGAAGCACATCGCCACATGGAGGCAAATGCAAACGTCGGCAAAATCGTGGTGACGGTAGCACGGTAGATCTTTCACCCATGTCCATCACGTACCGTCCGCTTCGCGATTCCGACTACGACGCACTCGCCGACGTGTTCAACCAAGCCGACCTCGCCGACGGTCGTGCCCAACACCAAGTAGCCGACGAGATCCGCGAAGAGTTCGAGTCGCACCCGGTAGATCTCGCCGATCACACGCTTGCTGCCTGGCGCAATGACGATCTGGTCGGTGCGGTGTATGCGTACTACTTGCCGTCGGAGGTTCGCGAAGTTCGTTGCTACGTGATGGGTGCCGTGAGGCCCGAGTATCGCGGGCAGGGAATCGGACGCGTGCTGCTCGCCTGGGGCATGGAGAAAGCCGAATCGCTCTTGCGCTCGACCAACAACAATCTGCCGAAGTACTTGCGTGTCGATGTGTCGCGCGCAAACCATTCCGCGCTTCGCCTATTGGAGCGCGCGGAGTTGCAACCTATTCGGTATTTCGCCGATCTGCATCGTCCATTGGCGACCCTCGAGCCAGCCTCTGCAACTTCAGCCTCTGCAACACCAGCCTCCGCCGAGCCAGCCAACTTCCGCATCGTCCCGTGGGACCTCGCTCGTAACGAAGAGGCGCGCAACGTGAAGAACCTGGCATTTCAAGACCACTGGGGCTCTACACCCACGTTGCCCGAGTGGTGGGCAACCCAAACCTCCGGATTCGGTTCACGACCCGACTGGTCGTACTTCGCGTTGAATGACGATGATCACATCGTCGGCCACCTCATCACGCATCGGTTCGAGAACGACGACGAGTTGCTCGGTGCGAAGTACGCCTGGATCGACAACATCGGCACGCTTGCTGCATGGCGTGGTCGGGGAGTCGCGTCGCAACTGCTTCGAACTGCGTTGGCGCGGTACCGCGCCGAAGGCATGGACTACGCCGCGTTGGGCGTGGACTCCGACAACCCCACCGGTGCGTACCGGCTATACGAGTCGTTGGGCTTTGTGCCGTGGCGCCAAACCGTGACGTATCAGCGCGTCGTTAGCGCTTGTTGATCGCCACGTAATCGCGGGAGTCGACGCCGGTGTACCACTGCATCGGACGCGAGATCTTCTGGTCGTTGTCGCGCAGCAGTTCGCTGTAGTGCGCGAGCCATCCGGTCATGCGCGGGATTGCAAACAGCACGGTGAACATCTCCACGGGGAAACCGAGCGCCTGATAGATGAGTCCGGAGTAGAAGTCCACGTTCGGATACAGCTTGCGTGACACGAAGTATTCGTCCTTCAACGCAACTTCTTCGAGCTTCAACGCAATGTCCAGCAGCGGATTCTTTCCCGTTACTTCGAACACCTCATAGGCAGCCTTCTTGATGATGGTGGCGCGTGGGTCGTAGTTCTTGTACACGCGGTGGCCAAAACCCATCAGGCGTCCCTTGCCGGCCTTCACGTCGGCGATGAACGCCGGAACGTTGTCGATACTGCCGATGTCCTGCAGCATGCGAACGACGGCTTCGTTGGCGCCGCCATGCAGTGGGCCATACAACGCTGCTGCAGCCGCAGCTGCCGCACTGTACGGGTCGGCGTGTGACGATCCGACCACGCGCATGGTGGTGGTACCGCAGTTCTGTTCGTGGTCGGCGTGCAGGATGAACAGCAGGTCCATTGCCTTGGCGAGCACCGGGTTTGTGCGGTAATCGTCGCC
>Ga0207937_1000896_pt1 | contig 10058 bp, 8 predicted proteins | sample LakMenEpi04Sep11_FD_150668 | JGI IMG/M metagenome (GOLD analysis project Ga0207937, IMG submission 150668) | Freshwater microbial communities from Lake Mendota, WI - 04SEP2011 deep hole epilimnion (SPAdes) | ecosystem: Environmental > Aquatic > Freshwater > Lentic | place: Lake Mendota, Madison...
ATGGCAGTCCCGCATTGAGCATCTTTCTCATTCGTTCCAAACGTTGCCTGCCTGTTTCTCCAGCATAGTCGGCCCCCCACCGCTTCTTTGCTATAAGCGTTGGATCCATCTTCGCTTCGACGGGATTTTTCGACTCATGATTGGCGACTTGCACAAGCGGCATCGACTCGGAAGTTGATTGCAATCGTGATACATCGACGGGACTACGTGCGACGATCAAATAAAGTCCCATTCCCAAAATACAACATGCGGCTACTGGACCTGACAACGTTTGCCATCGTTTGCCCATCCGAGCCCAACCCAATGTTGACAACGAAAGCAACGGTAACGTCCCCAACCAAAACGCGACCATCGTGGCAACAGCCATTCCTAGATTCGGCGCCGCAGCCGCAGTCAATACGAACAGATAAAGCCACCCACATGGAAGCAATGTCGTAGTCACCCCCCAACCCAACGGTCCGAGCCACGCGGGATCTTTAGGAATCCAACGTCGAATGCGAGCGAGCCCCTTGCTCCACTTCATTACCCATCCACTGTGCCACGGCGTTTCACGTTTGGAACGAAAGGCTTCAACTGTCTCTGGGAAAAGCAAAACCCAAAATCGCGATAACGCCATTGCGATGAGCAATCCACCAACCACCAACCCAACGCTCGTTAATACGCCAGATGCCAACAATAGGCTTGAAAACGTTCCTGCAATCAGACCCATCAAAACATAAGTGATCAATCGCCCGGCATGATATGCTATCAACCGGTTCGAGAGGATTCTTCCACTGGGATTCGTAGCCGAGTTCGAGGCCAATATCGCAAACGGTCCACACATCGCCACACAATGCAAGGAACCTAACATGGATGCAACGGAGGTTGCCAAAAGCAGTTCCATTGCTCCCGCAATTACGTTCATGGAGTCATTTCCCAACGAATGGTTTGCTGGGACCAAATCTTCCTGCCGTCGGCAGTTTCCCCGTCGATATCCATGTTCCACAATCCGGGTTTGTGCAATTTGGCATCAGCAACGTAATAACCATCTTTCTCTACACAGAGGATCTTTTGCTGCTCAGCGACTCGAGTGTAATGAAAGAGGCCTATTTGCAATTGAACGCCCTCTACATGCTTGCCGTTACGATCGAGAACATGAAGTCTCAGCTCTTCTTTCGTTGATTGTGCGCTGACAAGTTCGATGCTCCAACCAAGTTCTTCGAGAAGCTTTTGTTTTTGTTGACGTTCATCCCAGTGAACGGATCGTTCTCCAAAACCGGGAATCGAACGAAACGAAGGATCACCTGCCGCCATCGAGATGGCGATCACAGCTATCGTCAGATCGATAGCGAAAAACCCGAGCACAAACAGGACCCAAAATCGGCGAGAGCTTTTCTCTTGCATGATCTACCTCGGCCCTAAAAGTTGGATAGGGATTTCTCGCTTCGCGCCGGCGCTGTCGGCCACAACGAGGTTGGCTTTCACAGACCCTTGCACCGAAGTCTTTTGCGTTGGAAACAGGATATCGATCGGAACCAGCCGAGTGTCCCCTGGCTTCAAAACGATCGGCTCCCCGCCACTCCAATTCACTTGCATTTCGTTATCGGCAAGTGAAAGGTTGTATTGCTGTTCTCCTTGGCTTCGATTCACGAGTCGCAATCGGAAGTTGTTTTGCACCATTCGGTCTTGGCGAACCGTAAAGGGTGATCCCTGCTGCCGAAGTATTCTCGCATCGAATGCGAATTTGAATGAAAGGATGAAGAAGAAAAGCCCCACAAGTATTGTAACTGCCGCGGAATAGATCATGGTCCTCGCTCGAAACAGCGAAGCCTTTTTCCCTTCAAGTCCATCTTGGCTGGTGTAGCGAATGAGTCCCGTTGGTAGACCGACCTTACCCATCACCGCATTGCAGGCATCGACACATTGGGCGCAGTGGATACATTCCAACTGTAGTCCATTGCGGATATCGATTCCCGTCGGACACACGGCGGTGCAGCGTCCACAATCCACACAGTCACCGACTGCAGGCTTGATCAGTAAATCAAGAGACAACGGCTCACGGGACTGCGGTTGCCGCTTTCCTTTTTTGCGTGGTTCACCTCGACCTGGATCGTACGCCACAATCAACGATTTTCGGTCGAGCATTACCGACTGGAATCGACCGTAGGGGCAGGCGATCAAGCAAAGCTGCTCGCGGAAGTACAAGAAGTGGAACATCATCGCCAAGGTTGTCCCGGCCATAATCAAAAATGCAGCGGGGTGTTCCGTTGGTGGCGTTACGATCCAATGCGCAAGTCGATCCGTACCGACAAAGTAGCTTAGAAAGACGTGAGCAAGGAACATACAACAAACAAGATAAACCAGCACTCTTGCAAATTGCATAGCGCCAGAGAGCTCCCGCTTGGACTTTCCACCTTTGCCAACAGTCCCCTGAAACAATCGGTCGATCGGTCGAAATAGAAATTCCATGTATACCGTTTGCGGACAACCCCAACCGCACCAAACGCGTCCAGCCAAACTGGTGACCAGCATCACGGAAAAGAACGTTGCCAATGTCAAGCAGGCCAACAACGGCGTATCGGTTGGATAAAACGTATGTCCCAGGAACGTGAACTGGCGTGTTGCAATATCGATCAGAACGTAGGGTTTCCCATTGATTCGGAGATGTGGTAACACCACAAAAAACGCAATCAGTGCATAAGCAACCCATCGTCGATAGTTCCACTTCGGCCCTTGTTCGATCGAGGGGTTAATCCACTTGCGTTTTCCATCTCGATTCAAAGTCGGGAGTACTTGCTCCTCGGGCATCAGAATCGAACCATCATTCCCAGTCAAAGCACCAACGGCTTCTTCGCTGACTGTCCCGGTGAGATCGGCACTTTTTCCAGCGATCGCATGCAACACATGTTGCGTATCGTGCTTGGAGGTGCAATTCCCGGTTCCCACACAGTCTCCGCATCCGACTGAGCAAGCGGCGATACGTGTTTTTCGGACATCGTCGCTTAGAATGGGGAAGGGTGAATGCAGGCTGTTTGGAATGCTAGTCATGGCTCGGTCTTAGTGAAGTTTGTAACCCCGTAACGAAGGGACTTTGGCTATCCACCGCGTTTCGAAGAGCAGTACCTTTAGGGATTGCCTTGAGGCCAAGCGGCAATAGGGCTACCGTCGGGTGCTTTTGCCTTTGCAGGTTTGGATCCCCGCAAGCTTGCAACGTACACAGAGACCAATATGGCATCGTTTTTGTGGGAAAGTCGTTTTGCCCAAGCGGGCATGGCCCCTCCCGCGACACCTTCATTGATCACTTTGACGATATCGGTCAGTTGTTTGATGTGTTTGTAGTTCTCATCGCACAAATTAGGGCCGACGTTTCCGCCACCTTCGGCACCATGGCATGACACGCAGTTCGCTTTGTAAATCGCTTGCCCCACGCCAACCCATTTCGGTTCAGCCAGGAATTTGACCATCGTGGCTTCATCTCCTTCGAGGTCACCAATTTCTGCGTATTGTTTTCGAGTGTTCTCATTCACCGCTACTTGATACTGATCCCCGATGGAACGGCCTGGCATCCCAGAGTGAAAGTACATGAGATAGAACGGACTCATGACGACCGTCAGGACGAATAGCCACTTCCACCAACCGGGAAGCGGGTTATCGTATTCTTGGATTCCATCGTAACTATGTCCGAGGGAAGTTTCTTTTTTGGTCGAGGTTGGCATTAAGCGTTAGGTCCTTTCCTCGGATCGACAACGTTATCTTGAATAGGGATGTTACTAAATCGTTCTACGGAGTCGGGACGCAATCGAAGCGCACCCCAGACAATAGCAATAAAACTCAGAGCAAAAATCACGACCGCGATTTCATCGAACATCGCATAGTCGAGTTTGCCCATTACTTCTTTTAACATGATTACTCCTTGTCTCCAGCGCTCGTCGCAACTGCGACCGTATTAGTTGTTTCTTTCGATGGATCGTCCGCAGGAGGAGCCGATCCGTCCGCTGGTGCAGTTGCAGGTTCCGCAGCAGGTGCTGGTGCAAACAAATCTTTGCCCATCCGTTGCAGGTAAGCGATCAAAGCGATGGCGGTCGAATCCTTAATCAACTGGCCTTCAAAGCTAACGGTACCACCTTGTGCGATGATATCCGCGGCGATTTGTTCTGCTTGAGCCTTGGCCATCTCCACAGAATCCGTCAGTTCGCGATCGTACGGAGCGCCCAAATAGTTCGCAGCCCAAACGCGGTCGGGTATCAATCCGAAGTTCAGCCGCTCTTTCAGCAAATGCTTGTACGAGGGCATAACAGAGCCAGGTGAACTCTTGTACGGATCTTCAAAGTGGGTCCAATGCCAGAAACTACTTTGCTTGCCACCCTCGCGTGCCAAGTCTGGTCCGATTCGTCGCGAGCCCCATTGGAACGGGTGGTCATAAATGAACTCACCTGCTTTGCTGTACTCGCCATAGCGTTGGGTTTCAGCCACCATCGGTCGTATCATTTGCGAGTGACAGTTGTAGCACCCTTCACCGATGTAGACATCGCGGCCAGCCAGCTCTAGCGGAGTGTAAGGCTTGATAGAAGCGATCGTCGGTACGTTGCTTCGAATCAAAAACATAGGGATCGCTTCGAAAAGACTGGCGACAAGGACCGCGATCGTTGTCAAAATCGTAAAGCGAATCGGTAGTCGCTCCCAACGTCGGTGCCAATCCATCTTCCCTACCTTATCCACGGTGACAGCAAGATCTGCCACAGGGACACCTTCCAGCTGGCTCTTGGGAAACGGTGCATCTTGATGCGTCTTGCCCAATCGAGGTGCCGAGTAGACGGGCACATCATACTTCGATGGTCGCCCTGTCCAAGTCATGAAGGCATTAACAGCCAACATCAAAACGCCAGCGACATAAAGCCCACCGCCGAGCAATCGCGCCCACCAGTAAGGGACAATGGTTTGTACGGTCTCAACAAAATCTGGGTATTGCAATCGACCAAGTTCATCCATCGCTCTCCACATCAAGCCTTGGGTGATACCCGCCATATAGATAGGGATGATATAAAGCAAAATGCCAATCGTTCCCAACCAAAAGTGCCATTCGGCTAGCTTCTTGCTCCACAGTTTGGTTTGGAACAGTCTGGGCAACATCCAGTAAATCATCCCAAAGGCCATGAAGCCGTTCCAACCTAGCGCTCCTGAGTGCACGTGAGCAATCGTCCAATCTGTGTAGTGCGACAATGCATTGATACTCTTGACGGACAGCATCGGACCTTCGAACGTAGACATTCCATAAAACGTAATACCTACGACGAAGAACTTGAGAATCGGATCTGTCGTCACCTTGTTCCATGCACCACGCAGTGTGAGCAAACCGTTGATCATCCCACCCCAAGATGGCATCCATAGCATCAAACTAAAGAGCATCCCGAATGTACTCGCCCACTCAGGCAACGCGGTGTAGTGCAAATGGTGAGGACCGGCCCAAATGTAAATGAAGACCAACGACCAGAAGTGAATAATACTGAGCTTGTAACTAAACACAGGACGTTCGGCAGCCTTGGGCAAGAAATAGTACATCAAACCCAAGAAAGGTGTTGTCAAGAAAAACGCGACCGCGTTGTGACCATACCACCACTGCATCAACGCATCTTGAACGCCCGCGTAGACGGAGTAGCTTTTGCCAAGCCCAATCGGAACGACAAGGTTATTGAAAACATGCAACACAGTGACGGTCACGATGGTTGCAATGTAAAACCAAAGCGCAACATACATGTGCCGTTCGCGACGGTTCCACAGCGTCATCAAAAAATTGCCGCCGAAAAAAACTAACCAAACGACTGCAATCGCAAGATCGATTGGCCATTCGAGTTCAGCATACTCCTTGCTTTGCGTGATCCCCATCGGGAGAGTCACGGCCGCCGCGACGATGATCGCTTGCCATCCCCAGAAGTGCAGTCGACTCAGCAGGTCACTCCACATCCGGCATTTGCACAATCGCTGCGTACTGTAGTAAACAGCGGCGAATATTGCGTTACCCGCGAAAGCAAAAATAGCCGCATTGGTATGCAAGGGACGAAGACGACCAAAGGAAAGCATCGAACCGATGCGAGGATCCAATCCTTGCCAAAGATTTGGCAACACCAACAGGAGCCCCACGAGCAATCCAGCTACAGTCGCGACGATAGCCCACAATATCGTTGCGGCCAAAAACATCCGCACAATTCCGTCATCGTAACTGAAGGACTCAAACGTCTGAGTCTCCACTCCCCCTTGCGATGAAGGGCTCGTACCTCCTGCTTTTCGGTCCGTCGTCTCAGAAAGAAAGGAGGGCGGTTGTTCGGCTAATGACATTTCGATTCGTATCGATTGAGAAAGAGTTGGAAAAGGGGATTGAGTCTGCACGGCATGCAACCAACGTGCCATACTCAAACGACAAACTGCCGCACGCTTGGTTTGACTCCGATACCCAGCTCTCAAGGCTGGTCAGTCTTCCTGAATTTACAGTAACGATTGCCAGGAATGAGTGGTAGTCGAGTCGGCTCACGACCAAAGGGCAAATCACCGCACCCAGTTTCCTAAATGAAAACGCAACCTCCAGCGTGGTTAAGTATGACACGCGGACAATTTGTGCCTTTATGTCACACATGTGAGTCATATCAGAGGACCACTTCGAGGAGAATCCGTTTCGCCACTTCTCGAATTTTACTGGTTCACCCGAGGGAAAGCACTAGGAATCCACAATTCTACAGAGGAATGGCACCTGATTTGCTCGACAGTCATCCGCTTTGGCCGATATCTGCTTTTGTGCAGCTTACACTGGATGAGAACTTCTAATTCCCTAGGCAATCGTATGGTACTCGCAACACTCACCGAACCACTCGACTTGTTGTTGGTCGACGACGAGCCAGATTTTCTGGAGCCGGCCTGTCGTTTCTTTCAGCGTCAAGGGTACCGAGTGGTGGCGGCGGCGAATGCCGAACAAGCGATTGCCGTTCAAACCAACCAGCACTTTCACGTGGCGATCATCGACCAGAACATGCCCGGCGTGAACGGGTTGGATTTATTGACGCGACTGCACCGCGACGATCCTGACTTGAAGATTGTGATGCTTACAGGAGGTGGAAGTATTGGCTCCGCAGTGGAAGCCATGAAACGAGGCGCGATCGATTATCTTTCGAAGCCATTCGGTTTGGACGAATTGGATATGTTGGTGCGTCGACTTGCAAAAACAGTTTCGCTGGAACGCGAGAATATCCACCTGAAGCGTCAAGTAGCCAATCACAACCGCCCTAAGCCTTTGATTGGAAACTCGCCAGGGATACAGGAAGTAAAGCGGCTCATCGGACGCATTGCACCGAGCGATAAGCCAGTTTTGATTCTTGGGGAAAGCGGTACGGGCAAGGAGTTGGTCGCACGCGCCATTCATGCTCAGAGCACGTTATCCGATCGGCCTCTTGTCGTTATCAACTGTGCGGCGCTGCCAGAGTCACTGCTTGAAAGCGAGCTATTCGGCTACGAAAAGGGAGCGTTTACGGGTGCCGTCGATGCCAAACCTGGGCTCTTTGAAATTGCAGACGGCGGTACGTTGTTCATTGATGAGTTCGGTGAACTCGCAGGTGGATTGCAGGCAAAACTCTTGCGAGTGCTTGAAGATGGCACGATGCGCAGAATCGGCGCCACCAAAGAACGCAAGGTGAAGGTGCGATTGATCGCCGCAACCAATCGAAACTTGGGGAAAGAAGTTGCCGATGGCAGGTTTCGAGAAGACCTCTATTATCGCGTGAACGTATTGTCGATCACGATTCCACCGTTGCGAGAACGTATCGACGACATTCCGCTCCTCATCCATCATTGGCTCGGTGAGGATTGGAAACTAGGAGCTGGAGTGATGGAACTTTTTCGTTCCCATCCATGGCCCGGCAATATTCGCCAACTCATCAATGCCCTGGAGCGAGCAAAAATCCTATCGGATGATCATTGCATCAATGTTGAAAACCTACCGAGCGAAATCCAACGTTCTACAGGATCGCAGGAGCTGAGCCAATCGTTGTCCGATCAGCCGAAAGTCGGCGATGCTATCCCGCTAGAATCTCTTTCGCAACGGCACGTTACGGAAGTTCTCAAACGGAATCGCGGCAACAAAACCCGAGCGGCCAAAGAACTAGGAATCGCCCGCCGAAGCCTCTATCGCATTCTCGATAATCTGGCTTCGAAAAAAGAAATCGCTGAGTAATCAGAGCTTAGAGGCTGGCAAAGGATCCATCCGAACCCGCTGCGTGAGCGAGGGATTCCAGGAAAAAAGATTCGACCGCGAAAAACACGAACAGCACGAACAAGAATACCGTAAACTTTCATTCGTGTGACTCGTTCTATTCGTGGTTGAGAAATAGAGTGTGTGTCGTCCTGATCGCTCCGCATTTTGCGATCGCGAAAGGCCTCGGAAAAGAGTAGTTCGTTCGCTAGGATACTCCGTATGAACACAACTCTTCAAAACGCGGTCGACACATTGATGCTTCTCCACTTCACCGGAGAAGATAGACCTGGACAAACCGCTTCGCTTTCGGAACTTCTTGCTTCCTTCCATTGCTCCATTATTGACGTAAATCAAGCGGTGATTCATCAATCGCTGCTACTGGGATTGCTGATCCGCATCCCGCATTCCGTCGATACCGATCTCGTGATAGAACAATCGCAGGAGCGAGGTCATGAACTCGGCTTGAAGTGCAAACACAAACGCATTTCGAACACCGAGTATGACGATTGGGTCAGTCATCAAGGGAAGTCACGCTTCATCCTAACGCTGCTGTCGCGAGCGGTTACCGCGGAACAGTTCGCTGCCGTTAGCCAGATGCTCGCTTCTCAAGGGCTAAACATTGACGTGATCACCCGCCTGTCGGGACGACCTCCTCGAGTGGAAACCAACAAGTTGACACGGGCGTGTGTCGAGTTTTCGCTGCGAGGAGAGCCTCGCGATGCGATTCAGTTGAAAGCGAGTTTGTTAGAGCTGTCCAGCCAACTCAACCTCGACCTCGCTTGGCAACGCGATGATGCCTATCGTCGCATACGTCGTGTCGTGGCACTCGATATGGACTCGACACTCTTGCAAGCTGAGGTGATTGACGAATTAGCCAAGGAAGCAGGCGTTGGTGATGAAGTCAGCGCGATCACCGAAGCGACAATGCGCGGTGAATTGGATTTTGACGAATCTCTTCGCAGACGCGTTCGTTCGTTGGCAGGTCTTTCGGCATCGGTGTTGCCGACTATTGCAGCACGGTTGGAGCTGACCGAAGGAGCAGAGCTTCTCCTATCTACATTGCGTCGATTCGGATATCGCACGGCGATCATCTCCGGAGGGTTTACGTATTTTGGACACTACTTGCAAGAACGTTTAGGGATCGATCATGTCTATGCCAATGAACTGGAGATTATCGATGGAAAATTAACAGGACAAGTGCTTGGTTCGATTGTCAACGCGAAACGCAAAGCAGAGCTCCTAGAACAATTGGCGGCCGACGAAGGTGTAGATCGCAAGCAGTTGATTGCGATCGGCGACGGCGCGAACGATCTTCCGATGTTGGCACGAGCCGGATTAGGGATCGCGTTTCACGCTAAACCGGTAGTCAGACAAACGGCGGAACATCGAGTCTCCAACATGGGACTCGACGCTGTTCTTTATCTACTCGGAGTCCGCGACAGAGATTTGCATTCGTAGCCACACAGAATTCCGATGCGCGGCGGGTCAGAAGCGTACGAACGGCTCGCTGGCGTTGCACAGAGTGGGATGAAAGACGGAATGGTATCGAGCTTTACTATCACGATGCAGATTCCCGGGAATACACGAATCTCGCTACCGACCCGCAACACGCAGCAACACTTCAGTAACTTCGCACTCTGCTTGCAACGCAGCTTCCGCCCATTCGCCAATCGCGATAGCTACATTGTTCGAAACCAAACATGAGTTCCACTACACCTTTTACCAAAGCTTAAACATGAACCATTACTTTTCTATTGCTATCGCCATGCTACTCGCTTCATGGACAACGGTTCATGCCGCTGACGTAAGGACGAAGCCCAATATCGTTCTCATCTTCGCAGAC
>Ga0207937_1000897_pt1 | contig 10056 bp, 7 predicted proteins | sample LakMenEpi04Sep11_FD_150668 | JGI IMG/M metagenome (GOLD analysis project Ga0207937, IMG submission 150668) | Freshwater microbial communities from Lake Mendota, WI - 04SEP2011 deep hole epilimnion (SPAdes) | ecosystem: Environmental > Aquatic > Freshwater > Lentic | place: Lake Mendota, Madison...
TGGTATTATCTATATAAACTCCAGCCCTGAGCTATTTAAGGCCTCCGTTGTTCAATCAATAAAAGTTGCGAAGAATCACCCTAGCAATCATTCGTTGTTATTTATTAATGCTTGGAATGAATGGGCTGAAGGTAACTACCTTGAACCAGACTTGAAAAGGGGTCACTCCTATCTAAAAGCGCTCCATCAAGCTTTGACATTGTAATGCCTATCTTTCCATTGTCCTCGTAAAATAGTCTTTAGAGTTATCAGTATACCTATTTGTCCTCGATATAGTCATTTTCATCATGCTTACTCTCATGAGTTCTTGCAGAGTATCCCTTTTCCTTTGAGCCCTAACTTATTTCAATAAGTGTAAATAACGAATAAACAGCCATGTTATTTGAGCCTCGCTTACGGCATCCATGCTTTGTTAAAGGTTGTATATCATATTTCTTATCTTGCCAATAGCAACGATTTGTTACTTGCTAGCATTATCTTTATAGTTACACTTCTTGTTCTGTCATATGTACACATTTTTGTGCAATCTTATTCTAATATTCTACTAATGCCACTGTTGACCATCTTTGCCTGATCCTTACCTGGGTCATTCCAGATTTTTCTTTTTTGCATTAATGATGACTCCACTAATTGTTGAGCAGGGCGAACTCATATATAGCCGTCTCAAACCTACGTGTCAGTATGTATTAACGCTATCCACATTCTGTTGCGTATCATTCTATTTATATTGTGCTTCTGAAATACTAGTTAAAGACTCCTAGCAAACATGCTGTCACTTCCAATAACAGCGATTCTTCCATGTTTCAATCATGAAACCTATCTTCATGAAAGAATTAGGTCTTTACTCCATCAGTCCGCCCGTGTTTCTGAAATAATCTTTCTTGATGATGCATCTACTGATTCTTCAGTTAGAATTGCGAGGGAACTGTTAACTGACTGTGGAATTGATGTAACCTTTCATGTTAATGATGTTAACTCAGGGTCGCCCTTTGTGCAATGGAATCGGGGTGTATCCCTTGCCAGATACCCAATTATCTGGATCGCTGAAACTGACGACACATGCCATAGTGATTTGGTCAAGAAAGTCTACAATGCATTTGTCTCTGCCAATGCATCTCTTGCCTATGCTCATAGTCGTTATATTGATACCTTAGGTGAAGATATCGGTTCAGTAACCTCATATATCCCGTTTATTTACCGTCATTTCTTTTCATCAGACTTTGCTTTAGAAGGTCACGACTTTAACGCAGACTTCATGTTTAGATGTAATATGATTCCTAATGCTAGTGCAGTACTATTTAGCAGGGATGCGTTTATCAGGGCAGGTGCCGCTAACCAAACAATGCGATATTGCGGAGACTGGGATCTATGGCTCCGGTTGGCTCAAAACAATAGAGTTGCTTTTGTTTCACAAGAGTTAAACTATTTTAGATGTCATCGTATGACTACTCGAGCTAATGTAACATCGCCAGACTATCTAGCTGAGTCGCTCGCTTGTCGTCTTTCTGCCATTGTCATTTCACAATCAAAACCGCTTAAATCCGTCTCAGATAGACAGCTTATAAGTTATATCATTGCAAGCAAGCCATCAAACATTCTTTTCATGCTTAGTCGATTAAGCTTACCACTATTTCTACCTACCTTACGGGCTTACAACAATCTAGATAATGTACCACCTATATCATACTCGCTTTCGATCCTTTTTCTCATACTGTTTTGCTTTCAGCGAGTCTTGTTCCACCTTTCCAGAATCACGAGACGCAAAAATATATTACCTATCATATCTTAGTCCAACTTAACTTATCTTGACTTGATCTACTATTGCTCTCTAATTTGACCGTCAGGGACTGCGCTGACCGACATATTATAATCCAACAAGCCTGTATCTTTTTTTTGAGTCTATATAGCCATGGACAAGTCTACATCAGCTGTCAGTACTCGTTCTCATTTGGTGGTCTAACTCATGGACGTGAGCTTTCTGGTTCTGTCAGGCAATGAAATCCCCCGTTGGGATCGCAGAGCTTTACTTTAGTTATTCTATATTCTATCTCAATCGTGTGCCGATAGTTGTTCTTTGTAAGTTAACTCTACTTTGACTCCCAACCGGCTAAGTCGCCATCTTTTTACTTTGCCTTCCTTGTTTTCACCTGCAAAGGGTGGGGGGAATGCCTGTCATGAATCAGAAGGTATACAGAATTCCTATGTCTGCCTCTAATCTTCAATCTTGTGCTTTATTCTTGTCTAAGTTCAGTTCAACCTTGTTTCCTCCACTATACTTCCATTTAATCTTGCTGGTCTACTCGTGTGATTTAGGCCTCGTCTCCTAATCTTCTGTTGATTCCCAAATTTTCTTCGATTAAATCGATGGCTTGATGGCCCTCTTCACCATCTCTGTCTCCCCCTGGCTTTCATAGATATCGCTTAGCCCATTGTTGGCGGGATCATCCTGATCTTTTTTTCGGCTCAGGCTTCTGTCAGTGCAGCCACAGGGGCTTTGTCTGCTGCAGACTGCTTGTTGTTCTGATGTCGGTGGAAGCGCACTCTCTGTTTTCCTTAAATTGCTTACGCTCCAAGCGATCCTGACCTAATTAGTTACCTAGATTGAAGTAGAATGGATGGAACCGAATTTCCTTTCGGTTACCGTTCTTGTTTCTGCTGGTGGTAGTTGTCGGTGACTTTAAGTCTTTTGTGGATGTTCAATCTTCATTATTCTTGAATGTTTTGCAATTCATTTTCATTTAGTCTTAGCAAAAGTGTCGGGCGTCAACTGCATAGTCCAACGCTAATCCCTGATTATTATTACGGGAAACTAGAGTAGCGTTTCCTTACGCAACAATCTGAGAGAAGATTAATCCTCAGATTTCTATTTCGCTACCCTTACATTAGCACTCTTAGTCTCTCGACAACTACGCACGCTGTTATAATGAGTCAGATTACGCATGGCTTCTGTGTTCACTCTATATTCTAGTCTATATTCGCCAGCTCGGGTCGTGCCTATCAACGAGCCTGGGTATGTCACCGTAGCCAGTCATGAGTCTGTACGTGTAGTCCTTAAACAGCTGCTCCGCAAATGTGTTCATGCATGTGTTCTGATCTACACGCATGCTTCTATTCTCTACGCCTATGTTGGGCTGCATCCTCAGCGGTGGGACGCCCACTTCGTGAGTATCAAGGACAAGTAGAGGGTGATGCCACTCTAGATGCTTCCCTAAGTCCATGTCGAGCCGCGCATTCCATCCATGGATAGCGACCACGCTCCTGGCCACAGTTGTGGTATTCCTTGCTCACGGTAAGATAATAGGTCTGCGAGGCTCAGCCGTGTAGCTTCAAGCGGCACCACTTACATCAATCAACTCACGGGTGACTTCATACGTGAATTCAAGAGATTCTGTGCCTTCCCCATATTTTACCATTCTAAGAACCATTTCAAAGGTCCCACCTATGCTGGTGCCCATGCATTTGAAAATTCAGGGCTTGGTTGGCAATCAGTTCTCCTAGCGCTAATAGGATACCCACCGCAACTGGGGTCATTCTGTAGTTTTAACGTCTTCACGATGATCAGACGTCTTAGCTCTATTGGATTTCTCCTTTTTTTCAGTATTGACACTCGGTAGATCGGTTGTGATTTACCAAGTTATTACTTCTCTCAATCATAACGTTGCGACAAATGTGATCTTCCCTTGCCGAGAGTTCAGTCAATCAGTTTTTTTGAGACTAATCCTCTTATTGAGTTCTTGTCATTTCACTTGACATTGTTCATTCTACACTTGTCAACAACTTCGTCAAATATTCCGCAAATGGTGAGAATTACGCTACTTAAAATCAACCGAAGGCGAAGCAAACAGTGAACTCCGACTAGAGAACTGTTCTCCTACCATTATTCAGTTACCCTTTCAATGAAGACCTTCAAAACATATCTTTGCTGGCTACCCGGTAAGTATATAGGAGGAGCAGAGAAATACGGCTTAGACCTATCATTTCAATTTGCTAAAGAATCATACAAAGTCTATATATTATGTCCCTATGCTGAGTGTTATTCAAAAGTTAATGAACTAATTTCTAATGAGTTTGCTAACTCAGGGCTCCATGTAGCCGCAGTTTATTGTAAAGCACCATCAGAGTCAAAGCTTTACAAGCTACCTTTGATTAGGAAACTACACCTGATTTACTGGGTTCACCGCTACCATTCTATAATCAAAGATTTAGGGCCTCATGCAATCCATATCATATTACCTTTTCCGTCTAGGAGTTTCTCATTTATTCATTCTGCAATTAAATTCCACATTCCTGTCACCATCACGTTTCAACTTGTTCCACCCTCTCTCCGCATCAACCGTCGTTATTTAAGACTATTTCGCTCTATAGTGGATAAGGTAAAATTTATTTCTGTCTCTGATAATAATCGCGATAATCTTACTAAACTGTTGTCTGTTAATCCAGATCATATTCATACTATCCCTAATCGTCCTAAGCCTATTCGCGATAAAATCAGTCAATCAGAGCGAGTTCAACTGTTATGTGAACTTGGACTAGATACAACACATTTTATTTGTACAACCGTTGCTGCCCTTGTACCACGAAAGGGTTATGAAGATGTAATACGTGCTTGTCGCTTTGTAGTTGATCAGGATCCTTCATACAGATTTCTTTTCATTGGTACCGGTCCACATGAAGCTACCCTACGCCTACTTGTAGAAGAACTTGAACTTACTGACAATATCTTCTTCCTCGGACATCGTACTGACGTCCATCATCTCTTGCAACTATCTCAAGCCTTCGTCTTTCCTTCGATGTCAGAGGGATTGAGCTTTGCACTCATGGAAGCTGTACAGTACAATGTACCATTGATTGCATCTACACAATGTGGTGCTGATGAATTTCTGATACCAACTCTTCATTTCAAGATATATGAAAACGGTGATATCCCCACACTTTCACATCACTTGCTCTCTACCAGAAAAAACTATCATGATGCTACTAAAACTGCGACCCTTGCAGCGCAGGCTCTACAAGAGTATAGTTATAATGACATGATTACCGATACCTCTGCGATTATCTTTCGCTCATAATACTTCTGATCTACTAGGTCATATTTCCTATGCCAAGGTCAATTCACTATCCTTGTATAGATCCTAAATTCAACCCCTATAATAAACTTCTTATAGAAGCTCTAAATTTTAGTGGATATCAGTCCGAGTCCTGCAACTCCATTACTTATCTTTTTTTAAGGGTCTTTTCAAGAAGTGTTTCTGTTGTCCATTTTCATTGGCTAGATCGTGCTGGTGGCTCTTTTAGCCTGCAGCCATTAAAATTATTCTGGCAGCTCTCAATTCTAATTCTTATAGTCGTAACGCGGTTGCATAATATTAAGATTGTATGGACAGTTCATAATATTAATACACATAATTCTGATAGTAATGCACTGATATTTTACAAGACTGTTTCAGTTCTTGTTCATACGATTATCTCTCATTCCCCATCAGCTTGTCAACTTATTTCACATGCCTATCATGTGAAATCCGAGAAAGTTGTTTTCATACCACATGGATATTACCCTATGGCACTAAGTGTTAAACCTCGAATCTATTCTGATACTCCTAGGCAACAAACGCTTCGAATTATCTATTTCGGTAACTTATCCCCTTACAAGGGTCTTGACACTCTTATTTCAGCGTTAAATATGATTTGTTCTCCTCAGAAGCTTCAGCCAATTGTAACAATTGTTGGCGGCCTTAACGAGCATAAATACCCAACTCTTTTAGCCGATCTTCAGTCTGGACCGAATGTAACTGTAATTCCAAAATTTGTTGATTATTCCACTCTAAACTCACATCTAAATAATTCTGATATCGTGATCCTTCCATTTAAGGATACCCTCACTTCAGGCAGCCTCATTTACGCGCTTACATCAGGTAGACCTGTTATAGTTTCCAACATTAGTTCATTAACCTACTATTTGTCACCATCATTTGCTTTCACATTCATTCCTGGCGACGTCATGTCCCTAGCCCATGTTCTTGATAAAATTTGTACTAACTCTATTAAAAGTGATCTTGGGGAAATGGGAAGATGTGCAAGAGAGTTTGCCTTGTCTTTAGACTGGACCGCCATCGCACTCCAAACGGTAAAACTCTACCAATCTAACGCACGTGTACGGCTGTCTCAATGATTAACAATTTCTTTTCGCTCATATTCTCACTCTGTTATCTTCTACAACTTATTATTGATTCATCCATTGATAATGTTATAACATCAACCATTTGTTTTGTTTCTTCAGTCTTTGGCTTATTCTTTATCTCTAAAGTTTGTAAAGGTCCAACACTCTCATCAATCGCCCTTGTAGGATTTCAAGCTTCGTACTTTTGGCTACCACTAGTTGCATTAACCTTTGATTGGACACCAATTACTCATAATCTAGCTCTGCCAGTTGATTCGTTTACCGCTGCTGCAATAGGTCTTTTTTCATTAATGCCAGCTTATTTGTTTTCAATTGATATCGCAAAAGACAAGTCTTTTATATCCTATTCACATAGGTTAAATACACTTATCAAGAACAACATCAGACTTACTAAACAAAGTTTCTTTACAATTATTACATTTGCACTGATTGTACGGCTCTTTACTACCGGGCTTCGTATTTTTGGTCGGCTTGACTTTGTTACCAAGCTCATTGAGCCTGTAACAATTTTTGGAGCTCTATCATTTTCCTGTTTATTCATCACTCCAGCTACACCATTCCTTCGAAAGTACAAAGTACAGTCATACCCGTTCTGTGTATTTGTTCTCACTATATTGTTTACCTTACCATCCCTTTCACGCTTCAATATTCTAATTATTGTTGCTAATACCTTAATTCTTCTCGCAGCCTCCCTTTTCTATCCCCAATCAAATAATCAGGCACGAACTAAATCTTCAAAAATCCTGATTAATATTGTATTAGCAGCTCTACTAATCTTTCCAGTGCTTGACCGTATTGCTGATGCTACCGCTTATGTTAGATTTAGTGGTTTGGCTTTTGGTGGACCGTTACAAACTGCACAGAGAATAGCTGATGCCGCCATTAATGGCGATAGACATATCTGGACCTCAACCTATACAGGACCCTATCCATGGGATGATTCATATACAAGAAGTACTATATTCAAGCGCTTTATTAGTGTTAACTACCTTGATCTCTCCTATAGATTCCATCGCTTGCAAGACAATGACGCTCGTTCTCTGGTCAGAACCTATGAGTATAACCGGATAATAGCACTAGCCCCCGATCCTATTATCAATCTGTTTACACCGAACTTTGACAAGGAGTCTGTTATACGATCCTCATTTGGCGATTATAACTATTATGTTGTATCAGGTATTGGTTTAGGTGGTTTTAGAACAGGTAATCTCTTAGTGTCTCTAATGGCTCTTTTTGGTTACTTTTGGCCGTTAGCCTTTTTTCTTATGTCCACTATAGTTTTTATAATGTTTAATCTAATATCTCTCCCTTTTACTTCGCAGGCTTATCGTTTGCTTAGTCGATTCTCTGTAGGTCCGATCACAATTTGTCTCCTTTATGAGTCTCTCACTGTGTTTACTAGCGCTGCAGGTGGCAGTGAGTCGTTATCTCGGATTGTTGGACTCTTCCTGCGTGTAATCCCTATTATGTCTATCTACTTTGCTTTCTTAGCACGTTCTAGTCCATTACCGCCAGCACACCATTCAACCACTAATTCCTCTACTATATCTGCTACTATTTTATAGCTTATGAATTCATCTTTCTTATATCCTTTCTCTATCTATACTTCCATGTTCCTATCCCTGTTACCAGGTCTTTAACAATTACTTCTAACTCTGGCACCTTGTTCGTACATTTGCCATATCCAATACTATTTATCTTCTTTAATATATTGTTCTACTAACTCTTTAACCACAACAATCCGCCGAATTGTTATCTTCACTAATTTATATATCCTCTCTCACCAAATCTCGATATTTTTTTTGCTGATGAATATTGTCACATTTGGATCTCTTAAACCTGGATCAACTGTTGCCCATCGTGCTCTTTCCTTACAGCGCCTCGGTCACAACGTTTCTTCACTAAACTGCGATGACTTCATCGGTCACCACGGACGCTTCGGTTCATGGCTTCACTACCGAACTGGTTACAGACTATTGCAGCAGAGACTTTTAAAGCGCCTACACAATTACTTTACTTCACGAGTTCAAGATACTGACATACTATGGATTGATAGTGGGCAGTATCTTGGTCCATCTGTCCTTACATATCTCCGTTCTTTACTTAACTGCCCAATCATCCTTTATTGTAATGATGATCCCACCGGACCACGTGATTGGCTTCGTTTTGCGTCCTTACGTATGTCAATACCTTACTACGATCTTTGTGTTTGCCGTAGAGAAACAAATCATCTTGAATGGCTTGCTCTAGGGGCACGCAAGGTTCTTCGAGTCTGGATGAGCTACGACGAGGATATCCATCTGTTGCAAGATTCATTTGTTACTCCTACTGCTGAATTACTCTTTATAGGGACAAATATTACAACAGAGAAGCGTGGATCTTTCTTAACTGCCTTGATACGAGCACATATCCCTTTAGCAATCTATGGAAATCGCTGGCATCGTAGTCGATATTGGTCAACTCTTCGGCCATTTGTCTTTGGCTCTTCACTTGCAGATCGTAGCTATTCATCCAGAATATCTCAATCCCTTTTGTCTCTAGGCATGTTATCTTCTCACAATCGTGATCTTCATACTCGTCGTTCTGTAGAAGTCCCTGCCTCAGGTGGTACCCTACTCGCCGAGAGAACTTCGGAGCATAAGCTCCTATATGAGGAGAACTACGAAGCTCTATTATGGTCCGGTCTTGATGAATGCATCAATGTCTGCAAATATTACTTATCCCACCCTCTCGAGCTAGAATCCATCCGTGCCTCAGGCTACCGAAAAGTAACTTCTCTAGGGGTAGGTAATGACGACATTTGCCGCCAAGTCCTTTCATCCATTCATTCTATTTAGTATCTACTGCTCCTGCTAATCCTACTTTTCATCTTCCTGCCATATATTGCCTCTCTCATCTCAGCTATTTCATCCCTTTTCTTCTTAGCACGATCACTCCACTCACTCGATATACTTTCCTATTCTATCATCAGATTTGCGTTCTTTCGCCACCCTTCTTTTCTTCCTCTGGCTTCTATCTCCTTAACTACGCCGCTACACCATCTTTCGCCATCTCCCACATATCCTCCCCTTTCTTTGTAGCTAAACCCTCTCAATCCCTCCATGGCTAGTCAGCCTGTAAGCCTCTAGTCTTACATTCTTTCCCTACTCATACTAGTTCCTGTCCCTATATCTTTTTCTCTCTCATTTGAACCTATCCACTGCTACACTAATCTTCTAAGTTCTTATTGGTATGACTGAATGGCTGGGTTATTTCTCTACACAATCAACACCAGCTGGATCTGCTGTACCTTTCATTTCAACTATTCCTAGTTCTTCTCACAACTATTGGGTAACTTCAGATTCTCGCCTAAGCATTTCCACAACACCTCAGGTCAGTCACTGTGGTAACACGCTTCTTCTTCTAGCCGGCCATGTCTATAATCATAAGGATATCAGAAATAGTCTTCGTTTTGATTCTTGGCACGGTGATTCACCTGCAGAGACACTTGTAGAAGCTTTTGCTCAGAGGGGTCTTTCTCTTGTCCTAGATCTTCGTGGAGCATTTGCTTTTGCAGTCTATGACTGTAGATCAGGTCAATTGCTGCTTGGACGTGATCGAGTGGGCATTCATCCCCTCTACCTTAGTTGGCATGAGGATGGTTTGTTCTTTTCCACGGAGTTATCAGATCTTATTCATCTTCAACGCTTTACCAGATCGTCAATATCACAGTATCTTTCATTTGGGCACATAAATCATACTTCCACTTTTCCCTCTCCCGACACGGTTGGTGTCTTCTGCTTTCCACCTGGTTGCGCCGCTCGAATTAATTCTTCTCGTTCACACGACTACATTCATTACTGGCCTCCTCAACCCCGTCCTGAATGGACACCCTTGTC
>Ga0207937_1000903_pt1 | contig 10044 bp, 5 predicted proteins | sample LakMenEpi04Sep11_FD_150668 | JGI IMG/M metagenome (GOLD analysis project Ga0207937, IMG submission 150668) | Freshwater microbial communities from Lake Mendota, WI - 04SEP2011 deep hole epilimnion (SPAdes) | ecosystem: Environmental > Aquatic > Freshwater > Lentic | place: Lake Mendota, Madison...
AAGACGTCCAATACTTCGCAGTAGAGGTTGAAATGTTTCACGGTCACCAGATCAACGATCGAGACGCAAATCTTCTTTTGCAACAAGGCAGCACATTTGGAAACAAACGCCTGCCGGCTCTCTGGTCGATCTTTATTTGCTGGGCTGACAAGTTCGATGGCGGCAACCAATTCTCGCCCTCGCTGTTGATCAAATATCAGTACTTCGTATTCGTAAATCTCTGTCGGATCAAGCTCCAAAGTAAGAGTCGGTACCGGCGGTGCCCAGGTCGCACTTACGTCTCTAGGGTCCGATGCACTCGTTCCAAACTCGCGTCCGCCTACCACATCGAACGTGCAGACATCGACTTCAAAATTCTTCCCTAGATGCACGCGAGGCTCTGCGGTGTACCGTTCAGGTAGCGATTTACATAGATCCATGACCATTAATGCTGGCCACATTCCGTGAAAGCCCTCCCACGAACCTTTGTTAGATATCGGTAGTCGAAAATGATCCAGCAGTGGCATAGGTGTCTCCCGCCACTATTATACCCGATCTCGATAGTGACGCGAATGAAATTCAACTGCGATACATACTTGATGACAACAGTCATATTGTCATCAGCCGTAGAAAAACGGCATGCGACTTTCGCCCGACTTTTAAATCAAAAGCCCCGGTTACCGGCTGTGGCGAAGCCACTAAACCGGGGCTAGCGCCCATCGGCTCACTAAATCAGCAGCCTCTTTTCAAAACAAAAGGGCGAGGGGGCAGTACTTAATGAATAGGCTTCAGTAGTCGCTCGACTGTTAGATCATATAAGACCAATCGTTGCGTTCTTCTTTCGCGATCTCTCGGTTTGGACAGTGTTGGCAGCGAGACAATCCGATCGTCGCATAGGCTTTTTTCATGGCTGTAAATGTACTAGCCCAAACTTCCGTCTCTTCGCGGAAGATGTTTTCTGCTCCGACGACTTGATCGAGTCCGACGTTCTGCATCGTTCTCGCCATCGACGCGTGAACTCCAGAAAACATCACGGTGACAGAACGATCTTTCATGCGACGCACGAACGCTTCCATCACATGAATGCAAACCGCATCTGGATTGTTCGCACGTCGCATCCGGAGCACAATAAGCTTCAAACTGTCGGGCAAGGTCTCTTCGAATTCCTTCAACTGTCTTTCCAAATCTGGAGCGCAGCCAAAGAACAACTCCCCTTCAATGTTGAGAATGCGAATATAAGAACATCGCAAATCGGAGGGTATCGCTTCGCGAATCACTCGCTCATGGGTAATCGTAAGCTCGTTTACTTTGATCTTGGCGGCCCGAGGAACATAAAACGCAAACGAAAGCAACACCCCGACGAGGATGCAAAACTCAATCGAAATAAAGACCGCCGAAAAAGCTGTCGCAACAAGAATCGAAGCGTCGTAACGTGTCGCCTTGAAGTGATAAGCTACTTGCTTTGGATCGACCATCCGAAACGCTGTCAAAATCAAAATGCCCGCCAAAGAAGCGCGCGGTACATACTGAGCCAACGGAGCAAACAAGAGAATCGTGGCTGTCACCCCTACGGCACTGATGACGCCAGACCACTGGGTAGCAGCGCCGGTCACGTGATTGATGTACGATCGAGTCAACGAGCCTGAACCCGGGAAGCATTGAAAGAAACTCCCTGCCATGTTCGCGACTCCTTCGCTAAGGCATTGCTGGTTCATATCCAGCTTCTGACCTGTCTTGCCAGCGATCGATTTCGCCATGGCCATCGCTTCGAGAAGTCCCAAAAACGCGATAGCCAACGCACTGTTAGAAAGCAATCGGATCAGCCCCCAGTCGATCGTCGGCATTTCAAAGCTTGGCAACTCGCGCGGCACTTGCCCCAACAATCGTATGCCTGACGCCTTCGCCGGATCCAACATCGCCAGTACCGCTCCCGCAGAAGCCAATGCTAACAACAGTTCAGGCAAACCTAATCGGAACTTTCGGTTGAGATACCGTGCGAGAAGTGCAATCACGATGGTGAGCGCAGCGATTCCAAATGTTGGCAAATGAACAGAACCACCCTCGGTCATGGTGCGATAAAACTTGACGAGAAAGTGATCATGCACATCACCCACCGCTTTCAAGCCCATGACCGACTTGAGTTGATCCAACAACAGTAATATCGATGCACCGATCGTGAATCCGATGATCACAGAATGCGATATGAATCGCGAGAGATCGCCAAACCGAAACAATGCAATCCCCGTCTGGATCGCGCCAATAAACAACGCCATCATGATGGCGGATTGTTGCCATTGAAGTTGCTTATCAGGCGACAGTGCTTCAAAGTCACCAAAAGCCATCGTCAATGCACTTAACATGGCAATCGAAATGGCGTTGGTCGGGCCATTGATCAATTGCTTGGAGGAATCCAAAAGGGCGCCGACCGCGGTCATCACAATCGCCGTGAAAAGTCCCATCTCCGGTGGCATATGAAAAATCAACGCATACGCCATTGCCTGTGGAACAGCCACCGCAGCAACGGTCAATCCAGCGAGTGCATCACGCCGAAAACTGGTAACATTGTAAGTTCGCAAGGAATCGATCGCTGGTACGTAGCGATATAAGGCATCTGCCAGTTTGGAAGACATGAATTCATTCGACGCGGGGATCTGCTTCCTGCCATCCTGAGGATAACTTCACCAAGGGCAGGCTTCAGCTTTCAATTGTACCAAAAAAAATCGCTTCCCCAAAGCTTGTTCCACCTAGCGAGTAAATAGCGACGAGGCACTTTTCTATTCGCCAGAGCCTGAGTTCCGTTGGCTTGGTTTCTGCCACGACGTCTCGCCACCGCGTTGGATGAAGATGCGAAGAGCTGCTGACAACTCGTTGAAGACCTTTTTATTCGTGGCGGCAACGTTTTGACGCTCCTGCGGGTCATTCTTCAAATCGTAAAGTTCTAGCGGACTATAAGGGTCATTTTGTAGAAGTTTCCAGTCGCCACGGATGATCGCTTCATAACTCTTACCACCATAAGCAGGACCTCCTTCGCGACGAACGAAGTAGAGGTCGCGCGGCGTGGTGATCGTTTTGCCGCTGAACAATGGGGCGAGACTCACGGCGTCAAGGTCAGCGGCGGGTTTCACGCCAGCCAGTTCAAGAAATGTCGGGAACAGATCAAAGTTCAAACCCGCATAATCACACTTGGAGCCGGGTGCAATAAATCCCGGCCAGCGGACCATGAATGGCACTCGCAATCCGCCGTCGTAATGACTCTGCTTGCCATCTCGCCATGGATCATTGTTCTGACCATGGGGTAGCGAGCCACCGTTATCCGCAGTGAACACTACCAATGTGTTTCGATCGAGTCCTGTCCGTTTCAACTCCGCCAGCACCTTTCCGATTCGGTCATCCAGATGCTCAACGAATGCTAAGTTTTTCGCTCGCTTCTCCTCCAAATGTGGCGCTCGTTTTTGCACAGATTTCAGCCACTCGTGCGGTGGCTCGATCGGGAAGTGTGGCGCATTGTATGCAAGATACAAGAAGAATGGTTCATCCGGTTTCGTGGCGCGATCACGTAGGTAGTTTATCGTCCATTCAGAAAACAAATCCGTAGCATGGCCTCTCGGCTGGATAACGTCAGCGTTGCGTCGCATGTAGTTTTTGCCATGACGCGAATGCGACGTATAACTGTCCATCATGTCGCCAAGAAAACCGTGAAAGAAATCGAAGCCGCGTTCGTTCGGGGTATTTGGCGATTCCAGTCCAAGATGCCACTTGCCAACGATCGCTGTATGGTAGCCCGTCTTCTTGAGTTCCTCGGCTAACGTCGATACGTTCGGATCGAAGAAACCCCACGAATCCTCGGGTTGGGTACGGATCACTCCAGGCACACCAACTCGATCTGCATAACGTCCCGTTAGCAACGCCGCTCGCGACGGGGAGCACACCGTGCAGTTGGCTCGCATCGAGGTAAACAGCATTCCCTCAGCACCGATGCGATCGATGTTCGGCGTGCGGACATCCGACGCATGATAAGCTGAAACATCTCCATAGCCATGATCATCCGTAAAGATCAATAAGATGTTTGGCCTGTCCGCGGGCTCGGCGACCCGTACGAAAAGGCAGCTCGCGATAACAACGAGAAAAGACACGTAAGTCTTCATTCAATGAACCTATTTTGAACTAATACTATCGATCTTCAGTTCGGCTTCTAAAAATGCGAACGCCTTCTCTAGCGCGACGTTATCTCTTGCTGCCTCCATATGACCAGCACCCTCAATCGTATGCATTTCTGTCTTTACGCCGCTCGACTTTAATGCATCAAAGCACGACTGCGACCACGCCATCGGAACAACCTTGTCCACAGTACCATTAAAGAAGAAAACGGGCGCATCCTCTTTGTCCACGAACGCGGTCGCAGATGCATCTCGGAACAAATCCGGGCAACTCTTTAGATCGCCACCCATCCAGTATTCGGCCCATTTGCCATTGTCTGGAAAGGAACGAAAGTCCGTCGGCGCCCCGCCTGCAGCCGCTGCTTTGATTCGTGTATCCACATTGCCGTTTTTCTCATTTGGCTTTTCGCCAGTCGTAGCCAACAAGCAGACCAAATGTCCTCCAGCAGAATAGCCAATCGCTCCCAACCGTTCGGTATCGACTCTGAACTCATTAGCGTTGGTTCGAATCCATTTGACGGCTTCGCGGCAATCCTCGATCTGAGCAGGAAATTTGTGTTGAGGTGCTAATCGATAATCGATGGCAAAACAGACCATTCCTCTCTTAGCCAGTTCCTTGGCATAGGTTCGCAGTTGTTGTCGATTCCCCGAACGCCAAGCGCCACCATGAACGACCAAAACCGCGGGAAGATCCCCTTCGCGTTTCGGCACGAATGCATCCAGCAGTAACTCGCGGTCGCCTACTTTCGAGTAAACGATCTTTTCGCGTATCTCCACTTCGGCGTCTTTCGAATCTGCCCAAATAGCGGATAAGCAAAGAACAATTGTATTGAAAAGCGGCATCGATCGATCTTTCATGCAAGTGAACGGATTGTGCCAGGAACCGCTTACGCGCGGATCATTTCCATCAAATCGTGGGTCGACAGTTTCGCAGCAGCACTAGTTCCTTCAAGGATTCCCTCGACAAGATCCCGTTTGGTTTCATGAAGTGCCAAGATCTCTTCTTCGATCGTACCACGCGCCACAATGCGATAGACCATCACCGGCTTGTCTTGTCCGAATCGGTGCGCTCTATCCGTCGCTTGATCTTCTACCGCTGGGTTCCACCACGGATCCATGTGGATGACATAATCGGCTGCGGTAAGGTTCAATCCGGTTCCTCCAGCCTTCAACGATATCAAGAAGACCGTGTCATTGCCGTTTTGGAAATCATCCACACGCTTCTGACGATCGAGTGCAGGAGTCGAACCGTCCAAATATTGGTAGCTGATGCCTCGCTCGTCCAACGCTTTTCGAATCAACGCGAGATGTTCGGTAAACTGACTGAACACCAAGGCGCGGTGCCCTTCCTCTCGCAGATTATCGAGCGTCTCACACAACTGATCTAGTTTCGCCGATGAGCGATCCCATTGCTTGTTCACCATTCCAGGATGGCATGCGAACTGACGCAACCGAGTTAACAATGCCAAGATCTTGAATCTTTGGTCTTTGATATCAGGCAATGCTGCGAGGTTGTTGATCTCGCCGATCGCCGAACGTCTCACCAACTCATACTGCGCTCGCTCCTCTGGGCTCAAGTCCACATAAAGGACCATCTCCGTTCGGGGTGGCAGCTCCTTCAAAACTTCTTCCTTGGTACGTCGCAGCACGAATGGCTGCAGCCGCTTGGCCAACGACAGTCGCGCATCATCATCGTTGTTCTTCTCGATGGGAGTCGCAAACCGTTTTCGGAAACTTTCCCATCCACCGAAAACACCTGGCGATACCACACTGAAGAGACTCCATAGTTCCCCCAAGTGGTTCTCCATCGGCGTGCCTGTCAAGGCGATCGACCACTTCGCGTTGAACGATGATACGGCTTGCGAAGTTTTGCTTCGCGCGTTCTTGATCGCTTGGGCCTCGTCCATGACCAGCGTGCCCCATTCCACTTTTGCCAGCTCCGATCCATCGCGAAGCGCCAACGCGTAACTGCTGACGACGATATCACCTGGCTTCAAATTGCTAAGCATCTCTTGCCTGTCGGATTCGCGGTAAAGGATTGGATTAAGCTCCGGTGCAAATCGCTGCGTCTCGCGGATCCAATTAAAACCAACCGATGTAGGTGCGATGACTAGAATAGGGCCTTCCGATTGTCGGTCCAACAAAACCGCAAGTGTTTGAAGTGTCTTACCCAACCCCATATCGTCGGCCAAGATCCCGCCGACACCCCATTCAGCGAGCCTTCGTAGCCATTGGAAGCCCTCTATTTGATAGTCACGTAGATCCGCTTGCAGGCCCTTGGGTAACTTTGGTTCCAGTGTTTCCGCACGAGCTAATCGCATCATGCATTGCTGCCAAGACTTTGCAGCTTTGACTTCGATGTCCTCGCTTGCCAACGAGCGAACGGCCAAGGCAGCGGTCGCATCCATCAACAAATTTTTGCGATCCAAGTGGGATGCACCACGCAGCTGAAGGAGCTTTTCTCGAAGGCCTGCTTCAATTTTTGCCCATTGCCCGTCTCCCACTTTGACATAGTCGGAGAGTTCCGGGCTTACTGTTCCACCGAGGTTTTCAAGGATCTGCTCTAACGGAAGCGAACTATCGGCGAAGGTGCATTCCCCTGTGATCCCGAACCAATTTCGTTTCGACGTTATCTCGACTTTCAAGTTCTTCGAGGTGACGGCTCCGAGCACCTTGATCGGCTTCTCACTGTCTTTGTTCCAAAGAATTTCAATTTCGTCTTTGTGCAAATCCAGCTTCTCGAGCAAAACAATTCCGTGCTCGAAGCGCTCTATCGTTCCAGTAAAGTCATTGGCTGGTGCAGCGCTGACTTTGAGACGATTGGCTATTTCTGTGCAGTTCTTTACCTCTAGCGTAGCGTTGCGGATCCATTGAACGGGCTTGCCATCGTATTTGCCAACCGTCACGCTCGGTTGCGAACCAGGTAGGGCGATCAATCCACTCTCCGTCTTGATTCGCAAACCGTAGTCGAGTCGTCCGTCGGGCCGAGCACGCATCATCATAACAACTTTGCCTGGATCATCGCGAAACGTGCCCATCAAGTCTCTAGGCAAAACCATAGGAATCTTTTTACTTAACTCTACCGCCTTTGCGAAGAAATCTTTGCCATGCTTTCGATCCACCTTGGGCAACCGAAGTATTTGCAACGCCAGATCCCCATTGCCAGTCGGCAAGGGGACAACCATGATCCGTTTTCCGTCTTCAGCAATATGCATCAGCAACTTATCGGTGCCCACAAGCCGACCAGGTGGAATCGGTTGGCCGTTAGGGAGCACACAAAAGCCGAGTCCCTGAGGTGAATCGGTAAGACCCAACGCGAAGCTAGCTTTTTCGACAACGATCGGTTCCCCATCGAAACATACATTCTCAGCACCGATCAAACAGGGAAGTGCATCGAAGATAGCTACCGAAAATTCGTGATTCCGATACTCTTGTTTGCCTAAGCCAATAACCTTGCGGTCAGCTTCGTTGAACAAATGGCTAGGCTTCGTGAGCAATTCTTGGTATTTGAGTTTCTTTCCTTTCGTAAATCCGTTGCCTGATTTCTTTTTGGATTGAACGAAAGGGTTGATGATGTAGTTCTGGCTGTGCAATTGAACATTCCAGATGATGCGATCTTCCTGCACATTCAACGAATCCGGTTTTGGCAGTTCAGCATCCTCGTAGGTCGACTCCTGAACCGTTCGAATCAACTGATCAAAAAGCTTGAGTGAAATAAGACTCCGATCCACATGAAACTTCGCGTGATCGGGAACCCCTTTGTCAAACTTCTCATCTCGAAGCCGTCGCCCAAATGCGGAATAACTCGATTGAAATTGATCTAACAAACAGTCGAGTGAGTACTCCACGTGGATACAAGCAGCAACTCCATTAGATTTTTCACATGAGCATCCATACTGCGGTTGGTCCTTTAGTGGTTGCAGCCGGACAAACGTGACGTACTTTTCGCTACCTGCATAGACTTCGAAGTGAATCTCGCCCGTGGCATAAACTTGGGTGATTCGCGGCGCCGCATGGTAAGGAGCCGCATCGAGCCCCTCTGGGAAGTCGCTTTCCTGAAGATCGAATGCGAGGTCCGACCACTCTTGAAAATAGTCCACCCTTTTCGTAGTGGAAGGAAGGGCATTGAACGCCTTGATGAGGGACGGCGGAAGCACTGCACCCGATTCACTCACACCCATCGCTGCATGTATCTGCGATTGAAGTGACTTCAAAAACTGATTCTTCGATGGTTGCTTACCGGCCATTCGCCATTCCCTTGTAGAAGATTCCATTTGGTCCCAGACTCATTTTGGGTGCCCTCATTATAATAGAATCCCTATCCACAGGAGACGGATTGCCACCGGCTTTTTTCAAGAATTCGGAAGCAAACTCAACTCGAGTAGCCACGAGGATGGCTCTGATGCCACTTCCAGGCGGTCTCCACAATGCTTTCTATGGATACGTACTTTGGCTTCCAGTTTAGCTCCCGCTGGGCTTTCGAACTGTCTGCAATCAAACACGCGGGATCCCCTGCTCGCCGAGGCGCGATGACCGCAGGGATGGCATGCCCTGTGATCTTTCGACAAGCTTCGATGACCTGCTGAACACTGTGGCCGACGCCGGTCCCAAGATTCATTTGCAGCACGGAGTTTGGTTGCAGCTTTTGAAGCGCCGCGAGATGAGCCGTCGCCAGATCTTCCACGTGAATGTAATCCCGAATGCATGTGCCGTCTTCGGTTGGGTAGTCTGTCCCAAAAATCGAAATGTGGGGCCGTTGACCTAGCGCCACTTGCAAGACGATCGGAATGAGGTGGGACTCTGGGTCGTGATCTTCTCCGATGGAAGCGTCCGACGATGCCCCCGAAGCATTGAAGTAACGAAGCGCAGCCACGCCAAACCCATACGCATGTGCATAATCTGCCAACGCTCGCTCCACCACGAGCTTCGTAAATCCATACGGATTGATCGGGTTCTGGGGAGTATCTTCCGAGATTGGCATCTTCTCGGGTTGCCCATACGTAGCGGTCGTACTGGAAAATACAAATCGCCAAACACCGACCGCTCGCATCGCTTCCAGCAATTCAAAGGTTGCGATCACATTGTTCTGATAGTACATCGCAGGATGCTGCACCGATTCTCCAACCAGTGCGTAAGCCGCAAAATGCATGACCGCTTCAATCTCTTTATCTCGCATCACCTGCATCAGCAGTGCGCGGTCCGTGAGATTACCCTCGATCAAACGGCCTGCAGGTACACTTTCCCGATGTCCGAGTGAAAGATTGTCATACACCCAAACCTCATGGCCTTGGGCGAGAAGCAGTCGAACAGTATGCGATCCTACATACCCCGCACCGCCAACAACCAGTACCTTCATCCTAAACTCCAAACTACTTGCCAAGTTGCGTCTCGACGTGGACGTGAAACAATTGCACAATCGTAGAAAGTTCCTCACGAATCCGCGAGAGGGTTAATTCCGATGGGCGTCAGCAAACTCAAGAAATTCAAGCAAACCGCCCCGGAAGTCTCGCAACCCTCCGAGACCATGGCAGGCTGGATCGAACGCTATACGGTCTATTTGCGAAGCGAATGCCACTTGGCAGACAATACAGTGAACGCGTATCGACGCGATTTGGAGCATATGAAAGAGTGGCTAGACGGTCGCTCCCCAACAAAAATCAAGATCGATGATCTCACGGACTTTGCTGGCTATCTCAAAGGGATCGGATTGGCCCCAACCTCCGTTTCACGCCATATCGTCGCCATTCGAATGTTCTACAAATTTTTGCAACTCGAATCGGCGATCGACCACAATCCCGCAGAACTGCTTCTGACACCGAAGGTCTGGCACCGCGTACCCAAAGTTTTAACCGTTGGCCAAGTCGACCGCTTCATGGCAGCTCCGATCAAGTCGGACCCCCACTGGATC
>Ga0207937_1000904_pt1 | contig 10042 bp, 8 predicted proteins | sample LakMenEpi04Sep11_FD_150668 | JGI IMG/M metagenome (GOLD analysis project Ga0207937, IMG submission 150668) | Freshwater microbial communities from Lake Mendota, WI - 04SEP2011 deep hole epilimnion (SPAdes) | ecosystem: Environmental > Aquatic > Freshwater > Lentic | place: Lake Mendota, Madison...
TTCGAGACGCAGATCATCAGTCTGCTCCTCAGCGCGGATGGTGAGATAGATCCCGACATCCTCAGCATCAACGGCGCTTCCGCCGCGCTGACCGTGTCCGACATTCCCTTCCATGGTCCCATCGGCGCCGTGCGCATCGGCCGCATCAACGGTGAATTCATCATCAATCCGACCCACAGCCAGCGCGAACAAAGCGATCTCGACCTCGTTTACGTCGGCAAGGAAAACGAAGTCATCATGATCGAAGGCGCCGCCGAGGAACTGCCCGAGGCCGATTTCAAAGCCGCCCTCGATTTCGCGCAGGAGCCCGTCAAGAAGCTCATCGCCATGCAGCGCGAACTCGCCGCCAAGTCCGGCAAGCAGAAACGCGAATATGCCCCGCTCAAGGTCGATGACGCGCTTCTCGAAATCGCCTACGCCGTCGCCGGCGACCGCATCGAAGCCGCCCTCTACACTCCGGGCAAAGTCGCCCGCGGCAAAGCCGTGGACGCTCTGCGCAAGGAAGTCGAGGCCGCCATCCTCGCCAAATATCCTGAAGCCACCGGCTTCACCATCGGCCAAGCCTTCGACTACCTGCAGAAAAAGGCTTTCCGCATCAGCATCCTCGACCGCAAACAACGTTGCGACGGACGCGGATTGCACGACCTGCGCAAACTCGAAGCCGAAGTCGGTCTCCTGCCCCGCGCCCACGGCTCCGCCCTCTTCCAACGCGGCGAGACCCAAGCCATGGCTCTGGCCACGTTGGCTCCGGCCGACGAAGCCCAAGTCCTCGACACCTACGCCGGTGGCGAGCCGACCAAGCGCTTCATTCTGCACTACAACTTCCCGCCGTTCAGCGTCGGTGAGACCGGCCGCTTCGGCGGCATGAACCGCCGCGAAATCGGTCACGGCGCTCTCGCCGAGCGCTCCGTCCGCCCGATCATCCCACCGGAGAACGAATTCCCTTACGCCATCCGCGTGAGCAGTGAAGTGATGGAATCCAACGGCTCCACCTCCATGGCCAGCGTCTGCTCGGGCGTGCTCGCCCTCATGGATGCCGGCGTGCCGATCAAGCGACCTGTTGCCGGTATCTCCGTCGGTCTCGTCACCGAGTTCGATGAAGGCGGCGCCCTCAAGCGCTACACCACGCTCACCGACATCCTCGGCTCCGAGGATCACTTCGGTGACATGGACTTCAAACTCTGCGGCACCGAAAAAGGCGTCACCGGCTTCCAGCTCGACCTCAAGCTTCCGGGCATCAGCCTCGACATCATGAAGCTGGCCATCGACGAGGCCACCGAGGCCCGCGCCAAGATTCTCACCGTGATGACCGACGCTCTCGCCTCGCACCGCACCGAGATGAGCCAATACGCACCGCGGATCGAGACGCTCAAAATCCCGGTCGACAAAATCGGTCTCCTCATCGGACCCGGCGGCAAGACGATCAAAGGCATCGTCGCGGAAACCGGCGCCGAGATTAACATCGAGGACGACGGCTCCGTGCACATCTACTCGAGCAATGGCGAAAGCCTGCGCCGCGCCAAGGAGATCATCTCCGGCATGACCAAAGAGATCGAAGTCGGTGAGATGTATCAAGGCACTGTCGTCACGATCAAAGAATTCGGCTGCTTCGTCGAAGTCATGCCCGGTAAGGACGGCCTCGTGCACATCTCCGAGCTGGCCGACTTCCGCGTCAACAAAGTCGAGGATGTCGTAAAAGTCGGTGACCAGATCTGGGTCAAATGCATCGGCGTGGACGACCGCGGCAAAGTCAAACTCAGCCGCAAAGCGGCCATGAAAGATCGTGATCAGGGAGCATCCGCCCCGGCGGAAGCCTTGGCCTGAGCATAACTTTCCCCACCAAGCGCGCACGGCTCCGGCTGTGCGCGCTTTTTTTGTCCATAGAACGGCATTTTTTGCTCCCGCACCTTGGTTATTCCTGCTTTCGTGCAAGTTCCCCCGGACGCCGCCGCGATGCCGAATCACACCCCAACGCCGGAGAAGAAACAGCGGGCCCTCGAAACCGAGGTCATTCTCGCCGTCATCGGCCTCTACATTTTCATCGCCGGGGTCCTGCTGCTCATCCACTTCCTTCAGCCGTCCGACCGCGTAACCCGCACCTCCTCGCCCTCACCCAGCCACGCCGAGCGCTACGGCGAAATTCCCGAAAAAGCCGCACCATGATCACCGCTTTTTTCCAGGATGGCGACACGTTCCGTTTCACCCGCGAGGTGCAAACGGTCGAGGGTTTGGCCGGGGCCGTTTGGATCGATGTGCTCCGACCCACCCCCGAGGAGAAAGACATCCTGCGGTCGTCGCTCGACATCGAGCTCACCCTCCAGCATCCGACCATTTACCACGAGGACGACACGCTCTTCATGACGATGGGTCTCGTCAGCAAAGACGAGGAAAACGCCACGCGGGTCAATAAGCTCACCTTCATTCTGCATGAGACGTGCGTTGTCACGCTGCATGAGATCGAGTTGATGCCCGTAGCCATCTTTGCCCAGCGCATCCGCCGCAAGGCGCACCTCTACAGCTCACCGCAGAAAATCCTTTGGGGACTTCTCTTCGCCCTCAGTGAAACCGTGGCCGATCGCGTCGAGGCCGTCGGCACCGACCTTGAAAAACTTTCTCGCACCATCACCGAAATGCCGACCGAACTCGGCACCGGCAAAACCGGCACGATGGGAGAAATCAGCGAACTCCTCGCCGAACTTTCGCGCTACGAAGACTTCATCTCGCAGAGCGGCGAGAGCGTGCTGCAACTCGCCCGCGTCGTCCGTTACTTCAACGCCGAAGTGGACGGGTTCACCGAGGCCGAACTCCAAGCGCGCGTGAACGAACTCGCCGCCGACGTGCAGGGCATCAAAGACCACATCGCCTTCGAGCACGACAAAGTCCGCTACCTGCAGCAGGCCTCGATGGGCATCCTGAACATGCAGCAGAACCAGATCGTCAAAGTCTTCACCATCCTCACCGCCGTGTTCCTCCCACCCACGCTGGTCGGCACCATGTATGGCATGAACTTCGCCCACATGCCCGAGCTGTCCTGGAAATGGGGATTCCCGGTCACCATCATCCTCACCTTTCTCTCCGCCATCCTGCCGCTCATCTACATCAAGAAAAAGCGCTGGCTGCGCTGATCAAGTCGCGTGGCCCGGGAGAAAAAACAGCGTATCGCCACCGACGCCGGACCCGCCGCATGGGTCAATCCCTTCGCCGCACTCGATCTCCAGGGCCGCGCATCCGAAGCAGAGGGCGCGGGCGTCCCGCCCGTCACCACACGATCCACACCACCCAAAGAACGCCTTCTGCTTCGGCGAGAAACCGCCCACCGCGGCGGCAAAACCGTCCTCGTGCTCGAGGGTTTTTCACCCGCATGGACCGAGCCGAAACTTGCCTCCCTGCTCCACGACCTCAAATCCGCCCTCGGTTGCGGCGGAAAGCAGTCTGATCGAAAGCTCGAAATCCAAGGCGAGCAAGCCGAACGCCTCAAACCTCTCCTCGTCACCCGCGGTTTCGAGGTCAAACAAGGCTGGTAGTTTTTTAATTTTCACCGGACGGCGTCACGCTTGCTTCGGGCGCAACCTCAGCTGCGGCTTCGGTCTCGGCCGGAGTCGGGCTGGGACTCGGTGTCGGCGTAGGCCATGGCGGCACCTTGTTTTCCCAACGATGAACCGGCGTTTCCGGCGCACCGATTTCAGCCAGCAATTCCACACAGCGTTGACGCCAACGCTCGAGATCCGGCGCATCGCGCTCCGGATCGGCCGAACCCGGAAAAACCACATAAGTCACCGTCAGATCGCTCACCGGACGAGCCAAGGGCGTGCCCGTGTCATTGATCTCTTTGCAGAGCCGCAAAGAAGCTTCACCCATTTTGTAGGATGGTCCCGCATCACCCAAAATTGCTGGATAGATCTTATCCCGGTGGATCACCACGGCATAATCACCAAGTTTCGGCACATAATCACCCGAACCGCGCAGCATAAAACCGGGCAGCACGATAAACGGGTCCGCCTCCGAAACCAGAAAGCTCCAGCGCTGGATGTCGCGGATCTGCAGCTTCCAATGCTCAATCCTCTCGCGCAATTCCGTCGCGCGCGACGTGGCAATTCCCGGTTTCTTCAATTCCTCCAGCGCGGCGGCCAGTTTCTCCTGCAAAGGCGCCAAGAAAGAATTGGGCCGGTCAGTTTTCTTCGGCCAGCGGTAGCTTGTCTGCGGTTGAAAAAATTGCCCCGAACCATCGACCTGCACATTCCGGTCGCCGTCCGAGCCATCCACATTCACATCCATCTCCGACTGCACAAAAAGCGCCCGCCGCCCCGTCTCGGGATGCTTGAGTTGGAGGATCGTGTCGCAATCGTAGTAATTGTGACGCGACAAGATCAGTTCCAGACGCTCGAGACGCGCCTTCAGCCAATCCAACTTCAGCTCATAAAGTTTCGCAAACGCCGGCGACACCGTGGCCGAATCCAACAACGCCGGAAGCGAAGGCAACAACTCCGGCAACCGCTCATTGACCACGCGAATGTCCTCCAATGTCGTAGCCGGCCGCGGTTCACGGATGCGCAGATTCAACTCCAAGCGGTAAGCATCATCGATTTTGCGATCCCTAGCCGCCGTTTCACCCGGCTGTGTCTCGATCGACCATTTGTATTGCAGACCGTTGAACATCATCCCCGTCGCCATCGGCTTGCGCGGCACATACGGCGTCGGCATCGGGGTGGGCTTGGGCAAAGGCGTCGGACTGACCTCGGGTGCTGCGGGTGACGGCGTCGGCGTGGGCGCAGGCGGAGGTGGTTGCGCCGGACCGCAACCGGCCAACATCCCCATCGCCAGAAGAGCCATCGTGAAAAAAACAAACCGCATCGCAATATGACTTCATGCCTCGCGGGGCTTGTCCAGCCCCGACCGAAAAATTTGCGGGACGCCCGCCGCTTTCGTGGTAAATTGCCCGCCTTGTCACGGGCTGTGGCTCAGCTTGGTAGAGCGCTTGAATGGGGTTCAAGAGGTCCCGGGTTCAAATCCCGGCAGCCCGATATCTTCTCCGCCCGGAATCCTACATCCATGGAAAGAGTGTCGTGCTGCGCAGTCGGTGCAGCACAAGCCAAGGACCAAAGCCATTGGCGGCGACGCGCTGTTCAGCTTCGCTTCCCGGGCAAATCAGCGCACGTAAGGCTTGGCGATTTTCCGGTAGGCGACGAACTCCTCGAATGTCAGATAACCAGACTTGACTGTGTCGGCCGCATCGAAGGGGATCGCCATTTGGTCCTGCGCAATCGTGCTGGCCTGCACTTGGGCGAGGGTCAGCTTTCCGCTACCTCCGCCCATGGCGATGAAAGTTTCGCGGCGTCCTCCTCCGGCAGTCCACTCAGCGAGAGTGACAAAGCCGTCTTTATTCTTGTCATAGTTGGCAAAGGCTTCGGCGAGGAGAAAGTCGGTAAACTCCTTGCGCGAGAGCTGTTGGTTGCCGTTGGCATCGGCCTGTTTGAAACGGTTCATCAAAGCGGCGTTGCCGGATTGGGGTTGCGTTGCGCACCCGGAGAGAACGATCGCTGCGGCCGCGAGGGCAAAAAGAGAGAATTTCATGCAGCAGGCAGATGATGCGATCGTCGCACCGCGGTCAAGTGGAAAGGCAGCCGCGATCCAAGCAGTTGAGTATGTCCGTAGCCCGGACGTTCAATACCACCAGCCGCTTTTATCGTCCTTTTTGTTAGTCGAGGCCGCCGGGCGGGGAGATTCGTCAGCTCCGGGCTTGTCGAGCAGCTGGGCGGGAATTTCCGCGATGAACCGCGAACGACGCTGAAACGGTTCGCCATACCCGCTGTTGAGCCGGATTTGGGGATAGCAAAGATGCAGATGGTCGCGCCCGCGCGTGACCGCCACATAGAAGAGCCGCCGCTCTTCTTCGAGCGAGTTGGCATTTTCGAGCGACCGGGCACCGGGAAACATCCCCTCGGTGAGCCAGACGACAAACACCGCACGCCATTCGAGTCCCTTGGCTTGGTGAACTGACGACAGCACCACGCGGTCTGTCTCCGTATCACGTCGAGACCCGGCACCATCGACGTTGGTGAGCAGGGCGACCTGCGCCAAAAAATCATCCGTCGAGGAAAATTGCCGCGCATAGCCGGTCAACGTACGCAAGTCCTCGCGTCGATTTTCGTAGTTGGCAAACTCAGCCTTCATGTAGTCCTCATAAACCGCCTCCATCACCGTCTCGATCGCGCGGTCAGGCGCGATCGGTTTACGTTCGGGCGCGATTTCATCCATCGTCACAGCCAATTGCTCCCACACTTTCGCCGCGCGGGCCGGTGGCTTGGCCATGCGGATCACATCACCGAACGGCGCGGCCGAAGACGCGCCGGCTTTGACTGTTTCCCACAAGCTGTCCGCCGTTTTCTCCCCGACCCCCGGCAACATCCGCACGATGCGGCGGAAAGCGGTCTCGTCGGTCGGATTGACCGCAAACTTGAGGAACGCCGCGACATCCTTCACGTGGGCCTGCTCGAAGAAGCGCAACCCGCTGGTGACTTCGAAGGGAATCCCGCGACGCGTCAACTCGAGCTGGATCTCCATCGAGTGGAAATGGGCACGGTAAAGCACGGCCATCTCGCGGAACTCCATGCCTTGGCGATTGAGTTCGAGGATTTGCTGCGCGACATAGGCGGCTTGGTCGTTGTTCGTCGGCACCTCGGCCAGCAGAGGACGCGCCCCCGCCTTGCGCCATGCGCGCAGATTTTTTTCGAACTGCCTCAGATTCCCACGGATCGCCGCGTTGGCTACGTCGAGAATCCCCGGCACGCTGCGATAATTCGTCTCGATGCGAAACGTCTCGGCTCCCTCGTGCCGCTTGGGAAAATTCAGAATGTTTTCGAAATTCGCCCCGCGCCAGGAGTAGATCGATTGCGCATCGTCGCCCACCACCATGATGTTGCCGTGCTTGGATCCGAGCAGGTGCACCAACTCGGACTGCACGAGGTTCGTGTCCTGATATTCATCGACCAGCACGTGTTGGAATTGCTCGCGGTAATGTTCGCCCACCTCCGGGTGATCGCGAAGCAACTGGTTCGTGCGGATGAGCAGATCGTCGAAATCCATGGCATTGGCCGCTTGCTTGCGGCGTTCGTAGGCACTGCGCACCGCCACGATCGTGTCGCTGATACCCTCGAAATATCCGAAGCGCTCGTGCACCACCTGCTCGAGGGGCTCGCCCGTGTTGACCGAGAGGGAAAATAACTCCGCCAGCACCTCCGGCTTGGGAAAGCGTTTGTCGCGCAGAGGCGCGCCGGCATCGCGGGCCGTGCTCTTGAGCAATTCGCCCTGGTCTTCGCGATCGAGAATGGTGAAGCCCGGACGAAACCCGATCAACTCGGCGTGGCGGCGGAGGATACGGTTGCTGATGGAGTGGAACGTGCCACCCCAGATGCCGTCGGCCTCGGGGCCGATCAATTCGGCGACCCGCCCGGTCATTTCCCGCGCGGCCTTGTTCGTGAAGGTGAGGAGCAAAATGTTCCAGGGCTTCACGCCGTGCTCGAGCAACCATGCCACGCGGTAGGTGAGGGTGCGCGTCTTGCCGCTGCCCGCCCCGGCAATAACCAAGGCCGCCCCGCCGGGAGACGTTACCGCCGCCAACTGCTGCTCATTCAACTCGGCGGCGTAATCGATGCGCGTGCCTTGGGATGGAGGCGTGAGGGCGCTCAAAGCTTGAGCCCCCATTCGAGCAGTTTTTGCGAATCGTTCCAGACGTTCGATTTGTTGCTTCCGAGCACGACCGCGATCACATCGCGTCCGTTCTCCTGTCCGCTGGCCACGAGACAATGTCCCGCCGCGTTGGTGTATCCTGTTTTCATGCCGTTACAAAAAGAAGCGGTGCGAAGCACCCTGTTCGTGTTCACCAATTCACGGACACGACCATCGGCGAAGCGAAACTCGAAGCTTTTCGTCGCAACGATGCGCCTCACCGCGGGGTTCGCGTAAGCATTGCGGGCAATGATCGCCATGTCACGCGCCGTGGAATACTGCCCCTCGGCCGGCAAGCCGTTCGGGTTCACAAAATTCGAAGAAGTGGCACCCATGGCGCGGGCCCGGGCATTCATTTTGGCGGCAAAGGCTTCGACGCTGCCGGCATTATCTCGGGCCAGAGCGCAGGCCACGTCGTTCGCGCTTTTCACGAGCAAAGCGGAAAGCAAATCCTGCCGCGAGTATTTCTGCCCCGCTTTGAGATAGAGCTTGGTCGGCGCAGCGGATGTGTCTTCCGGTTTGATCACGACAGTCTGCCAGAGGTTGCCCTCTTCCGCCACGATCAGGGCAGTGAGCAATTTCTGGGTGCTCGCCACGGCCCGGCGGTCGCGGGAGTTTTTGTGGAAAAGCACACGGCCGGATTTCACATCGACCAAGATGGCCGATGCCCCGTGAATCTGCGGAGGCGGAGAGGCCTGCGCGACAGACAACGCCAGCAGCAAAGCTGCCATGAGGTGCAAAAAAGTCGCGCGCATAGAAATCGAGAATATTGCCCGTTTTGCGCGAACGAATCAACCGACCGGCTTACTTTTTCAGCGCTTTTTCGATCAATTTGTCAGGGGCCGCCCCAAGCTCTCGCGCCCGGTGATAATGGCGCCGGGTCAGTTCCGTCGCCGGCGGCGTGCGCTCGAGGTAAAACACCGCCAAATTGAAATGGGCATCGGCGTAATCAGGCTTCAACTCGACCGCGCGGCGCAACTCCGCTTCAGCCACCTCGCGCCAACCCAAGCGCCCCGCAGCCAAGCCAAGATAGTTGCGCGCAACAGGATCATCCGGGGTTTCCGCCGCTGCCAGGCTGACGGCTCCCAAGGCGCGCAACGGCTGGTTTAGACCGAGGTAAACAATCCCCAGATTGAGCCAAGCTGTCGGGTTGGCCTGCTTGATTTGCAAAGATCGTTGAAGCAATGACTCCGCTTTGTCCAGATTCCCCAATCGGTATTCTGTCGCGCCGAGATTGACCAAAGCGGTGAGATTGTCCGGTTCAAGCTTGAGCACACGCTCGTAAGCCTCCCGCGCTCCGGCAAAGTTGCCGGCTTGGAATGCAGCAACTCCTTCGGCTGCGATTTGTGCCGAGGTGGCTGTCGGCACTGAAGTTTTATTTTCCGTGGGTACACTCACCGAAACAGGCGACAAGGCCGGAAACTTGGGCCTTTCCGGCAGCTCCCCTGCCCACAGCGAAGCAACCAGCAAGAGGGCCGGAAACGCCGCCAGCTTAATCCTTGTCATTGGCACCACCCAGCTCGCGCGACCTCAGGGTGGCTGCACGCACGGCACTCATCACGGCCGAACGCAGACCGGAGCGCTCGAGCTCGACCAAGCCGGCGATCGTGGTGCCGCCGGGGCTGGTCACCATCTCGCGCAAGACGGCCGGATGCATCATCGTCTCCGAAACCATCTCCGCCGCCCCGGCCACCGTCTGCACGGCCAGATTCATGGCGAGGTCACGAGGCAAGCCCATCTGCACACCGCCATCGGCCAAGGCTTCAATGAACAAGTAAATGTAGGCGGGACCGCTTCCGCTCAGGCCGGTCACGGCATCGAGCAACGTCTCTTTCACCTCGAATGCACGACCGACCGACGTGAAAATTTTTTCAACCGCGGCGATATCGCTCTCCCCAACGCCTTTGCCGACGGAGTAAGCCGAAGCGCCTTTTTGCACAAGCACGGCAGTATTTGGCATGACCCGAACCACGCGGCATTTCGATCCCGCTGCTTTCTGCAATGCCGCAATCGTGACGCCTGCCGCAATGGAAATAAGCAACTTGCCAGCAAGCTCGCCGGATACTTCACCCAAAATAGGCACCGCGTCATCGGGTTTGACACACAACAAAACAATGTCGGCAGCCGCCGCCAATTTGCGGTTGCCGGTGGCGACACGGATGCCGCTTTCCGTCGCCAAGACCTCAGAGGTCTCAGCCAGACGATCGTACACCAGCACCTCCTTGGGTTCGCAGATTTTCGCGGCGAGAATGCCCTGTATGAGCGCCGACCCCATCTTGCCGCACCCGATAAAACCAATCTTCATTCTGTCAGCGTA
>Ga0207937_1000907_pt1 | contig 10025 bp, 3 predicted proteins | sample LakMenEpi04Sep11_FD_150668 | JGI IMG/M metagenome (GOLD analysis project Ga0207937, IMG submission 150668) | Freshwater microbial communities from Lake Mendota, WI - 04SEP2011 deep hole epilimnion (SPAdes) | ecosystem: Environmental > Aquatic > Freshwater > Lentic | place: Lake Mendota, Madison...
CTTCATCGTTCGTCATGCCTGCAAAGTAACGGAGTTCCATAAGCTTTGCATGATCAGGCTTGATCTCAGCAAATCGCTCCAGAGCTTCATCGAGTGAGAGAAGTTCGGAATCGGGGAGGGGGGCTTCAATCTCCGAAAGTTCAACGCGAACATTCTCTCCGCCTCGTTTGGCGGCAAGCTTCGCTCGTGCACGATCCACCAAGATCCGACGCATGGCTGTCGCTGCCGTACGAATAAAGTGAGTCTTGTCGCTCCAATCCACAGATGCATCCGCAAGCCTTAGCCACGCTTCATGGACCAAGGCTGTGGCTTGCAGTGTCTGGCCCGATGGTTCACTTGCCAACTTCGACGCAGCCAGCTTTCGCAGTTCTTGATAGACGAGTGGCAATATCTCGGCAGGAGTCAATCTTTGGACTCCGTGGTCGCCGAAGCCTCCTCGCTTCCCTTCCTCTTACTGGACATTTTCTTCTTCTCTTTCAATTCTTCAACGAGTTGTTTGAAGTCGTCTCTCTCACGAACGGGATCGAGATTCGTATCCTTGGTCATGGATTCAACGTCTCCATAGTCCAGTTTAGCCGCCTTTTTTAGCAACTCCATGGCTCGATCGGAGTATTTTTGATCTTGGTCCGAATTCAATTTACTTGCGAGCGAATAAACACTCCCCATTTCATACCACCGCTTGGCTTCCTTGATCGGTAGCGTTGCCAATTCCTCTACCATTGCAATCGCTTTGGGGACCTGCCCGTCGAAAACGAGACGGATAGCTCGCCGGGTCCGAACACGACATTGATCTTCTTCGGAGCTGAGTTCTATTGCCTTTTGCCAGTCTGCATCCGCTTTAGTTTCCATTCGAAGTTGGTCGTATGCCTTGCCACGACCTTGAAAACTTCGCACCAAGTACCTCTGATACGAAGCTAACTGCGACTCAAACTCCTGTACCTTTTTGAGTGATTCAAACGCTTTCTCAAACCAAAGTAAGCTGGTAGAAGCATCTTTGGTTTCAAGCTTCATTTCGGCGAATGAAACATAGCGTTTCGTGAGATCAACTCTGTAGTCTGGGTAATCAGGAAAGTCCAAGACGAGCTTCTCTCTGACTGCAATTCCCTTGAGGTATTGTTCTTCTGCCTCTGCTCTCTTTTGCATGCTGAACAAAGCATTCCCCAATTCATAATGTACCTTGGCGATATCGTCACGGTACAAACGTTGCTCAGGGAACTCCGCGGTGAGCTTCTCATATGTAGATAATGCTAATCGATAATAGGGTTCGGATCTCTTGGGACCATCCTTGAAATCATTGACGAAATTCCCCAACACGTAACATGTCGCGGCAAGATCTCGCTGATAGTCCGGAACGTTGGTGTGTTCGAGGGCCAGTTTTTCAATGACCGTCAATCCTTTGCGATACTGCTCAAGTGCCTCTCGGTCTTTGTCCCTTCGCGCAAGAAGTTCGCCAAGCTTTCGATGCGTGACTGCCAACTCTTGTTGATACTCTGGTACCTTGGGAAAATCTCTTGCTAAATTCTCTTTGATTTCCAAAGCGTTTCGATAGGCAGACTCCGCCTCATTCGATTTCCTGAGCTTGACTAGTTCGATTCCCATATTGCTATAACTACGTGCCAACGACTCGCTGTAACTAGGAATCGATGGGTAGTCCATGGACAGCTTCTTCGAGATAGCAACACTCTTGCGTACTTGCTCAACCGATTCCGTCGTGTTTCCCATTAGACTGAGTAAGTTGCTGTAGTTATTGAGACTCGCTGCTAGATCTTTTTGGAATTCTAACTGTTTGGGAAACTCCGAGAGTAACTTCTCGCGAATCGCTAATCCCTTTCGGCATTGTTCCCTGGCCTCGTCGAGCTTTCCATTTTTCATCAGTGTCGAACCAAGGTTACTGAAGGTAGTAGCAAGATTCTTTCTGTAGATGGTCCGTCCAGGAAAGTCCGCAACGAGCTTCTCTTCCAAGAGTAATGACTCACGAAAACTTTCGCTCGCTTCAAGGGATTTACCTAGAGCCTCGTAGTACACTGCCAAGTTGCTATAGGTGTTCGCTAAACCTTCACGATGATCGGGGTCGTCAGGATACTCGGCAGTCAGTTTCTTTTGAATCGCGAGCCCTTTCAGATACTTGTCCAACGACTCCTCATTACGTCCAAGGTTTTTGAGCCAAATCCCGAGGTTGTTGTAGGTGCTGGCCAATGACATGGAGCTTTCCACTGAAGCCGGGAACTCCTCCATGAGTTTCGAATAAACTGTTTCCGCCTTCTCTAACTCATCGACAGATTCTTCTTGCTTCCCAAGAATGTCCCATAGGTCCGCAACACGAAAGTGCCCCTCACCACTGAGGCTTCTTGCTTCCAAATCGGTACCTTCCTGTGCGGCAAATGCTTGCCAGCGTTTGGCAATGGCTTCCAGATAGGCTCTTTCGTTCGCTGTCAGTTCCTTTTTCTCGCCGATCAGCTTTTCAACATCCTCGCTTGTTGTGGCTCGAAGTGCTTGGAGGGCTTTATTCTTGAACTCGATAGCCCGCATCTTAGCAGCATCCGCAAGAGTGCGTTGCCGAGCTTCTTCTTCCTTTGCCTCGATCGCTTTGGCCTCGTTCGCTTCGGCGATAACGCGTTGTGTAGCTTCGTTCGCGCGTGCTCTCTCGGCCTCGACTCTGCGTTCTTCTGCGCGAAACAACCCCCAGGTCGTTCCAGCCATGCCCGCCATCAAAGCCAAGAACACGAGGCTCGCTGCGAGTACCTGCCCCTTATGGTGCCTCACAAATTTTGTCAGTCGATAGGCTGTACTCGGCGGACGCGCTTCCACTATTTCATCAGCCAAATAGCGTTGAATATCCCGTGCTAAGCCGTTGGCTGTTGCATATCTGCGTGATCGATCTTTCTCCAAGGCCTTTTGCAAAACCCAATCGAGCTCGCCTCGGAAAATGTTCGTGAGTTTTCTTGGTTCCGTCTTGCGATTCGCAGCGACGTTTGGCAACGTATCAATCGAACTCAGTTTGGCACTTAACCGTGGCGCGTCGACATCTCGTACGATTCGAAGGATCTCGTAGATGGCTGCTTTCTCAAGGCTCTTTCGATCAACCGGCGTATGTCCACTGAGCAGCTCGTAGAGCAAAACTCCCAGAGAGTACACGTCCGATCGTGTATCGATATCCATGTTGTTGAGGCTAGCCTGTTCCGGAGACATGTACTCCGGCGTGCCCACTAATGCGCCAAATCCTGTGACCACACTCATATCGGTAAGCGATTGACCTGTAGCCTTGGCAACTCCAAAGTCGATCACCTTGGGTACAGCATGATCGTCGTACATCGCGACCAAAACATTGGAAGGCTTGATGTCGCGGTGAATGATCCCCTTTTGGTGAGAGTGTTGGATCGCTTCGCAAACGGGCAAAAAAAGTTCCAAACGCTCCTTCGGTGTCAGTTTGTGTTCATCGCAAAACTGAGTGATCGGTGTTCCCTTGACCAACTCCATCACAAAGTACGGACGCCCTTGTTCGGTGGTACCTGCATCCAGCACTTTCGCGATGTTGGGGTGTTCCATCATGGCCAACGCTTGACGTTCGGCTTCGAACCGAGCCAATATGGCTTTCGAATCCATGCCAGCCTTAACGACCTTGACCGCGACCATTCGCTTCACGGGTTGCGTTTGCGAGGCGAGATAGACATTGCCCATTCCACCTTCACCGATGGATTGGAGCAGCTTGTACTTTTCTCCAAGAACCGCGTTAAGATTCGGGTCGGTAGAATTCGTTGGCATTGCAAACGTTCTGACATCTTCGGCCGCAGTTCCATCACTGGGGCCCTGCAATGTCGGATCGAAATTGAATGCGGAAGACATGTGCGCGGCAAGCAGCTTCTCAATGCGTTCCCGCAATGCTGGGTTGTCAGCGCATAATCGATCGAGCAGCGCCGCTCGATCAGCCTCTGGCGTTTCTAATGCCTGCTCAAAAAGTTCTTCTTCGTTCATCCTCATAACCTCCTACTAACACCAGCGAGATTTCACCGAAGAGACTATCACGATTTGCGGGTTTTTCATTCTTTTTTAAAAAAACACGCGCGCGAAATGCCAAGATCCCATAAATTTACCGATTATGCGAACACGAAATTGCCAGCTTTGCCTATCTACCCTTCTGTCCCTCTGCACGTGGTTTCTCTTCGGGTGCACGTCGCTACTAGCGGAGCAACCGCCCGCCTCGCCCGCTAGTACCACCAACCAACTGCCGAAGGAACCTTTGGAGCTTTCGGATACCATGCCGTTGTTTGTTTCTGGGACCGAGGGAACGCACACCTACCGTATCCCAGCGATCATCACGGCAAAGAATGGGGACTTGATCGCAGCGTGTGATGCGCGTCGAAAGTCAGCTGCGGACCTCAAACCGCAGCGATCGATCGATATCGTCTTTCGCCGAAGTATCGACAATGGAATCACTTGGACCCCGATCGAATTGCTAGAGCATGTCGAGGACGGCGGGTGTAGCGACCCATCCCTGGTGCTCGATTCAAGCAACGGGAACATCTTCTGCTTTTACAATTACATGGTTCGCGATATCGCCAATCAGGAGTTTCGGTTTTACGTTCAAAAGAGCTCCGATCATGGCAAGACGTGGGAGAAGCCGATCGACTTTACCGACCAAGTGGCAGGCCCCGAATTAAAGAGCAGCTTTAAATTCGTAACCTCAGGTCGAGGTATTCAAACACGCGACGGTGTGTTGCTTCATAACTATGTTCGGGTCGGTAAAGGAGTTACTTTGTTCGCAAGCCTCGATCATGGCAACTCGTGGAAGTCGTTTTGCAAAGTAAGCCCCGGTGACGAATCCAAAGTCGTGCAATTGCACGACGGTTCCTTGATGGTCAACTCCCGAATCGTTCCTGGCAAGCGGTTCGTGCATCGCTCTTCGGACAATGGACTTACCTGGAAGGGTTCCGATGAATGGCATTTGCCCGACCCTCAGTGCAACGCTTGTATTCTTCAATACACTTCGCAGAGAGATGGATACTCCAAAGATCGGCTGATCTTTTGCAATGCAGCATCGATCAAAGGCCGCAAGAACCTAGCGGCTCGAATCAGCTACGACGGAGGTGAATCCTGGAGCGAAGGAAGGGTCATCGATCCCGGCGATTCAGCCTATTCTGAAATCACTGTACTTCGCGACGGTAGTTTCGGTGTACTGTATGAACCTGGTCATTCGGAGATTCGATTTGTACGCTTTACCCTCGAAGCATTGACGGGCGGAGCGGACAAACTCCAAGAGACATATAGACTGCCGTAGCTGGATTGTTTTTACGAGTCTGGCCAAATCGCGAGGCATGCGTTTTGAGCCTTGGCAGTTTATCGCCAATACCGTTCAACGAGGGATGATTATGGAGTGGGGCTCGCCAGAGATCCCTGAGTTCCAGAGATCCCAATGTTGTGGCCAGTGGGGCGACTTCCACTACATTCATGGAATGGTACTGCGTTTAAAGACAGACCGTTACGGTTCGGGCTAGGATGAAATCAACAAGCCCCTAAGTGACGGATTCCGGGTAAAGAAGAATTGACCACGAATAGCACAAATAGCACGAATAAGAACACCGTTAACTCCTCATTCGTGTGATTCGTCCTATTCGTGGTTGAGAGATAGCGTACATATCATCCCTCGCTCACGCTTCGAGTTGGGATTAAAGACAGAGCGTTCAACGAAGGAAGAGCATGTAGTGGGGCTCGCCAGAGATCCCTGAGTTCTAGAGATCCCAATGTTGTGGCCAGTCGGGCGACTTCCACTACATTCATGGAACGGTATTGCGTTTAACGCCAGATATACTTGAGGGGATTGGCGATAAACGACGGTTCGTCGGGTTCAACTTCTTCGCCATTCATGTATTTTTTCCATTTGGCGACATCACCACCCAGGTCTGTACCTGTGTAGTCACGAAGCGCGAGGATGGCATGATGCTGCGTTGCGGGTGATGGTGCACTGAGTTGTTTCGTCAGAAACGCTTTGACGTCGTCCGCTTGATGGGTACCTAGGGATTCGATCGCTAGTAGCTTGACGGCATTGCTCCTGTCGCTAGTCGCCATGGCTAGCAATGCGTCTTTCGATTTGGCTGTGCCGCTGCCACGAAGCGCTTTGGCGGCTTCCATTCGAACTTTTTCCGTTTTGTCCTGAGACAATCGGAGCACGCCGTCCAATGCGTCTTCTCGATCGATAACCTCTGCAAGAGTCAGTGCGATGTTTCGCCGAATCTCTGGGCTGGTTTCTGTTTTGGCGGTATCGTTCAACACCTGGACGTAGCGAGCTTTTTCCTCGTCGGAATAATTGCGAATCGACGTTTGCAACGTTCTATAGTCTTCGAGTCGATCGTGAAAAAGAGGAATACCTCGTTCGCGATCTTTTCGCCATTGCTCGCGAATGATTGGGTTCAGTTTTTTCAGCTCGTAGAACGGACCGTCCATACAACCAGTGCAGTACATCGAGAACGCCAGAGCGATTCCGGAAACTGTCCGAGATAGTTTTGTTTTGGAGGTTTTCTGCACGGAGGGTAAATCCATCCTCAGATCGGTTCCGGACGTAGCAGTCGATATGCGTTATGCGTACTGACATCGGTCAATACACGCCTGAGCGACGATATCAAAGTGCAGCCCGGAGATGCTAGAGCAAAAAATCGAATACCAGAAAGTGCTGGAAAGCCAGCGATTCAGCCTCGCGATCCGTTGCACGTTGCAGCTTAATGGATGACAATTTCCCTTCCGCGATCGATTGCGGCTGATCCATGGCAGCACTGGCTGCACCCTACCAAAACGTTTCCGTCAGCGTCCCCTCCGGCGAGTTATTTATGAGAACCATTTTCTGTTTCGCGTTCGTTGCCACGGTTTTGCTACCGACCATAGGTTATTCCCAAGCAAAACCCAAGAACATTGTATTTATCGCGGGAAAACCCAGTCACAATTATGGCTCGCATGAACACTTTGCCGGTTCAAAAGTTCTGGCGGAAGTCGTACAACGCACTGACCCAAATGTTCGTTGCGAAGTGATTCGAAATGGTTGGCCCGAAGACGATTCTGCGTTGGATCGTGCAGATGCGATCGTGATTTATTCGGACGGTGGTGGCGGTCATCCTTCGTTGGCGCATCTGCCGCGGCTCAAGCAACAGATCGATCGAGGGGTAGGATTCATCTGCCTCCATTATGGAGTCGAAGTTCCGAAGGATCGTGGTGGCCCGGAATTTTTGCAATGGTTGGGCGGATACTTTGAAACACACTGGTCGGTGAATCCGCATTGGGATGCCAAGTTTGAGAAGCTACCTGTGCACCCGATCACCTCTGGCGTGAAGCCGTTTGAAACGCGCGACGAATGGTACTTCCATATGCGGTTCCCAGAAGGAATGAAGAATGTGACTCCCATTCTTTCGGCCGTCCCTCCTGCGAGCACCATGAATCGCCCGGATGGACCTCATAGCGGTAATCCGACCGTACGCGCAGAGGTTGCACGCGGAGAATTGCAACACGTCGCTTGGGCGACCGAGAGACCGAACGGCGGCCGATCTTTTGGTTTCACCGGAGGACACTTCCATTGGAATTGGGGACGAACCGAGCAAACGAAATTGGTCGCCAACGCGATCTTATGGGCTGCCCATGCAAACATTCCTACAGATGGCGCGCTGGTTGCGCCTCTTACCGTCGAGCAATTGAAAGAGAACCAAGACGAATCGGTACCCGCGAAGTTTGATGCAAAGCAGATTGCGGAAGAATTCAAGCTGATATCCACCAAATCGCAACCGAAAGCGGATGCAAAAGGAAAAGTGCTTTTCACCTCGCAAACAATCAACAACAAAACATCGAGGCATCAGATCGATGTGGAAGCGGATATCCGTGGAGTGAAGAAGCTCTATTTGATCGTAACGGCTGGACGAGATGGCATGGGATTCGACTGGGCCAATTGGGTGGAACCGAAACTGGTGGGTTCAAAGGGTGAGAAGTCGCTTCTCGATTTGAATTGGTTTGAGGCAAGTTCTGAATGGGGCAAAGTCCACAAAAACGCAAATGCTGGAGGCGGTCCGATGCTCGTTCGCAACAAACCAGTCAATGGTATCGGGACGCATGCAACCAGCGTGATCGGTTTCGATCTCCCCGAAGGATATGACAAACTCTCCGTGTCGTGTGCCCTCGATGATGGTGGCGTTTCCCAAAACGATGGATCCGTCACATCGGTGCGATTTCATATTGCTGCTGAAGGTGTTCCTCAAGGACTCAACGACTGGGGAGGAGAGGTCGCATCACCAGGACACGCTCCAGAAAACGCCGTCGCAGGTCTATTGGTTGCGCCAGGATTGCAAGCTTCCTTGGCTGCATCGGAACCGATGCTGAAGAGCCTTACCAATATTGATATCGATCATAAAGGCCGGATCTGGGCATGCGAGGTCGTCAATTATCGACGCCACAAAGACGATCGCAAAGAAGGAGATCGAATCCTGATCTTGGAGGATACCAACCACGACGGTGTTGTCGATACATCCAAGGTTTTTTATCAGGGACGAGACATTGATTCGGCATTGGGTTTGTGCGTGATGGGCAATCGAGTTCTCGTGAGCGCTGCTCCGTATGTCTGGGAGTTCGTGGATGAAAATGGCGATGATGTACCAGACAAGAAGACCGCTATCCTGACAAAAACAGGAGACCCGCAGCACGACCATTCGGTGCACTCGTTTGTTTTTGGTCCGGATGGCAAGCTTTATTTCAATTATGGAAACACGGGGCATCGACTATGCGATGCGAACGGAAATCCTATTCAAGATCGTTGGGGGCGAGACATCAACGATTCAGGAAAACCCTATCGACAAGGCATGGTGTTTCGTTGCAATGAAGATCTGAGCAATATGGAAGTGCTCGGTCATAATTTCCGAAACAACTACGAAGTAGCCTTGGATTCCTTTGGCTCGTTGTGGCAATCCGACAACGATGATGACGGAAATCGAGCCACACGAATCAACTATGTGATGGAGTTCGGCAACTATGGTTATGTGGATGAATTGACGGGCGCAGGTTGGCAAGCCGAACGAGCGAATTGGGAACCGGAGATCCCGAGACGGCATTGGCATCTCAATGATCCTGGCGTCGTTCCCAATCTACTGATCACCGGGGCAGGCTCGCCGACAGGAATCACCGTGTATGAGGGTTCGCTCCTTCCTGAGAAGTTCAGGAACCAAGTGATTCATTGCGATGCCGGTCCCAATGTCGTCCGCGCCTACATTGCAAAGCCAGAGGGTGCGGGTTACTCAGCAGAGATTGAAAATATTGCAGTCGGTGAATTCGATCGATGGTTCCGGCCAGCAGATGTGTGTGTCGCTCCCGATGGATCGTTATTCGTGTCCGATTGGTACGATCCTGGGGTGGGTGGCCATGCCATGGAAGATATGGAACGAGGGAGACTCTTCCGCATCGCTCCACCCGGCACCACCTATGATGTTCCAACATTTGACTTCACCACGGCCGCTGGCGCATGTCTTGCCCTGAAGAACCCAAATCATTCGGCCAGGTTTATGGCGTTTCAAGCGTTGGTCAAGATGGGTAAAGCTGCTGTGGCTGATCTACAGAAATTGGCTTCCGAGCCCAACCCGAGAATTCGCGCCCGTGCCCTCTGGGTTCTGGCAAAGATCATGACTCCATCCGAAGTGGTACAACAGGCGATGGCTGATGGCGATCGAGATGTTCGCATCACCGGAATCCGAATCGCCCGTCAAGCAAAAATGGCTCCCGCAAGGTTTGCTTCGAAGTTGTTACAAGATAAAGAACCCGCCGTTCTTCGAGAACTTTGCGTCGCTCTTCGCGAAGATAAGTCCGAAGAAATGCCGGCACTGTGGGCGAGCCTCGCCACCAAGCACGATGGAAAAGACCGATGGTTCCTTGAGAGCCTAGGAATTGCTGCGATGGATCGTTGGGACGAATGCATGGCAGCGTGGGAGAAAGTCAGTCGCTCCATGTCTCTCGAAGCGAGAGAACAAATTATTTGGCGAGCGAGAGGAAGTCGGGCGTCACAATTGCAA
>Ga0207937_1000909_pt1 | contig 10012 bp, 7 predicted proteins | sample LakMenEpi04Sep11_FD_150668 | JGI IMG/M metagenome (GOLD analysis project Ga0207937, IMG submission 150668) | Freshwater microbial communities from Lake Mendota, WI - 04SEP2011 deep hole epilimnion (SPAdes) | ecosystem: Environmental > Aquatic > Freshwater > Lentic | place: Lake Mendota, Madison...
CACCTATCGGAATCTTTCGGAGCTCTGGCTTCGAGCGGGGGACCTGTTTGATCAAAAAGTGAATGACCAACTTGCACAAGCCGACAACACATTAACGACATTGTTTTCAGGCCGTGACTTTGGAACGGACATTCTGGGAGCATTGGAACCGCAGCTTCAAATTGTCTCTGCGTCTCAATCCTTTCCCAATGCACTCAAGCCTTCGATTCGACTGCCCAGCTTTGCCTTGATCGGTAAACTTAAGGAGCCAGAGTCGATGCAACGGGATTTAAAACGGATCTTTCAGAGCTTTGTCGGATTTCTCAATGTTGCGGGTGCTATGGAAGGTCAGCCCCAACTCGATCTCGAATCGGAGATCGTCGGTGATGCAAAAATCTATTGGGCCGAGTATGTTGTTGACAAAGATCGCAAATACGAGAACGGTCTTCCTGTACAGTTTAACTTTAGTCCTTCGGTTGCGTTCCTGGGGGATCGAGTGGTTGTTTCCAGTACATCAGCTCTCGCACGTCAATTGATTTCCGAGATGGCAAATCCGAGCTCTAACCATGAGCCATCCTTGATGAGCCCTCAGCTCAACACGAGTATGGAACTGGATTTGGCGATGATCCGAGATGTATTGCTGGATAATCGCGATCAACTCATCACGCAGAACATGCTAGAAAAAGGTCATTCCAAAAAGGAAGCCCAGGGTGAGGTGGATGTGCTATTAGGGTTGATGCAATTGCTAGGATCCGCGAGTGCCCAGCTTTCGTTTGACGAGCGGGTTCGATTGAACATACAAGTGGACCTTGCGGGCAAGGACAATGTTAAAGCCAATTTGGACAAATCATCAAATGGTGCGGAGGCACGATGAGTCGGACTAACCAGACGATCGATTGGAATGCAGACTTGGAGTCGATCGATCCAGAGTTAGCATGGTCCCCATGGGAACCATCCTCGAAAGAACCGTGGAGTATCGATAGGGCGGCATTGCTTTTTCGCAGAGCTGGCTTCGGCGCTAGCCAAGAGGACTTGAAAGCGACTATCAAGGAGTCACCCACCATATGTATCGATCGATTGCTGGGCAAGAAGCGGCAAGAATCATCGATTGCGGATACGTTTGAAGAGGAGTCTGCCATTCTTGCCAAAGGAGTTTTGGCGGGTGGCGATTCTCGCAACCTCGCTTCCTGGTGGCTGCATCGATTGCAGCATTCTCCTTGTCCAACGGTCGAGAAATTGACTTTGTTTTGGCATGGCCATTTCGCGACTGGGGCTGAAAAAGTCATCGATCCAGAACTGATGTTGGAGCAGAATCGAACGCTGCGACGCAATGCATCGGGGAGCTTTCGAACCATGGTGCAGGAGATATCAAAAGATCCTGCAATGTTGATCTATTTGGATAGTGTGACCAATCGCAAAGCCCATGCCAATGAGAATTATGCACGCGAGTTGATGGAACTCTTTTGCTTGGGAGAAGGAAACTACACTGAGCAAGATGTACAGCAGTTAGCCCGATGCTTTACTGGTTGGGAGATTCGACGCAAACAATTCCGATTCAATCCGTATCAACATGACAGTGGAAAGAAGTCGATACTGGGAGTCGATAACGTTGATTCAGGCGAAGAAGCTATCGACTGCGTCGTGCGACATAAGGCAACCCCCAATTTTGTCGTTCGCAAGCTGTTCAAATTCTTCCTGTGCGATGAACCGGAGCCATCGGACGATTTTCTCGCCCCGTTGGCAGCGACCTTTATCGATTCGTCATTTTCGGTTCAGCCGGTGGTCGAGAAGTTGCTAAGTAGTCGTTTGATGCTCTCGGGTTGGCCGGTTGGTCGAAAAATTCGTTCTCCTATCGACGTAGCGATGGCATGCCTTCGGGGGCTGCAGGCAACGACGAATCTGGATGCATTGACTAAACGACTACGACCCTTAGGGCAAAGTTTGTTTTATCCGCCCAACGTAAAGGGCTGGGATGGTGGTCGTAGTTGGATCAATTCCTCAACATTGATTGGACGAGCCAATCTCGTTCATGATATGATCCGAGATGAAAACACTCGCTTTGGTGGCCAGTCTCTTTCGCAGTGGTGCGAGCGTCAACGCATTCGTTCAAGTGAAGGTTGGCTCGCCTATTTGGAGGCGACTTTACTTGCCAAGCCGCTGAACGCAGAGGCGAGACGAACGTTGTTATTCGAAGCTGATTCCAAGAACGACCGAGCATCACTATTGATTCAACTCTGTTCTCTTCCTCAGTTTCACCTATCTTAACTCACCTATCCGAGCTCGCTACGATACTCTCAAGACTTCGAGTCCTATCATGAAACGACGCACATTCATCCAATCCGCTTCGTCTGCCGCGGGAATTGCGATTGGAGTTCAGGCTCCGAAGGGGTGGGTGCACGCGATGGCGAAGGAGCTGGCAATCTCAGATTCTACCGCGGAACGCATTTTGGTCGTCGTTCAACTCACCGGTGGAAACGATGGATTGAATACCATCGTTCCGCACAAAAATGACGCATACAAAAAGGCACGGCCCAAGCTGAAGATAGATTCGAACGAGGTGATCGCTTTGGATGAAGAACTAGGTTTTCATCCATCGCTGGGTTCCCTCGTATCCATGCTGGAGAAGCAGAGGCTTGCTGTGATCCAGGGCGTGGGGTACGCGAATCCGAATCGATCTCACTTTGAGTCGATGGATATCTGGCACAGTTGCAAGCCCAAGACATCGCGCAATCGATCTGGCTGGATTGGTCGATTGCTAGCCGAAGCGAAGGGCGTTGAAACAGACGATTCGTTGGCGCTCCATCTTGGGAACGAACCGATCCCACTAGCTTTGGTGAATCGAGGTGTTCAAGTTCCCTCGCTTTCATCGGTGGAGCAGTTTCGACTCAAAGCGGATCGTAAACTATCGAAAGATCAGACCGCGAGATCGATGTCACCGTCCCCTGCCTCCCATGCGATTTCGAAGGAATCGTCCGACGAGGATTTGATGAGTTTTCTATCGGTTAGCACAGATACTGCATTGCAGGCAAGCAGTCGGATTGAAGGCATGCTATCAACACCAGATGAGAACAAGGATTTTCCAGATTCCGAGCTCGGGAATAAATTGCGGACAATATCGCGATTGATTCTGGCTGGGCTCAAGACTCGAATCTACTATGTCACCCTCGACGGATTCGATACGCACGCCAACCAGCTTGCTGTTCACGCTGCGTTGTTGCGACAATGGAGCGAATCTCTTGCCGCATTTCACGCACGGTTAGACCGCGATGGTCAATCCGATCGCGTACTGGTGATGACGTTCAGTGAGTTTGGACGACGCGTGGCAGAGAACGCTAGCCTCGGCACAGACCACGGAGCGGCGGCTCCTATGTGGTTAAGTGGTCCCAAGATGAAGAACACGTTAGTCGGCGAGTTGCCCAGTCTAACGCAGTTGGTGGATGGTGATCTCCAGTACCATACCGACTTTCGCGCTGTCTATCGAAGTGTCGTTGAAACTTGGTTTGGATGGAAAGGTGATGGCATGGGGCTCGGAGATTTTTCCTTGCTCCCTCTTTTTGCCTGACTAACGAACAATCAAGAAGCCTCTCGCCGTTCGTTGGCTATCGCTTTCCAAATCACAAAAATAACAAAAATAACGATAGCATTCACGAGCGTTGCAAAACATTGAGATGAAGAGCTCGTCCGGAATCGCTGAGGGATTGCAAGCAGGTAATATCTAAAGTAAGCTGGCATCTTGCCTGGTGATGGGTTTTTCTGTTCCTTGTGAGTCGCTTCAGCGGTAATTAAGCCGCCTTTGTTTCTGGGTACTACAAAACTCAGGTACTGAGTAGGCCGTTTTCATTGAGTCTTGAAAATAGAATTACACATTACTCGTTGCTTTTTTGATTTCATTTGATGATTGAGGATTTGATCGTGCGAAAGCTTTCTTTGCGTCGGGGTTTCACTCTCGTTGAATTGTTAGTTGTGATTGCCATTATTGGCATTTTGGTTGGACTGCTTCTCCCAGCTGTTCAGGCTGCTCGAGAAGCTGCTCGCCGAATGCAGTGCACAAATAATCTCAAACAAATTGGATTAGCAATTCACAACTACGAAAGCACCTTCAAAAGACTACCGAACAAGTCTGGAGGGACGGCCAGTTTGATAGGAAGCCCAGAGCGATTGAATGGCAACTACAATCGTTTGAGCCCGTTCGTTCCAATGTTGGCGTTCATTGAGCAGAACAATTTGTATACGAGAATTCAGGCTGGAAATGAAACGACTGCATTGGGGGTCGTTGCACCTGGTGGTCCCTCTGCATGGTTCCCTCGCATTGACGGAACAACGACTACCAATCGCTACTTTCCGTGGACGGTATCTGTTCCATCATACCAATGCCCTTCGGACAATATCATTCCAATTGCAACTGGTGAGCATGGCACAAACTCCTATGCAGTCAACATGGGTGATTTGATTGTCAATGTCAACGGTGCTCAACAAATGCGAGGACCGCTCGGTGGTACCGGCATTTATAAGACGATGGGGGCAATTTCCGATGGCACGAGCAACACCATCGTGTTTAGTGAGCGGGTTGCGCACAATGCCAACAACTTCAACGACGGCACCTTCAAGACAGCAACGGGAAGCGAGCTTGTGACTCGATTTGCAGCACAACAACTGACGATCCAAACAAGTCCAAGCAGTTGCTTGGCTAGGGCCATTGGTAACAGGTGGGCTCCGGGAACACAACTCAAAGCGCGTTTTGGAATTCTCTGGACCGACGGTCAAGCGGAACGCACTGGATTCAATACTGTTCTTGGGCCCAACAAACCATCTTGTTTCGGTGACACGAACAACGCTGCTGACTCGAATGTTGTTGTTCTTCCTGCAAGCTCTATGCATACGGGCGGCGTGAACATTGTTTCTATGGATGGATCTGTTCGATTCATTTCCGACGGAATTGATACTGGCAATACAGCGGCAATTAATACTGCACCGACTGGGCCAAGCTTGTACGGCGTGTGGGGTGCACTCGGTACTATCAGTGGTGGCGAAGTGGCTGTAATTGATCAATAACCACTTGCGATCGAGTATACAAAGTTGAATGACAGCCGAACTCGGCGAGATTTTTCTTTAGTCAGTGAAGGGTTTTGAGTCGATGACGTACCGACAAATGTTGGCGATAGGGTTTATCTTTGCTTTTGTGATCGGATGCAGTGGCGGTGACGGCGACGAACGGCCTACTGCACCCGTCGAAATTACGGTCACTTACAAGGGTAGACCTGTTGATGGCGCAATCGTCCAGTTTATCACGGTTCAAGACCCCCATCCTGCTACGGGAACAACTGACAATGCCGGAAAATGTTCTCTGACAACGTATCGCCAAAACGATGGAGCCATCATTGGTGAGAACTTGGTTACAATCACCAAGCACGAGATCGACAAGACAAATATCAAACCGGTGAAACCTGAAGATAAAGACTTGATTGGCGTTTCACCTATTCCAACGCTCAAAAGCTTGATACCAGAAAAATACTCCGCACCTGGTTCATCGGGACTCAAAGAGGATGTAAAGAAGGGAAAGAATACTTTTTCCTTTGAACTCAAAGATAAGTAATCGATTTTAGTAATCTCCCTCGGATCGTAAAACGCTCCACTCCGCTCCACTCCCTCCCTCTCCACGGCACATCCACGCATCCACGGCACTAAAGGACGCGCACAGAAACGAAGTTGGTTTTAACGAAATTCCGAATCGAACGCATAGGCTATTGGCTCTAGATATTGCGAATTTGCTCGACGTCTTCCATACGCCCTTGAGCGACAGCGTTATCCACTCGTTCCTTGATACTGGTATTTGGACTTTGTTCTGGCAACAGAACAATTCCAGCAGCCACGGGATTCAAATCGATATACGCTGCCGCGGATAGAAGAGATTCTTGGTCGAGGATGGCGATCGACTTGTAGCGTCCTTCAAAAAACGCACCAGATCATCTTGCTTATCGAGACCGAACCAGATTCGGGACTACTCGAAATTGTTTACATCAACCACAACCATTTTCATCTGGTTGAACAAGAAGAGCGCGTAGCGGATCCGGCCACAGGTCCTCTCTTTAGTCTTTTGGTGGACTTTTGCAGGCGGGCGGTTCGTCCTCAGCTGGAGTAACTGGAGCGTGTTAACGAGCCACTGCTACCTACAGAACCCAATTCAGAACTTGCATTGTGAGTACCTATTCCCGAATTCAATTCGAAGATCAGATCCGAAAGCCCGTTGGCGATCGATGCTGCATCCATTGTCGACACCTCAGATTCTTTCAACTTGGTGGCATTGGCTCCAGAAAGCACCTTTAATCGTTCCGCCTCGCCTTCGTTCATCGAAGGAACTGAAAATCCAAATTCTTCTATCATCGAATTCCAGGCTGATAGCGTCTTTGCTTCCTCGTTCGCCATCCCCATCCGCTGTGCCCCAAGTACACTTAGCCGAAGCGAACGAAGAACTTGATTGACATGCGAACCACTTTCATGAGTTGCTTGGTACCAAGCAAGTTCACGCAACGCATGAGGTGCTTCATGTGGGAATTGCCCCGCAGCTTTTTGTGAGAGCCTAATCGCCCATGCCCAAATCCGCTCCAGTTCAAATACTTTCGAATCAAAATAATGGCTCGTTTGAGCAAGTTCCTCACGAACCGAGTTAGCCAACCATGTGAAACAAGAGGCATTATAGTTGTCCAAGCCGTTGGTTGAACTGACTTGCTTACAAATCGATACCCAATTCGATCGCGAGACAGAAAAAATTCTTGTTTGGAAATCACGTATGGCAGCATTTGTCTCCAGCAGTTGCTGAGATCGTCCGTTTTGAGCACTGAGAAGTTGGTCGTTTGGGAAAACGAAAGGTTCATCCGAACCAGATAGGCTCAAAACGCACTGCGTAGCGTAAAAATTGAGTGCATCTCCTTCAAGCAGACATTTTCTGAGCAATTGTCGACATAGCGATTGGGCTTCTCCAATTCTTCCCGCTCGCACACACCACAGAGCGTGATCATAAACCGGTCGGTTGGAATTCTCGATAAGAGTCTGATTTTCAATGCTCGAATTTTCGCAACGAACTGAAGAGGCTTGTTTGGTAAAGATCATTTTTCGAATGTTGAAACGCGAGGGACGGAACAGAGACAGCTTTGAAAAAGCGTTGGTTAAAATAGGTTCGTCCGCTTGCGTAAGAATTCAAAATCATGTTTTTTTCAGATAGAACAAAAGCACGCCCAACGAAAGAACGGATTAATCGTTGCATCTATTACCGCGGCTGATGGAGGGTTTGTCTTCTCAACAACAGCAAAAGAGGAAAATGGAGGAAAATGAAAGGAGAGGTGTCAGTGAGCGCTTTAAAAGGGGCCACTCATGAGCGCTTCAAAAGGGGCCATTTGTTGATTTTTTGACTGCTACCTAAGACTTGGCCCCTTTTGATGCCTTGTCTACTGTCTTTGTATCGGCATCGGACCCGGTGGGCGCTTTGGCCCCTTTTGAATTATTTTCGCTCGATCCTAAGCGATAGCTCCTACCCGTGAGTTGGAACAACTCTGATCGGTGCAGAAATCGGTCCAAGATTGCTGTCGCGCTTGGTACATCTCCGATCAGTTTGCCCCAATCTTCTAAGGGGCGGTTGCTGGTCATCATCGTCGACTTCAATTCATGTCGACGCATGATGATCTCAAAGAGATATTCACCGGATCGCTTCGGCAGTTGCTTCATTCCCATATCATCAATGATGAGTAAGTCAGGCTTCAAGTAGCGTTGCAGTATACGGTCATGTCCTTCCATCGCTTCGTCATGTAAGAAGTCTCGCACTGTGTCGAAAATCGATCGGTAGTAGACCGTCATACCGCAACGAATCGCGCTGAGTCCCAGCGCTTGGCATAAATGACTTTTACCGGTTCCGGGTGGTCCTACCCATAACACGTCGCGTCGCTCGCGAATGAATCGGCATGTCGCTAGATCAAAGACCTGGCTCTTCTTGATCGATGGGTTGTAGCTAAAGTCAAAGTCCTCAAGTCGCTTAGTATCGCGGAAGCATGCCAATGCTACGCGACGACTGATCAATCGATCGTTACGTAGCAGCAGCTCATCCTGAAGCAGCAGTTCCAAGAATTCGCGATGGCTTAAGCCAGTGGTTGCCGCTTCATGAAGTCGGATCTCGAGCGTACTGGCTAGGCCCGACATTCTTAGCTTCTTGAGCGTCGATAGAAGTTGGTTGTCCATTGTGATTAGCCTCCTGCTAATGCTTGTTTAAAGAACTGATCGTATTCGAGAATCGATCGAATGACCGGATGCTCGTCCATGAACTCCATGGTCTGTTGCTTGGCTCCTCCATGTTCTAAGAGCTTCTTGAGCGTGCGACAACGAAAGCTACCGCTACGCCATGCTGTATCCGACGCTTGCTCGATTGCCGAGCTTTCGTATTTGCGTGTCAGGCTCAAGAGTCCCTGAATAATGCGCATCCCTTGAACGCCGTGTTCCGCAATCGCTCCTTCGGCCCAACGCGTCGAATGTGGCCCAATGAGCTTCACTTTTTGCAGTAAATACTGGGCTCCACGCTCAATTCCGTTGATTTTCGATGGGGCGATATGCTCGGCCAAAGTACTAAATTTCCCCTTCTCCATTCGTGGGTGAATTGCGATTTGCTGTTGACGATGGTTGAGCAATCGAACGACGCGATCATTCCATCGCACCCATACTTCACAGCCCAGATACTCCGGTGGTGCTGAGTAGAAGGAGCCCTTGACTTCGATGTGTCCATCGCGGCTGACTTTTCGAATCCCCTCGTCGTAAATGGGGAATGACTCAGAAGGCAATGGTCCGAGAGCCTGCTTCTCGACTTCGATAAACTGCTTTCCAACATGCTTTTTTGTCGTACCATGAATTCGAGTATCAGCAACATTTCTCTCCCATTGAAAGAGATGCTGATTCTGAAGAGCAAGGCTCTCAAAGGTCATGCCTTTGATCGCGTTCTCTTGAACATAGTCAACGCCTCGCTCAACCTTGCCCTTGTGCTGCGGCGTTCGTGGCCTAGTTGGAACGAGCGCGAAGCCATAGTGTTTGCAGAAAGCGATGACCTTCGGATTGAGTTCTGGGTCGTACCAATCGGCTTGTTTCACGGCGGATGATGCGTTATCGAAAACGACAACATTGGGGACGCCACCAAGTGCGTGAAACGCATTCTCCAAGGAACGAATGAGAGACTCCGTGGTGAGTCGTGTGACTGCTTCGGTGTAGCCTTTGCGAGAATGACTTAAGACAAGGCGGAAGATGTATGTCTTTCGAAGTTTACCGGTGTGATCCATGCAGCGAGCCCCCAGTCCGTAGTCGATCTGCATCTCTTGCCCAGCTTCGACTTCAATGCGTCGAACGGGAAGCTCTTTACAACTGATAAGCGTTCCGACGAAGCGACGAACCGAGTGGTACTTGGCGGTAAAACCATAGTCGGAAACGAGGTCTTGGTAGATCCTCTGGGCCGTGAGACCTTGCTCGATCTTTGCGATGATTTGTTCGCGATATCGAGCGCACTCGCTACGAGAATTTACTGCTGTTGAGCTTTCTTCTTTAGGTGCCTGCGGCTCTGAAATTGGGTCACCGGACCCGGTGGGCGCTTTGGCCCCTTTTGAAACTTCCGACCCGGTGGGCGCTTGGCCGATGGGCGCTTCCGGACCACTGGCCCCTTTTGACTCCAAAGATGCTAAATGACGATCAACCGACTTTCGATTGATATCAAGGGTCCTGGCGATCTGCCGCCTGCTCATCCCTGAAGCGAATAACTGCTCAATTCCCTGCGTTTTATCCATATCCAGACGACGTACCACGTTCCAACTCCAGTAGAGGGTTTACAAAGAAACCCGCTATCTGAATGAACCATGCCTTTCCTGTCGAACTGGCCCCTTTTGAAGCGCCTCGCGCTGGCCCCTTTTAGGCGCTCACTGACAGGATATCGTGGTCAACCCTTCAGACCCAGATGCAACTCTTGATGGGCATAAGGGGAGCGGTTATCAGGTCCAACTCGGTGAAACTTGTA
>Ga0207937_1000912_pt1 | contig 9996 bp, 6 predicted proteins | sample LakMenEpi04Sep11_FD_150668 | JGI IMG/M metagenome (GOLD analysis project Ga0207937, IMG submission 150668) | Freshwater microbial communities from Lake Mendota, WI - 04SEP2011 deep hole epilimnion (SPAdes) | ecosystem: Environmental > Aquatic > Freshwater > Lentic | place: Lake Mendota, Madison...
ATACAAACGGACCCAACGACTCCGCGCGCGCTTTTTTCTGGACCACGCTATTTGCTACCAGGAAACGACCTGCCATGGGCCGCGCACGAGGTTTTGGCAGCATTCGAGGCCATGCAGTGTCCGGTAGAAAAAGTTTGCGCATTCGATTGATGTCGAATCGCAAACCAGGGTTTTGTCTCATTCCACACGGAAATGGTTGCGGTTCTGGGGCGGTTAAGCCCCGATAGGCTATTGCTTAGAGACTGTCCTCTAGCCCATAATGGAGGAACCGCGGCGAACTTTTCCAATCTCGAGATCCCGTCATCGAGAATGGGCGATTCCTCGCCCTCCCCAAATCCCACCTACTTTACGGTCATCATCATGCTAAATTTTGTTGGCAATTCCGACCGACTTTGCAGCGGACTGTCGCGACGCAACTTTTTGTCTATCGGCACGCTTGGATTTGGAATGGGCGGCTTAACCCTCCCCAGCTTGCTCAGAGCCGACGATGCTAGCGGCAAACCCAACTCGCACAAAGGGTTGATCAATATCTTTTTGGGTGGCGGTCCTCCACACCAAGACATGTGGGAAATCAAAACCGAAGCTCCTTCCGAGATTCGCGGTGAGTTCAGTCCCATAGCTACAAATGTGCCAGGCATCCAAATTTGCGAAGTCTTTCCGAAGCTCGCGCAACGGATGGACAAAGCAGCCATCATCCGTTCCGTAGTCGGTTGCAAAGACCGACATGAATCGACCCAATGCATGAGCGGTTGGTTCCCAGACGATTTGAAAGCGTTGGGCGGAAGACCCTCGATCGGATCTGCGGTTTCGAAATTGCAGGGCCCTGTCGATGCAGCCGTACCACCCTTCGTCGGTTTGGCCAAGAAGACGTCTCACGTTCCGTGGTCCCATTCAGGTGACCCTGGATTTTTAGGAGCAGCGTATTCATGCTTCAAGCCGGACGGCCCAGGCATGGACAATATGAAACTCAACAGCATCTCGCTCGATCGATTGCGAGATCGACGCAGACTGATGGCGAGCCTCGATACGATGCGACGCGATATCGATACCAGCGGTGTGATGGGTGGCATGGATGCATTCGAGCAGAGAGCACTCGATGTGTTGACCAGCAGTAAACTACTCGAAGCTCTCGATCTATCCAAAGAAGATCCCAAAACCATCGAACGATACGGCGATGGAAAACCATACAAATTCCAATACGATGGTGCACCAACTTGCAATGACCATTTGTTGCTCGCGCGTCGACTGATCGAAGCGGGAGTTCGAGTCGTCAGTTTGAGCTATGGTCGATGGGACTCCCATGGCGACAACTTTGGTTTGGTGCGAGATCACGGTACCAAGCTCGATCAATGCCTGAGCGCCTTGATCGATGACCTCGATGAGAGGGGCATGCTTGACGATGTCACCATCGTCGTTTGGGGCGAGTTTGGCAGAACTCCGAAAATCAATAATGGTGCAGGTCGCGATCACTGGGCCCAAGTAAGCTGTGCCTACTTGGCAGGTGGTGGTATGAAGACAGGCCAAGCGATCGGTGCCACCAATCGGCTAGGTGAGTATGCAGCATTGCGTCCCGTCCACATGCAAGAAATCGTGGCTACTCTCTACCACAACTTAGGAATCAATACCGGGGCAACGACAATCGCTGACCCCACCGGACGGCCCCAGTTTTTGGTCGACCATGAACCCATTCGCGAACTGATCTAGCGCAAAAGGTTATGCTTTCCATGAACAAGTTCGCAATCCAAGCCATGCTTTGCATTTTCCGTGTATCGATGATCGCATTACCGGTCGCAATGCTATGCATGGCAACATTTGCTGCCGATTCGCCAACGCCGATAGTGCCAGCGCCGACACTACCTGCGATTGTTCTAGAGCAATCAAAAGTCGAATTCACATCGCTCGATGGGCGAGTGCAGTTGCTCGCTTCGTCTCAATCGAACGGAGGCAGGTCGCAAGATTTGACGCGTCGAGTTCAGTTCGAAGTGCAACCTGCCGACTTGGTGTCGATCGATCCGACGGGACTGGTCAAGCCGATTCGAAACGGAACTGGTTCGATCACTGCAAAGTTAGACGGCTATACATCGTCGACAATTCCTATTGTCATCGCATTGCCAGAAACCGAGTCCCCGGTCAACTTTCCGAACCAGATCGTCCCCATGTTCACCAAGTACGGTTGCAACGGAGGTGGCTGTCATGGAAAACTCGCAGGACAGAATGGTTTTAAACTTTCGCTATTGGGTTTCGAACCCAAAGAGGATTTCGAACATCTCGTACGCGAATCGCGCGGTCGACGTCTTTTCCCCGCATCGCCCGATGCTAGCTTGTTACTCCAAAAATCCGTTGGCACTGTTCCTCACGGTGGCGGTCAACGCATGGAAATCGATTCGCATGAATATCGATTGCTTCGCAAGTGGATCTCGCAAGCGATGCCTTTTGGCGATGAGAAAGAGGGACGCGTCGTTTCGATCGAAGTGGTCCCACCCGCTCGATTGCTGGACCGATCGACACAACAACAGCTCACCGTCGTCGCCACTTATTCCGACGGACGAAAAGAAGATGTCACGCGAACGGTTCAGTATGAATCGAACAATTTGGACATGGCGGATGTCACCCCGACAGGCCTCGTGAGCCTTCGAGATCTCGCCGGTGAAGTTTCCATCATGGCCCGATACCAAGGGAATGTATCTGTGTTTCGCGCGAGCATTCCGCTCGGAACCAAGATCGAGCAATGGCCCGAAGAACGAAACTCGATAGACCGCGCTGTCTTTGCCAAGCTTCGAAGCTTGGGAATTCCACCGTCCCAAGAGTGCAATGATGCGACATTCCTTCGCCGCGTTACCCTCGATTTGACTGGTCGTTTGCCAACCTTGGAGGAAATCAAGAATAGTCATCTAGAAACCCGGAGCAAGATGATCGATCGATTGCTGGAGAGCGATGATCATGCTTATTTCTTTGCCGGGAAGTGGTCCGCGATACTTCGCAATCGACACGCCAACGAAGAGACTCGATTCGCTGCGTATGCGTTTCATGATTGGCTCTTTGAAAGTTTCCGAACCAACAAACCCATCAGTCGTATTGCAAGCGAATTGCTCACCGCTTCAGGCAACGCTCAGACGGATCCAGCGGTTGTTTGGTTTCGCCAAGTGAACAATACCGAATCGCGAATCGAAGATGCCGCTCAGTTGTTTCTTGGTCAACGACTCCAATGCGCGCGTTGCCATCACCATCCTTATGAAAAGTGGAGCCAGCAAGATTACTACCAAATGGCGGCCTTCTTCTCGAAAGTTGAGAAACGTGACAGTGGAGCGCCCCAAGAGCCTCGATTCGTTTCCAGAGTAGGAGATCCCGCACTCAAGCATCCGAAGTCAGGCCAACCTCTCGCACCTGCAGGATTGGACGGTAAACCGCTCGCATTGCCAAACACCGAAGATCCGCGAAGCGAATTCGCACAATGGATGACATCCCCCGAGAATCCGTTCTTTGCAAAGTCGATAGCGAACCGTTATTGGAAACACTTCTTTGCACGTGGGCTTGTCGAACCAGAAGATGACATGCGCATAACGAATCCGCCATCGAACCCGGAATTGCTCGATGCGTTAGCAAAGGAGCTTGTGTCCTCAGGCCATGATCTCAAGCACCTGATGCGAACCATCTGCAACTCTTCGACTTACCAACGAACAGCGGATGCATCCGAGGACAATGTCCGCGACTCCACTTGCTATTCCCGTTACTATCCAAAGAGAATGACAGCCGAAGTTTTGTTGGATTCGATCGATGATGTTTTGGGATCGAAGACGAAATTTGATAGCATGCCTCCAGGCACGCGCGCCGTTCAGTTGCCCGATACTTCGTTTGCATCGTACTTTTTGACGGTGTTTGGTCGTCCCGATTCAGCGACTTCCTGCGAATGCGAACGCTCTACGGAATCCAATTTGGCCCAAAGCCTGCACCTCATGAACTCACAAGAGATGCACGCCAAACTGTCCGACACCACCAACCGGATCACCCAATGGTGTGCGACTGCAGCCAGTGCTCCGGCAACCAGTGCTCCAACGCCAACCGCGGCAGCGAGCACAGTAACGCCATCCGAGCTAATTCGAGAATCGGCCAAAGGGAATATCGAAGAGCTGTATTTGCGAGCTCTCGGTCGGGCACCAACTGCTTCAGAGCAAACCGCCGCGATCGGTTATTTGATGGGGCGAGTCGATCGCCTGAGGGAAGCGTACGAAGACTTAGCATGGAGCATTTTGAACAGCAAAGAGTTTTTGTTTAACCACTAATATTGCAATACGAATCGATGTCTCGATCTCGAACATTTATGATTGAATTCAATCACAGATCGAGCATAGTTGTTTGCTCTTTCCTGAGTTTCCTTTACGTTGTAATTGCTGCGAGCATCACGACGGCTCAACCTCCGATCATCGCTGTGGATGCCATTTATCCACCCGTGGGCACGGTGGGAACTCTGAGCGAGGTGCGAGTTTACGGCAAGAATATTCAAGCGGTCGATCAACTCCATTTCAGTCATCCAGGAATTTCGGCGAGTTGCAAACCAGCACCACCACTAGCTCACGATGATGCTCCTCAATTTGAATTTGGTACGTTCGCGATCAAGATTGATGCGAGTGTACCAACGGGAGTTTACGAAGCCCATGCTTCGGGTCGTTATGGGATTTCGAATGCCCGATCATTTGTTGTCGTGTCAGAACCTGTCGTTTTGATTCCGGATGACGGATCTTCCGAAGCGAAGAAGCTAACCCCCGGTGCCGTTTCGGTAGGCAAGTTGCGGAAACACGATCGAGTTACCCTGACACTGAATGGCGGTTCGATCCAATCGCTCACTTGTGCCACCCACGTTTTCGATTCGTTAGCGTTGCCGAAAGTCGCGATCAAGAATGCGAATGGAAATACTATTCGTTCCGATCGAACCATCGATCGCAATCCAATCGCCTGGGACTCTATCCCAGCCGAAGATCTGCGTTTGGAGATTTCTGACGAAATCTACCGCGGTGGAGAGGCCTTTGCTTATGCTATCTGTGCTAATCCGAAGCCCGACAATCCACTAAAGAATGCCAGCCCTTATCTCCCTGCTTCGGCTATTGTATCGGTCGATTTACCGAATGTTCCAATCGTCGATGCGAACCGTCAGCCAAATGAGAAAGGCCCGTTGCGCGTAACGCCCCCCGTCGAGATTGTCGCGAACAACCCGCGAGATCTGTTGGTTCAATGGAACGACGCTGAGACACCGATGGAATTGCAAGTGTTTTCGAACAGCCTTGGGCACCCGACCGACTTTCGCGCGTTAGCCTATCGACCAACTAAGGATTCCAGTGCGCTCGGTTCACCTTTCCAGACATCGGAAGACTCACCTGCTCTTGGATCGAAAGGTGTCTCGTTGAGTAATCTGGACCCGCGAATGACCTTCCCCAAGAAAGAAGGTAGTTCGGAGACGCTCCTTTCGCTCAGCAATCTTCAAACGGCGACCAGCCGAAGCATTGTTTCTCCGGTTCGAGTGAGAATCGGACCGTCATCGCCTCGTTTCGTGGCATTGGCTCATTGGACACCGTGGACCAACAATGCAGCCTTGGCAACATTGACAGGTAGCTACTTACCGCGTGGTGGGCAATTGGGCCTTCATCTGATCGTGCAACGCGCAGGTGGATTTGGGGAGCCAGTGGAGTTTAGTCTAGTGGATGCACCTCCAGGGATAACGGCCAAGCCAACGGTGATTCATCCTTCGCAGTCGGAAACCGAGATGGTCGTTTATGCCTCCGAGGATGCTGCGCCGTTTGTTGGTCCATTGAAATTAGTTGCGCGATCGCAACTGAACAGTCAACCTGTTGAGCAAATCATCTATGCCGCGACGATCCATCAAGGAGCGACGGCAGAACGAGGCCTTCCGCGATCGAGGTTGACACCGCAGTTGATGCTCAAAGTCAATGAACAAGAGCTTGCACCTATTACGATCCAATGCAGCTCGGAAGCCGTCTTAGAAGTCAAAGCTGGTGAAAAGCTCAAACTGCCATTGGTGGCCAAGCGAAGAGCCGGTGGCGAAGCGAAGTGTGTGTTGCGAGCCCAGAATTTGCCGTCGAAAGCTACGTTGGCGGACACCGAATTAGCACCAAATGCATTGGAGGCGTCCCCGGAATTGGTGACAACCAAAGAAACTCCTCCTGGTGAGTATTCGATTTGTTTCCAAGCGGAAATGCCATGGAAACTACCGTTGCATCCCGAGTCGCTTGCGAATCACGTGGCATACCGAGATAGGTTGAAAGCGAAGTTGGATGCCACGAAGGACGATCCGCTTCGAAAAGAGCTAGAGCAATCGATTGCGACAGCCAATACACGCATCGAGCAATTGACCAAAGAAACCGCAGCCCGCGACTTCCCAACCTTCTTCTACACCACAAGCATCCGCATCCGCGTGCTTCCGTCGCCATAGAATTCCACGCCTACCCCTATCGTTAGCGACCCAAGCGTTCGATCGCTTCGTCGGCCCACGGGCTTTGTGGGGAAAGCTGCAAGAATCGCAACCAATGTCGCCCTGCGAGGTCTACATTGGAGACTTCATCCAAGCACTTGGCCAGATGGTAGTGCACATCGGGATAGCGATCGTCTTTAACCAATGCTCCTTGGAAGGCGGCGATTGCCAGTTCCAAATGACCCAACTCCGCCAAGACGCAGCCTAAATTGACTCGTGCCTCGATGAAGTCCTCGTCCAATTCGATGGCATTGTAGTAACGCTCCCTGGCTGCCGAAACGTCGCCAATGCGATAGAGGAGTTCGGCGAGTTGAAAGCAAACCTCGGCGTGTAATCCGTATCGCGAGAGGATGACACGATACCATTCGATCGATTGATCCAATTGCCCAGCGTCTTCAAGCTCTTCCGCCATGCGAAGCAAATCATCGCGTTTCCAATTCTCGATGTCGGTAGGCGGCTGATCGTTTGTAATCTCCTGGCTTTCCCTAAGATAGGCTGGTTGCGCAGCCAACACGATGGGAAGCGAGTCATCGGAAATCGCCACCGAATCGTCAACATCGAAATCCAAATGGAGCTGGCCATTCGCACCTAACAGTCGACCTCCTTGACGAAGCAATAATCGTCTACCATCCACCACCAAGTCCAAATCGATCAGCGATCGTTTCTCAACCCACGGTGAAAAATTAGCTAACTGCTTTACGATGTCTGTAGGACGCGCTCCTTTTCCTATCCACGAAGCTAATTGCCTAGCATTTTGAACTTGTTCAAAATCAAAATAGGGTAGTCGATGCGTCACTTTGGAGGCAGATAGCAATCCCATGCGATGCCAGCGTCGGATGTTGCGCACTGGAGTTTTGAGGAGACCTGCCATCATCGCCGGTGTGTAAAGCTGTTTTGAGCTTTGCTCGACCAGTTGCAATCGTTGCCATAGTTCGTGCTCATGGATCAAATGCGTTGAACCATCGCGAAGCCTACGTCGGACAGCATCGCTCAACAAGGGAGAGACATCTTCTCCAGGTAGCTCATCTGCGCCGATGACGATCCAATCCACATCGTTCATATCGCGATCGACAGCATCAGCGCCGTGATCGCGAACCAATTGATTGGCCTCTTTGCGAGAGAACGCCCCTAGCTTGCCAACGAAGGCAACTCGCTTGCCGGAAAGAAACGGTTGCTCTTCGTCCGATACGTCGCTGTTCATCGGTCCCTCCTTGGGGGCTGATCGCGAGTCGAAGGTTGAACGAATATCATCCCAATCTCGGCTCGCTTCATGTCGAACCTAGCTTCACACCCCAAGCCTGCATTTCATTTAACAATGCATGCTTGGTCATATCAAACTGAAGTGGTGTCAACGTAACATGCCCTGCCGCGAGCGCATTCAAATCGGTTTCATGATCTGTGGGACGCGGTGGTGGATCGTTGGTCGACCAATAGTAGTTTCGTCCCTTGGGATCCTGTCGTTTGATATAGTGATCTCCATAACGTTCTACACCCATCGGAACGCAATGAACCTCGGGGTAGACGCCTTTACGATACGATTGGGTCGCCGCGGTTGGGATGTTGATATTGTAGAGATCTTGGCGATTTCCTTGATGAACCAAGATCTGCCGGATCATGTCGACTGCGATTTCGGCAGCGGCTTCAAAGTCCGCATGCGGATCGTGCTCGAGCGAAACTGCGATACTTGGCAATCGAAAGAAAGCTCCTTCGATAGCAGCCGCCACGGTACCAGAGTAGAGAACGTTGATTCCAGCGTTCAACCCGCCGTTGATTCCGCTCACGACGAGGTCGATCGGCTCCTTTGACAATTCGGAAACGCCCAGCTTGACACAGTCGGCCGGTGAGCCATCGACGGCCCATCCGCGAAAGTACTCCTCTTCCCAAAGCTCTTTGCAAGTCAAGGGTGTTAGGTAAGTGATGGAATGTCCAACACCACTTTGTTCGGTGGCTGGAGCCACCACTAGTACGTTACCTAATCGTTCGAGAGCTTGCCGTAGCGCATGCAAACCGGGGGCATAAATACCATCATCATTCGCCAAGAGTATATTCACGGGTCGATTTTCGTTTTCGCGATGGACTATTCGTCACTTGATTTATCGGAACCAATATCAAGCTTCTTCCACTTTTTGGAAGCCAGTTTCTTCAACCCAGCCTCGGTTACAGAACCGTTCTCCTTGAAGGTTAGCGATTCTAGTTTTGGCATTTTCAAAATCGCATCAATGGCAGCATCAGAAACGCTCGTCGAGCGAATCGACAATTCTTTCAGGTTAGGTAGAGCCGCAATGACGCCCATCGAGGCATCTGTCATTCCAGGCACGCTCCAGATGTCAAGCAATTCGAGTGTCGGTGCTCCTGCAAGATTCTCCAATCCACTATCGGTAATCCCGCTAATCTCGTGAATGTACAAGCGTCGAAGCTTGGGCAATTCCTTGAAGACCTCCATCGAGGAATCATCGACGACCGGTAGATCGCGAAGGGTCAAGCGTTGCAAGTTCATGCCCTTCAACGCGAGGACTCCATCGTTGCCAAAACCTTGGCATCGAATAATCTCCAGTTGAGAAAGTTTGCTTAGCTTTGCCAGATGTTGTCCTGACTGTCCTGTGATGGCAAAATCTTGGATCAACATGTTTTCAATCGTCGTATTCTTGGACAACAGTTCCATGCCGTAATCGCTGACGGCCGTACTCCGATGTTTGAGCGCCTTCAGTTTAGGCAACGCCGCAAGGACTTCCATGGTCATATCGCCTGCTTCCATGTTGCCGCGAAGGTCGACGACTTTGAGCTCTTGAAGCTTTGTCAATCGCCTCGTTCCAATTTCGTTGATACGATTCTGCACGAGCAAGAGCTGTTGCAGTTGAGTCATTTCGGAAATCGGCTTGAGGATTTGGCTGGACATGTTGGCATTCGATGACAAGTCCAACTCGATCAACGCAGGAAACGATTTCACAATATTCTCAACCGCGACGTCATCGATCACCGTGTTGGTCAGCGCAAGCGACTTCAATTGCTTGAGACTATTCAGTTTGGCGGCGATCTCCGTATTGAGCGCTCGGCAATTGAGCACTTGGAATTTTCGCAAATCCGTGAGCTTGCCGAAGAGATCGAAATCCGAGGGAGTCAATTGCGAACCCTCGGTGATCACGATCTCGACCAGCTTGTCTCCCTCCATGGTCAGCTTTGCGACGGAGCCAAGAGAGGCGATGCGTTTTTTGGCTGCATCGACGTCGGTTGCTGAGACATCCAAAACCGTGCTGACGGCCAAGGGCGATCCTGAAGCGGTCGGAGCAAAAGGTTCCGCGGCGGACAGCGATTGATTTGACGACGATGCGTTCCATGCAACAGAAACAACTATGGTGGCACAAACGAATCGTCTCAACTGGCCAAACCGACTCCATTGGCCAAATCGCCTCAATTGACTGGTACGCATCGATTATCCTGCAGGTGAATTGGTTGGGGAAAAACAAAATCGCAACGATGCGACCGTCGAGGCGGATGCCTCGCTGCACATCGTTGCG
>Ga0207937_1000914_pt1 | contig 9991 bp, 9 predicted proteins | sample LakMenEpi04Sep11_FD_150668 | JGI IMG/M metagenome (GOLD analysis project Ga0207937, IMG submission 150668) | Freshwater microbial communities from Lake Mendota, WI - 04SEP2011 deep hole epilimnion (SPAdes) | ecosystem: Environmental > Aquatic > Freshwater > Lentic | place: Lake Mendota, Madison...
TTCCGGAAACCCCCACACGATCCTGGGGCTCATCGTCTTCGCCGCTGCGTTTGGCTGTGACTATGCGTTTATTCGATTCCTGAGCGCTGCATTTGAGCCAACTCCCAAGAAAGCGACTTCGAGGCAACGAGTTGCTCCTGTAACGACACCATCGGCGCCATCAGTCACTGGATTGCTTTGGGGAGTTCCAAAGAAAGTCGGGCTGGCTATGTCTATTTTCTTTTGCATTTGTTTCTCTGGGGTGGGTGCCTATTCGACGAAAGCGCTTTCGCGAGGCACGATTTTCCGATTTCCAGAGTTTACGCAAGAATCGCTTGTTGCATTGAGGAACGATATGGAATTACCTTCGGAGCTCGGAAATTGGAAGTTTCAGGATAAGCAATTGCTTGAGCGAGAAATGGACAGTTCGATGGGGCAGTTTTCGCACGTCTGGCTCTATCAATCACCAACCGGTGCTGGAACGATTTCGGTCGATTTTCCGTTTCGTGGATTCCATTTGCTAGACATCTGTTACGAAAATGCTGGGTGGACCGCTGCGGAGTCGCATCGAGTCCAAGAGATGGATTCGAGTACTACCAATGAAGCATTCAAGAAGTTAGGGCCGCTGCAAGTTCACTTTTTGGATCTTGAAAAAGACACTGGCGAATACAATTTCGTCGCATTTGCTCAATTTCGACTCGACGGTACACCCGTCTTTTCAGGCGCAGGAATACGTGGGTTTGAACGGTTCGAGCAGACAATTTCCGAACCCATCACTTACCAGATTCAAAGCATGGTAACTTCCACGCAAAGGATTTCCCCTGAAGCGAGGGAAGCCATCTTAAAGAATCTCTTGGCCGCAGTGGAGGTCGCTCGGCCCGCTTTCGTGGCGTTGGAAGAACGGAAGTAAGGGTAGCCGCGAGAAGTGGCGAGCGGCGAAGAGAACTCGCTCGTTGAACCGCGAGACGGAGTGAATTGCGTTCAAAAGCCGCTCGACTCTCTATCATTGGGAATTACTATAAGAGAGGATCAATCTCTTCTCTTCTCTGATTTGGTGCATTATGGAACCGCTAGACCTCGACTTGTCGTCAAATACTCAGAAGGCACTGGCCGTTCAGTTGGGCAAGGACGCGGGAACGGAAATCGCGATGCTTTTGCGGAGGATGGCGGCTCAAATCGACGAGCTGAAAAAGACGAAGGTCACCGTTACCAGCGTGGTTCCTGTAACGGATCATTCCGACTCCGCTTGGAATTTCGTCTGACGTCTTGTCTCTGACGTCTATTGTTACGGACCGCTCCGACGGTCCTTCTTCCGTCTTGAATCAGTAACGCTCGAAACATATAGTTTCGCGTTCTTCTAGGTCAGGACTTTCGTCCAGACTCTTTACTGTCTTACCGTGCCTAGTTGCATGGCTTGGTGACCCGTATTACGGGTGATTCTTTATCGGCCGATCCTCTTGACGGCTGATGCACGATTCCTTTCTGAGCCGAAGGCCTGCGCAAATCTTGCCAGAAAGGGAGTCAAGCGAGTATCACGAATGGGGTGCCTTGGGCTTTCTTATTCGTGACATTGGTGTTATTCGTGGTCAAACGACTTGGGTTCACGCGAAGGCGCTAAGACGCAAAGGAAGGGAAGAATTAAGTGTGCTTTGTTCTTGGTGCTTAGTGCTTAGTGCTTAGTGCTTAGTGCTTAGTGCTTCGTGTTTCGTTGTAAGAAAAGTTGGCGTTTTTCAGTTGGCGGCTGATCAGGAGGGATCTTCTTGAAGTAAACGGTGCGGAGACGATATAATCTATCGCATCCTATGTTATGATGCTTGCTACTTGACCTTTTGGGAATTGTCTGCCATGGATCGTGAGACACTTGTTCGTGCTATCGATCAAGGACCCATTCGTGTCACGATGAACGATGGCTCCTGCTACGATATTCCTGACCATAAATCGGCGATGGTCGATAGCGCTATCTGCTACGTTTTGACCCGCAGCGAGAACGGAAAATTGCAAGCGGTTTGGCTTTCTTTGGTTTGTATGGTCAAGGTTGAGAGGATTACCACTGTCGCGGCGTAACGCAGGCCTTTCTCCATTTTCGGACCACGAATTGGACGATTCACACTACAGACTATTTTTTCATTCGTGCCTTTCGTGTTATTCGTGGTCAAACGACTTGGGTTCACGCGAAGGCGCTAAGACGCAAAGGAAGAGGGGAAGGAGGATGCGTTCTTGGTTCTTGGTTCTTCGTTTGTGTTCTATGCGCTCTTTTGACACAGCCGACAAATTAGGAGGCACGCTCCGTCGTGCTGTCCGCTCTTGGACATTTGCTGGCATACTTGGTGGACGGCACATGGAATGTGCCTACTATTTTGCCTTTTGTCGGCTGTATCCTTTTGCGGTTAGTAGTCATAGAGTCGTCGGTTGGCGGAAGATATCCCTCGCTCACGCTTCGGGTTGGTGCTTTGTGCTTTGTGCTTTGTGCTTTGTGATTGGTGCTTAGTGCTTAGTGCTTAGTGCTTAGTGCTTGGTGCTTTGTGCTTTGTGCTTGGTGAGGGGATCGTTTTTGTGTTACTTGTGTTTTTTCGTGGCTAGTGTCTTCGGTATTTTCATTCGTGCCTTTCGTGTCTTTCGTGGTCAAACCATTTTCATCCCTTTGAGGCAGTTTCAATCGTCACTGGCCGTAACGATCTTTATTGAGAGTGGTGCTTGGTGGGAAGAAATCCCTCGCTAACGCTCCCGGTTGGGATAGAACTGACTTACTGGCTACTTCTTCGACGATTCTTTGACAGGCTGGAAGCCTATCCCACCTTTGGCAGTCCACTCGATGTATTGATTGGTTAGGGGATGCTGCAAAGCGATCTTCCAGGCATGTAGTCCCATCGATTGCGAAGCCCTGTCATTATCGGGACGTTCACGGCTGCCACCACCTGATAAGTAAAGGGGATCATTGACAACTGGATACCCCAAAGCGGCACAGTGCAACCGGATCTGATGCGTGCGCCCGGTCACAAGTGTTGCTTCCAATACTGCATTACCATGTTGCACTCCGACCAATTGAAAAATCGTCTTAGTCGGTTGGCCTTTCGCTCCTATACGTCGCCCGCCATTGGCGAGTGTTTCATTCTCAATCGGTAATTCGCAGACATACTCGGTCCAGCTTGGAATCCCTTCGACTTCCACGATGTACTTTTTGGAAACCGCTCCCGATGTAAACTGCTTCTGTAGTTGAATCGCATACTTCTGCTGTCTTGCAAATACGACAAGACCCGTTGTGTTCATGTCCAACCGATGGCAAGGTCGTAGTTTCTCAGGCGCGTATGCCTCTAGCAATATTGACAACAGCGTGTTCTTGTTGAAGCGTCCCGATGGATGAACCGGCAATGGAGCCCCTTTGTTGACAACGACCAAAGCACGGTCTTCATGGATGATCTCGATGTGATCCGATACGGGCCGCTCTACATAGTCGGTCATGATATGGAGGAATCGCTCCCCCTCGCCCGCAATCCAATTCACGTCCACTGGCGCAAAACCATGCTTAGGAGATTGGACCATCCCGCGCGCGATATCGCGACTCCACGTCTCTACACCATAGCCGGGAAACGCTTCACACAGAGCGTCGAGGATTGAACGACCTGCTTGTTGTTGCGGGATAGACACCCAACGTCGATTCTCGTAAGCACAACAGCCACGCTGCTCTTTGGCAATTTCACTCACTCGCTTTTGCCGCGATTGTCGCTTCTTCGCTGATTCTTGAAAACAATACGGGCAGCTCTCGTTGACCACGTAGAACGGAGACTCTATGTCTTGTATTGTCAGCGCATGTCGGCATGCAAAGCACTCATACGTCTCCGACGGGGCCAAGGTTGGATTGACCGCAACACGTTGATCAAACACAAAACAGTCGCCCTGATAATGCGACTGCTGGCACTCTTCGAAATACTTCAGAATGCCACCTTCGAGCTGATAGATGTTCTCGAAGCCCAACCCTTTCATGTAAGGGCCGATCTTTTCGCAACGGATTCCACCGGTGCAAAACATAACCACCGGGTTCTTCTTCACTTCGTCCGGCAACGCGGCTGCCGCCTCAGGAAATTGACGAAAGTTCTTCAATCGAAGATCGATTGCACCCTCGAACGTGCCCAAGTCGGTCTCATAGTCATTGCGAGTGTCCAACAACGCAATCTCGCGCCCTTCGTCTAGCCAACGCTTTAACTCGAGCGGTGGTAGCTTCGGCGAAGCATCCACAATGGGCTCGACTTCCTTCTTTCCGTGTTCGGTTTCGATCTCGAGCCGCCCTTCCTTACCGACCGGCACGATCTCTCGCTTGAGCTTGACGAGCAATCTGCGAAATGGCTGATAATCGGTAATGCTCTCTTTGACCTTCAAATCTTCTAAGGCCGATGAAGATGCTCGCAAAGAAACCAGAAAGGCATCGATCGATTGCCGTTCCCCAGCTAGGAAGAGATTGATTCCTTCGCTGCTCAAGAGTATCGTACCCTTGAGTTGCAGCTCACTCGTGAGCTGCTTTAACGCTACTCTTCTTTCCTCCAAAGCGTCGAGGGCCACGTATTTGTAAGCAGCGATGTTGACGATAGTGGACATAGGATGACGCGACGTCTCGGTCGATAATCAGTCGTTAAATCAAAAAGATCGTTTGCTCTCGATCCGGACCGACCGACAAAACTCCGATCGGTACAGATATCAACTCAGAAATCCGATCGATGTAGCGTCGTGCGTTGGCGGGAAAATCTTCAAGTCTTCGAACGCCCGACACATCCACATTCCATCCAGGGAGCGTCTCGTAAATCGGTTTACACTTGCGCAAGTATTCAGCAGAACACGGAAACTTAGTAACACGTTCGCCTTCCACATCGTAGGCCACACACACTTGAATCGAATCGAAATGACTCAGCACATCCATCATCATGAGTGATAGATAATGAATGCCACTCAATCGAGCCGTGTAACGGACCGCCACTGCATCGAACCAACCACATCGGCGAGGCCGTCCCGTCGTGGTTCCGTATTCGCGTCCGATGTCACGAATCTTTTGCCCCACGTCATTGATAAGTTCTGTAGGGAACGGTCCGCCGCCAACTCGAGTCGAATACGCTTTCGCAACACCGATCACATTGGTAATCCACTTCGCCGGGACCCCAGACCCCGACGAGACTCCGACTCCCGATGCATTGCTGCTCGTCACAAATGGATAAGTACCGTGATCGATGTCGAGCAACGACCCTTGTGCTCCCTCCATCAGCAAGTTCTTTCCATCATCCAATGCATCTAACAAGAAGTTGGTGGTGTCTGCGGACAACGGTCCGATTACGTTAATCCAACTCTTGCATTGAGCAATGATTTTGTCTGCGTCGAGCGATTCCAAATCCGCTGGGTCGGCAATCGAAGCCAACATACTTCGTTTTGCCGCGACCGTGTCGCGAACTTTGGATTCCATCTGATCGCTCAGCAGGTCGGTCAACCGAAACGCGTGGGTCCGCCCTACTTTATCTCGATAACACGGTCCGATTCCTCGATTGGTCGTACCAATGCTTTCGCCTGCCACCACAGTTCGGTTTGTTGCCTTGTCTTCGACGAAGTGCCAAGGCATGACGACGTGAGCACGTTCACTAATCATCAAGTTCCGGCGAGGATTGACGCCACGTGCTTCGAGGCCCTCGATTTCTCGGATGAGCATGTTCGGTTCGATGACGACGCCCGGCGCAATCACATTTGTAATCCCGGAGGACAATATGCCGGAGGGAACATGGTGAAGCTTGTAAACTTCCTTGCCGCAAACAACGGTGTGGCCTGCGTTTGCGCCTCCCTGATAGCGAACGACCACATCGTTTCGAGGGGCCAGTAAATCTACTAATTTCCCTTTCGCTTCATCTCCCCACTGGAGTCCAATCACGCAAGTTGCTGGCACAACATTTCCCTTAGTTTCGTCGGATACGGGCAAAGGGTAGAGTCTGGACGGAATCGAGTTTTTGGTCAAGGACTTGCAGAATCGACGTGGCGTCTTCTTCCGGATTTCTAGGGAATACGCGTCAGAATTGGGTCAAGTAGCGAGTTGGTGTACGAACGACTCGAACGACACACCTAAAAGTTAAATAATTCCAAACTCTTATTGTCGCGAAATCATTATTTCCAAATATTTGGAACGTCGTACTATACAGATCAAATCGAATCGTCAAACACGAACCTCAAGAGAGACAGAGCCTTGGAATCGTTTTTTGGGAATCCATTGAATGGATTCATGATTGGCGCTGGGGCCGTAAATATCGATCCTTCGAGCGGATGGGTTGGACTGGCTGTAGCTCTGGTCGCGCTATCCGCGATGGAAATTGTCCTGGGAATCGATAACATTATTTTCATATCGATTGCAACAGGCAAACTACCTAAAGAACAACAACCGCGTGCGCGATTGATTGGGTTAGGACTCGCCATGGGCTTTCGTATTCTGCTTCTCTGTTTCATTGCGACCATCGTGACCTGGACGCAGCCTCTGTTTCGAATAGACCAACTCATTCCGGGTGCCTTCCAGTCCTACCTGGCTGGTATCGATGAAATCAATGAGGTCTCGGTACGAGACTTGATTTTGTTCGGAGGTGGGTTGTTTTTGATCTATCAGAGTGTTCGTGAAATCCATCACCTTACCGAGGCCGAGAGTGAATCGGATTCTGATCGCACCACTCGCCCCGCAAGATTTGGCGCAGTACTTGTTCAGATTGCATTGCTCGACATCGTATTCTCCCTGGATTCAGTCATCACTGCGGTAGGCATGGTTGACAACATAGCCATCATGATCGCTGCAGTCATGATCTCGGTGATCGTAATGATGCTTTTTTCTGGATCTATCTCAGCATTTGTGATGAAGCATCCTTCGGTGAAGGTGCTTGCTCTTTCGTTTCTGTTAATGATCGGCGTCATGTTGGTCGCCGAAGGATTTGGAACGCACTTTAACAAGAACTACGTCTACTTTGCGATGGCATTTTCTTTGGTTGTCGAACTGCTGAACCTGCGTACAGGGAAAAATCGGATGAGTGATGTTCGAATAGAAAATCATGAGAAAACACAAACTGGATTGTTCTGAGCCGATTGATCCTGACCCCCGCTGCTACCGATATTGATCCAGTCGCTTAGCATAAAACTCGATCGTGAAGAAAAGATAGGATCATTCCGAACAGTAACTGGAATTCAGGACCGAACAATCGTTGAGAGTCTTGTCGATGCTGGTTTTGAAATGTCAACGCTGACCGCGTTCATTTGGGCTCCCATGGTTTTCGTTGCGTGGGCCGACGGAAATGCGGATCAATTAGAAAAGGCTGCCATTCTAGACGCCCTCCCGGATAAAGGGCTTTCCAGAGAGATGGCGTCGATGATGATCGCGCATGAGTGGTTCGCGAGCCACCCAACAGAAAAGCTTTGGCAGGTTTGGGAGGAGTTTGTAACCGCCACCCTCTCTAGTGTTCCTGCTCATGAACGAGAAGCTTTGATGGATGAAATTGTCGACTTATGCTATGTAGTGGCGCATGCTTCGGGCGGTTTTCTCGGAATGGGCAAAGTGTCGCAGTCCGAATCTGATGCTATCGATCGAGTGATTGCGACGCTTAAGCGGAACCCGAGCCCTGACGGGTTGTTGCTTTGATCAGTTGGAACGCCTAAAGCGACCCGCTCTACACTGCAAACCTAGTCGCGGGCGCAGGCTAATCTCAAATGCACAAACTTCCATGAAAGCAACCACACTCCGTAACGGCAAGCTTGCATGCGAGTGCGCGTTGGACCGCAATTTGCATTCGATGACTTCCTGGACCGTTCATACCTTGATTAGCAACGCACGATACGACGCGATCTGGAACATGATTTCGATACAACGAAGACCGAAACGTGGTAGATTCTAACGGAACAAGGAAACCATCCTTAAACAATCTCGCTTCGGATTTCTCAAGCCTCGCGGGTGCTAAGTTAGAGATTCCTGGCACAGCATGGTTTTCTGCAGTCACATCACCCGTGTGCATCGAGTTGATTGGGAATTTGGACGGTCGAGCGGCGCGTTCCGTGCGTCCGAAAACAAAATGTCCTTTTCGCTAGGGTCATGGTGGATTCCTTTCAGAACAGTATGCACAAACGACTCTGACTCTCGCGGGATTCGTTACATCACCGAATGGGAAAACACAGTGCCTTCGCAGTTCCGACGAGAGGGTTACCATTTCTGTGAATAGTACTTGCGAATTTGGTTGAATTTTTCAAAATCGACCCTAGTCCGAGTAACCAAGCAACAGTAGCTACCGGTTAGAATAGCGGAAAGAACGATTGCTTATCTTCCCGCTATTCTAATGCTAACTCCAGTTCTCGCTCCTCCACTCCTTCCCTTGTCGAGTTATGAAGAATATTCAAAGTTTTCGCGGATTCACCCTCGTAGAGTTGCCGGTTGTCATCGCAATCATCGGCATTTTGGCGGGACTTTTATTGCCGGCCGTGCAAGCTGCTGGAGAAGCAGTTCGCCGAATGCAATGCGGCAACAATTTAAAGCAGCTCGGCCTAGGTTCGTCGGGGTTCGTCGGTGCCATGCATGCGGTTCGCAATCTTACAAATACGCTCCAATGCATGACCAGTATCTTTCCATGATGGGTGAGTAGCGAGTTTATCGTCAATGAACCATCGCTGGCATGCGCCATTTCTCATAACTTTTATCTCGCTTTTTTTTCAAGCAAGCCATGCACAAGAAAAGGTCATGGAAGGCCGGGCGATGGGCATACCCTATAGAATCGTTGTCGCGGACAGATTGCGAGAGCAGCAAAGAGAAGCAGTAAATGCTTCGGTACTTGATACACTCGATACCGCAGAAAAAACTTTCTCTCTCTATCGAGCAGATTCGGAGATCATGCAATGGAACGCCAATACTTCAACAGATTGGATCCGGGTTTCCAAACCATTAGCCGATTTGGTACAGCACTCACGCATGCTATATGATGCAACCGACGGTGCATTTGATCCAACGATTCGCCCGCTTACCAAGCTTTGGCAATTCGACACAGTCGCCCCTCAGTGGGTGCCACCCACCTCCAGAAGCATTGCCGCATCTCTTGAAATTGTCGGAATGCATCGGATTCATTTACGCGAATCTCCAACAGCCCTCAAGAAGGATCTCCCCTCAATAGAACTGGATCTAAACTCGCTAGTGGAAGGGTGGTGCTTGGACCAAATCACGGAGTCCATGCAGGCTATTGTTGGAACGAACTTCCTTGTTTCCCTCGGAGGGGAGCATGTCGGTCGAGGCTCGAACTCGCAGGGAAAACCATGGCTGATCATGATCGAGTCAACTGCAGGGGACGAAAAAAAGAGCGAGAACGAACCGAATTCTCTGCTTCAAGTACAACTAACTGATTTGTGCATAAGCACTTCAGGCACTTACCGAAGCGGGCATTATCATGAAGGGAAATGGTTCGGCCATGTCCTCGACTCGCGAACGGGATACCCGATCCCACGAGAAAGGCACATGGCGAGTGTTGTGGCGAAATCTGCTGTAGAGGCGGACGGTTGGGCGACTGCGCTGCTGACCTTGGACGAACAAGAGTCAAAAGATACTTGCGACGACTTAGAAATTGCTTCGTTTCTGTCTTATGAAACCGGTAGCGGATTGAAACAATGGCGTTCGGAACTCGGGAATTTGCACTTCCAAATCACTTCTCATGGCTCGATATCAGCCCCCCAGCTGAAACCTAGTTCAGCGAAATGGCCATTCTTCGCAATATGTTTAATTGCCTTGATCTTGATAATGCTATTCCTTGCTAAGCGAATCGGCCATCATTGACGCCTTATCTAGGTACGCTTCAAGAGATCGTACTCTGCTAGATAATCCGATCCATTTTCTGCAAACCGACTAGACAAAACACTCACGTACTTTCTTCTGCCCCGGCTGGAACTTGCGCATTCCCAAGACGGCCTCTTCTCGCATCCGATCCGGTGATCCCGGGCCGCGACTCCTGCCAAAGTATCGCTTAAAGTTCCATACCAAATCGCA
>Ga0207937_1000915_pt1 | contig 9978 bp, 3 predicted proteins | sample LakMenEpi04Sep11_FD_150668 | JGI IMG/M metagenome (GOLD analysis project Ga0207937, IMG submission 150668) | Freshwater microbial communities from Lake Mendota, WI - 04SEP2011 deep hole epilimnion (SPAdes) | ecosystem: Environmental > Aquatic > Freshwater > Lentic | place: Lake Mendota, Madison...
GGCGTCTTCACCGGTGCTTATGCGGTCAATCCCGGCAACGACGCGCGCATCCCCGTCTGGATCGCCGACTACGTCCTCACCGGCTACGGCACCGGCGCCATCATGGCCGTCCCCGCCCACGACGACCGCGACCACGAGTTTGCCCGCAAGTTCGACCTGCCGATCATCGAGGTGGTGAAGCCGACACAGCCTGTCGATGGCTGCTTCTCCGGTGATGGCATCGCGATCAACTCCGGCATTCTCGACGGACTCGCAACCGCCGAAGCCAAGCGCAAGATTACTTCGTGGCTCGAAGAACGCGGACTCGGCCGCTCAACCGTGCAATACAAACTGCGCGACTGGCTGTTCTCGCGCCAGCGCTACTGGGGCGAGCCCTTCCCGGTCATTTGGGAAAACGGTAAACACCGCGCCCTCGACGAATCCGACCTCCCCGTGCGCCTTCCGGAGTTGGAAGACTTCAAACCCACCGGCACCGCCGAGCCTCCGCTCTCCAAAGCCAAAGATTGGGTCTGCTACTCGGACACCGCCACCCGCGAACTGAACACCATGCCGCAATGGGCCGGCTCATGCTGGTATTACCTGCGCTACTGCGACCCGCGCAACGAACAGCGCTTCATCGGCGCAGAAGCCGCAAGTTATTGGCTCGGCGACGGAAAACAAAAACCCGGCGGCGTGGATCTCTATGTCGGCGGCACGGAACACGCCGTGCTCCACCTGCTTTACTCCCGCTTCTGGCACATGGTCCTGCACGATCTCGGCCACCTCCCGACGCCCGAACCATTCCAGCGCCTCGTCAACCAAGGCATCATCCTCGGAACAGACGGACAAAAAATGTCCAAGAGCCGGGGTAACGTGGTGAATCCCGACGAAGTCATCAACGACTACGGCGCCGACGCCTTCCGCCTCTACGAGATGTTCATGGGACCGCTCGAGCAGATGAAGCCATGGAGCATGAAAGGCGTCGAGGGCGTGTATCGCTTCCTCGCCCGCGTTTGGCGCCTCGCGATGATCGAAGACCAGGAAGGGAATTGGCGCTTGTCGGAGGCCGTAGCCGACATCGAACCGACCCCGGCACAACTCCGCGTCCTGCACGCCACGATCAAAAAGGTCACCGGCGACCTCGCCACGCTTTCGTTCAATACTGCCATCTCGCAAATGATGGTGTGCGTCAACGAACTGACCTCAGCCGAAAAACGCCCCGTCTCTGCCCTCCGCACCTTGCTCATCCTCCTCAGCCCCTTCGCCCCGCACATGGCCGAGGAACTTTGGGAGCAACTCGGCAAAAAATTCCCCGGCTTCGACAGTGACGCGCACGCGCAAGCATGGCCGAACCACGACGAATCGCTCCTCGTCGAAAACGACGTGGAGATCGTGCTCCAGATCAACGGCAAGGTCCGCGAGAAAATGGTCGTGCCCAAAGACGCCAACCGTGAGCAACTTGAAGTAGCAGCTAAGGCACACGAAAAATTCGCCACCCAACTTTCGGGCAAAGACATCGTCAAAGTCATCGCCGTTCCCGGCAAGCTCGTGAACTTTGTGGTGAAGGGCTAACAACTTACAAACTGGCGTCTATTACACGTTAATCGAAGAATGAACCTGCCAGCAGATCCGCGAAGCAAACTCCCGATATTTGGAGGAATTTGGATAGCACTGGCACCATTGCTTTTTCTGATGGCGGCCATATCTACGGTTGAGTCGATGACGACTTACTATGTGCAGCTTGCTGCGTTCTCCACAGTGGCCTTAGTCGGTTTTGTCGCTGGTATAGGAGCAATGTTTCGCCGCGTATGGGCGGGTCGTTCTATGCTGGTATTGTCGTTGGTTGTTGGCGCCTACTTCTGCGGGTCGGCTCTGATACTTTTACTCTTGCCATTCCTCCCGTGAACCGCGGAAAAATTTGACTGGCTGATACTTTTTGCTTTGTCCGGCAGTCGCAGCTACCGGTGCGCCATTTCTGCTAATGGCGTGGTTTCTAAGCCGTGTTTTAAGGGCCATCCCTCGGTTTAGTGAATTGGCCTGACCATGCGCTACAGTCGCCACGTGATCATTACACTCTTGCGCTCGTGCTATCATAAGAGCGCTTGATGTGAACAGTCCGCCCCCGATAGCGTCGCGAAAATCTCCCCATGAAATCTGCCAAACGCTTACTGCCCGCCGTCCTTGTCCTCGCAGCTTCTGCCGCGCAAGCGATGGAGGATCGATTCTGGGATTACTACACGCCTTATCCGAGCAATTTCATCGGGTCCGACGAATGGTGGCACGGCGATGCGGCCACCGGCGACTGGTGGGGCACGCGTAACTGGCTCGACGAGCAAAAGGGCGTCGAATTTTCCGGAACTTACACGACAGACCTTACAGGCAATCCCGTGGGCGGCATGCAGCAGGGGTTCACTTATACGGACAACATCGCGTTCGGCGTGAAGCTCGACTTGGAAAAAATCATCGGATGGCGCGGCGCGGCACTCACCATCGCCGCGACCGACCGTAACGGCGACAGCCTCTCACAGGATTTCATCGGCAACCAGTTCACCGTGCAGCAGATCTACGGAGGACAAACCATCATCCTCACCGGTCTGCACCTCGTGCAGAAATTCTGGGACGACAAGGCGGACATCAAGGTTGGCCGGTTTTCTGCGGGCGATGATTTCGCCAGCTCACCACTTTACTGGCTCTACATGAACAACGGCATCGACGGGAACCCGCAGGCGTTGCCGGTGAACGCCTCTTTCTCCGCTTACCCGTGGGCGAGCTGGGCCTCGCGCCTGCGCGTGGATCCTTCACCCGAGTGGAATGCACAGCTCGGCATCTATCAAGTATCGAACCGCACTTTCTCGCGTAGCCTCAACGGACTAAACATGGGCTTCGAGCCAACCGACGGGGTGATGTTTGTCGGACAACTCGGGTGGACACCGGAATTTTTCCGACGTCCGGTGAAAAAAGGTATGGCACAACCCGAAGAGGTCGGGCAGCAACCCAGCGATGAAACAGATGGCAACATGCGCGGTCTGCCAGGGCATTACTGGTTCGGCAGCTATTACTCGACTTGGTCGTCGTATCCGCAGTTCGGGTCGGCGCAGACAGCGGGCGGGGCTTACGGATTTTACTGGCACGCCGACCAGATGGTCTGGCAAGAGGCGCCAGGCAGCGACCAGGGAATGACCCTGTGGACGGCGTTCGTCCTTTCTCCTCAGGAAAACATTTCCAAACTTCCATTCCAATGGAACGCCGGCGCAGTGTATTGCGGGCTGTTTCCCTCGCGCGATCAGGATGCAGCGGTCTTCGGGCTGGCTTACGGCCAGTTTAGCAACGACTACAGCAACGCGGGCGCAGCTTATCGTGGAAACCCTGCGAGCTACGAGATGGCCTTGGAATGGGGCTACCGCGTGCAACTTAACCGTTTCTTCTACGTGCAACCTGATCTGCAATACATCATCCGCCCCGGCGGCACGGGCAATATTCCTGACGCCTTTGTGCTCGGGGCGCAGATCGGCGTCAGTTTTTAGAAATCATCCGCCCCGACTCTCGCAGCATCGCCCCGAAGCGGGCGAGCTTCTCCGGCCAGCGGGCATCCCATTGATCGATCGGAACCGGAAAGCGCTCGGTCCAATTCTGATCCCCTGCCGCACCGGGGACATTGAATCTTTCGGAAGTTCCGAAGAGATCGGTGACCATATTGACGGCCAACCAGGAATTGCTCAGGAAGAGAGCGCGCAAGAGCGCCTCGTGGATTTCGTCACTCCATGGTGCCGGCAGAGGCACGTGCAGACGTGCGAAGTGCGCCAGTTCTTCCATTTGCCGTAAGGCATGGTCGGCCCGATGGGGATCGCCCGATTGCGTGTCAGCCCACCAACCATCCCAATACCCGCGGAGCGACGGATGATCATGCGTCGCGTAGGTGGCCAAAGACAAACGCTCATAGTCGGTGCCGTCAATCGGCCAACCGTTATGCGTTCGCTCCCATTGCGGGATTTTGAACCCGGGAATATGCAGCGCCTGCAAAGTCGGCCGCACATACGGTGACAATTCGCCCAAATCTTCCGCAATGATCCGATACGGTCCCGTTTCCTCGAGGATAATTCGGAACAAGCGCTCGCCCTGCTCGCGGTTGGTTTCCATGTTGTGCGCGCTGGAATCGTCGCACGGCACGAAATGAGGCAACTCGCCACCTGTCCGCTCCTTGGCTTCCTCCTCGCTCAGCGGCAAAAACTCGGCATTGCGCTCGGGACGCCAGGGGAAACTATAGATGCGGAAGAAACCGAGCGCGTGGTCCACGCGCAGGGCATGGAAAATCTCCATCGACTTGCGCAGTCGGCGACGCCACCAAGCATAGTCGTCATCGGCCATCGCATCCCATGCGTAAAGCGGGAACCCCCAATTCTGCCCCCATTTTGCCGTGAAAGGGTCAGCGGCAAAAAATCTCTCCGGCGGCGCACCGGCGCAACGGGTGACATCGAAAATATCCGGGTGGGCAAACACATCTGCACTGTAAAGACTCACCCCGACGGGAACATCCCCCACCAAAGCCACCCCGCAACTCCCGGCATGGTCTCTCAAAGCCGACCATTGGCCGTAAGCTATCCACTGGACGTATGCGAAAAAGTCGCGCAACTCGCGGACCCTCCTTTTCTGCGCAGGCGTTGCCGCCGCCAGCCATTTTTGGGCGGAGGCATAGGTGCGCTGTCGCCGGGGCCAGTGATCGGTCACCTCATTTTCTCCATGCAACCGCACTAAGGCCCGGAAAAGAGTGTATGGCTGGAGCCAATCAGCGTTCTTCAGCGTCCAAGCTTGGAATTCTTTCGCCCGCCGGGTCTTCTCTTTGAGCTGGCATGATCTGAATTTTTTCCATCCAGCTTCGAGCAGGTCTCTTTTCAGAGCACGCACGGCACGAAAGTTGACTTTGCCCTCACGCAACGATTCAGCTCCGTGCCGGGCGCACACGGCATGGAAATCCGCTGCACTCAAATCCCGCATCGAAGCGGGGTGGGCGGCTATCGTCATCGGATCAAGGGCCACCGAACTAATGCTGTTGTAGGGACTACTGTCTCCCCCGGGCTCGTTCACAGGAAGGATCTGCACCATGCCGATACCATGACGCGCCGACCAATCCACCAACTCCTTGAGGGCTTCGGTATCGCCCGCTCCCAAATCATTCGAACCTCGCAGGGCGGTTACAGGTGCCAGCAAGCCGGCAATTTTGTGATTTGGGGCCAAATTCATGCTAAAACTTGCATTTTTGCACCAATCACAGCCCTCTGCCGAAACTTAAAATTGAAACTTTGCAATTCGGTGTTCGCCTATTCTTTCCTACTTGCGTTAATAGAAGGACAAAGATAAAGGTGCAATTTTAAGAATCCCACTATTCATTTTTTTATACTTATGCCCAATCTGACCAAACGCGACATGGTGGTAAACATCAGCGAGACTGTGGGTATAACCCAGCAGCAAACTTTCGCTGTCATCCAAAAAACTCTCGAACATATCACCGAGAGCCTTGCTATGGGGGACAGTGTTGAACTGCGTAATTTCGGAGTGTTTGAAGTGCGGCTGACCAAATCTCGCATTGGCCGCAATCCAAACAAGCCGGACAAAGACGTCGTCATCCCCGCCCGCGCCACCGTGAAATTCAAACCGGGCAAGATCATGCGCCAGCGCGTGCTCCTGCGGACAGAGGAATTGGTGAAAAACAACGGTGCCAGCGACCACAACGGCGGATAGCCGCCAAACTGAAAATTGGTGCGTTGCCTAATGCGCATCATGATCTATCCTGACGGGTCGCCGCCCACCGCCCAGAGAATACTGGCGGCCACGACAGTTCCCATGTCCGCCCCAGTCCGACCAGTAAACCAGCGCGACGCTTTTCTCCGTATTCGCGGAGCCAGGCAAAACAATCTCCAAGGCATCGACTTGGACCTGCCGCGCGGCCTGCTGCACGTCATCACCGGACCAAGCGGTTCGGGCAAATCATCGCTCGCCTTCGACACCATCTATGCCGAGGGGCAACGCCGCTACATCGAAACCTTCTCGCCTTACACGCGGCAATTTTTCGACCGCATGGACAAGCCGCGCGTCGACGCCATCGAAGGCATTCCGCCGGCCATCGCCATCGAGCAGTCGAACAACGTCAAAACCACCCGCTCCACCGTTGGCACGATCACGGAAATCAACGACTACCTCAAGCTCCTCTTCCCCCGCGTTGCCGCCGCTTCATGCCCTCAATGCCACAAAGCGATCCGACCCGAAACCGCTCGCAGTATCGTGCAGGCTGCCGCCGACCGCTTTGCCGGACGCACGCTTCTTGTCGCCTTCCCCGTCGGCACAGGTGACGTCGAAAAGCGCGCTCCGGCGCAATTTTTCGAGTTCCTTCAGCAACAAGGCTACCTGCGTGTTTGGATCGACAAAAAAATCCTCCGGGCCGACGAAGCTTCTCCGAAAAAACTACCCCCCGTTGTCCACGTCATTCAAGACCGTGTCGCCGCCTCAGACGAGACACGTCTGACCGAAGCCGTCGAAACCGCCCTGCGCCTCGGCAAAGGACGCATCATGATTATCGACGAGGAATCAAACGAAACACATCCCTTCTCATCCGGTTGGCATTGCGCATGGTGTGACATTGATATTCGACCGCCGACGCCCGGTCTTTTCAGTTTCAATCACCCGCTCGGCGCCTGTCCCGAGTGCCGTGGCTTCGGCCGTGTTATCGGTCTCGATTGGCAGCGCATCATCCCCGACCGTTCGCGCACCCTCGCCGAGGGCGTCGTTCGCCCTTTCCAGAGCGGCATGTCGCAGGAATGTCAGGCCGACCTGATGCGTCATGCGCGCCGCAAAGAACTCGATCTCCACTGCCCCTACGACCAACTGCCCGAGAGCGATCAGCAATGGGTCATCCAAGGCGATCGCCGGCCCGGGGAAGCCTTGCAGGATACCTGGGACAACGACCGCTGGTATGGCGTGCAGGGCTATTTCGACTGGCTCGAAACCAAGACCTACAAAATGCACGTCCGCGTGCTGTTGAGCCGTTACCGCAGCTACAACGAGTGCCCCCTTTGCCATGGCGGGCGATTCCAGGCGGAGACCCTCAACTTTCGCCTGTCCGGCCCCAACGGCGAATCCCTCACCCTTCCGCAAATGGCTGCACGCCCGGTGAGTCACCTGCGCAACTTTTTGGACGGCGTGCCAATCCGTGATGGCGACCACACGACGCAACTGCTTATCGACCAAATTACTTCCCGCCTCTCTTACCTCGAGGAGGTGGGTCTCGGTTACCTCACCATCGACCGCCCGACCCGCACGCTCTCCGGCGGCGAAGTCCAGCGCGTCAACCTCACCACCTGCCTCGGCGCCTCGCTGGTCAATACCCTCTTTGTGATGGACGAACCGAGCGTCGGACTCCACCCGCGCGACCTCGGACAACTCCTCGGTATCATGCGTCGCCTGCGCGACAATGGAAACACCCTCATCGTTGTCGAGCACGAGGAAGCCGTCATTCGCGCCGCCGACTGGCTGACCGATATCGGACCGGGACGCGGCGAGACCGGCGGACAACTCATGTTCAGCGGGCCACCGGCGCAGATTGAGGCCAAGCAAGACTCCCTCACGGCCGATTTCCTGCTCGGTCGCCGCACCATCTCCGTCCCGTCAAAACGACGCAAATCGAAAAAGTCCCTCAAACTGCGGGGCGCCTCGCTTCACAACATCAAAAAAATCGATGCAGACTTTCCGCTCGGCGTCTTCACCTGCGTGACCGGCGTCTCCGGGTCCGGCAAATCGACGCTGGTTCACGGGCTTCTCCACCGCAACCTCCTGCGCGAACGCGGTGAACCGGTGGAGGAGGAAGCCGGCACCATCAAAAAACTCTCGGGCATCGAGCACCTCGGCGAGATCGTCATGGTGGACCAATCGCCGCCCGGCAAATCTTCGCGGTCAACCCCTGTCGTCTACCTCGGCGCGTGGGACCATATTCGCGAACTCTTCGGTCAATTACCCGCCGCCAAAGCCGCCGGTTTGAACCCCTCGTCATTCAGCTTCAATTCCAACAACGGACGCTGTGAACGCTGCGCAGGACTCGGCTATGAGCGCATCGAAATGCAGTTCCTGAGCGACGTGTCCCTCGTCTGCACCTCCTGCGGGGGCAAACGCTTCCAGCCTCACGTCCTCCGCGTGCTTCTTCAAGGAAAGTCGGTCCATGACGTGCTCGAAATGACCGTCACGCAAGCCATTGCGTTCTTTCAAAAATTTCCCAAACACCAGAAAATTACCACGCCGCTGCAAACACTCGAAGATGTCGGGCTCGGCTACCTGCGTCTCGGACAGCCCACCAGCTTCCTCTCCGGCGGCGAATCGCAACGCCTCAAACTCGCCTCCCATCTGGCCGACACCGAGGCCGAAAGTTCTCTCCTCCTTTTCGACGAGCCGACGACCGGACTCCACTTCGATGACATCGCGCGGCTGCTCCGCGTGTTCCAGCGACTTGTCGAGGCGGGCCACACCCTCGTTGTCATTGAACACAACGTCGAGGTCATCAAATGCGCCGACCATGTCATCGACATCGGACCCGAAGCCGGTGAGGACGGCGGAAAAATCATCGCCGCCGGCACTCCCGAGGAAGTCGCGCAAAACAAGGAATCCCGCACCGCCCCGTTCCTCCGCGCTGCCCTCGAGGAGAAAAAGCACGAGGCCACCCTCCGCGCCGCCGAGCCCGTCGCCCCGCTTGTCGTCGCCGACAACCACCGCATCCGTGTCACCGGCGCCCGTGAGCACAACCTCAAAAACATTTCCCTCGAAATCCCCCGTGATGAATTCGTTGTCGTCACCGGCCTAAGCGGATCAGGCAAATCATCGCTCGCTTTCGATATCCTCTTTGCCGAAGGCCAACGTCGCTTCCTCGATTGCATGTCCACTTACGCGCGGCAGTTTGTCGAGCAGATGGAAAAACCGGACGTCGATCACATCGACGGACTTCCCCCCGCCGTGGCTATCGAACAGCGCATCTCGCGCGGCGGCGGCAAATCCACCGTCGCCACCATCACCGAAATCTACCACTTCCTCCGTCTTCTCTACTCGAAACTCGGCACACAATACTGTCCCTCCTGCAACGTTCCCGTTGCCACCACCACACTGGCTGAAGTGGCGGACAAAGTTCGCAACGCTTCCCAAGCCGGACCCGTCCAAGTTTTTGCTCCGCTCGTCAAATCCCGTAAAGGCTACCACAAGGAAATCGCCGCTTGGGCCGTGCGACACGACTTCGACACTCTCCTTGTCGACGGCAAGCTCATCAAAGCCGACCAATTTCCCGAACTGTCCCGTTACCGCGAACACTCGATCGACGTTCTCGTCGGACAAGTCACCAACGCTTCCGAGGACGAAGCCCTCGAACTCGCCCGCCGCGCTCTCGAAATCGGCAAAAACACCGCGCGTCTTGTCCGCGGCAAGGACAGCGAACTGCTCAGCACCGAAATGGCGTGTCCATCCTGCGCCCGCGCCTTCGAACCGCTCGACCCGCGCATGTTTTCGTTCAATTCACCGCACGGATGGTGCGAGACCTGCCGGGGATTCGGACTCATCTATGATAGCGCGGTCAAAACCGACCAAGCCCGCACCCAACTTGAGGCCGACTTGCAGGAGGAGCAGGCCCGCGAGGAAACCGACGAGGACATCGCCCGTCCGTGCCCCGAATGCGCAGGCGTGCGCCTAAACACCGAGGCCCGCCATGTCCGCGTGCAAAACCATCCGATTGCCGATTTCACCCGTGCCAGCGCCCGCGAAGCCGCACGCCTCCTCGACACGCTCGCTTTCAACAACCACGACGCCGCCCTCGCCGAGGACATCCTGCCGGAAATCCGCCAGCGCCTCGGCTTCATGCAGCGCGTCGGACTCGATTACCTCACCCTTGAGCGCCCCGCCACCACACTCTCCGGCGGCGAAGCTCAGCGCATCCGCCTCGCCGCACAACTCGGATCGAATCTGCGCGGCGTCCTCTAC
>Ga0207937_1000916_pt1 | contig 9968 bp, 8 predicted proteins | sample LakMenEpi04Sep11_FD_150668 | JGI IMG/M metagenome (GOLD analysis project Ga0207937, IMG submission 150668) | Freshwater microbial communities from Lake Mendota, WI - 04SEP2011 deep hole epilimnion (SPAdes) | ecosystem: Environmental > Aquatic > Freshwater > Lentic | place: Lake Mendota, Madison...
AACTCAACAACCGGCGTATCTGTTAGTAATTCGGACGCAACAGGAGCGGTTTCTTTCGGCGGTACCGTGACCTCCAATTCGGTCACGAATTCGGGTGCTGGAGCGATCAACTACGCAGGGATTACCTCGACAGCTGGCACAATATCAAACTCTGGAACCGGGCTAGTCACAGTAGGCGGACCGGTCAACAACACTGGTGCATTGACGGTCAACAAGTCTAGTTCTGGAGCGATGGTCTTTACGGGCGGGATCAACTCCGCGAACGGCGTTTCGGTAACCAATTCGAATGCGACTGGCTTAGTTGAGTTCAACTCGAGCGTCACTGCCAACACTGTGACCGTGGGTGCAGGCAATGGTACAGTCCGGCTTGGAAGCGTTGCAGGAAATTCATTCAGCGGTGCGGTCACATCGGCTGGAAACATCGATGGGGTTGGGTCGATTGGTGGGTTGCTGACGGTGCAAAACGGAGGTAGTTATGCTCCGGGTGTTGCTGGAATCGGAACTCAGCAAGTAAACGGTTTGGCAATGAACACTGGGTCGACCTTTGTTTGGCAACTCAACGGAACGGTTCCCGGTTTCGATACCGTCACCGGGTTGACTAGTCTGTCCATCGGTAGCGGTGTAACATCCAGACTCGACATCAACGGCTTCGATAGCTCTTTCTGGAATCAGAATCGTAACTGGGATGTCTTCACTGGAACATTCAATAATGGTGGATCGGTGTTCGATACGATTTCCCTAGTTGGAGACAGTGCACCAAACGCTTCCCTTGGTTCGTTCGCTTGGGATTCCTCCAGTGCAAACGTAGTTAGACTAAACTTCACAGCCGTTCCAGAACCATCCTCGATGGCTCTTCTCGGATTGGCTGGTTTGATCGGTGGCGTTTATGCCCGTCGTCGAGCGAAGAAGAACCAAGCCTAACTTCGGCTGGACTCTCAACTTCTAAAGTTTGCTAGAGCCGCAGTGTTTTCACTGCGGCTCTTTGCTCCTGTGGGATAGGCTTCCAGCCTGTCGTTACTGTTGTATAGGCTTCCAGCCTGTCGTTACTGCTTCCAGCCTGTCGATACTGCTATATAGGCTTCCAGCCTGTCGGATAGCAATGCACTAGTTCCACTGATCGAAACTACTGTTGCACGAGCAAACCAGTCGAAGATCTCTTTTCCAAGCGTTTTCGACGATTGCATCCGCAAGTCGCTTGAGAATGCCATGTTTTCCTGGTCCAGTAGTCATGGCGTCATCTGCTAGAAAACTTGCAATCAGTGCTACTAGCCAATCGGCTTATTGCAAGTGCTGTCCTTATCAAAAAGGCAATGATCAAAAAGGCAATGACAGGCAGGATGCCTATCCATGCCTATCCCACATGGCTTCCTGTCAAAACCGAAGAGAATGCAGCCAGTGCTGGCTAGAGATTCAGAAACTGGAAAGATATAAAGAAGACAGACAGGTGAGTCCATGGGTTTGTTTCGGAGACGCAAACTGCCTCATATCGATGTTGAGGGCAAGCCTTATTTTATTACGGCATGTTTGGATGGGAGTATCAGTGCTGTGGGCTTGGAGCGGATTCGCAACCGCCGGGATGAACTAGACGCAAGAGACAAACCTGCAGATTTGTCCGAAGAAGAATGGGAGCTGACAAAACACAAACTAGTCTTCAAGTTTGTGGACAGCTTGCTCGATGGTGAGCCGGAAGTGCGACATTTCGATAACGAGAAGGTTGCGAAGGTGGTCGTGGATGGATTTTTCCACTTTGCCGGTGAGCGTTATCAGCTGCTGGCTTTTGTCGTCATGCCAAGCCACCATCATTGGTTGTTTCTGCCCGATCCCGAGTGGTGTGAGCAGTTAGTCATTCGGCAGCAGAAGAGTTTGAGAAAGCGAACTCCTCGAGAAGTGATCTCGCACAGCATTCAAAGTTACACGGCTACGCAGTGCAATCGATTGCTAGAACTTTCAGGATCGTTCTGGCAAACCGAGACGTTTGATCATTATGCACGGGATGAAGCGGAGGCCATGAAGATCATCGACTATATTGAGAACAATCCAGTCGTGTCGGGGCTAGTGGAGACACCCGAGTCCTATCGATTTTCGTCAGCTTGCTATCGCAAGCAACACGGCATCCCCCGCGGCTATCCCCTCCCCGTGAGATAGGCTTCCATGTGGGATAGGCTTCCAGCCTGTCAGGTTTGCTGTGGGATAGGCATCCAGCCTGTCAGGTTTGCTGTGGGATAGGCTTCCAGCCTGTCAACAATCACAACGATCGCAGCAGAGCAAGCACCTGCTTCCCTGAGAAGCAGTTGCTTGGAACCTATCAGCTAGTTTGCAGGAAGAAACAGACTGGCTAGAAAAAGATAGAAAGTCTGCAGCCAGAAACCGTCAGACTGGATGGCCAAATGGCTAGATGTAGAAAGACAGACGGGCTAGATACGAACAGACAGACAGGCTGGAAGCCTACATGCAAACAGGCTGGAAGCCTACATGTAGACAGACAGACAGGCTGGAAGCCTATCCCACTTTTTTGGGGCGGATGGTTGCAGATGGGCGATCTTCAATCGTGAAAAAATCGACGGTGTTCCGTATTCGCGGACAAGGTTCGCGACACAGTTCCATCGGTAGAAGAGGCCAATTGGACACCCAAAACGCAGACCTGGAACGACTGCCGCGACTCTTCCCAAGACTGTCAGCAGGACGCCTTGAATGCATCGAGATGTCATCCGCTGACGATGACCAATCTCGACCGTGTCGTTAGCTATTGGCCACTCCTAACACCGCAACATCCAAGAGGCCATCCTCGCTCTTGTAGATGCCTCTCACCCTAGTCAGAACGGATGGGTATCGAAACCAGAGTCAACTGTCCATGCGCTTGCTGTGGGATAGGCTTCCAGCCTGTCAACGTCACAGTGATTACAGCCAGTGACTGGCTGGAGATCCAGGATCTGGAATTGTATAAAGAAGAGAGACAGGCAAGATGCCTATCCAACCTGTCAGAGCACAACAATGAAGCGATGCAGCGATGGCACAAACGCTGCAGGGCAGAGTCTTTACTTTAGAGAAACAGACGGGTGTGGAATCCGTCTGTCTGGATGCGTCAGATATCATTGCAACTAGCCAAAAGGCTTGTTGCAAGTGCATTCCTGTTAATGCAGCCAAAGGCAGGCAAGATGCCTATCCCACAAAGGCTTCCAGCCTGTCAACAAGCACTGCGATCAAAACAATCGCAGCAGATCACAGCGATCGCAACAGATCGAACAACTGCTTCCTTGAGAAGCCGTTATTCGGGACCTATCAGCCAGTCTGCAGTAAGAATCTGCAGGAAGAAACAGACGGGCTAGAAAAAGATAGAAAGTCTGCAGCCAGAAACCGTCAGACTGGATGGCCAAATGGCTAGATGTAGAAAGACAGACGGGCTAGATACGAACAGGCCGACAAACAGAATGACAGGCAGGATGCCTATCCCACATCAAGCAAGACAGACAGGCAGGATGCCTATCCCACACAACCAAGACAGACAGGCAGGATGCAAAGGAAGCCTATCCCACTTTTATGGATTTCCGGGGGCTTTCGTCGTGGCGGACGATTTGGGGCCGGATCGTTGCAGGTGGGCATTTTCAATCGCAAGAATTCTCTCGTCCAAGAACTCCCTCTCGGTATGCGTTCCGGAATAAACGTCACGCAAAACAGTAGATTCCGAGAACGACAGATCGAGTAAAAACTGCTCCAAAATCGCACTTTTCCCGAGATGCTTTACGGCGTACTCGCGAGCCCGTGCACCCAGTTGCATTCGAAGATCTGAGTCTTCCGCCAGGAGCGAAATCGCTTGATAGAACGGTTCCACTTGACCTGGCGGAACGACGATTCCTCGATGCGAAACGACCTTTGCAATTTGCGTGTTCCGGCCAGCGCAGGCCACGACCGGTCGGCCAGTCGCCAGCATCCCCGTTAGTTTGGATGGCATCACCAAATCAGCCGCGTCCGCCCGTTGAGGAAGAAGATGAATATCCGCGCAGTTCATTAGGTCATTAAAGACCTCTATCGGTTGCACGGGAAGCATACGCACGTTGGGAAGTTCGGCTGCTTGGCCGGCAGTCATGTCGTACACTGCACCGTGCCCGCAGATAACGAAAAAGAGATTCGGATGATTGCGAGCCATTTTCGCCGCCTCCAAGATCACGCTGATCCCTTGCTTTGCACCAAGGTTTCCAGAATAGAGTGCGATACATTTGTCCGATGGGAGTTGAAACTTCGAACAGAGAGATTTAGCATCTGGCAGTGGTCGCATCACGTCGCAGTCGACCCAGTTGGGAAACAGACGCATTCGGGAAGCAGGTACCCCTTTTTCGATCGCTTTCTGGACCATGTTTCCCGAAATGCTGGAGACAAGATCGAACCGGCGCATGAGAAAAGCCTCGATCGTTCGCACCAGTTTCTTCAGCAGCGGCTGCTTGAGAATGCCCAGTTCGAAAGCAGCATCGACTTCGAAATCTTGGATATGCAACCAAGCTTTCGCGCCGGTCAGTCGTGCGGCTAGCAACGTAGCAGGCATGCAAAAGGCTGCAGGTTCCACCGTCATGATCACTCTGGGTCGAAAGGTGATAGCTTTCCATAACACGACCGGCCAGCTGGAGATACCGAACGACGCAAGGTGAAGAATCCGCTTCATGCCGTTTACTTGTTTCGGCACCCATACCGGGCAGCGAACGACCTCCAGCGGTTCCGACTGGACCACATCCGGTGCCACACACGTTTTTGGCTCCGCGGGGGCAGTGTTTGTTGTTGGTGGGAGAGGGGTGCGTTTTTCCGTTTGGTAGCGTAATCCAGAGTATCCGTTTCTGATTTTCCAGTGAGGGTAATACGGAGGGGTTGTCACGACGCAGCAGGAGACGCCATTTTGCAACAAAAACTCAACCATTTCGCCGGAGTACTTTCCGACGCCGATTTCCTCAGGGGAGAAGTTCAAGCCGTGCAACAAAATCTTGAATTTTTCGTTCTTACGCATCATTCCACTTCAATCGTTCGGGGGTGATTTCCCCTATTTTCTCAACAATACGTAGTGATTCGAACAAAAACTGGGAAAGGCATCGAGATTGAAAAACGTCTGGCGGCATAACCCGTCCAAACGCTTATTCCGGTTAGGTGGGATAGGCATCCTGCCTGTCTCAGTGTGGGTGTGGGATAGGCATCCTGCCTGTCATTCTGTCGTGCTTTTTCTCTTATGCTTTGACAGGCTAGAAGCCTATCCCACCTGTCTGTCTCGGTGTGAGAAAGGCATCCTGCGTTGCGAGCCCAAGCTACGGGTTGCGTTGGAGCGTTATCCCAAACAATCCTGCTAGGACGATGCCAATACACGTGAAGCCGACATCGGGCCAACCGAAGCCGCGAGTGGGAATCCAGATTTGCGCGAATTCCGCAGCCAGCAGAACAACTCCGACAAACGCTAAAACTCCGAGTCGCCAGCGTTTGCGATCACCGCCGCGGAGCAGCCAAGCGGCAGGAGAAGCAACTGCGAGCGTTAGCAGCGTGGTTCGTATGTCATAATACTTGTTCAGCCAATCTGCCCACCACGACGGGATCATCAGTTCGCCGGCATCTGGCGACGGTTTTAATATCGCATACAAGGCGACCGCCAATGCCGGGACTAGCCAGCCGAACACCAACCACATTCTAGTACTGAGGCGAAAGGTTGCCTGTTTTTCAACTTGCACTGAGGAACTCATGAGCTTCGTGGACACCTGGCACGTCCGAATCGTTCCTAGGCATCCTGCCTATCTCAGTGTGGGATAGGCATCCTGCCTGTCTGTCTTTCTCTTTGATGCTCTGACAGGCTGGAAGCCTATCCCACTTTCGTGGTCAAAACAATATGGCACATGCTCACGGCGATGGGAAACGCTTTTGAATGGACGACTGTAGTTCTAATGCCATTTTGGATAATTCATCCAACGATTTTTGTTGAAGCTCCACTTCGCTGGACGCTGCCATCCCCAGGACACGCTGGCAAGTGCGAATCGTTCCCATCAATACGCCTTCCTCGCGGCCTTCTTCGCGACCTTCTTCACGGCCTTCTTCACGGCCTTCTTCACGGCCTTCGGCTTTCGCTATTCGTTCTACCGATGTTACGTATGGCATCTGTTTTTCCTTTTCGATAGATTCCAAGTCACTTTTGAATTGTATCTCCAGATCGGTCGGCAAGTCCATCATCCAATCGATTACACGGAATAAACGTCGGATTTCGTCCGCTTCGTATCCGCGTTCATACAGGGATCGTATGAGTCGAACTTTCCAGTGGTGACGGTTCTGCGGTTCGCGTGCCGTCTTCATCGTCATCAAGTGCGCTAGGACGATGGTCGCGAATGGATTGCTAGAAGCTTCCAGTGCTGGGAGATCGTTGGCGTAGTCCAGGAGTTTCAAAGTGGGGAATCGGAAATCGATTCTGCAACCATAGATCTCTTGTGCATAGCCAGCAGGTCGCCAGTTTGGGTTGTCGTCACCCAGCACCGCAAGGCTCACCAAGGGTTTATCGTATTTGTCCGCGATCCGATAGAAACAGACGAACATCCGTTTCGGAAACGAATCGGTCTTTTGCGATTGGACTTCGATGTGAATCAAAAGCCATTTGATCACCCCATCGCGCATGTGGACTTCGGCCAGCTTATCCACCACGCGGAGCCCAGACTCGCTTTCTGGAGCGATCTGCTGCAGTTCCTTGTCTCGCATGATGACTTCCTGAGCCCAATCGATTTGATCGTGGATCTCAGGAAAACTGAACTCTAGAAAAGGCCTTCAGATAGAAATCCAAAAACTCCTTCCAAGGACTATCGTATTCGCTCATTCAAGGTGTGGGATAGGCATCCTGCCTGTCATTCTTCTTCTCTTTTTATTCTTTTATGCTTTGACAGGCTGGAAGCCTATCCCACTTTCTTCGACCACGAATAAATCGAATCACACGAATGTCGGATCTACGGTAATCCTATTCGTGCCATTAGCGTTATTCGTGGTCAAACCATGAACGCACTGACAGGTGGGATAGGCATCCTGCCTGTCGTGCTGTTTCTCTTTTGCTCTGACAGGCTGGAAGCCTATCCCACCTGTGTTTTTCTCTGATGCTTTGACAGTCTGGATAGGCATCCCACCTGTCGTTCTTCTTCTCTTTTTATTCTTTTATGCTCTGACAGGCTGGAAGCCTATCCCACCTGTCATTCTTTTTCTTTTTTACTCTGACAGGCTGGAAGCCTATCCCACTCTAGTTCTTGGATTTTGCAATAGACCTGCGTGAAGTATCCAGCTTTCAAGATAGCGAAAGCAAGTCCGCGTTTGCCATCGAGAAAACCGCCCATGAAAAAATAGGCACCCAGGAAATAGATGATTCCGGCAAGTGGCGATCGAGCTAGCCGGTACTTCAGCTTTTGTTTCAGCGTAAGTTTTTTTGTTGCATCCCTTTGAGATTCCATCTGCAGGAATCGATGGGCTTCCCAGGAAGAGTATTCATTGTGTTTTGAAACATAGTGGTGCATGTCACGAAAATCACGGTGGTCGATTTTGCTTTTGATGGTTCCAACCGATCCAGCGATGATGGGATGTTCATGAATCTCCATGTCCAACTGGCTCCATCGATTCTCGTTGATCCGCTCGTACTCCCCCGCCCCGACCCGAAACAGTGCAAGTTTTTGAAGGGGGTACCCATGCTTCATTTCGCGGCCCATGAAGTAGATCGAATAGGACAACCAATAGCCATCGAGTCGAGAATTTGGCAGACTACAACATCCGTCGCCCCACACTTCAACTCGCTAATTTTGGTCCACGAACGCACTGACAGGTGGGATAGGCATCTTTGCCTGTCGTGCTTGTGTAAATATGTTCTGACAGGTGGGATAGGCATCCTGCCTGTTATTCTTGTTCCATTAAGCACTGACAGGCTGGAAGCCTATCCCACTCCAATGCCAGCAATATGGCTTGCGGCTTTCTCGGTAAATCGAGTGTTCCACAAAATCATTCGCTGCCGGATTGCGATTTTTTTCGATGCTCACGAATCTTTATTTGGATGAGAAACTCGTAGTAAGCAATGTTAACACAGTAAATGAATCCTGGGATTCCTTCCAAAAAGCCGAGTTTTATTACATAGGAAAAAAAGAATCGCATGAGTGGCCAGCCGGGAACCATCGTTAGCCATGACTTGATCGCTGGATTTCTGACACTCCCATGGGACGACAGCAAGTGTTTTAATGGAGGTCGATTCAATGTCCTTGCTTCCGCTTCAAGCGTTGAATAGCGATTGTGTCTATCTATCCAATGTGCCCAACCTTTGGAGAACCCGTAGTGCAAATAAGGCTCTCGCAGGTATTCGATGGTGCCATCGACTTGGCCTTCCTTTTGACCATGTCCAAAATCAACGAATCTCGCTCGTCCACGTCTTAACAAACGAAATTGCCATTTCGGAAAACTATCGCAACGCTTCAACCATCGATTCTCAAGAATCATTTTCCAACAACAATAGTATCCCGCGGTACTCGGCGTACTGCAAGCGATCGCGTCGTTCACGGCAACTCGAAAGGCGTCCGTTGCCACTTCGTCAGCATCTAGAAAAAGTATCCATTCATTTCTGAGATCTAGGTTGTCCAAGGCGAAGTTACGTTGCTCGCCGAATGAGACAAATGGATGAACGCTCACTTTTGCATTGAACGATTTTGAAATTGCGACAGTTGAATCGGTACTTCCTGAATCGAGAACATGGATGTCATTGGACCAAGACAAAGATCTTAGGCATTTCTCAATATCCGCAGCTTCGTTTTTCGTGAGAACTATGATCGAAACACTCATGCGCTGTCTACGAATCGAAAGCCATTTGAGTTAGTGACTTCTGCAAATGACAACAACTTCGTCATGTCTTTTTGAGGTCACGTTTTCGGATAAGTACGGCTGGATTGCCTACGTACACTCCCCACGCTTCGGCATCTTTGAACAGCACCCCGCGAGCTCCAAGAACCGCTCCCTGATGGATCGTAACGCCAGGCCCAACGAACGCTTCTGCAGCGACCCAGGCACGCTCTTCCAAGACAATCGGCTTGGCACTCAATTGAAAATCAGGATCTTCAATGTCATGCATTCCGGTACATAGATGAGCTCCCTGAGAGACGACCGCGTACTTCTCTAACGTAATCGATGCCATCGAATAGCAATTGACGCGAGGTCCTAAGCAGGAATGCTCACCCATGGTTAGATTGGGCGGAAACCAAATGCGAGCACTCGAATAGACATGTGCCGACCATGCGACCTTTGCGCCAAACAGCCGCAAGATTGCAACGCGATATCGATGCAATGGCGGAGGGGTCCACGACGCGAACAATCCCCAGAAGAGATTCCAAATCATTCGTTGAACGCGGTGCTTCAACGAAAAACACGGACCTCCACGAAGGGGATGCGTGACTTTCGCATCGAGAATTTCTGTCATGAACAACTTCTCAGCGCTTCGGCCATTCGATGCGTACTGATGGCAATATCAAAATACTGACGATAGCAGGCGCGTGCTTTCAATCCGATCGACTCTTTCTCTAAACCTGACATCGCAAACCAACGCTCCAGCAATTGAATCGTTCCCTGCTCGGTATCCTCTGCAACTATGCCTGCGCCCGAGTATTCAATCTCGCGCCAAATGTTCACTTGGTTCGAGATCAGCACTGGTTTGTTGCATGCGAGAGCTTCCGCCACAGCGATCCCAAAATTCTCTTGGTGGCTTGGTAGGATGAACGCCTCGCAACCATAAAACGCTCCCCACTTCGCATCGCCGCTGAGCATCCCTGGGAAATGCACTCGGTCCGATAACCCGAGCTCTTTTGCCATATTGATCATCCGCCGTGCGTACTCGGAATCAATCGGCCCCGCGATCACCAAATCGGGAACTTCGCGACGAAGTCCACCCATCCCAATTGGCTCCCCTCGCCCCGCTTGAGACTGCTCATTTAGTGAGCCGTTGGGCGCTAGCC
>Ga0207937_1000917_pt1 | contig 9967 bp, 10 predicted proteins | sample LakMenEpi04Sep11_FD_150668 | JGI IMG/M metagenome (GOLD analysis project Ga0207937, IMG submission 150668) | Freshwater microbial communities from Lake Mendota, WI - 04SEP2011 deep hole epilimnion (SPAdes) | ecosystem: Environmental > Aquatic > Freshwater > Lentic | place: Lake Mendota, Madison...
CACACTCACGCCTCCCGGCTGCAGCACCACTCGGCATGGCCACCACCCCGCGCCAGACATTGATGCAACAACCTTATCCGGGAAACTATTGCTGTGATGCAATGCGCGGGTCGCGTCAATTACGTAGGCGGGTCCACCTGCCCTCTCCCCATGCCATGGCAGGGGGAGGCGACAGCGAAAACTGAGCCACCCGCTGGCCTCATGGGTGTCGTCACCTCTGCCCGAACCTGCCGCGCAGCGCACGAGCCGGCGGACCTCACGGTCCGGCGGCAGCGCGGAGCTCACCACCGGCACCTCGCGCCAGGGGCTGCCACGATGGGTTGGCGGGTAATTGACGCCTGGTCAAGGCGACAAATCAGCTCTTGGCGGGGTCGCCTATCCGCCGTGCCCGTTTGCGGCGGTAGCTCTCACCATTGATCTGGATCAACGTGCTGTGGTCCACCAGTCGATCCACCGCCGCGACGGTCATGGCATTGGTGGAGAACACGTTCTCCCACTCGCTGAACGGCTGGTTGCTGGTCACCAGCAACGATCGGCGTTCGTAGCGGTGCATCACCAGTTCGAACAGCACCGAGGTCTCGGCCTCGTCCTTGCGCACGTAGCCGATGTCGTCGATCACCAGCAGGGCAAAGCGATCGAGGCGGTTGAGGGCCTTGGCCAGGGCGTAGTCGGCCTTGGCCCGCTGCAGCTCCTGCACCAGTGAGGTGGCGGTGTAGAAGCGTGCCGAGCGATCCAGGGCGATCAGGCTGCGGCAGATCCCCGCTGCCAGATGGGTCTTGCCCACGCCGCTGGGACCGAACAGCAACAGGTTCTCGGCCCGGTCCAGCCAGCTGGTGTCGTGGGCGAGCTGCTCGATCTGATGCCGGTCCAGATCGGGGATGGCGCCCCAGTCCATGTCCGCCAGGGTCTTGGAGACCGGCAGCTGCGCCTCATGCAACAGCCGCCGCAGCCTTGCCTGGTGCCGTTGCTGGTGTTCCTGCTCGGCCAGAACATAGAGGTAGCTGGCGGGATCCCAGCCCTCGGCTCTGGCCTGCTGTTCGGCCGCCTGCCACTGGCTGCGGATCTGGGGCAATTTCAGTTGTTTCAACAGGTCTGGCAGTGCCATCTCCAACGCCGGCCGGCTGGGGGGCTCCACCCAGGAGTTCGTCATAGCTGCTGAGGGTGTGTTCAGGGATCTGGAGTTCAGGCATGGCCGAGAGGCCCCTTGGGGGCCGCAGGCCGTAGTGATCGCGCAAGGAGCTGAGGCTCAGCTCACCGCGACGGAGCTGACGGCGCAGATACCGCTCCACACCTGGCAGGTCATCCGTGCGGGCGGCGACATGCAGGGCGTCGACCATGACCTTGGCGGCCTCATCCGGCGGCAGGGCCGCCAGCAGCTGTCGCCACAGCTGACGCCACGGTTCGCCGGGGAGTAGATCGTTCTGCAGCTGGGCGCGCAGCAGCGCCCGGGGCTTACGCCGCAGGCTTTCGATCACATGGCGGAAGTCGATCCGCCTCGGCGCCTTCTGCCCTTTGCGGGCATGCAGCCGCGGCAGGGTCTCCACGAACTGGCTGCGCAGGAACAGATCCAGCCGGTCGTGGCGCAGGTGCACGCTCAGCTGCTGACCGATCAGCCGTGAGGGGACGCTATAGGTCACCGAGCGCACCTCGATTGTGCTGGTGCTCCGCACCCGCGCCACCACAGGTTCGTAGTCGGCAAAGCGCTCCACCGGCAACGGGCGCAGATGCAGCCGCTCGATCGCCAGCTTCTGCTGCACGATCGGCCGGGTGTTGAGGTCGGCGCTGACCTGTGCCACCAGCTGGCGGTACTCGGACTCGGTGGTGAAATCCCTGCTGCCGCGCTGGATCAGCTGTTGCTCCAGCCGCCGCTTCCAGTGCCGATGCGGGCCCTCAATGGCGCCGTTCTCATGGGCGACGCCGCGGTTGTTGCGGGTGGCGATCACCCCCAGGTGGGCGCAGAGCTCGCGGTAACGGCTGGTGTAGTCGCCCGCGTAGCTGCCGTCGCGGTTGCGGAAGCAGGCACTGAGGCTGTCGGTGCGGTGCTCCGCCGGTACCCCGCCGCAGAGAGCCAGGGCGTTCTGCAAGGCCTCGGAGAGGGCGACAAAGCTGTCACCGCCGTGGATCACCGCCACATGACACCAACCCGAGAACGGCAGACGGAAGTGGAACAACCGGTGCTCCAGCACCTCCCCCGCAATCGTGATCGGCTCGCCCTTGAGCACGGTGAAATCCGAGATCCCAAGCACCCCGGCCCGGTGCTCCTGCAGGAACATCACCTCGCGGGCCGGGCCATGCAACGCCCGCCACTGCTCGATGCGGCGCTGCAGAGTCCGCTTGCGCCGGTACCACTCCTGATCCGGGAAGGTCCGCTCCAGGTGCAGCAGCAGCGTTTGGGGTTCCAGCTGCGGAGCCTTCTCCAGCATGGGCACCAGGACGCTCTCCCAGACCTCAGCAAGCGGGTCGGCGCGTGTGCGCCAATGCCGGCCCCCTTGTTGCCCGAGCCCCTCGGGCTGCAAGTCACCCCGGTCAATCCGCTGGGCGCTGCGCACCGAGATCCCCACCGCATCAGCCGCCACCTGCTGGTTCAGCCCACCGGCCCGTTTGGCCATGTACCGCTCCTTGATCCGCAACGACAGAGGGGCGGGCATCGCGGGGCTCCAGACCGGGATCGGAAGCCCTGTTGTCGCGTCCTGAGACCCGCCTATGTAGTTGCGCAGTCCCGCCTATCTAATCGTCGCCGGACATCGCCGGATGCCGCCACCCGCCACGGTCCACGCCGATCAGCTGCAGGGCCCGCTCGGCCGGCTCACCTCTGCCGAGCTCACGGCGATCGCCGCCAGCGTGATCCAAGCCCTTGATCTGCAAGGCTTCGAGCCGTGGCAGCTTGGCCCTGAAGCCTGAGGCGCTGCAGCCATCGCCATCAACGCGCCTACTCCGGGGGTCCCGCCGGTAACGGGGCAGCTGCATGCCCGTGATCGCGATGGTCAAATCTGCCGCCGGACTATTCCCGATGCAAAGCCCAAAAGAGTCGAGTCGCCAAGGCGCCAGAGGAAGCAGCCAACAACAGCAAGGCCAAAGAAGAATTAAAAAGCCGCAGGCCAACAGCCAGGCTTAAAAACAGCCAGTGTTGAAGAATTAGTGGACCAAGTATTAAGAGAAGGACCCTGGGGGAGGCAGGCCAAGCTGACATATGTGCCGAGAGAGGGCGAGCGGCGATTGTGCATCATGTAAAACGACTCATTGCATGACAAATGTTTCGTACAATTCTTGGCCAACTCCCGATGAGCACTAGTAGCACTTGAACCAATGTGGTCACCCAGACTCCCAACTGAGGGCAATCGCCGCAGCCTCCATTGGGCGGCAGTTGCCCAAGAGCTGAGAAGCCTGATACTCGACCCTCTGGATATTAACAAATTGCTCACGGCCAGGAGGATTAACATCTATACAATCATCGCTAACAAAACACGAAACATGGATTCATCCCTTCTGACTCACCCCTAGAAACGCATATGCAACACCTTAGGCGGCCTTTCCCCCATATTGTGCAAGCGCTCGATAACAGGCCATCAGCTGCTCTTCGGTAAAGACCTGCACATACAAGATCTCCAGTCGCGTCTGAGGATGTCGTAGGAGGTACCCGATTGCAGCATCGAATAACCTCTGAATTGCAACATAGAGGGGTGCGCCACCACTGCCCGTTCCGAGCAGAGGCAGCAGCAGAGAACGCGGTGCCACTTCATCGAGTGCGGCATCGTCGACTTGAGACAGAACGGCATCAACGCAAGCTCCGATATCTGGGACCGGTCTGTAGCCGCCGCCAACGTCACCCTCGACCGCAGCGACATGCAACAAGCGCTTGACGCCCAAGCTAGTGAGTTGGCCACTGCTTGTGACGATGACAGTGGCCGGCGGCACCCAGTTTTGTCCAGCCATGGCAGAGGCCAATTCCTCCGCGATGACGTCGCGATACACTCGCCCAAACCGCTTCTCGGCGCCAAGATACCTGATGACGGCGGATCCGGCACGGTCAAAGTATCGCGCCATCTGCATATTAGTGTTCTCCGAGTTTACCCAAAGGTCGATCTTCTCTGTCACCTTTCTCAGGTCTCCTGTAAGCAGAGCGATTCGCCGGGAGGGTCCCAAGCTAGGCAAATGAAAGAATTGGGGAGGTCCAGCCTGCATCGGCCGCGGTCCAGCCTCCAGGTTGAGGACTTCATGGACAAGGCTATCGGTGTCGTTGACCTTCAAGCCGTTTATGACATATCGCGCTATGTCACGCCGTGCCTTATCTCGACTAGACTTTGAATCATGATTGTAGTGGATAGCCTTGAATCCGTTCAGATTGAATGGTGTGCGCGTACTCTCATGACAGATAATGACAGTCACTGACCTACGCAAAGCATGACGAACGCCGAGCTCGTAGAAAACGTTTGGATTGAGCGTCGATAGATCTACCACGACCACGTCGCTAGAGAAGATGGCCTCGATCATCTGGCGGTGGATCCAGCCGGGCTGCTCGATCCGATCGCACCGCACAGTGTCGAACTCTGGACCACCAGCCTCCGCCATCTCAGGGCCGCTCAGGGCGGGAACGATGATGTCCTCGTAGATCACATCAAAGTCGATGTCCCGTCCCTCGGCATCTAACTTCGTTCCAAAAGGCATGACCACAAATGCCTGGAGACGTCTCGTGCTCACTACGAATCTCCTAACCATCTCATGACCGCAATGGCCGTCTTGGCATCTATCAGCCGGCCAGAGCGCCAGGCATCCTGCAAACCCGCTCGCGTGAATTGGGCCACTTGCGTGAATTCACCCTCCGCTTCTACACCTCCTCCCGGGGCGATTCGTCCAATCACAGGCGCGAGAAAAAGATCCACACGCTCCGAACACGCACCAGGAGAGAGATAGAAACGTCCTAGGTGCTCCAAGCTCCCGAGTTCAAATCCTGTCTCTTCGACGACCTCGCGCCGAAGTGCGCTTTCCGGTGTCTCATCCTTGCCGATGATGCCCGCTGCCAACTCGAGCAGCCAGCCATCCCCGTGTTGATGCGTAGCGACCCTGAACTGCTCGACGAGCCATGCCGTGTCACCGTCAACAAGCAGTGCAGCGACCGAGTCGCCGCGTTCCAGCACAAGACGCCGAGTAGGTGCGGATAGAGTGCCGTCGCTGCGCGGGACGCGATAGCGAATGGCGTCGAGCTGAAAAAAGTCGTCTACCAGTCGCTGCCGCTCGACAATTTCCACGCGATGGATGGGTGAGGCTGAGTCATCAGCCATGCGAAGTCTCCTTAACATACGACATCAGAAACGTCAAGGGCTAGTCTGACGCCGACGCACGCATCACGATCGATCGGCGCATGACGATATCGGGAATCTGTTCGGCAGAACGTCTCATCGTCCATCCATCCGCCTCCGCGGATCGAACGGAACGGTCCATCAATGTCGCTGCACCAATCCCACGTGTTCCCACATAGTCCATCGAAGCCCTCTTCGGTTGCCTGGTATGTGCCGGTCGGAACCGGCATGCCTTCTCCGAATGCCACTCCAAAATGCGCGGTTTGATCCGTCAAAGATCCGTCGACGGTTGCGTATCTTCGATGCTGGGCGCCGCCCAGCGCCGCCCAGTACCAGGAGGCTTCAGTTGGCAACTTTCCTCCGTACCAGATAGCACACGCAAGTGCCTCATACCAGGTAATGCCCGTGACCGGGATGTTGTCTTCAATCCATGATGTACGCGCCCATGTCGGAGGCGGCGAAACCTCGGGCATCGCCTTCAAGAACTCGCGGTACAACGCGTTGGTGATCGGATGAATAGCCAAGTACTGCCCTCCTGAAGACCCAGGAATTCGAATCAGTTCTATGCGGCCGTCTGCTAGCCAAGCCCTTTGTCCATCGACATGCATCGCGCCCCAACAAGTCGAGCGTGAAGCCATCCGAGCGAGCAAGCTTCGTCCCTCCTCATTCAGGAGTAGGCGACTCTTTCGAATGTCGACGGCTGAGTCGTAGTACACAGCATGTCTAGATCCATCCAATCGCCCTACCCCCCCGTAGCGAGCGTTGATGCGCCGGACGGCGTCGGCGTCGCCACGCGCATTTACAACAATCAACTTACTGTGGACATCGCACCAACGACGCTCCTGCTGTACCCACGGTGATGCTTCAGCAGCCGAGGACTGTAAGTACACCGCTAGTCGGCAGTACGCCAATCGTTCTGCGAGCGCGTCCCGCCAAAAGGCGTCACCTTGGGGGAGGTCGGGACTGATAAAGCAGGGAAGGCCAGCGGATTCGAGTTCAAGGATCAATTGCCGCGCCTCTACGGCGTCCTCACGGGCGTGTGCGAGGAAGATCATGAGCTTGCTCGCAGGTCGCGCAATCGACCGGCGATGCTCGCCCACTGTGCGAGTACTTCTCTCTCACGCTCGTGAATCATTCCCAGGCGAATCGTTCGGCCGTGCCGGTCAGGTATCCAGGCCTCACCGTCGCTGTTGACGAGGAGATAGTCGCCCAGTCGGCTTGTAATACTGCGCGGTTGTATCCTCGCGTCTGCTCCAAACCGCTCGCGCAGCTGCTTGACTTCCGTATCGAATGTAGCATCTTGAACAACGAACATGTCATTGACCTCCGAGCGGCTCTGGTCTGTCGGGGTGTACTGAAACAGGTTCCAACAACTCATGTTACTTAGGCCAAGCACAATTCGGGCAATCCTCTCGAGATGATCGATATTCCCGGCGTGCACTACAGTATTGACGATTAGCTGGCCGGGAGATGCCGCGCGATCGAGCACGCTCAGTAGCGCCACGGTTTTGGAATGCAGGTCGGTAACACCCCGGCGGAACATCCGGGCGCTGGTATCATCCCAACCATCGATCGGAATGGCGAGAGCGTCCACCGCGGCAAGGAGTTGTTTTGTATTCAGCATGCCCTGCCAGTCTGACCCGAGCAAGCCTGCGCCAACCGTGTCGACTTTGATGTGGCACATGCCCGCGGCCCTCATGTCCGCAATCCAGGCAAGCGGCTCCGCCAGGAGCAGCGGGTCGCCACCTGAAAGCGTGAGGGAGTTCATTCCGAGCGAGACGAAGGCTGTCGCGCTCTTGACCAAGGCGCGTCGGTCTGGTTCATGGCGTCCGAAGACCTCGTAGCAGCCTGGACACTGCACCGGACACCGGCGCGCAATCGCATAATTCAAGCGCTCGGGGAGCATCATTGTTAGGTCACTGATTGATAGGAGTGGCATGGAGATACGCAAGCAGTCACATACCGACGACCTGTTGCCAGAGCGACACCAACAATCGATGGTCCAATCGTGGGCCAATGGCGCTGGACGCATCGGCCTGGCTCGACAATAGCGCGCAGTCTAGTGAAATCAGTGCAATTGAGGACTGCTTCCGCAGGAACTCGATCACGTGCTCATGGCTGTATCTGACGCCGAGGCATCCGACTTCGTGAAAGCCTGCATCCTGCAGCGCCTCAAGTCGGTCGGGCATGCATCGAACACCTCGATTACGGATCTCGACTTCGACTGCAGCGAGTTGGCCACGGAATTCACGATACTGCATAGACCTCAGTGTCGGCAACCAACAAAGACTAAGGCGCGGAATATAGACGACCATCACTATCACCAAACCCGCAAAGCGACATAGCTTTGATCCGGGTGTTCCAGAAAGATTACTAAGCTTAAAACGAGCATTGTGAGTCAGGCGGGGCATCTTTTGACTTGATTACCCAGCTCGCTCCGCGGCAACCGGAGCCGAGCCGTAGACTGGTACACAAATACCAGTCAAGTCATGGCCCGCAGTGCGATCCAGTTCCAGAAAGGCCTCTCCCTGTCTGAGTTCCAGCGGCTCTACGGCACTGAGGAACAATGTGAGCTGGCCCTGGAGAAAGCGCGCTGGCCCGATGGATTCCGCTGTCCTCGCTGCGGAGATCATGAGCATGGCCTGGTCTATGGCCGCCGCCTCAAGCGTTATCAGTGTCGATCCTGCGGCCACCAGGCCACGCTCACCGCCGGCACGATCATGCAGGCCACCAAGTTGCCACTCACCACTTGGTTTCAGGCTTTCTATCTGATCGGGCAGGCCAAAACTGGCATCTCCTCCCTCGAGCTCAGCCGCCATCTGGGAGTGAAGTACGACACGGCCTGGCTGCTGCACAACAAGATTCTCAAAGCCATGAGCGAACGGGAGGATGCTTACGTGCTGCGGGGAAAGATCCAGATGGATGATGCCTACCTCGGCGGAGAACGACCGGGCGGCAAAGCAGGTCGGGGATCGGAGAACAAGATTCCCATCGTTGCTGCCGTTTCCCTGAATGAGGCGGGGCACCCGATTCACGCCAAAATTACGCCGGTGGCTGGGTTCAGTTCCGAGGCAGTCGGCGCCTGGGCCAAAGAGAACCTGTCACCCGGCTGCGCAGTGCTCTCCGATGGCCTGGCCTGCTTCCGCTCCGTCACCGCGGCGGGTTGCAGCCATGAGGCCATCGTCACCGGTGGGAAGCACCCCAACGACCTGCCCCAGTTCCGCTGGATCAACACGCTGCTGGGCAATCTCAAGACCAGCCTCAGTGGCACATTCCACGCCTTCAACTTTGACAAGTACGCCAGGCGCTACCTCGGCGGCTACTGCTTCCGTTTCAACCGCCGCTTCTCGCTGGCGGCAATGACGGAACGAATCGCCAATGCGGTCTGCTGCTGTATGCCGTGCACGGAGCGGGATCTCAGGGTTGCGGAGGCTTATGGGTAATCAAGTCTTTTGATGCCGTTGCTGACGCATGAGTGCGCTAAACCAATATAAACTCTAACCCAACTTAGGGCGCGGCGGCACCCCCGTCCAGCTAATCCTCACCCGCGACTTTGGGCGCCATGCTGGTTTGTACCCCGACGCGCAGATTGCAGGTGGCGACAAGGTTTTCCCATGATTTAATATCAAAAGCATGATGATTTGTCACTTCATTTCATGCCAATCAACATGGAGGCAAGTTCAGTACGCTCGCCTAGTTTTAAAGCTGATCGAGCTGAGAGGCATCTGGCCTCAGAGCCCGTGTCTTTGGAGTCGTTCACCCAAATCTCAGGAACTCCTCCAGCTCCACCTCATGCACGGGGCCCTCATAGCCATCCCGGCCGCTCTCCGCCTCCTCCCTGGGTGAGCCCATCTGGAAGCGACCGGCCGGGATGCGCACCATCGTGAGCGACTCCCCATCGCCAAGCGCCTCGAATAACGCCTGGGTGGTGCTCTGCCAACGCAACAGCTGGGGCATCCTTCAGCCCCCCCCAGCCACCGGCCCCTGCCCGCCCAGCAGCACGGCGAGCAACAGCAGCAGGTAGAGCAGAGCGAACAGGGGTGGCACCCAGGTCTCCACCCGGGTGAGGGGCAGGTAACGCCTGGGGTCCCTGCCTTCGCCCAGCACGGCCCACTCCGCCGCGTAGGGCGCTGCGGGCAGCAGCGTTTCCAGTTCCAGGATCACCGCATGCTTGCCGCTGCTGAGCTGGCGGTAGCTGCCCACGATGCGCCACCAGCCATAACAGAGCACCAGCATCGCGATCAGGGGCAGGGCCCCGGCGATGCCGCTGATGATGCCGTCCTTCACCAGGTTGGCCAGCACCGTGATCAGGCCGGTGTTCACCGCCAGAAAAAACGTGTTGGCCTGCATCCGCCGGGCGCTCAGCCGGTCGGCCATCTCCACCACCAGCCTGTATTGATCGAACAGGTGTTGGCGATACAGATTCCCATAGCCATCCTCCGAAACCCCTGGCAACAGCGGCTTCAGGGTTTCTGGCCGTACGGGCAGTGGATCAGCGGGCACCGCGGCTGGCCGGAGTGGACGTATCGCGCCCAAGGCTAGATCCAAGCCAGCAGAACGCGCCGCGGCGTGACAGTTCAGCGCAGGCGCTTCAGCATGGGGTGGAACGGTGATGTGCCATGCCGTCCTTACCCCTCGCCGCCCCCAGCCTCCAACGCCGGCTGCACCTG
>Ga0207937_1000918_pt1 | contig 9954 bp, 10 predicted proteins | sample LakMenEpi04Sep11_FD_150668 | JGI IMG/M metagenome (GOLD analysis project Ga0207937, IMG submission 150668) | Freshwater microbial communities from Lake Mendota, WI - 04SEP2011 deep hole epilimnion (SPAdes) | ecosystem: Environmental > Aquatic > Freshwater > Lentic | place: Lake Mendota, Madison...
GGGATGCTGAAGAAGAAAATTGGTGGACTGAGTGGGTTTGGTGTTTCCAGATCGACAATCAAGTTTGTTCTAGCTGCAATTCCGGCGAGCGCCGCGGGTGTGCTTGTGCTAATTGCTCTTGGTGGAATTGGCGAGGGTTCGTTTGCACTGCAAAGCGTGCTGGGGGCAATAACTTCCTCCATAATCGTCGGAGGCATCATGGGGGTTAGCTACCTGCTGTTGCTGTGGCTACTGAGGTCACAAGAAATTGAGGAGCTCGGCATGGCACTGCGTGGTCGTTTTACAAGAAACGGCCGCGAAGACTAGGCTGGGACACGAAATAAATAGATACTCATCTATGTTTAGGTGACTGAAGGAACAACATAAATGCGCGAAGTAATAATCATCGGTTCTGGGCCTGCTGGCTACACCGCTGCCATCTATGCAGCCAGAGCGCAGCTAAACCCACTGATGATTGCCTCCAGCGTTGAGCCCGGTGGGGAGCTCATGAAGACCACCGAGGTTGAGAACTTTCCGGGATTCCCAGATGGGCTTATGGGCCCTGACCTAATGGCTAATTTCCAGGCTCAAGCAGAGCGATTTGGAACCGAAATCCTCTTTGACGATGTGGTCGAGGTTGATCTCAAGGGTGATGTCAAGAAGGTTAAGACCGGTGGTGGACAGGAATTTGAGGCCAAGGCCGTAATCATTGCCACCGGCGCTGCCTATCGCGAGCTTGGACTTCCAAAGGAGAAGGAACTCAGTGGCCACGGAGTTAGCTGGTGTGCAACCTGCGATGGCTTTTTCTTTAGGGACAAGGTGATTGCGGTAGTTGGCGGTGGCGACTCAGCCATGGAGGAAGCTAACTTCCTGACAAAGTTTGCCTCCAAGGTTTACGTAATTCACCGCAGAGACAGCCTCAAGGCTTCAAAAATCATGCAAAAGCGCTCCTTTGATAACCCAAAGATCGAGTTCATCTGGAACTCGGCAGTCAGTGAGTTGAAGGGTGATGCGAAGCTAACCGGAGTGGTGCTTGAAAACACCCAAACGGGTGAAAAGAGTGACCTCGATCTGGACGGCCTATTCATTGCCATTGGAAATGACCCGCGGGTTTGGTTGGTTGAGAATCAAGTAGAGCTAACCGCTGAGAGATTTATCAAGGTTGAGGGAAGGTCTTCCAAGACATCGCTTCCGGGTGTGTTTGCCTGTGGCGATGTGATTGACCCAACCTACAGGCAGGCAATCACAGCGGCGGGTTCTGGATGTGTAGCGGCACTGGATGCCGAGCACTACCTAAGTTCGAAATAGGAGGAGCGATGCCAATCGACACCACCACTGCCTCATTTGACGCAGATGTCCTAAAGAGTTCTAAGCCAGTAATCGTTGATTTCTGGGCGGAATGGTGCGGTCCGTGCCGAATGATTGCTCCGGTTCTAGCTGAAATCGCTGAGGAGTATCGCGACAAGGTAACCGTTGCCAAAGTAAATGTAGACAACGAGCCAGATCTAGCAATGAAATACAACGTAACCGGAATTCCGCTTCTTGGAGTATTCAAAAACGGCGAGATGGTCAAGCAGCTGGTAGGCGCAAGACCAAAGGCAGCACTGGTCAGCGAACTGGCCGAATTTCTTAGCTAACACCCAATAAAGCCCTAGACTTTGCGCTAAACCCAAAGGAGCGCAAATGGCTCAGTCACGCCTGGAGCAGGGCTTTGATTTATTCAAAGATGCTTATGCGAAGCGTGCCGAGAATCTCTCGGTCAGTGAAGTCCGCGCGCTGTTTGCAACTGTCTCTAGGCCTGAGGTCGTTTCTCTAGCTGGTGGCATGCCGGATGTTTCTGCCCTGGACAACGAGCTGATCAGAAATGCCTTTGATTCTCTGATGGCAAACCGTTCACAGTTTGCCCTGCAGTATGGACCTGGGCAGGGAGATGCCAAGCTCAGGTCACAAATTCTTGAAATCATGGCCCTTGAGGGCATTTCTGGAGAAGTTGAAAACCTCATGATTACCACTGGTAGTCAGCATGCGTTAGAGCTGATTGCAGATCTTTTCTTGGATCAGGGCGATGTCGCGCTGGTTGAATCCCCCAGCTACGTCGGTGCTGTTGGAATCTTTAGACACAAAGAAGCACACATCGAACACGTCTACACAGACAGTGACGGAATTTCTCCTGATGCTGTTGCAGAGGCAGCTGATCGTCTTATTGCGGAGGGCAAGAAAGTAAAGCTTCTGTATCTGGTAACTAACTTTGCTAATCCATCGGGAGTTACCCTCAGCGAAGACAGAAGAGACCGACTGATTGAAGTTTGTAAATCTCGCGGAATCTTGATTGTCGAAGACAATCCTTATGGGCTTCTCTATTTTGACCAGGCTCCCCCAAGGGCCCTGAGGGCAAGGGATTCAGAGAGCGTTGTCTACCTCGGATCTTTTTCAAAAATACTCTCGCCAGGACTTCGAGTTGGATACGTTCTTGCTCCCCCGGCCATCCGAGAAAAACTAATCCTTGCTAACGAGTCTGCGATTTTGTCTCCTGCAACTTTTGCACAAATGCTGGTCTCTGAATATTTATCTATTTGCGATTGGCAAAAGCAGATATCTGAATATCGCTCGCTCTATAAAACCAAACGCGATGCAGCAATCTGGGCGCTTAGCGAATACATGCCAGATGTTGAAACAACCAAACCGCGTGGTGGATTTTTCTTGTGGGTGAGTCTGCCCACTGGGATAGATGGCAAGAAGCTTTTGCCAATAGCTGTTGAGGAACTAGTTGCCTACACGCCCGGCACAGCGTTTTATGGAGATGGCAGAGGAAAAGAATTTATTCGTATCTGCTATTCGCATCCAACAGCAGAAAATGTCAAAGTCGGTATTCAAAGACTGGCTAAGGCAATAGACAGATTTCAGAACTAAGACTTGATCTCGTCCGCGATTCTTCGAAGATCTGCAACCGATCCGAACTCAATCACAATCTGGCCTTTTTGTCTTCCGAGCTTTATCTTTACAACTGTGTTGAGCCTGTCACCAAGTTCTTGTGCAAGCTCATGCAGCATGTCGGTTTTTCCACCAGGCTTAATAGTCGGCTTCTTTTTCTTTCCAACTCCACTTGCAATCAGTTCCTCTAGGCCTCTCACCGAAAGACCTTCGCGGATCACCCGTCCAGCGAGCTCGCTCATTAGCTCTTCAGAGTCAGCACCGAGCAGTGCACGTGCATGGCCGGCAGTCAGAACACCTGCAACTAACTTCTGCTGAACGTCCATTGGGAGTCGGAGCAGTCTGAGGGTGTTGGTGATCTGCGGTCTTGATCTTCCGAGGCGATCTGCTAGTTGCTCTTGAGTGATACCGAAGTCTTCAAGCAGCTGCTTGTATGCGCTTGCTTCTTCAAGGGGATTGAGGTCGGCTCTGTGAAGATTTTCAAGCAGTGCGTCACGCAGCATGTTTTCGTCAGTTGTGTCTCGAATAACAGCTGGGATTGCAGTTAGGCCAGCTTCCTTCGCAGCTCTGAATCTGCGCTCGCCCATAATGAGCTCAAAGTCGTCCTGTCTTGGACGAACAACAATCGGCTGCAAGACTCCAAATTCTTTTATGGAGTGAATGAGTTCAGCTAATGCTTCTGGTTCAAAAACTTTTCTAGGCTGTTGAGGATTTGGAATTATGCGACTGAGTTCCAAATATGCGAGCTTTGCACCTGGAACTGCGACCAGGCCTTGACTGTCAGAGCTAAAGAACACGTCAACGGCATCACGCTGCCCAGCCGGAATTAGTGAGCCGATACCTCGTCCCAGTCCGCCTCTTCTTTTATCCTCTGCCATTACTTCACTCCTAGTTGAGCTAGTTCAATTGCTGCTTCTTGGTAGGCAAGTGACCCTGCGTTCTTTGGGTCGTACTTGATTGCTGTTTGTCCAAAGCTTGGTGCTTCGGAAATTCTCACTGATCTAGGTATGACTGCCTTGAGGGTTTGGTTGGGAAAGAAGTTTTTCACTTCGGCAGCAACATCTGAGCTGAGCTTGGTTCGACTGTCATACATCGTCAGCAAGATTGACGAGATCACCAACGATGGATTAAGTGCCTGCTTGATTCTCTCGATGTTTGAAATCAGCTGGGTTACCCCCTCCAGGGCGTAGTACTCGCACTGGATGGGTACCATCACCTCGGTGGCAGCGACAAGGGCGTTTACGGTGAGTAGCCCCAGTGAAGGCGGAGAATCGATAAACACATAATCCTGGGGTTGCAGGATCAAATACTTGGATAAAGCCTCGGCAAGGATCCTTCTTGGATTATCGGCGTTGACTAGGTCAATTTCTGCACCAGCAAGATCGATCGTGGCGGGTAAACAGAGCAAGTTTGGGTGTTCAGTGCTGGGGCGAACCGCCTCGGCGATGGAAGCCTCCCCCATCATGACTTCGTAGCTACTTAGCGTTCCGGTTTGGTGAGGAACACCAAGGGCGGTGGAGGCGTTGCCTTGCGGGTCCAAATCGATGACCAGTACCTTCATGTTCTTGGAGGCCAGGGCTGCAGCCAGATTTACGGCTGTAGTTGTCTTACCAACTCCCCCTTTTTGGTTGGAAATAGTGATAATTCGAGTTTTCCAAGGAGGAGTTAGAACTGTGGCCGCTACCCGCTTGGCCCGCTCTGTGTTTAGCGTTAGTTCGTTGAGTATGGGGGTTGCATCCCGCTCACTGCTCAAGTCTGGCTCCAAATGTTTCACGTGAAACTACAGTCAAATTATCGTCCTTGACTGGTTGCCAACCGATTGGTGTTGGGGTCGTTTCCTCACGATTATTGGGATAGCCCATGCCAGGAACCACCGTTGGTGGGGTGGCTGCTGTCTCTTCGGCTGGCTGTGTCATTTGGCTACCATCATTTCAGGGAAGTTCTCACAACCGTTGCAGTTTCAGGTGCTTTGTTCAAACCGAGTGTCAAGATTTCAGGCTGTGTATAACCAAGAACTTGGAGCTTCCGAAGGGCCTCGTTGATCTCGTCTTGGGCTTTAGAGCCCTTCATGGCGATAATGGTGCGGTTTTTTGAGTCTTTTATTAGTGGGGTGAGCATTTTCAGGAGCTTATCCAGGGAGGCTACGGCCCTGGCTGTGGCAAAGTCAAAATCGGATTCCCTGACATCCTCGGCTCTTGCCCTCAGTACACGGAGGTTTTCGAGCCCAAGATCCTTGATGACGGCGGTGAGCCAGCTAGCGCGTCTCTCCATGGGTTCAACCAAGGTAAAGCTCGCCTGGGGTTGGGCGATTGCCATGGGGATTCCGGGGAGACCCGCTCCGCTCCCAACATCAACCACCTTGCTCCCAGGGGGTATTAGCTCAGCAAGTAGTCCGCTGTTAATGACGTGCCTAGACCAAATGCGGGGGAGTTCCCTCGGCCCCAGAAGGCCAAAAGTCTCTGAGTCCGTCGCTAGTCGCTTTGCAAAGGCTCTGGCCTTTTCAATTTCGGAACCAAAGAGAACGGCTGCGTAGTCGGGCTCTTTTTCTAGGTTGTCCATCTCAGTCCCCATGTTTCACGTGAAACATTAGGGCTTGCTGACGACAATATGGCGATCTCTGCCTTGACCCTCTGATTCGGATGATAAACCAGCCTCTGCCACCATGTCATGAACAAGCTTGCGGTCATAGCTGCTCATTGGCTTTAGGTGCTCGGGTTTGCCAGATTCGTTAACCTTCTTAACGACCTTCTCCACAAGCTTCTTAAGCTGTTCAGTTTTGGCCTCGCGAGAGCCGCCAATATCAAGGATTAGACGGCTTGGCTCGCCAGTCTTTGCCTGAACTGCCAGTCTGGTGACCTCCTGGATGGCTTGGGCTATCTCTGGATCAGAGACTTTGCCGAGGTTGGATTCTCCCTCGCTGGAAACGGTCAAATAGACCCTCTCCTGGCGCAGTTCTATCTCTAGATCCCCGTCTAAATCGGCTAAATCTAGGAATTCTTCGATGAAATCGGCTGCGATTTCACCCTCTTTTTCAAGCTGGTTTTCTTCGGTCATTTCTTTTTCTTCTTCTTTGCACGATTCTTGTTTACGGGCTGCTGCCTCTGGCCTGATTCTGGGGTTGTCTCTTCCGATTGAGCCTCGGCCTTGATTTCAGGCTCTGGATCAGTCAATTTGCCCTTCTTTCTGAGCCTTTCCTGGCGGGCATGGTGAGCAGGGGAGCCTGGCTGAGGCATGTTCCGGATCACAAAGAACTGTTGTCCCATGGTCCAGAAATTGGAAACCAGCCAGTAGGTCATGACACCGAGAGGGAAGGTCAGGCCGGAAACCAAGAAAACTAGGGGCAGAACGTACAGCAAGATCTTCTGGGTCTGCATGAACTGGCTGTTCTGGATGTCAGGGTTCTGATTCTTGGTCATAATCTGCTTTTGGGTGATGAACTGGCTCGCAGACATCAGCACGATCATGACTCCGGCAATGATTTTGACGTTTAGTTCTGGGCTTCCAAAGAAGGTGTCGGATAGCTTTGCCCCCCACATTTCAGCCTGGGAAAAGGACTGCGCCAGGGCTGCATCCAGGGGTCCAACGCCCTTTTTGTTGGCCTGGGCATCGTTCAGAACGAAGAAAAGGCCCATAAATATAGGCATCTGGAGCAAAAGCGGTAGGCAGGAGCTAAAAGGGTTGGAGCCAGTCCTCTTATAGAGGTCCATCTGCTCCTTGGCCATCTTTTCCCGAGATTCTCGGTCAGTCTTGCCTCGGTACTTCTTTTGAAGCTTCAGCAGCTCAGGCTGAACAAGCATCATGTTGCGCTGGCTCCGGATCTGCTTGACAAATACTGGGATCAGGGCTGCTCGGACCAATAAAACAAGCCCAACAATGGCTAAAACCCAGGAAATTCCGGAGTCAAATCCCAGTCCCAGAGAGCTGAAGACGGTGTGGAAAGAGACCAAAATAAACTCAATAAGCCACTTAATTGGCCATAAAAGATCCACTAGCTACCTCGCGTTGATAAAGCAGGACTTACAAATCCTAGTCTGCCGATCTGCATCCAGTTCGGCCCTTCAGGAACATCATCGACTCCACCCTTTGACCAAGGGTGGCAGCGAGCGATTCGCCAAATTGTCATGGGCACACCCCGAACAATTCCGAACCTCTGAACCGCAGCAAGCCCATAGGTTGAACAACTTGGGTAGTAGCGACAAACATTTCCATAAAGCGGAGAGATGAGCTTTCGCCACAGCAAAATGAGAGCTATCAATAAGTTCCGAGGTATAAGCCAGACAACCATCAGAAATCTCACTGGATTTTCCCCAATATTTCCCCAAGTTCAACCTTGAGCTGCTCAAATGGGGCTTTGTCTGCACCTGGTCTGACGCGAAAAACGCCAGAAATAGTGGGTTTTTGCTCCAAATGGCCTACCAAAGCGGCTCGAAAACGCCTTTTTACCTGATTTCTGGTCACAGCACCCCCAACAGCCTTTGAAACTACGACCGCGTAGCGATTGGTCTGGGCTGGCAGATAATGCAAAGTCACAAGTTTGGTTGTTGAACGCTGGCCTTTATTGACTACTTCGCGAATTTCATCGCTTGATCGCAAGCGATTGACGCGGGGGAGCAACTTTCCCCTAGGCGCTGAGCTCGGCGCGACCCTTACGACGACGGGCTGCCAGGATGGCTCGGCCGGCACGAGTGCGCATGCGAGCACGGAAGCCGTGGGTCTTCGCACGGCGGCGGTTGTTTGGTTGGAAAGTGCGCTTGGTCACTTCAAAACTCCTGAAAATTACGGGCTAGGGCCCTAGACAACCTCAACAATTTACGCTGTCGGGGGCAGTTAGTCAAGACGGAATTTAGCCTGTGGAAAACTTGCCAAAATCGGCCAATTTGGCGGCCGACACGCCGCACCGATTTGATATCTGGGGGCTCTGGGAGTTGAATGTTGCAGTCAAAATCAGTGGTTGCTTTATCCACAAGTTTTCCACAGCACTATAAACCTTCTCCACAGGTCGAAGGTCCTGTGTAAAACTCTGTGGATAACTTTTGAAAGGAGCGGAAATGGCCGATGCGGCTCTGTCCACCTCCTGGAAGGGGCTGGTTGCCAAAGTCGCATCCGACCCAAATGTCACTCCCCACCTTAAGGGCCACCTGGATCTAGCTGTTCCTAAGGGTGTGCTCGAAGACACTCTCTACATCGAAGTTCCAAACGAAGTAACTCGTTCGATGTTGCAAGGGCGACTTCGTGATCAAATCTTGAGCGCATTGACTGAGCTGGCTGAAGTTGGTGGTCCAAAAAGTTTTGTTGCAATCACAAATGAGGATCTACAGAGCGCAATAAAAATTGATGTTGTTCAAGATCAGGAAATTAAGTGGCCGGAGATTGATCAGGTTCCTCCGACTGCAATTCCTAGTGCATCTGGATTAAATCCGAAATATAGTTTCGAAAGTTTTGTGACAGGTGGATCAAATCGATTCGCACACGCTGCTGCATTTGCTGTTGCAGAAGCTCCTGCCGAGGCATACAACCCTCTTTTCATTTATGGTTCAAGCGGCCTGGGAAAAACTCACCTTCTGCATGCAATTGGCCATTACGCGCTAACACTTAAGCCTCGACTAAAAGTTAGGTATGTGTCCTCTGAGGAGTTCACAAACGACTTCATCAACGCGATTCAGAACAACAAAACCGCGGAGTTCCAGGCTCAATACCGAGATGTTGATATCTTGCTCGTTGACGACATCCAGTTCTTGCAAGGCAAGGATCAAACTCAAGAAGCTTTCTTCCACACGTTCAACACACTGCACGATCACAACAAGCAGGTAGTTATCACCTCAGACCTAAGGCCGAAACAGCTCGCAGGTTTTGAAGAAAGAATGTTGTCCAGATTTGAGTGGGGACTGATAACTGATATCCAGGCCCCTGAGTTCGAGACACGTGTAGCTATCCTTCGCAAAAAAGCAGCCATGGAGAGAATTCAGGTTCCAGACGAAGTCATCGAGTACATGGCGGCAAGAGTTTCTTCAAACATTAGAGAGCTCGAGGGAACACTGATTCGCGTGACAGCCTTCGCTAACCTGAACAGGCAACCAATCGACATGGATCTGATTCAGGTGGTTCTAAAAGACACGCTTTCATTTGCAGGGGATAGCAACGTCTCCCCGATGTCGATAATTTCGGCAACGGCCGAGTACTACAAACTCAGCCCCGATGACATAACTGGAAGCGGAAGGCAGCAGGCTGTTGCCCTCGCCCGGCAGATCGCCATGCATATTTGTCGCGAGCTAACAGATCTGTCGCTGCCGAAAATAGGGCTTTATTTTGGAAACAGGGACCACACCACGGTTATGTATGCCACCAAAAAAATCAGCGAGCAAATGCGGGAAAGACGCTACATCTACAACCAGGTCTCAGAAATCATCCAGAAAATCAAAGACAACGCCCGCTAGACCCTGTGGATAAATAGGTCAATTTCTGTGGAAAACACCCCACATTTTGTCCACAGACACCCGATAAAGCCCTTTGTTTGTATAGCTTTCCACAGCCTCGAGGGTTATCCACAAAGTTATCCACAGGAAGATGAACATCTTACAAGCTTGTAGTTTTTAGCTATTTTGCGGCCAGTTGGCAGTTTTCCCATATTCCACAGGTGCTTATTGTTGTTATTACAAGAGATTTAAATAGCTGGGGATCTTGTGGGAAACCCAATTCTCAAGAAATCACCCAGATGTGCCAAGATAAAAGGCCCGATTGAGGATAAACATGAAATTTCAAGCAGACAAAGAAGTTCTTTCTGACGCTATTTCTTTTGTAGTAAGACTGGTTTCTCCAAGACCCCAACTTCCACAACTATCGGGTGTTGTTATTGAAGCTGCAAACAACGAAGTCACTCTTTCAATATTTGATTATGAGGTTTCTGCAAAAGCAACAATTGCGGCAAATGTTGATAAACCAGGAAAATCTTTAGTACAAGCAAAGCTCTTATCAGAGATCGTTGCCAAATTGCCTTCTGATTCAGTGGCTTTTGACAACAGCGATTCAAGGGTTCAAATAAATTCG
>Ga0207937_1000922_pt1 | contig 9925 bp, 8 predicted proteins | sample LakMenEpi04Sep11_FD_150668 | JGI IMG/M metagenome (GOLD analysis project Ga0207937, IMG submission 150668) | Freshwater microbial communities from Lake Mendota, WI - 04SEP2011 deep hole epilimnion (SPAdes) | ecosystem: Environmental > Aquatic > Freshwater > Lentic | place: Lake Mendota, Madison...
ACCTTCTGCCGTTCCTGCGGGCAGCACTTTACGATCGGCGGAAAAACTCCCGCCGCTCCGGCAGCTCCGACCTCAGCCCAGCCGTCGGGCCTTCTCCGCAAACTGGAACCATTGGCTTCGCGCCTGCTTGTGTGGGCCGAGCCATGGATCCTGGGTAACCAGCCGGTCATCGAGAAATGTCGAGAGCTCTACGAGCGATGGCGGCCGCCCGAATTTCGCCGCGTGCGCTGCCATCAATGCGGCCGTATTCACCAAGCTCCCTATCAGGCCGCGTCCACGGAATGTCCGAACTGCCACACGCACATCGATCTGGTTGATGTGCTCATCGAGAAACGGGTTGGCCGCGTCGTTTGCACCCGGGGCAAACTGACGATCAAAAAATTCGGTTACCTCAACAACCAGACGACCATCTGCGGATCGGCCGATATCGGCGGCGGTGCGGCCGGCAAACTTTTTTGCGATGGCGAAACAAAGATCCGCACAGTCGGACGTCTCAATTGCGAGATCGGCTCGCGACGAGTGCGCGTGGAGAAAGGAGCCGATGTGGTCGTGGCTCACCCTATCCGCGTTCACGACATGATCGTGCAGGGCAAGCTGACCGCCCGCATTTATTGCAACGGCACGCTGCGGATCCTCAAGCGCGGCTTTCTCAAAGGCGAAGTCCACGCCCGCTCCATCATGGTGGACAAAGGCGGCTTGCTGCAGGCCGAGCTCAACATCGGGCACTTCGACGAAATCGACCCCGGCGTGCTCGGCACCCCGCAGGAGCGCAGCTGTTACATGGCCCTCGAAGACGCGCCACCCGACGTCAAACAGGCCTCCTTGAAAATCTGATCGAACCACGGCGAGCTTTGATATTGAAGCTGCCGCCCCGACACCGTTAACTCTCGTCCTTGCGGCACAGGCGCCGCATTTTGCATTTATGCCGAGCCTCGATATTTTTCTACAGCCGGAGGTTTTCCTCATCTGGACCTCCTTGCTCAAAACCGCCGCCATCTTGGGGGTGGTTCTCACCATGGTGGCCTACTCTGTATGGGCCGAGCGCAAGGTGAGCGCGTTCATTCAAGATCGCATCGGCCCGAACCGTGTGGGATGGGCCGGTCTCATCCAACCCATTGCCGACGGCGTGAAGCTTCTTCTCAAGGAAAACTTCGTCCCGGCGGGCGTGAACAAATTTTACTTCAGCATCGCGCCCAGTCTTTCGATGGTGCCGGCTTTGCTTGTGCTGGCGGTGCTGCCCTTCGGCAGCACGCTGTTCGGCGTCCCCATGGTGATCGCCAATCTCGACGTCGGCATCCTCTGGGTTTTTGCCGTCTCGTCGCTCGGGGTTTATGGCATCGTGCTGGCCGGGTGGTCGTCCAATTCCAAATACCCGTTCCTCGGCGGCATCCGCTCCAGTTCGCAAATGATCTCCTACGAGCTGTCGCTTGGGCTATCCGTCATTCCCGTCTTCATGACCATCGGCACGCTGAATCTCGGCGAGATCGTGCAATACCAAGCCCAGAACGGCTGGATGGTTCTGCCCGCCTGGATCAACGGTTTCAGTCTGGAAAAACTGCTTCTCTGGATCCCTATGCTCATCTCGTTCGTAATTTTTACGATTGCCATGTTTGCCGAAACCAACCGCGTGCCCTTCGACTTGCCCGAGGCCGAACAGGAACTCGTTGCCGGCTACCACACCGAATATTCATCGATGCGCTTCGCTCTATTCTTCCTCGGTGAATATGCCGCCATTATCGCGGGATCGGGCGTCATCGTGACGCTGTTTCTGGGCGGGTGGAGCTTGCCCTTTGTGCCGGATGGCGGCGAGGGCTGGTTCTGGGGCCTCGTCAACATCGGCACCTTTTTCGCCAAAGTCGCCGCAATGATTTTCTTCTTCCTGTGGGTGCGCTGGACGCTTCCGCGCTTCCGCTTTGACCAGCTGATGAAGTTGGGTTGGTATGTTTTCTTCGAAGTCGCGCTCGTGAACATCTTTCTTACGGCCGGCATCCTTGCTTACCTGAAGTCCTGACCATGGCCCTTACTGTCCAACGCCCCAAACTGAGTTTGCTCGAGCGCTCGTATTTTCCCGCGCTGCTGGCCGGGCTTTTCATCACAATAAAGCACTTCAAAAACATGATCTTCGGCAAAACGAAGTTCACCATGCAGTATCCCGAGCAGAAATGGGACAGCGCCCTCCCCGAGTGGTATCGTGGCGCGCCGACGCTGGTCAAAGACGAGCACGGACGCGAACGCTGCGTGGCTTGCCAACTCTGCGAATTCATCTGCCCGCCGCGCGCCATCACGATCAAGCCCGGCGAACTGCCAGGCGACAGCGTCTGGGCCAAGGTCGAGAAATACCCCGAGAAATTCGACATCGACATGATCCGCTGCATCTACTGCGGGCTTTGCGAAGAAGTTTGCCCGGAACAGGCCATCTTCCTACGCAAAGATTACTCGATCACCGGACTTTCCCGCCAAGAAATGGTCCACGACAAAGAGAAACTCTACGAACTGGGCGGCGTGATGAACGGTCTCGTTCACAAGTGGAACGAAAAAAAGTGATCGAAAACGCCCGCGCTTCCTTCTAACGTCGAACGCTTCCGGGAAACGCGGCGCCCGTAGCGCCCACCGGCGCCAACCACCGCATGTTCACTATTCTGTTCTGGGTTTTGTCCGCCTTGATGCTCGGCTCGGCCGTGTGCGTGGTTCTCTTCCGCAATCCCGTCAACAGTGCGATGAGCCTCGTGCTGTCATTTCTCGCGCTCGCCGCCCTCTACGTCACACTCGACGCGTTTTTCATCGGCATCATCCAAGTGCTTGTTTACGCCGGCGCCGTCATGGTGCTTTTTCTGTTCATCATCATGCTCCTCGATCTCAAAGCCGAGGCGCGCCGCCGACTCAACCTTGCCGCGCTCACCGGCGGCCTGGCCGTGCTGCTGGGGTTTGTCGTGTTGATCGCCCAAGTGGTCAAATCCCTTCCCTCGTCAGGAGAACCTTTCCCAACCTTGTCCCGTAGTGGCTACTCCGATGTTTCGGATGTCGGCATGGCCCTCTTCAGCGGCTTTAATCTTCCTTTTCAAGTCATCGGCGTCCTGCTCCTTGTTGCCACGGTTGGCGTGGTGATCCTGAGCCGGCGTCAACTCCGCTAACACCATGCCCACCCTCGGGGATTATCTACTGGTCAGCGGCCTGCTCTTCGCCATCGGCCTCGCGGGCGTGCTGCTGCGTCGCAACCTTCTCATCATTTTCATGGGGCTGGAACTCATGCTCAACGCGGCCAACCTCTCGCTCGTCGCCTTCGCCCGTCACGGAGTCACCGCTTTCGGCCTGCCCGATTACAATGCCCAAGTTCTGGTGTTTTTCATCATCACCGTGGCCGCAGCGGAAGTGGCCGTCGGCCTCGCCATCATCGTTGCCCTCTACCGCCTGCGCCAGACGACTCACGTCGAGGATCTCAACCGGATGAAATTCTGACCCCGCGATGAACCCGCAACTTTATCCTTGGATCATTCTCTTCGCGCCGCTCATTGCCGCGGGTTTGATCCTTTTCCTGCTCCCGCGCAAGCCCGTGCCGGCAGGATTCTTGGCCGTATTGACCGCTGCCGCGACTTGCTTCCTGAGTTGGAAAGTTTTTCTCAGTCCCGACCTCGCCGTGACCGCTCAACTCCCGTGGATCGATGTGCCGGGACTGTTTTCCATCCCCATCGGCATTGTCCTCGATGACCTCAGCCGCGTCATGCTGGTGGTGGTGACGAGCATCGCCACGCTCGTCTTCATCTACTCTGCCGGATACATGCGCGGCGACGAGGGTATCCCGCGCTACTACGCCTCGTTGTGCCTCTTTCTCTTTTCGATGCTCGGCATCGTTCTGGCCGACAACTTCGTCATGATGTTCATCTTCTGGGAGTTGGTCGGCGTCAGCTCCTACCTGCTCATCGGCCACTACTTCCGCAAAGACTCCGCGGCCGATGCCAGCAAGCAGGCCTTTCTCGTCAACCGCGTGGGTGACTTCGGCTTCATGCTCGGCATCCTCATGCTCTGGTTCGCCACCGGTTCGGTCATGTTCTTGGGCATCGAGGAAAACCTCGCGGTTTTCGCCTTGCATCCCGGCTACCTCACCGCCGCCTGCCTCCTCATTTTCTGCGGCACGCTCGGCAAATCCGCCCAAATGCCGCTTCACGTCTGGCTGCCGAACTCGATGGAAGGTCCGACACCGGTCTCTTCGCTGCTCCATGCCGCCACGATGGTGGCCGCCGGCGTTTACATGCTCGCCCGTATTTTCCCGGTTCTCCTCGCCGCGCCGGAGGCCGTGCGCGAAGTCATCATGTGGATCGGCGCGATCACCTGTTTCGCCGCCGGCCTCATGGCCACGCAGCAGGATGACATCAAGCGCATCCTCGCTTATTCCACCATCTCCCAACTCGGCTACATGGTTGTCGGCATCGCCGTCGCCCCAGTCGGGGATGTGGCCATGTTTCATCTCTTCACCCATGCGTTTTTCAAATGCATGCTCTTCCTCTGCGCAGGCTCGGTCATCATCGCCCTCCACCACGAGCAGAACATCTGGAAAATGGGCGGACTCCTCACGCGCATGCCGATTACCGCACTCTGCGTGATCGCGGGCACGCTCGCCCTGGTCGGCACGCCTGGATTTAGCGGTTACTTCAGCAAAGATCTCATCGTCGCCTACGCCCAGGGGACCAACACCGCCGTCTTTTGGATCACCGCCGGCGCCGCGCTTCTTACCTCATTCTACATGTTCCGCCTGTTCTTCGTTGTCTTCATGGGCAGACCGCGGTCGGGTCATGCTGAGCACGCCCATCAATCCCCCGCTGTGATGAGCGTTCCATTGCTGCTGCTCGCTATCCCGTCCGTTGCGGCCGGATATCCCATCGTTGCCAAGCATTTCTTCGACCTGCCGCATCCGGATATGCCCGGCATCGTCCACGCGGCGCTCCTTGCCGCCTTGCTCGGCGGACTCGCCCTCGCTGCACTGCTCTATCTGCGCGGACCCGCTCAAGACCCCTTGCGTATTCCGCTTTTTGCCAACCGGCTTTACATCGACAATTTCTACGACTGGCTCGTCGCCCGTATCCAAGGCGGCTTGGCCGTGCTCGGGTCGTGGTTCGACCGTTGGATCATTGATGGCGTGATCGTGACCGGTTCCGCCCGCACCGTCTGGGCCACGGGTTACCTCCTGCGTCTTCTCCAGCTCGGCAACCTGCAAGCCTATGCATTCTTCTTCGGGGCCGGCGTGCTTGCGCTGCTCTACTTCCTGATTTTCCACTGATGAGCCCGCTTCTCTCTCTCATTCTCATCCCTTTGGTTGCCGCCGCATTCTGTATGGCGGGAGCGGCTCCCCGGCGCCTCTCGCTCTTCGGCGCCGGCGCCAATCTCCTGCTCAGCCTGTATCTTCTCGCTTCTTACAACTTCGAGATCGGCGGCTTCCAGTTTGTTAGTGAAAACGCCCTCTTCCCCGCCTACGGCATCAGCTTCTCCCTCGGCGCTGATGGTCTGAGCATGGCCATGTTGCTGCTGGCCACGCTGGTGACGTTCGCCGCCGTCTGGGTCACGCCGAAGGTCGAAAAATTTGCCGGTATGTTTTACGCCTGCCTGCTCCTCATCTCGGCGGGCGCCATCGGCGCCTTTGCTTCGATCGATCTTTTCTTTTTCTACGCTTTCCACGAACTCGCCCTCATCCCCACCTTCCTCCTCATCGGCATCTGGGGCTCGGGCGAACGCCAACGCATCGCTTGGAAAGTGACCATCTACCTCGCCTTCGGCAGCTTCATCTTGCTGCTCGGTCTCATCGGCCTGTGGCTAGCCGTGCCCGCAGGGCTTCGCACGCTCGACATCCGCCTGCTCCAACAGCTTGGCTACGCCGGAATCCTTGCCCCCGGTCCGGCGGTATATCTTCTGCTCCTTTTCGGCTTCGGGATTTTGATCGCGCTGTTCCCGTTCCATACATGGGCACCCGAGGCTTATGCATCAGCTCCCGCTCCCGCCGCCATGCTGCATGCCGGCGTGCTGAAAAAATTCGGACTCTACGGCTTATTACGTTTGGCCGTGCCGATCTTTCCGGTGGAAATCCAGCAGTTTGCCAACCTTCTTCTCTTTCTTCTCCTCGGCAACATCCTCTACGTCGGCTTCGTCACCATTGCCCAGAAACGCCTCGACCTCATGCTCGGCTACTCGAGCGTGATGCACATGGGCTATGCATTCCTCGGATTCGTCGCACTCAATCCCGTCGCCCTCGGCGGCACAGCTGTCATGATGTTCGCGCACGGGCTCACCGTCGCCGCGCTCTTCGCTCTGTGCGGCGAAATCAGCCGGCGCACCGGAACGCTGGAGTTTTCGGAGCTCGGCGGCATGGCGGGTATCACGCCGAAGCTCGGACTCCTCTTCGGCTTTGCCGCCATGGCATCGGTCGGCCTTCCGGGCTTCGCCTCGTTCGCCGGCGAGATCATGATTTTCTTCGGCGCCTTCGCCCGCGGCAACGCAGCCGGCGGCTTCAACTGGTTCCAAACTGCCACGGCGCTCGCGCTCTGGGGCGTGGTTATTTCTGCGGTCTACATGCTGCGGGCCTACCGCAACATATTCTGGGGCACCCGCGGCGCGGCTGTGAGCGAGGACCTTGCTGATATCTCGCCCGGAACACGTTGGGCCGTCATCATTCTCTTGACCGCATTGCTGCTCACCGGCTTCCGCCCCGGGCTGCTGCTCGACTACCTCAACCCGGTTTTCGCTTACCTTATGCCATGAACCCGCTTTACCTCGAAGTCTCCGTTGTGGTTCTGGGCATCATTCTGCTCATGGCCGAGGCTTTTGCCGGAGCCGGTTCCAAACGCCGCATCGCTTATGCCGGTATTCTCGGTCTGTTGGCCGTATTCAGCGCGACGCTCTTTGCCGATCCCGCCGCGCTCGATGCCGGCGCTCCTTACAGCCGGTTCTACACCGCCGATTTTCTGGCCATCTTCCTCAAACAGCTCGCCCTGCTCTCGACCATCGTTGTCTTGGTGATGGGTCTTGAATACTCGTCGACAGTGGAAGCCAACCTGCCCTCCGGACGACGCGGCGCAGGTCTGGGAGAGTTTTACATTCTCCCGATCTTCACGTGCGCCGGCCTCATGTGGATGGCCTCCGCGGTGGACTTCGTGATGATCTTCGTCTCGCTCGAGCTCGTCACTATCAGCTTTTACGTTCTGGTTTCTTACCTCCGCCGCAACCGCGACAGTCTCGAAGCCGGCACCAAATACCTCGTGCTGGGTGCCCTCTCCACCGGATTCCTTGTCTACGGCATCACGTGGATCTATGGCGTGACCGGAAAAACCAACCTCGCCGCCATCGCCGCCGTCTTGCCGGAATTGGATCAAGCTGTCATCCCCGCGCTGCTCTTTGGTTTCGGTCTGGTGCTTATCGCGCTCGGCTTCAAAGTCGCCGCCGCTCCGTTTCAATTCTGGGTGCCGGATGTTTATCAAGGCGCGCCCACACCCGTCACGGCATACCTCTCCGTCGCCTCGAAAGCCGCCGGCTTCATCGTTTTGCTGCGTGTTCTCGAAACGTTCGTCGCGGTGCCGGAACTGCAGGCCAAAATCGTGCCGCTCGTCGGCATCCTTGCCGGTGCCACCATGATCTTCGGTAACCTCGCGGCAATCCCGCAATCGAACCTCAAACGGTTGCTCGCTTACTCAAGTATCGGACATGCGGGATATTTGCTCTTGGGTGTGGCCTCGATTGGTGCGCCCTTTGCCGGTCTGGCGGTCTTGTTTTACCTCGGGGCTTATCTGCTCATGACAATGCTGGCCTTTTTGGTCATGACCATCGTCAGCAAGGCAACCGGGGGCGACGACTTGTCCGACTTCGCCGGACTCAACCAGCGCGCACCGCATCTGGCCTTCGCGATGCTGCTCGCCATGCTCTCGCTGGCTGGAATTCCTCTCACCGCGGGCTTTCTCGGTAAACTTTTCATTTTTGAGGCCGCCATCGCACAAGAGCATTACATCCTCGTCACCTTGGGCGTGATCACCGTGGCCGCCGGTTTCTACTACTACCTCAAAGTGATCCGCGCCATGTATTGGCAGCCTCCGGTCAACGCAGAAGCCCCGGAAATCGAAGTCGGGGGACTGGCCAAGTTCACCGTGGCCGCCCTCTGCGCCTTGATCATTTGGCTTGGCGTCTATCCCGCGCCGCTTCTCGCCCTTCTCCGGTAAATCCCGCCTTCCGCACACGGGACCGTGTGATATGTTTTTAATATGACCGCTCTATCCTCCTTCGACAAATATCGCGCTTACGTTCTGAGCCAGAAGGATCGCCCTCCGGTCCCCGCCATCTCCCACCCCCCCTTCATTACTCTCTCGCGCATGGCCGGAGCCGGCGCCGGCGCCGTGGCCCAACTTTTGGCGGAAAAACTCAACGCCCGACTCTCCAAGGACGAGCAGCCTTGGGTTGTTTTCGACAAAAACCTGATCAGCAAAGTTCTCGAAGACAAAGATCTGCCGCAGGAAATCGCCAAGCATATCCACGAGGACAAAGACACCACCTTGCAGGCTTTGGTCGGCGAATTACTCGGGCTTCATCCCTCCATGTGGACGCTCTTCCATCACACGAGCGATACCATCCTCAAACTGGCCCGACTCGGCCGCTGCATCATCGTCGGCCGTGGCGGTAATATCATCACCGCCAAATTGAAGGGCGGCATCCACTCGCGGCTGGTCGCACCGGAAAACACCCGCCTCGCCCATCTTAAATCACATCTGGGCTTGGATGATAAAGCCGCCGCCAAATACCTGCACGAACATGACGAAGGCCGCCGCCGCTACCTCAAAACGAATTTCGACCACGACATCGACGACCCGCTCCTCTACCACGCCATCCTCAACACCGGCCTGCTGAGCTGTGAGGAGACGGCGGACGTCCTCGCCGGGATGATCGCGACTAAACTCTGACGTTTCAGTCTGCCCCCCCGCTATCGTCTTGCACCATTCGTGGTGGCAAGTGAATGTGCCCCATGCTTAGATCCAAACGCCGTCCTCCCACGAAAAACTCCGCCAAATCCGCTCGCCCAAATCACCGCGCGAAGAGAACAGCCGCCAAAAAATCCCCGAGGCAAAACCAACCCGTGCCCGGACCGGAAATCCGGCCGGCCGGCCGTGGCAATCCCGACCTCGCTTCGCGCGTGCTGTCCTTTGTTCGGAAAAAACGCCAGTCCCCGCCCTCCGTATCCGATCTTGCCGGCGCGCTGAATCTTCCATCCCAAGCGCTCGCCGACCTTGCGCGCTCCCTCCACGATCTGGAACTTGCCGGTGACATCGTCCGCGTCCGCCAAGACCGCTACACCCTGCCCGGGGAGGCTGACCTGGTCGTCGGCACCATCCAGATGCATCGCGACGGCTCGGCCCACCTCTTGCGTGACAAGCCCGGTGACCCCGAGTTTTACCTCTCCCCGGAAAACACGGTCACTGCCCTGCCCGGCGACCGCGTCGTCGTTCGCCATCTGCGCGACGAAGCCCCCTACCGCGGATACCAACCATGCGGACGTGTCATCCGCATTCTCCAGCGTGGCACCACCACCGCCGTGGGCACGTTGGAAAAATCCGCCCGCTTCTGGCACGTCGTGCCCGACGACAAACATTTCATTCACAATATCTACGTTTCCGCCCCCGCCGCGCCCCTGCGCCCGAACCAAGGCGACAAGGTCGTCGTCAAACTTGGTGAATGGAAATCCCGCCACATCAATCCCGAGGGCGAAATCGTCGAAGTGCTCGGGCCCGCGGACAAGCCCGGTGTGGACATCGAATCCATCATCCGCAAATTCGATTTGCCCACCCGTTTCCCGGAGAACGTCGTTGCCGAAGCGAAGCGTTTTTCCGACACCGTCCCGCCCTCCGCGGCGAACGGACGCGAAGACTGCCGCGGCACCCTCGTCATCACGATCGATCCCGAT
>Ga0207937_1000923_pt1 | contig 9921 bp, 7 predicted proteins | sample LakMenEpi04Sep11_FD_150668 | JGI IMG/M metagenome (GOLD analysis project Ga0207937, IMG submission 150668) | Freshwater microbial communities from Lake Mendota, WI - 04SEP2011 deep hole epilimnion (SPAdes) | ecosystem: Environmental > Aquatic > Freshwater > Lentic | place: Lake Mendota, Madison...
TTTTTCCGCGCCTACAGCCTGGCGTTCTGTCACGCCAGCCTCGCCGATGCGTAAGGCCGAACTCTATGTGCAAGGTCCCGAGGGCACCGGAAAAGCCGGTGAAGCCCTGGTCACCGTCTTTCACTTTGGCCCCGGCCAAGGCGGCACCGTGCAAAGCAATGTCGATCGATGGTTCGGACAATTCGATGGTGACAACGAATCAAAAGGGGCCGCCACCGCCAAAGAGACGATCGGCACCGTGGCGGTGACATTCGTTCGTGCCCGCGGGACATTCCAAAGCGGGATGCCCGGTGCTCCGACCACTCCCGTCGAGGGACAAGCACTCCTCGGCGCGATCCTTGAGAGCCCGAATGGTGATGTTTACCTGAAAATGACCGGACCTCTGCCTACGGTGGAGAAAGCCGAACCGGCCTTTATCGAGATGATTAGAGCCGCCTGCGCCAAATAACGCAGGCCACCCCAGATCGGCCAGCAAAACCATCACCTGTGTTGGACCGATCAAAATCCATCCCGCAGGGACGCCGGGATTACTTCATCACCTTGAGCAGAGTATCAGCGATCGTGCTCGGCGTTTCAGCCACGGCGATACCGGCTTCACGCAAGGCATCTTTTTTCGCTGATGCCGTGCCTTTGCCACCGGAAATGATCGCGCCGGCATGACCCATGCGGCGGCCCGGAGGAGCGGTCGCGCCGGCGATGAACCCGGCGACGGGCTTGTCGCAATTTTCCTTGAGCCATGCAGCGGCCTCTTCCTCGGCTGAGCCCCCGATCTCGCCGATGAGGATGATACCATGCGTATCGGGATCACCGGCGAACAGCTTAACAGCGTCGAGAGTCGTGGTTCCGATGATCGGGTCGCCGCCAATGCCGATGCATGTGGATTGTCCGTGCCCGCGGCTGGTCAGCTGCCAGACCGCCTCGTAAGTAAGCGTGCCGGAGCGCGAGACCACGCCGATGTGACCCGGCTTGTGGATGTAGCCCGGCATGATGCCGATCTTGCAAGCGCCTGGGGTGATGATGCCTGGACAGTTCGGGCCGATGAGGCGGGAATTGCTTTTGGCCAGCTGCGGCTTCACGCGGGCCATGTCCATCACGGGAATGCCCTCGGTGATACAAATGATCAGCTCCACGCCGGCGTCGGCCGCTTCGAGGATCGCATCGGCGGCGAACTCGGGCGGAACGAAAATGACCGTGGCATTGCAGCCTGTTTTCTCGCGCGCCTCGTACATTGTGTCGAATACCGGAACTTTGTCGTCGAACATCTCTCCGCCCCGGGCCGGAGTGACGCCGGCCACGACGTTGGTTCCGTATTCCATGCAACCGCGGGCGTGGAATGCCCCTGTTTTGCCAGTGATGCCCTGCACGCAGAGCCGGGTATTTTTATCAACGAGAACTGCCATAGGATTAAGCTTTCGGCGCAAGCGCCACGATTTGTTTGGCCGCGTCATCGAGATCGGAGGCCGATACGATAGGCAAACCCGATTCTTGCAGGAGCTTGCGGCCCTGATCGACATTGGTGCCCTCGAGACGGACAACCAGAGGGATGTTGAGTTTCACTGTTTTCACGGCGTTGAGGACTCCTTGGGCGATTACATCGCATTTCATGATGCCGCCGAAAATATTCACCAGAATGGCTTTAACCTTGGAGTCGGAGAGAAGGATTTTGAAAGCTTCGGTGACTTGTTGCTCGCTGGCGCCGCCGCCTACATCGAGAAAGTTCGCCGGATCTCCGCCGTGGTGCTTGATAATGTCCATCGTGGCCATGGCGAGGCCCGCTCCGTTGACCATGCATCCGATGTTGCCGTCGAGTCCGATGTAGCTGAGGTGATATTTCGAAGCCTCGACTTCGCGGGGGTCTTCCTCGGCCTCATCGCGCAGGGCGACGATGTCGGGATGGCGGAAGAGCGCATTATCGTCGAAAGCGAATTTTGCATCGAGCGCGAGCACATCTCCACCCTTAGTCAGAACCAGCGGGTTGATTTCCACCATCGAGCAATCGGATTTGACGAAGCAGCGGTAGAGCGCGGCAAAGAGTTTGCAAGCCGCGCGCATTTGCGTGGGCGCAAAGCCGAGTTCCTTGGCCAGCTTGCGTGTCTGATAAGGCTGCAGCCCGCAGGCCATATCAACCGGTTCGCGGATAATCTTCTCGGGGCTTTTTGCGGCGACTTCCTCGATATCCATGCCGCCTTCGCGGCTGGCCACGATGACAGGTGCGCCGGTGGCGCGGTCCATGAGTACGGCAAAATAAAACTCTTTCTCGATCTCGACCGATTCGGCCACAAGCACTTGATTGACCACACGCCCTTCGGGTCCGGTCTGGTGGGTGACAAGCGTCTGGCCGAGCATCTTGGCCGCGAGGTCGCGGGCTTGTCCCGCGGTCTTGCAGAGATGCACGCCGCCTTGGAATCCGTTGGTGAAAGATCCTTTGCCGCGGCCACCGGCGTGGATTTGCGCTTTGACCACGAGGGAATTGGTGCCGAGCTCGCGGGCGACTTTTTCGGCCTCAGCCGGAGTGCGTGCCACGCTACCCCGGGGGTTCTCGGCTCCAAAACGCGTGAGCAGTTCTTTGGCCTGATATTCGTGAATGTTCATGAAATGAGTTTAACGGAGTTTATGTCCGCTCAGGCTTTCTCCGTCTCGTTGAGCGAAGCCAATGTGGCGGTCTCGATCTCGGCGTAGAGGTTGGCGTCGTTCTTGAGCGCCTCTTTGGCTGCATCCCGACCTTGGGCCAATTGATTGCCATTGAAGCTGAGCCAAGAACCGCGTTTCTCGAGCACACCCTTTTCCAGAGCCACATCGATGAGCGAGCCGACGTTGGAAATGCCCTCGTTATACATGATGTCGAACTCGGCTTCAGTGAACGGCGGGGCGACCTTGTTTTTGACAACTTTGACGCGGGTGCGGTTGCCGGTCACGGCGCCGTCTGCCTGCTTGATCGCACCGATGCGGCGGATATCGCAGCGGACGCTCGAGTAAAACTTGAGTGCCTTGCCACCAGGGGTGGTTTCGGGATTGCCGAACATGACACCGATTTTCTCGCGGATCTGATTGGTGAAGATGCAGCAAGTGCGGGCTTTGGAGATCAGTGCTGTCAACTTGCGGAGGGCGGCACTCATCAGGCGGGCCTGCGTGCCGACGGTCGAGTCGCCGATTTCCCCTTCAAGTTCCTGCTTCGTCACGAGGGCGGCCACGGAGTCGAGCACGATGACATCGAGAGCGTTCGAGCGAACCAAAGTCTCGCAAATACGGAGCGCTTCTTCCCCGGAACTCGGTTGCGAGACGAGCAAATCACCCAAGTTCACCCCGAGTCTCTGGGCATATTTGGGATCAAGAGCGTGCTCGACATCGATGAAAGCCGCCAATCCGCCGCGCTTCTGCGCTTGGGCAATAACCGTGAGGGTCAGCGTAGTTTTGCCCGAGGATTCGGGGCCGTAAATCTCCACGATACGTCCGCGCGGAAAGCCGCCCACGCCAAGGGCACGATCAATGAGGATATTGCCTGTGGGGATCACCTCGACATCGGGGTGCGTGTGATCACCGAGACGCATGATCGCGCCATCGCCGTAATCCTTCGCGATTTGCTGGAGGGCAAGATCCAGGTTTTTGTTGCGCTGGGAAGAGGCTTTATCTTCGGCAGGTGCGGCTTTGGCTTCGGCGGATTTGGCAGGCATGGTGGTTGGTTAGATATCGAGGTTACGGACGTTGAGGGCGTTGTCCTCGATGAAATGGCGGCGCGGCTCGACCACGTCGCCCATGAGGACAGTAAACATTTTGTCGGCTTCGACCGCGTTGGTCTCGTCGAGCTTCACGCGGAGGAGACGGCGCTTTTCCGGATCCATCGTGGTCTGGAAAAGCTCTTTGGCGTTCATTTCACCAAGACCTTTGAATCGTTTAATCTGTACACCGCGGCGGCCGATTTCTTTGACCAACTCGAGAATGCGCGGAATGGCATAAATCTCGTGCTTTGTCTCGCGGTCACCCTCACCTTCGACGAGGTGGAAGATCGGCTTGTCCGTCGCCGTGTAGTGGTCGATATCGAGACCTTTCTTGGAAAGCTCTTTGGTCAGCTTCTCGACGGATGCTGACTCGTGAACTTCCACGAGGCGGGCGCGGCGTTTGCGGGCAGCGGCGGCGGATTCTTTAGTGCCGCCCTCGCCATTGGCCCCCTCGGCCGATTCATCCTCGAAAAGGTTGAGGTCGCGGTTCTGGGTGGCAAAGTCTTTCAGCTCTTCCTCGTCGTGGAAGTATTGGACGGACTCTTCGTTGCCGTCGCGGATTTTCACGAGATAGGCAGGAAGTTTTTCCGTTTTGGGATCGCGTGACTCGAGATAGGTCTCAAAGTCTCCGCCGAGGCGTTTGATGGAATTGCTGAGCTTCGAGAGACGCTCGAGAAGTTCGAGGATTTCTTTGAGCTGCGTCTCGCTGAAAACTTTTTTGTCCTTCAGGTGCACAAGGCGAACCTCTTCCGCGCCGAGTGAAATGAGAATGCGGGTCAACTGCGCATCGTCATCGACGTATTCCTCACGTTTCCGGCGCTTGATCTGGTAGAGCGGCGGTTGCGCGATGTAGACGCACCCACGACGCACCAATTCGGGCATCTGGCGGTAGAAGAACGTGAGCAAAAGCGTGCGGATGTGTGAGCCGTCCACGTCGGCGTCCGTCATGATGATGATTCGCCCGTAACGGAGCTTTCCGAAGTTGAACGCACCTTCCTGCTCACCGTCACCGATTCCGGTGCCGACCGCGGTGATCATGGTCTGGATCTCGGTGTTCTGCAGCACTTTGTCCAAACGCGCTTTCTCGACATTGATGAGTTTGCCGCGGATCGGGAGAATCGCTTGGAATCGGCGGTCGCGGCCCTGCTTGGCCGAACCGCCGGCCGAGTCACCCTCGACAATGAAAAGTTCGGTCAAAGAAGGGTCGCGCTCGGAGCAATCGGCCAGCTTGCCGGGCAAACCACCGCCCGTGAGAGCGCTCTTGCGCACCGTCTCACGGGCTTTGCGGGCCGCCTCGCGGGCGCGGGCGGCAGTGATGGCTTTTTCGAAAACTTTCTTGGCAACGCCGGGATTCGTCTCGAAGTAGTCCATCAGCCCCTCGTAAACGACCGAGCTGACAATGCCATCCACCTCCGGGTTGACGAGTTTGACCTTTGTCTGGCTCTCGAACTTGGGATCAGGGTGTTTGAGGCTGAGCACACAAATAAGGCCTTCGCGCACATCGTCGCCGGTGATGGCGGGGTCCTTGTCCTTAGCGAGGTTGTTGGCCTTCGAGTATTGGTTGATCGCGCGGGTCAAAGCCGAGCGGAAGCCGGTCATATGCGTTCCGCCATCTGGATTGGGGATCGAGTTGGTGAAGCAGAGGATCTGGTCGGTGAAGCTGTCGTTGTATTGCAGCACGCACTCGACGAAGACGTCCTCATCTTCGTCGCCGCCGTCTTTTTTGACCCTCGTTTTGCGCTGCCCGGCGATGTCGATGACCTTCGGATGAATGACTTGCTTGCTCTCGCCCAGCTCTTTGACGAATTCCTCAATGCCGAGCTTGTAGAGAAACACCGCCACCTTCGGTTCGCCCTCGACGCGCTCGTCGATGAGGCGGATCTCGAGGCCGGAGTTGAGAAAGGCCAACTCCCGCAGACGCGAGGCCAAGCGCTCAAAGACGAACTCCGTCGTCGTGAAGATCTCGGCGTCCGGCAAAAAGGTAATCAACGTGCCGGTCTGCTTTTTGTTTTTAAGGTCGCTGAGGATTTTGAGCTTCTGCGTCGTTTTTCCCCGCGCAAACGACATGAAATACACTTTGCCATCGCGGTAAACTTCGGCCTTGAACCACTCGGAGAGCGCATTGACGCACTTCGCGCCGACGCCGTGCAAACCACCGCTGAATTTATACGCACCCTGACCGAACTTGCCGCCGGCGTGGAGATTCGTGAGCACCAACTCGATCGCGGGGATCTTCCACTTCGGATGCATGTCGACGGGAATACCGCGGCCGTTGTCGCGGATGGAACAAGAGCCATCCGCATGGATCGTCACATCGATGCGAGTGCAATGCCCCGCCAGATGCTCGTCGATCGAGTTGTCGAGAACCTCGTAGACGCAATGATGCAGACCGCGTTCATCGGTGTAGCCGATATACATCCCTGGCCGTTTGCGCACGGCCTCCAAGCCTTCAAGTTTATCGATCTGCGCGGCGTCATACGCCTGCGCAACTGTGCCTACCTTCTCTTTTTCCGCCATGTGATAATTGCCGTAAAGTGAACGCCGGGGAGCCGGCCTGTCCGTGGGGACCATGCAAAAGTATCCGACCCGAACAGCCGCTCCAGCCTTTTTTGTTCGGTAAACCGCTTTTTGGCGTCATAAATCGGTTTTCCATGCAAATAAGCATTCGAAATTGGCGATGGAAGATCCCAGAGCTGGCAGGATTTGCCGTTGTGGCAGGAATATTTCTGACTGCCGTCACTTGGAACCGCGACCATGTGCTGATACCCCGCGCGGACGGCGGCCGGCTGGTGGTCTTGGCCGATGGGGACTGTCACGCACGCATGCAGCGCGCCGCGATGGTCATGGCAAATCCGGGCACAATCATAAAATCGCATGATTTCGAAAACTATCCCCACGGCACCGTGCCGCACACGACAGCACCGATGGACTACCTGATCGCCGGGATGGCCGGGGCCACCGGTTCACTGGACTTGGCTGCTGCTTGGGTATCGCCACTGCTCGGACTGTTCACTGTTCTCTTTCTCGGTTGGTGGTCATGGCGCCTCGATCTGCGTCCCCGCTGGCCGTTGCTGCTGCTTTTCTGCATCTCGCCGGCGCTTACGCATGCTTTCGCGCTCGGGCGACCGGACCATCAGTCATTGCTCGTTGCGCTGACCGCCGTCGCGCTTTCCGCCAACATGGCGCTTGTTCGCACCGGGGCGTCGCGATGGGCGTGGACTTCGGGGACGGCTTGGGGCTTGTCGCTGTGGGTGTCGTGGTACGAACCACTCGTTCTTTTGCTGTCGCAAGAATTCGCCCGGGCTGTGGTTTTGCGGCGAGCCGCTTGGCCGCCGGCATGGCGACGCGGTTTGGCACTGGCCGGAGGCATCGCGGTGGCGGCGTGGGCTGTGGAAGGTTTTCGTAATCCATGGCCGGACAACGAAGTGCGGGAGTTTTTCGATCGCTGGGCATTGCTGCTGGGCGAACTCCAGGGTGCCGATCCGCGCACCATGTTTGCCTGGACCGGTTGGCTGCTCGTGCCCGCTCCCCTGTTGTTGATTTGGGACTTTTACCGCCGCCGCGATCCGCTGGCGCTGATCGTGTTGATTTTGCTGGCAATCGTGACGGGGCTGACCGGTTGGCAAGCGAGGTGGAATCCGTGGCTCGCCCTGATTTTTTGCCTCGCACTTCCATGGATACTGCGGCCGCTGTGCAAAATTTGGATCGTCTGGACCGTTTTCTTGCTCAGCCTCTGGCCCCTCGCCTCCGCGTGGGACTCGCGGCTGCTGCCAAATCAAAACGAAAAGACGCAGCGGCGCGAAAAAATCACCGAGGAAGCTTTGCTCGAAGAAGCCGCCGCCTTCCTTGGCCAACAACCACGCGGCGGGGTAATCGCGCCGTGGTGGATTTCCCCGGCGCTGGCGCGCTTCAGCGGGCAACCCATGGTCGGCGGCACGTCCCATCAAAGCTTGCCGGGCATCGTCGACACGGCGCGATACTTTCTGGGCGAAAATGACGAAACCGCCCTCCGGATTCTTCGTAAACGCCAAGTTCATTACGTGGTCACCGACGCGCCGGAGCGGGTCGTGCCAACATCCGCCGCGCTACTCGGTATCATCACGCCCGAAAAACCGCTGATCGTACGATTGGCCGGCGGCAAAGATGTTCCACCTAACTTGGAAGCCGCATTCGCCAACGCCTACTTCCGCATTTATAAAGTCAGGAATGAGTGAGTTTGATTTTGTCGTAATCGGAGGCGGCAGTGCCGGTTACGCCGCCGCCCGCACCGCTGCCAAAGAGGGCCTCCGCACCGCCGTGATCGATGGCGCGAAAGAACTCGGCGGTCTTTGCATCCTAAGAGGCTGCATGCCGAGCAAGACGCTCATCGAGTCGGCCAACCGCATGATGGAAATCCGTGAAGCCGGCGCATTCGGTCTTTCGGTGAAAGGCGCCACATTCGACGGCGCCCGGGTCATCGAGCGCAAAAAACGCCTCATCGCCGAATTCGCCCGTTACCGCACCGAACAACTTGAGCAAGGCCAATTCACACTCATCCGCGGACACGCCCGCTTTCTCGATGCCCACACCATTGTCGTGGCTCTTCTCCATGGCGGAGAACAAATTCTGCACGCCCGCGCCGTTCTCGTGGCGACCGGCTCGGTCGTCCGCCGACCGGATATTTCAGGACTGGGCGACGCCGCTCCCATGACGAGCGACGCCGTGCTCGACAATCCTCATCCACCCGCATCACTCATCGTTCTCGGCGCCGGACCTGTCGCGCTCGAGATGGCGCATTACCACACCGGTCTCGGCTCGCACGTGACCGTCATCCAACGCAGCCGTCACATCCTCAGCTCGATGGACACCGATGTGGGTGATGCCGTGCAACAAGGCATGGCGCGGCACGGCACGCATTTTGTCCTCGGCAGCCGCATCGTCACCGCCGGTCGCAGTCCCCGCGGCAAATGGGTGCGTGCGGCCCGCGACGACCGCGAGGAAACTTTCGAGGCGGACGAAATTCTCCTCGCTCTCGGGCGCGACCCTGCCACCGCCCACCTTGACCTCCCCGCCGCCGGTCTTGATATCACCCGCGGTCAACCCCTCGTCACAACCGACACACAAGAGACCGCCGTGCCGCATATTTTCGGGGCGGGAGATGTCACCGGCAAACTCGAGATTGTCCACATTGCCATCGAGCAAGGCGAGATCGCGGCGCGCAACGCTGCCCGTCTCATCCGCGGCCGCGGCGAGCCGCTGGAAAAAATCGATTACCGGCTGCGTTTGTTTGCCGTTTTCACGCAACCCGAGGCCGCCATGGTCGGTCTGACCGAGGCCGAGGCGAAAAATCTCGGGATGGATGTTGCCGTCGCCACACACCCTTTCGACGACCACGGAAAATCGATGGTCCAAGGAAAAATCGACGGATTTGTCAAGCTCATGGCCGACCGCGCCACGGGCGAACTGCTCGGCGGTGCAGTTGTCGGCCCACATGCCTCGGAATTGATTCACGAGGTTGTTGTCGCCATGAATTACCACGCCACGGTGGCCGAATTTCTGCGCATTCCGCACTACCACCCCACTCTCAGCGAAATCTGGACCTACCCGGCGGAGGAGTTGGCCGCTGGCACCTGACGAGAGCTTTGATTTTGACAGCATCGGGCCAAGCCTTAACTTGGGAGCTCATTCAACAATGAACCTAAGCAACCTAGTAAATCCTTCTATGAGCGAACCAACCACCGGCGGAGCCAACCGCAACCACCTCTCCAGCGATGTCGAAATCAAAGGAACCCTCAAGTTCCAGAACGACCTCGTCTTTGACGGAAAAATCGAGGGGGAAATCCAATCGAACGCCACCCTTACCGTTGGCAAAAGCGCCCACGTGCAAGGGGAAGTGAAATCGAAAGCCATTATTATCCACGGCTCCGTGCAGGGCAACATCGAGGCCGTCGAGCGCATCGAACTCAAAGCCACCGGCCAACTCATCGGCGACCTGCGCGCCGCCCGGATCATGGTCGAGGACGGCGCAACTTTCGTCGGCAAGTCCGAGGTCAGCCCAAACAAATCATCCCTGCCTCGCCCCGGCTCCAACGCTCCCGCGCCTGAACAGCCCAAAAAAGGATTGATTTAAGGCGCCCGCGCCATGCCGGCCCGCATTGCCAAACAGGCCGTCACATGCCCCCACTGCGGGGGCATGCAGCAGGAATCGGCAGGGGTCATCAGCACC
>Ga0207937_1000936_pt1 | contig 9838 bp, 9 predicted proteins | sample LakMenEpi04Sep11_FD_150668 | JGI IMG/M metagenome (GOLD analysis project Ga0207937, IMG submission 150668) | Freshwater microbial communities from Lake Mendota, WI - 04SEP2011 deep hole epilimnion (SPAdes) | ecosystem: Environmental > Aquatic > Freshwater > Lentic | place: Lake Mendota, Madison...
TTTGCAAGCTTTCCATTACCTCTAATGTACTATTCAAGTGAGGATAGCCTGCAGTGCAATACACATTTAAAACACGCTTATTTTTTTGTTCAAATAATTCCGTTAACCTTGACATAATTTATATTTTTTAGACTCCTTTTTTTGAGGTTTCCTTTTTGAAGTTTCCTTCATAATAGCTTTTATTTTAAATCCATTGCTTGCATATAAGTCGCCAAATCTTTATCGCCTCTTCCACTCAAACAAACAATCACTACATCTGTTGGCTTTAAATTCATTTCTGGTAACACTGCAAATGCGTGCGCTGTTTCTAATGCAGGAATAATTCCTTCAATCTCGGATAAATGAAAGGCCCATTTAAGCGCTGCTTCATCTGTCGCACTCATGAATGTACCTCGCTTAGATGCGTATAAAAAAGCATGCAATGGCCCAATGCCCGGATAATCTAAACCAGCAGAAATACTATGCGGTTCTACTACCTGTCCATCCTTGGTTTGCATTACAATACTTTTACTGCCATGTAAAATTCCAGTACTGCCTAATTGTGTTGTGGCTGCACTCATACCTGAATGCACCCCATGTCCAGCAGCCTCTACAGCAACTAGCTCCACAGTTGGTTCGTTTAAATAATGGTAAAAAGCACCAGCAGCATTGCTTCCTCCACCTACACAAGCCACCACATGGGTTGGTAATTGCGATCCGGTGACTGCTTCTAATTGCGTGCGCATTTCTGCACTAATCACACTTTGAAAACGAGCAACCATATCTGGATAAGGATGTGGCCCAACCACACTACCAATAATATAATGCGTGGTATCTGGTTCATTGATCCATGCACGAATTGCTTCATTAGTGGCATCTTTTAAAGTCTTACTGCCACTTGTAGCAGGTACTACTGTCGCACCAAGCATCTTCATTCTAGCCACGTTGGGCGCTTGTCGCTCAATATCTTTTTCTCCCATATACACCACACATTCCATTCCTTTTAATGCACATACAGTTGCTGTAGCCACACCATGTTGACCTGCACCAGTTTCTGCAATGATCTTCTTTTTGCCTAGTCTTTGTGCCAAAATAATTTGACCAATCGTATTGTTGATTTTATGTGCACCAGTATGACAAAGGTCTTCTCGCTTTAAATAAATCTTTGCGCCAATTTCAGCACTTAATCTTTCTGCATAAAATAATGGCGTTGGTCGACCGACATAATCCTTAAGCAATGCCGCCACCTCTGCTTTAAAAGCAGGATCATCCATGATCTGCAAATACTGATTTTTCAATGTCTCTACATTACTGTATAGCATTTCTGGAATATAAGCCCCACCATATTGGCCATAATACCCTTCTTCACTTGGCTGCTGATAATTGGTTAATTCGTTAAATAAATGCATTGATAAATATTTTTATTTTTTCTAAATCTTTCATCCCTGGTGCCAATTCAAATTGACTATTGATATCTAAAGCAAGTAATGACTTTCCTGCTTTTGTTTTTTCCATTACCTGCACCCCTTGAATATCGTTTGGACCAATCCCACCACTCAGAAAGAAGGGCTTGGGAATGGTTGATCCTTTGATTAATTCCCAATTAAAATGCTGTCCAGTTCCACCATACAATGCGCTATCTGTGTCAAATAAGAAATAATCTACCACCGCTTCATAAGCTTCAAAATTTGGAACGGCTGCGCCCACTCTAAATACTTTAATTGTTTCCACTTTTTCCCGCACTGCTGCACAATAATCGGGTGTTTCATCTCCATGCAATTGTACTAAATCCAAATCAGCAGCTTTTACTATTTCAAGTAATTGCTCTATTGGTTCATTCACAAACACGCCTACCTTTTTAACCCCTATTGGTTTGAAATTTGCTAAATCAACTAAGCTTAATTTGTCTAACACATAGCGCTTTGAACTTGGATAAAATATAAAACCAATATAGTGCACCCCCATTGCTTGCAATGCAGTTGCTTGTTCTATACTTGTTATGCCACATACTTTAAACTGCATCGTTTTCTGTTTTTATGGATGTAACAAATGCTTCAAAAGCTGCAGCAGGATTTGCTTGCTTCATAAAATATTCTCCCATTAAGAATCCATCAAAGCCTTCTTTTTTTAATAACTTAAAAGTCTCCACACTATATATACCACTTTCGGCAATACTTAAGATGCCTTTTGGTAATTGGTTTTTCAATGCTAAACTATGTTCAATATTGACTTCAAAAGATTTTAAACTTCTATTATTAATTCCTACAAAATCCACGGCATCCGAAATATGTTCAAGTTCTGTTGCATCATGAATCTCTAGCAATACTTCCAACCCAAGGCTTTTTGCAAACTTGGCCAAGGCATTTGTAGCAGATGGAGTTAAACAAGCTGCAATTAATAAGATCACCGAAGCGCCATAGGCTTTGGCTTCTATCAATTGAAACTCATCTATTATAAATTCTTTTCTTAAAACAGGTATTGAATTCTTTACTGCTATACTCAGATCATCTAAAGTTCCACCAAAAAATACCTTATCTGTTAATACCGAAATGCCTGCTGCACCAAATTGCGTATAAGCATTTGCCACATCGGCCACCGATGCCGTATCATTGATCACGCCTTTGGATGGTGACTGTCTTTTAAATTCTGCAATGATGCCAGTCAAAGCTGGGTTCATCAAATTCGATTTTAATGAATGGCCTTGAGTTTTAAACAATGGCATAGCTTCTAATTGCGCAATACTCATTTGCGTTTTCCTTTCGGCTACTTCGATTTTTTTATGATCGACAATCTTTGCTAGGATATTGGTACTCATTTCTGCAAACTAATTAATTGATTTAAACAATTGTTGGCAGCGCCAGATTCTAAACTCTTCACAGCAGCCTGAAAAGCAGCTTCATAGTTTTCATATTGTCCATTTAGTTGAAGCGCCATGGCTGCATTGGCCAATACCACCGCGTTTTGGGACCAGCTTCCATTCCCTTGAATAATTTTTTTAAACAAACTTGCTGCTGCCTCTACTGTATTACCTCCATATAATTCTTCAGCGAATACCTTGCGTTTGCCTAACTGATAAGGTGTCATAATGAATTCTCCTTTATTAGAAATGATTTTAGTATCAGAGGTCAATGAAATTTCATCATACCCATCCAAACTATGGATCAAAGTAAATTCTTTGTCTAAGGATTGCATCGCATAATTATAAATCCTAGCCATTTCTAAATTATACACACCTATTAATTGATAAGCTGGTTTTGCTGGATTCACAATTGGACCTAGCATATTAAAGAATGTTCTAAGCCCCATATTTCTTCTGATTGGACCAACTGTTTTTAATGCTGGGTGAAATAAGGGTGCATGTAAAAAACAAATCCCCGCTTCCTTCACTTCTTTAGACAATGCTGCTTCGTCATTTTTAAATACATAACCCAATTGTTCCATCACATTGGATGATCCACTTACACTTGATGCACCATAGTTCCCGTGTTTCACTACTGGCTGACCAGCGCCGGCAACAATAAAACAGGCTAAAGTAGAAATATTGAATGTGTCTTTACCATCTCCTCCTGTGCCAACAATATCCATAGCATTGTCGATTCCTAAATTCAATGGAACCGCAAGAGAAAGCAGAGCATCCCTAAAACCCATTAATTCGTCAATGGTAATACTTCGCATTAAGAACACAGTCACAAAGGAAGTCACTTCGTGTTCATTGTAAACTCCTTGTGCTATCTGAGTCAACACCTCCTTCGCAGTGTCTCGACTCAAAGTTTTATGTTCAAATAAATATTGTAATATCTTTTTCATCTAATTATTTTATTAGTTTTTCAACCAGTTGCCAATGATCTTAGCACCTTCCGGTGTTAACACACTTTCTGGATGATATTGCACCCCTTTCACATCATAAATGTTATGCTCTAATGACATGATATAACCTTCAGCGTCTTTTGAAGTCACTTTTAATTCGGTCGGTAAATCATTTTCATTCACTACCCAGCTATGATATCTTCCAACATGAAATGTTTTTGGAAGCCCTTCAAATAAATTTGAATCTCCAATCAATTCGACAGGCGTTGCTATGCCATGATACACTTTGGAAAGATTCGTTAAACTACCTCCAAATGCTTCTGCAATGGCTTGCTGTCCTAAACAAACACCAAAAATAGATTTAGTTGCTGCATAAGTTTTTATTAAGGGAATAAGTAAGCCAGATTCAGATGGAATACCAGGACCAGGTGACAATAAAATTTTATCATAGGCCTTGACATTCTCCAAAGGAATTTCATCGTTTCTGAACACATCTACCGAAGCATTCGACTGCTCCTTGATCATTTGAACCAAGTTATAAGTGAATGAATCGTAATTGTCAAATACTAATATTTTCATTAGATCTATTTTAAATTTTTTCGGCCATTACAATGGCTGTCTTTAATGCATTCAATTTGTTATTCACTTCCTGTAATTCGCTTTCCGGATCACTAGCAGCCACTACTCCTGCGCCTGCTTGATAGGTCAATGTGTTTTGCCTGCTTAAAAAAGTACGAATCATGATGGCTTGATTGCAACTACCATTAAAGCCTACAAAACCAATACAACCTCCATAGTAAGATCTTTTAGTTGGCTCAATGCTGTCTATTAATTGCATTGCTTTAAATTTTGGTGCACCACTCAACGTACCTGCAGGAAAAGTTTTCGCTATTAAATGAAATGGATTGGCATCTTTAGTCACTTTGCCCTCTACCTCACTCACTAAATGAATCACATGACTATAATAATGCACTTGTCTATAATGCTTCACATGAACTTCTGTACAAACCCTACTTAAATCGTTTCTTGCTAAGTCAACTAACATCACATGCTCTGCATTTTCTTTTGGATCATTCAATAATGCTTGCGTCCTTTCTGCATCAACGGCTTCATCGCCAGATCTCTTGAATGTTCCCGCGATTGGATGAACCACCGCCTTACCTTCTTTGATAATGATTTGCGCTTCTGGAGAAGAACCCATTAATTTATAGTCTCCATAATCAAAAAAGAATAAATAAGGAGAAGGATTGATACTTCTTAAAGTTCTGTATACGTTGAATTCGTCTCCACCAAATTGTTGCTGAAACCTTCTACTCAATACAATCTGAAACACATCACCACGCATACAATGTTGTATCCCTTTTTGTACTGCAGCACGATACGCTTCGTCGGTGTAATTTGAAGATTCGGAACCTACAATACTAAATGGATATTGCGGTACGTCTTTATTTTTTATACAAGACACCAATGCATCTAATTCAGAATCAATTCCTTCAATTTTATTTTCGCAGATATATAATTCATCTTTAAAATGATTGAATGCAATCACATATTGGAATAAGCGATAACGCATCAATGGTATCACCGGGGCGCCAGGTTTAAATTCAATCGTATCAAAAAACGGGATGGCATCATAAGTAGTATAGCCATATAAGCCCTGTGCAAAAAGAGCTTCTTTTTGGGCGGATGGCTGCATCTCAAATTGTTGCATGTAGGACCAAATTCGGTCAGGCGCATCCTGTACATTTTTAATGAGTTCTTTTTGAGGATCTTGCTTTGGGTATTTAAATTCAATTTCATTTAAACTAGATATTTCAATCCCTCCAATTGCATTCACTCCAATAAATGAATAACTATTTTCAGCAGCATGCGAGTCCGTGCTTTCTAATAATATGGTGTCTCTAAATCGATCCCTCAATCGAAGGTAGATGCCAACTGGCGTAAACGTATCGGCCAACATTGTAGTCACCTCGGTTTGTAATAATATTTTTTTCATCTTAGTAGCTTAGTTGCTTAGTTTGTGTCATTCGTTAAAAAAACAAACCCCGACAGAATCTGTCGGGGTTGATGTATAGCTTGACAATTATGGTCACGACATTACAATACCCCAACGGAGTTTGTATGCCACCACCAAAAATTGTTGATTGTTTTCATAAGAATGCAAATCTATGGTATTCCATATTTTTAACCAAAAAAACATCCATAAAGAAACTAAGAATATTCGGTTTATAACACCCCCTTGGTGCTTGGTAAAGCATCGCTGGCAGGGTTGCGCTTCACAGCCATTTTGATGGCTTTAGCAAAGGCTTTAAAGATGGCTTCGATCTTATGGTGTTCATTCTCTCCCTTACAACTGATGTTGATATTGGCTTTGGCAGCATCGCTAAAGGATTTGAAAAAGTGAAAAAACATCTCGGTTGGCATTTCTCCAATTTTCTCTCGTTTAAACTCCGCGTCCCAAACGATCCAATTTCTTCCACCAAAATCAATCAAGACTTTTGCTTCTGCCTCATCCATAGGAATCGCAAAGCCATATCTTTCCATCCCTCTTTTGTCCACCAATCCTTTTACAAAAGCTTCTCCTAATGCTATGCCCACATCCTCTATGGTATGATGCTCGTCGATATGTAAATCACCATCGCACTGAATCTTCATGTCCAAGGCGCCATGTCTTGCAATTTGTTCTAACATATGATCAAAAAATCCAAGGCCTGTATGAATGGCTGCTTCGCCCTTCCCATCCAAATTCAATTCAATATGAATTTTTGTTTCTTTGGTATTTCTATCGTGCACGACAGTTCTCAATCCTAGTTTTAAAAACTGATAAATCTCATCCCAATGATTTGCTTCATAAGCAATAAAAGGTCTTAAGGCTGTTTCTTGATCTGCTGTTAAAGTATGCAAATTGGATTTTAAATAGATGGCTTTACATCCTATATTTTTTGCCAATTCAATATCCGACCAACGGTCTCCAATGACATAGGAAATACTTAAATCAAATTGAGTATCATTTATCAAATGCTGAACTAATCCTGTTCCTGGCTTTCTAGTAGCTGCGTTGTCTTTAGCAAAAGTGGTGTCAATTAAAATTTCATCAAACACAAAGCCTTCTCCTTTTAAAGTGCGTAGCATTAATTCCTGAAAAGGCTGGAAACTAGACATTGGATAAGCATCCGTACCTAGTCCATCCTGATTTGTCACCATCACTTTATAATAACCAAATTCATTGGCTATTTTTTGTAAGTTGGAAATCACTCCAGGTACAAAAATGGTTTTTTCAATATGGTCTATTTGAAAATCAGATGCCGGTTCTTCTAGGACCACACCATCTCTGTCTATGAATAAAATTGGGCGCATTGTTTAGATTTATTTTTATTTCTTCTTTTTAGCCGCCTGCACCTGAGCGATCGTCACTGCACTTGCCTTATTGGACCAACTGTTTCTAATATAGGTCAATAAATCTGCTAACTCATTGTCTTTTAAGTCTGGACTAGCTGTCATGGCATTACTATAATAATAACCATCTAATGCAACACGCTCATTATACCCATAGCGGATAATACGAACCAACCTAGCTATATCATTTCCAACGACATTAGATGCAGCATCTAGTGGTGCATTCATATTTGGTACACCACCTCCATCTGCCTGATGACAAGCAAGACATTTAGCTTCGTAAATTTTTTTACCATTTTTCATATTTTGGGCATTCCCCTGAATACAATAAAACAAGGCTATTAAGATCAAGCTGACTATTTTGAATTGCATCTTTTGCATACTTATTTATTAAAACTGATTTTAAAAATTGCCCCCTTGCTATCATCACTTACATATAAACTTCCATCAGGACCTTCTGCTAAACCACAAGGTCTTGCTTTTGCGCCTCTTGGAGTTTTATTATTATCTGCTCCAGCAAATCCGTTAGCAAAAATTTCCCATTCTCCTGCAGGTTTACCATTCTTAAATGGCACAAAAGCAACAAAATACCCTTCCTGAGGCAATGGTGCTCTGTTCCATGAACCATGAAAAGAAATAAACGCGCCTTCTTTATATTTAGCAGGGAATTGATTGCCCTTGTAAAATAACAATGCCATTGGCGCCATATGCGCAGGGAAAGCAACCAAAGGATCTAATGCATTTTTTCCACCTTCTAATTTTCCATCTCCACCATATTCAGGTGAAAGTATTTTTTTCTTTTGGAATGGATCGTAATACACATAAGGCCATCCGGCATCATCACCTTCTTTCATTTCATACATCGTTTCTGCAGGTAAATCTGCATTCTGTGCATCGGTATACATGGTTGGATAAAAAGTATTCAATTGATCACGGCCATGTTGAGTAACAAATAAACTATTGGTTTGATTGTTCCAATCTAAACCAATCACGTTTCTTAATCCTGTAGCATATCTTTTACCTTCTGCATAAGATTGATTTTCTTTAATGCCATCAAATTTCCAAATGCCGCCAGCAGAATCTAAAATTGGACAAGGCATCATCCCCTTAGATCCAACAGATCTGTCTTTTTCTTGACATGCATTGGAGTAAGCACCAATATTGACATAGATATTTCCCTTAGGATCTAAAGTGATAGATTTAGACGCATGTTGTCTTCTGCTATGTAAATTTTGAATGATTGTTTTAGGCGCAGTTGGATTAATTACTTCTCCATTGGCATCTAATTGGTATAAGTAAACGGCATCATCAGAGCTTGCGTACAACTGACTTCCTTTTATATAGATGCCCGTTCCACCATATTTTCCCCATCCACTAATTTTTTCTGCAATACCATCTCCGTTAGCATCTTCCATTCTAACAATACTTTGGCCTGCCTTGTTTACACTATTTAATTTTGCAAACAAAACTCCTTTGTCATTGATAGCGATATGTCTTGCAGTACCAATTTGATCTGCAAATAAAGTAGCAGAAAAACCAGCAGGTAATCTTAATCCTGCGTTCTCTTGTGCGTTTACTGACAAAGCAAATACACAAGCCAATAAAAAGTTGCTTAATTTATACATGATAGTTTATTTTATTTTAAAATATATTAGTTTAAAGTTAATTCAAAAGTATTGGTTATCCACTCATACATGGCATCTACTAGTAAAGTATTTTCTTGTTCAGTGCCCACTGTGATCCTAAGGCTGTCTTCACATAATTCCAACGCAGACCTATCCCTTACAATAATGCCTTTAGACATTAAGAATTCGTATAGTTTTCTTGCATGTGGGATTTTTACTAAAATAAAATTGGTGTCCGAAGGAAAGACCTGAATCACATGTGGCATAGACGCAATCACTTGGGCTAGTGCAATACGCATGTCAACCAACAGTTTGATCATATCATTGACCTGGCCTACTTCTTCCAAAGCTTGCAATGCCAATTCTTGGGTGACAATATTGATATTATAAGGTGCTTTCACTTTATTCAAGTACCCAATAATTTGTGGACTCGCAAAACACATGCCTAATCTTAGACCAGCCAACCCCCATGCCTTACTCAAAGTTTGCATGACCACTAAATTTGGATAGTCTATCAAGGATTGAACAAATGACTTTTGTTTTGAAAAATTAATATAGGCTTCATCAATCAATACTATACCATCAAAATGATTTAAAATTGTTTCAATGTCAATTCGGTCTAATGAATTGCCTGTTGGATTATTTGGTGAACAAATCCAAATGATTTTAGTGTGCTCATTTACCAACTGTTCAATATGCGCCACATTCAATTGATAGTCCGATAATAATGGCGCTTTCTGTACTGCAATATTATTGATATTTGCACTTACTTCATACATGGGATAAGTAGGAGGACAAATAATAATATTGTCTTTCCCAGGTTCGCAAAAAGTTCTAAATAAAATATCAATGCACTCGTCACTACCATTACCAATAAAAATCTGATTGTCTGCAACTTGTTTTACAAAAGCTAATTTTTCTTTTAGTTTTTTTTGGTAAGGATCAGGATACCTGTTGTACCATTTTGTTAATGGCGAACCCAAACTATTTTCGTTGGCATCCAATAAAATTTTAGCATCCCCTGTATATTC